>JGI12316J15310_10000005_pt22 | contig 366732 bp, 275 predicted proteins | sample MarCyaLeptolynsp_FD_15310 | JGI IMG/M metagenome (IMG submission 15310) | reverse complement strand
CCCGTCGAGGACGCGTCCACCGAGCCCGACGCACCCGTCGAGGACGCGTCCACCGAGCCCGACGCACCCGTCGAGGATGCGACCACCGAGCCCGACGCACCCGTCGAGGATGCGTCCAGCGAACCCGATGCACCCGTGGAAGACGCGACCACCGAACCCGACGCACCCGTCGAAGATGCGACCACCGAACCCGACGCGCCCGCTGAGGACACCTCCACTCAACCTGACGCCGTCCCGCCGGGTGAACCCATCGACGACGACGTTCGCAACTACATCTTTGGGCACAGCCTCATCCTGCACAGCCCGGTCGCCAACGTGCCACGCTGGCTCCACGCGCTATCCCAGCACGCCGGCTACAGCTACGGCATGAGCGGTCAGTACGGCTTCGCCGACACCCACGCGGGCAACCTGCCGCCGTTCGCTCAGTGGGGCGTCCCGGACGTCCCCTCCGTCTGGGACGACGACACGGGGATCTCCTTCGAGGACACCAACTTCGACACCATCCTCTTCACCGAGGCGAACTTCCGCCAGTACTACCCGCCGACCGAGCCCGACCCCGACGGGTTCCTGTCGACCTCCACCGTGGACGCCACCATCACCGTCTTCGACTGGGTCCACGCCGCGGAGCCCACCGGCGTTCGCTACGTCATCTATGAGAACTGGCCGGACATGGCGGGCTACACCAACGCCGATTTCCAGGGCTCCTTCCCGTCCGCCAATGAGCTGGACGCCTACCACACCTACACCATGGGGGCGTTCCACGACTGGTGGGTCGACTACCACGATGCCATGATGGCCCAGCGGCCCGGCCTGAACGTCCGCATCATCCCGGTAGGTTCAGTGATGGCTCAGCTACTGACCGGGACCCTCGCGGGTATCCCCGCCCAGGCGCTGTACGAAGACGACGCCCCCCACGGGCAGCCGACGCTGTACTTCATCGCTGGCGTCATCACCTACATGGGGCTGTATGGCGTGCCCGCACCGGACGACTTCGTCATCCCCAACGACATCGACGCCGGAGTTGTCGCGCTCTACCCGCAGATCGTCAGCGAGGCCTGGGCCGCGCTGGAGAGCTTCGTAGACGCCGACGGCAACAACCGCGTCTGGTAGCTGCGTCCGACCGGTCCGGCGGCACCGTTCACGGACCGGTCACGCACCGGTCATAGCCACCGCTCTGCCCCGAAAACACTGACCGAGATGCTGGCACGGCGGTTGCACTGTCAGCCAGGGACACCGACCCGCGAGGACGACCCCATGTTTTTCCGCTCCAGCACGCCCCAAAAGAGCACGAAGAGCCCCAAGAAGAGCCGCAAGAAAGCGTCCCTTGCGAGCCGCCGCCAGTTCCTGCGGGGCGCAGGCGGCTTCGCGCTGGCCCTGCCCTTCTTGCCGTCGCTGCTCCCCCGCGCCGCCTGGGCCCAGTCGGCGCCGACGGGCCCCAAGCGGATGGTGCACTTCGCCTCGCCCCACGGCGCCATCTGGCCGCAGGATATGTGGCCCGACGACAGCGTGGCCAATCAGTCCATGAGCTACGCGGGCCACACCGTCCACCAGGGCGCCCTGAACGTGCAGAACAACCAGCTCAGCTACGTGCTTTCGTCGAGCGCTCTTACGCAGGCCGTCGCCGACAAGATGTTCCTCGTCAACGGGTGCGACATCCCCTTCTACATCGGGCACCACTCCGGCGGTCACCTGGGCAACTACAACCGCAACGACCTCGATGGCGGCGCCGTCGTTCAGATGGCCAACCGGGTCACCATCGACCAGGTCATGCGGCACAGCCCCAATTTCTACGAGCCCGGGGCCAACATCACCCGCCCCTCGATCCACCTCGCCCAGAACGGCAACCCCGACTATGGGACCTCCTGGGGCTACGTGAACCCCGCCACGAAGACCGGCGTTCAGGGCATGGCCACGGAGATGAACTCGCTGGCTCTGTTCAACGACATCTTCACCGGCGGTGAGCCCACGCCGGGACCGCAGAAAGTCCCGGTCGTGGACCGGGTCTACGCCCAGTACAGCCAGCTCACTTCCGGCGCCTTTGGCCCGGCCAACCGCCTGTCCTCGGCCGATCGCACCAAGCTCGAAGGCTACATGAGCCATCTGTCGCAGCTGGAGTCCAAACTCACGGCGGTGCCCAGCGCCTCCTGCGGGGACATCCCGACTCCCACGGCCAATGTCGACTGGTACGACCAGTTCACCTGCATCCCCGAGCAAGCCGCCTCCGACTACGAGCTGTGGAACGACGTCATCGTGGCCGCGTTCATGTGCGACACGTCCCGCATCGTGACGGTCAACGCCGTCGAGACCTGGGACCTCGCCTCCTGCAACGGAGACGCCTGGCACCAGGACATCGCCCACGAGTGCGGCAACCACCCCGACACCATCGGTAAGGTCATGGCGGACGCGGTCCGCTTCTTCTTCGACCGGGTGTACATGGACCTGGTCACCAAGCTCGATGCGGTGCCGACCGGCGACGGCACGACCCTGCTCGACGATAGCCTCGTGTGGTGGAGCCAGGAGAGCGGCATGTTCACCCACGAGTCCGTCGGCATGCCCATCGTGGCGGCGGGCGGCGCCGGTGGCGTGTTCACCACGGGGCGCTACTATGACTACCGCAATCGCGACAACACGATGTTCGTGGAGCAGGTGCCCGACATGCAGGTCCAGAATCTGATGCGCCCCGGCCTCCTCTACAACCAGTGGCTCGGCACGGTGCTCCAGGGCATGGGCGTCCCGCCGTCGGAGTGGGAACAGGGAAGCGTCAAGGGGTATGGCGAGCTCGCCAACGAGCGAAACTACGCGGCATCCATCCTGAATGTCGCCAGCGATCCGCTGCCCATGATGCTCAACTCGTGAGCGGATTCGACACACAGACGTTGGGGGAACCTCGATGAAAGCGACCACTGTCCTGACCGCTCTCCTCAGCCTCGTCGCCCTCGGCGGCTCCATCGCTGCCTGTGACGATGGGGAAGCGCAGCCTCCCGCCGCTGTCGCCGACAGCAGCGCCGATACCGTCTCCGGAAGCGACGGGGCCGTCACCCTGGACGAGGGTCAGGCCGACACCGGCCCGACCGCGGATGTCAGCCCGCCCGACGCCACGACGGGGCCCGACCTCCCACCCGACATCCCACCCGACATCCCACCGGTGGAGGACACGAGCACGCAGCCCGACACGACGACCCAGCCCGACACGACGACCCAGCCGGATGCCCCGGTGACGCCGGGCGAGCCCATCGACGGCGACATCCGCAACTACATCTTCGGCCACAGCCTCATCCTTCACTCCCCCACCGCCAACGTGCCGCGCTGGCTTCACGCGCTGTCGCAGGCCGCCGGCCACGGCTACAGCATGAGCGGCCAGTACGGCTTTGCCGACACCCACGCCACCAACCTGCCGCCGTTCGCGCAGTGGGGCGTCCCGGACGTGCCCTCGGCCTGGGACGACGACAGCGGGCTGTCCTTCGCCGACAGCAACTTCGACACCATCCTGTTCACCGCCGCCAACTTCCGCCAGTACTACCCGCCGACCGGCATGGACCCCGATGTCCAGCTGCCCCAGACGACGGTCGAGTCCACCCTCGCCGTCTTCGACTGGGTCCACGCGGCCGAGCCCAGTGGCGTCCGGTACGTCATCTACGAAAACTGGCCCGACATGGCCGGCTACACCAGCGCCGACTTCCAGGGCTCCTTCCCCTCGGCCACCGAGCTCGACGCGTACCATAGCTACACCCTCGGGGCGTTCCACGATTGGTGGCTCGCCTACCAGGACGCCATGGTGCAAGCGCGTCCGGAACTCAACGTGCGGATGATCCCGGTGGGCTCGGTCATGGCCCAGCTCCTGACCGGCACCCTGGCCGGGATCCCGGTCGAGGCGCTGTACGAAGACGACGCGCCCCACGGGCAGCCGACGCTGTACTTCATCGCTGGCGTCATCACCTACATGGGCCTTTACGGCGTCCCTGCGCCTGACGACTTCGTCATCCCCGACGACATCGACCCCGGCGTGGTCGCGCTGTACCCCCAGATCGTCAGCGAGGCCTGGACCGCGCTGGAGAACTTCGTGGACGCCGACGGCAACAACCGCGTCTGGTAACCGTCGGCCTCGACGCCAACGTCTATCTCGGCGACCCTGGCCGGGTGACGTCACTACCACCAGGCCCGGGTGCCGTACTCGACGACCGCTATGCCCTCGAGGGACTCCTCGGCAGTGGCGGCATGGGCGAGGTCTTTCGGGCCCGTGACCTCGTGGCCCAGGACGCCCCGGTGGCGGTCAAGGTGCTCAACGCCGAGGCGTCGGCGGCGGTCCGTGTGCGGTTCATGCGCGAGGCCCGGCTCGCCTCCCAGCTGCGGCATCCCCACATCGTCCCTGTGCTGACCTACGCCCGGGCGAACGCACAGCACCTGTACCTGGTGATGGAGCTGGTGGAGGGTGCGCCGCTGTCCAAAGTGATGGGGGCGCTGCCTACAGGTCAGCTGGTGGGACTGCTCGATCAGGTGTTAGAGGCCTTGGCCCACGTGCACGCGCGAGGCGTGCTGCATCGGGACATCAAACCCGACAACATCCTCATCGGTCGGCGCCCTGACGGAGAGCTGTTGGCCCGGCTGAGCGACTTCGGCATCGCTGGGATGACACACCCCGAACACCACGACGAGACCCGCCTGACCCAGGAGGGCTCGATGATCGGGACACCCCACTACATGGCCCCCGAGCAGGCGGCCGGCGAGCTTTACATCGGTCCAGCAGCCGACCTCTACCCCATCGGGGTGATGATCTACGAGGCCCTGTGTGAGGCGCCGCCGTTCGAGGGGCCGCCACTGACGCTCCTGCTCAAGAAGCTGCAGGAGGACGTCCCCGAGCCGACGGACCTGGACGCGTGGCCAGAAGGCCTGTGGGACCTCACGTGCCGGCTTCTGGCCCGCCAACCCGAACTCCGGCCTCGAACGGCGGCGGAGCTGCGTAGCGACCTGGCCCCGTTCGCGCAGACGCCGCGGGTCGATGCACCCCGCTGGTCGGCCCTCTGCGGACACAGCGCTCGAGTCACCGCAGCAACGACTGCTGCCAGTCCCCCCGCTGCCGCCCTCGCGCCTACCTCAGCGACGCCACGAGCCGCCGAACCAGCCAACGCCCTGTGGGGACGCGTCTCCGAACGGCGCCAGCTGATGGCCCTGGCCGACGAGGCGGAGGCCGGAGAGCTTCGGCTCGGCCTGGTGAGAGGGCCGCTGGGGGTCGGCAAGAGCCGCCTGATCGAACACATCGGGCTCGAGCTGGCGGAGAGTGGTCGGTTCGAACAGCTGGGGTGCGGCTTCGGGCCTGGCGCGGGAGCAGGCGGCCTACGCATCCTCGTCGAGCGAGCCCTTGGGACGCTTGGGCGAACGTCTGACGAGGTCGAGGCCCTTGCGCGGGGGTTCCTCAGGAGACACGGTGGCGCCGACGACCGGGAGCTCGCGGAGCTTCTGGCGTTCCTCCGGCCAAAGCGGAGGGACGACGGCAGCGCCGCCCCCCCATCGGAGCAACAGGCGCTGGTCCTGCGTGTCCTCCGAATGAAGGCCCGACGAGGCCCATTGGCGCTGCTGCTGGAGGACATCCATCACGCCACCGACGACGTGGTTCGGTTCCTTCAGATGGCGGCTTTCGAGGCCACGTACGAGCCTCTGCCGCTGCTGATTCTGGCGACCTCACGGGCAGACCTCGACGGTGCGCTCACGGGTGACCTGGAGCCGCTCCTGCGCCCGGCGGGCCCGGCCCGCGACGTGACCCTTGCCCCCATGGCGCCGGAGGCTCTTGCCGACGGTCTCCGAGCGCGCTACGGCATCCCCCTTCGACACGCCGAACGCCTGGCGGCTCGGGCCGCTGGAAATCCGCTGTTCGCCGAACTCCTCGTCAACGCCGATGCCACGCTGGACTCGGGAGCCTCGCGCACCAGCGAGGCCCAAGGACTCCCGGAGCGTCTTGCCGGGCTGATGCTCGGTCAGCTCCAGGCCAAACTCGCCGAGCACAGCGACACCCTGCGTCCCCTTCTGGAACGCCTCGCGCTCCTTGGGTCACCGGTATCGACAGCATTGCTGGAGGCCTTCTGCGAGGATCTTGAGGGCGACTTCGACGATGCTCTCGACAGCCTGATCCGTCTCGAGGTGGTGGCGGAGAACCTGCGCGACGACACACTCCGCTTCCGCCATCCGCTGCTGGAGGAGGCCATCGCCGCCGGGCTCACCGGGCGCAGGGTGCGGAAGCTCCACGCGCACGCGGCCGCGCTGCGCGAGGAGATGGGGACGCCATTGGATGGCCAGGGCTGGGCCATCGGGCGTCATCTGGCCATGGCGGCGCGCCCCGCCGAAGCGGTGAACTGGTGGCTCCGAGGGCTCGAGTGGGAGCTTGCCGCGGGCGACGGGCTGCGGGCGGTCTACTGCGCCGAGCACGCGCTCGAGCACATGGCCGACAAGGACGAGCGAACGCTGAGGCTACGGCTACAGCTCGGCAAGCTGAGGCTCGATCGTGGGGCCCTCGAAGAGGCCATCACCACCGTGGCGCCTGTGATCGACGGCCCCGACCCGCTTCTGGCGATCGAGGCCCTCTACTTCAGCTATCGCCTCCAGGACGAGTTTGCCCGGACGGAAGAAGCGAAGCGATTGGCCGACCGCATCGAGGCGTTCGCGCAGAGCGACGATGCTACGGTTCGGCGTGCCGCGCAGCGCGCTCAGCTGTATGTGCTCAACACGATGCTCCGGGCGGACGAGGCGGTGGTACTGGCGCGCCGGCTGCTCGCCGAAGAGCTGGACGTTGACGACCGCTTTCACATCCTTCAGCGGCTCTGCTTCAGCTACGTGATCTTGCACTCGGTGGGCGCCGGTGGAGGAACGGCGCTGACGGACCAGATTCGAGACGTTCTCTCCCAGACGGACGCACTGCTGCCGGACCAGAGCCCGGAGAACTGGCTGACGGCCGTGCACGCAGCGTCGGGCATGTCCGGCGTGCTCTTCGGCTACGAGGCGGTGCGACCACGATTGGAAAAGGCCAAGGCGATGCTTCGACGCGCCGGACGCCCGGGGCCGCTCCTCAGGATCATGTTGCGGGAGGTCTATGTCGCCCTCCTCGACGACCGGTTCGCGCGGGCGATGGAGCTTCTCGACGAGGGTCGCCGCCTACTCGACCTCTTCCCCACCAGCGAGCTGAGGCTGCGGCATGAACTCTTCGAGTACATGGCGCGGACCAATCTGAACCAGGACCCCCAGGCCATCGAGGACTCGCTCCGGCCGATGTATGAAGCCCTCGAGGGCGGCTCCCTGGTGGCGCTGGCCAAGGGCTGGTTCCGCCTTATCGGCGCCTATCGCGCGGCACGCAAGCAGTGCTGGGCGGTCGCGGATCGGTACCTGGATGAAAACAAAGACTTCGGAATCCGTGGCCTTGGCATCCCCAGAACGATGGCCGAGGACATGAAGCGCTTGCTACGACCCGTCGAACACGCCTGGCCGGGAATCGCGCACTGGCTGGCGACGATCGACGGCGAGTGGGCGCACGGCTTCCCGCACAAAGCACCACTGGCTGGCTGAGACGCTACCCATTTGAGTCCTCAACCGCGATAGTCGCCAGAGGTGACCCACACCACCGGGCAACCCATCCGCGCCAGAAGGCGGGAGGCTGGACCATGACCGACGTACCTCGCAGGCGTTATCCGCGCCGAGATGCCGGTATTCTGGCCACCTCCGAGCGGCTGGAATGGCTGGTGACCAACGGCCTTGGCGGGTTCGCCATGGGGACCGTGGCCGGGCTCGACACGCGACGCTACCACGGTCTTCTCGTCGCCGCCCTTGCCCCGCCCCTGGGGCGCACCGTGATGGCCAAGCGCGTCGACGAGATCGTGACCTATCGTGGCACGACCTACTCCCTGGGAGCCAACCGATGGTGGGGGGGCAGCGCGGTCGACCCACGCGGCTTCGAGTTGCTCGAGCACTTCGAACTCGACGGGCGCATCCCGGTGTGGCGTTGGGCGCTGGCCGACGCGATCCTGGAGAAGCGGGTCACGATGGTGCAGTGGGCCAACACCACGGTCGTGCACTACCGCCTGGTTCGTGCGTCGGCGCCGGTCGACCTGCGTATCAAGCTGCTGGTGGGCTACCGCGACTTCCACAGCCTGACCTCGGCCGGGGACTGGGAGATGGACGTCGCACGAGATGGGGTAGACGTGGTGGTCACCGCCTTTGCCGGCGCGCGCCCGCTCCGGGTCTCCGGGGACGGCCTCGAGCTTGCGCCGGTCCACGAATGGTACCGCGGGTACCACCTGGCGCGAGAGGCCAAGCGTGGGCTCGATGGGGTCGACGATGCGTTGCACGCCGTGACCGCCACTGCGACGTTGGACTCGGACGCGGCCGTCGCCCTGGGACTATCGGCGGATGACCAGAGCGTGGGCGCTGGTCGGGCGCACCTCGACGCGGCCCGCCATCGAGACCGCAGCTTGCTCGAGACCGCCGACGCCACAGACGTCGCTACCCAGCGCCTGGTCCTCGCCGCCGACCAGTTCATCGTCCAGCGTGGGACCGGCGACACATCGGGCGCGACGGTCATCGCGGGCTATCCGTGGTTCGGCGATTGGGGCCGAGACACCATGATCGCCCTTCGGGGCCTGACCCTGGCGACAGGCCGGGCGGAGGTCGCCAAGGATGTCCTCGAGACCTTCGCCCGTTTCGTCGACCAGGGGATGCTGCCCAACCGCTTCCCGGACGGCGACTCGCCCCCCGAGTACAACACGGTCGACGCCACGCTGTGGTACTTCGACGCCATCCGGCTCTACGTCGAGCGCACGAAAGACACCGCCTTCGCCGAGGCGATCTGGCCGGTGCTCACCGACATCATCTCTTGGCATGACAAGGGAACGCGGTACGGCATCGGCGTCGATCCCGACGATGGCTTGCTGTCCGCGGGCGTCCCTGGTGTCCAGCTGACCTGGATGGACGCCAAGGTGGGGGACTGGGTGGTGACGCCGCGGCAAGGCAAGTGTGTCGAGATCAACGCGCTTTGGCTCAACGCCCTGTCCACGATGGCGCTGCTGGCCCCCCATGCCGGCGCTAGCGCGGCCCCCTGGACCGAACGCTCGGCGCGGGTTTCCACGAGCTTTGGACGGTTCTTCAACAGCGAGCTGGGCTACTGCTACGACGTCCTGGACGGCCCGGAGGGCAACGACCCCAGCCTCCGGCCCAACCAGCTCTTCGCCGTGTCCCTGGCTGACAGCCCCTTGAGCGACGAACAGCAGCGCAGTGTCGTCGATGCCTGCGCGGCCGCTCTGGTCACGGGGCACGGCGTCCGCAGCCTGGCCCCCAACCACACCGACTACGTGGGGCACTATGGCGGTGACAGCCGCAGCCGCGACGGCAGCTATCACCAGGGGACGGTCTGGGGCTGGCTGCTTGGCCCCTTCGCGCTGGCCCACTACCGTGTCTACGGCGACGCCGAGCTGGCGAAGAGCTTCGTGCAGCCCCTCATCGACCAGCTCGACGCCCACGGCCTGGGCAGCCTCGCGGAGATCTTCGACGGCGAACCGCCTCACGTCGGTCGCGGCTGCCCCGCGCAGGCCTGGTCCGTGGCTGAGACGCTCTGGGCGTGGCGCTTGCTGGGCGAGGCGACGGGCTTCTGAAATCGGTTGAAATCGGTCGCCGGTGAATCATGGGGACGGGGCTGCGTCGGAGATAGGCAACCGACGACCGGCAACCCTGGCACTGGAGGCCATCATGAACCTCACCCGTCCCCTCGTCGCCCTCGCCCTGCTGGGCACCACGCTCGCCATCCCGACGTCTGCGGAGGCGCGTCGGATGAACCCGAACCCGGTGCCCGACCGGATGATGACGTCCCCAGTACAATGGGTCGCGATGCAGCGGGGCATGAAGTTACCTCGCAGAGCCTTCAAGGGCGGGGCCGAGCCCGCTCGAAACCTGTACATCTGCCGCGCGTCCTACCGCGGCGGCCTTCACCCGGGGAAGGTTGTGGCGGGCCGCTGCAACATCGGCTGGGGCGGGCGAGAGATTCTCCGTGACCGTTACGAGGTCCTGGTCAAGCGCAGCCCCCGTAGCGGGGTGCTCTGGCTAAAGGGTCACTCCAGGGCGCTGCCCCGGATGTCGAAGGTCGCCGGTGGTTATGAGCCCGGCCGCCGGCTCGACATCTGCCGCGCCCAGTACCGCGGCGGGCTGCACCCCGGAAAGGTGGTGGATGGGCGTTGCAACATCGGCTGGGGCGGCCGTGAGGTCGTGCTGGACCGCTATGAGGTCCTGGTGCACCGCCACCTCCGGAGCCGCTATCTGCCAGGCGCCTACGCGCAGCCTCCGGTTCGTGTCCCCGTAGCCCCGCCGACGCCTCGGCGTCCGGTGGTCGCCTGCCCGATGTAGCGCCTCAGACCGCTTCCCGTGCGGTGGTCGCTGGCGCGGCCACCGCACCGTCCACCACGTTCCACAGCCGATCCCACTCGGACCGGTCGGCCCGTGTGCCAGGCATGAGATGTCGCTTCGCCTCGGCCCGGTCGAACACGAAGGCACCGCTCGGGAGCCGGGTGTTCTCAGCTGCCGCTAACCAAAGCGCCGTATCGGCGCCTTCGGCCGGGGTGCGGAGGAAGCGTTTGGTGACCTTGTAGAACCCGGGAAGCGCGGTCTCCACGCCCGGCGTGTCTGCCCAGCCGGGGTGCATCACGAAGAAGCCCACCTCCCGCTCCCGCTCGGCCCACATCTGGGTCAGAACGACCTGGGCCCGCTTGGCGCGCGCATAGGCGCGGGTCCCATCGAACGGGTCCGGCGGACAACGCAAGAGATCGACCGAGAGCCTCTCGGCGTACATGCCCCCCGACGCGACGTAGACCACCCGTCCTTGACCGCGGCGCAGCGCAGGCAAGAGGCCACGGGTGAGGGCCTCGGGACCCAGAACGTGGAGCGCGAAGGTGCGCTCCACACCGGGCGGGACGTTGACCCGCTCGTGGAACAACGCGCCGGCGTTGTGGACCAGCGCCGTAACCTGTGCGGGCTTCCAGCGTTCCAACAGCAACGCGATGGACGAGAGGTCGCTCATGTCGACCAGCTCGAGCTTCACCGCGCCATTGCCCAGGGCGTCCAGCTCCGCCTGCGCCGCTTCACCACGCTCGCGGTTGCGGCATAGCAACCAGACGTCCGCGTCGCGCTCGGCGAGACCTCGGGCGACCTCCTTGCCGATCCCGCTGTTAGCGCCCGTCACGACATACGTGCGCCCCGCCAGCGACCGCTCCAGGTCAGCGGCACGGAACGTCTTCGCCCGGCGGTTGTAACCCAGCCGGCTGAAGGCGTACGCCACCCCCGGCATCTTCAACGAACCCACGATGGCGCTTCCAAATCCCATACGCCCTCTACGATGGCTCGAAGACGGACGAGATGCGAACGGCGCGGACTGCGCCAATAGGCTATGGAGCCGAGGGTGGGGTCAGCGCAGAATAGGCGTCATATGCCTGGCGCGGGGTGCGGTCGATGCTGACGATGCCCCACCACTCCTCCTGAATCTCGGGGTCGGGATAGGCGCCATTGGTCCAGGACGCGGCAGTGTCGTGCTCGCTCCAGTTGCCGCCCGAGTACTTCCACCACTCGTCGTTGAACTCGAAGACCATGCCGCCCATGCACACGCCGGAACCGTCGACCGAGGCGTTGGCGTGGATCTCCTGGGTGAGCGCGCTGACATACGTCGCCTGGGTGGCCTCGTCTACGGCGCCGGCCTGGCCGTCGTAGGCGTCGGCGCCATATTCGGCCAGGAACATGGGCTTGTTGGACAACGCCGCCCAGTCGTTGAACAGGTTGTAGAAACTGATGCCGCTGTAGATGTTGAGGCCCCAGAAATCGACGTTGGACAGCGACGCCTGCACCCCGGCCGGCGGGAGGTTGCCGTACACGGTGGCCACGGGTCGGCTCGAGTCGTTCTGCTTGAGCGCTGCGACCACCTCTCCAACAGTCGCCACCGCCTGATCGAAGGTCACGTTCTGGCCCAGGTTGTTGTAGTTCCACTCGTTGCCCACCTGCCAGCCGATGATGGCTGGGTGAGACTTGACCTGACACAGCGTGTCCACCGCGGTCTGAGCCGTCTCGTCGTAGCCGTAGTAGACCGTCATGAGCACGTAGATGCCGTGGCTGAGCAGAGTGTCCAACACGGACACGTCGGTGATTGGGCCGTACGTGCGCACGGCGTTGATCCCTGCTGCCTGCATCAACGCGGCGTCCTGAGCGACCGTTCCCGCCCAGTCGGCGCCCCCTGAGCCCGGTCCCTGCCCCACGGGGATGGGGGACCAGGCCACACCCTTGAGGTGAGTCGGCACCCCGTCGATGAGGAACTGGTACCCGTCGATGGTGACGGGCGACGGCCGCCCTGGGGACAGCGAGCAGGTGTACGGCTCGACCGGGCCAGCTTGGCAGTCACAGCCGTCCCAGCGATGGCAGGTGTCGGTATGCTGACCTGCGGTGATGGTGAAGCCGAAGTTGCCAAAGTCATCGGTGGGATTGATGTCGCACGCGGACCCGATGGGTGCGTTGCCCGATTGACCCCAGCCGCTGAAGGAATCAGCGGGTCCGGTCGCCGCGTGAACGTACTCGTACGTCCCGGGCTCGAGACCGCTTACCGTACCGCAATAGCGTCCCGACGCGTCGGGCCCTTCGAGCACGACCCCCCAGCCGTCCCAGGGTCCGGCCCAGGTGCCGTTGGCCACGAGGTTGTCGTAGGAGGGGTTGGGATACCCGGACCCTGCCGGGTTCAGGCAGATGGTGACCGACCCCGTCGTGGCTGTGTTGCTGGTGTCCTGCGGTACATCCGGACCGGTGCCGTCTTCGATGACGTCGCTGACCGAAGCGTCGGCGGAGGCATCCGGGATGCTGTCGGGCCCGACCGCGGCGTCTGCATCGGACGGCAAAGCGACATCTTCGACGGCAGTGGCGTCGGGTGCGGCGTCGGGCGCGGTCGCGACATCGGGGGCCGACGTTCCGTCAGAAGTGGTCTCCGCTATGGCGTCTGCAACAGCGTCAGCCGAGCCAAGCGTGGGTACGGGGTCGGTGCCGCAGCCGATGAGGGAAACGACGGCCAAAGTGAGGAATGCGGTGCGGGGCATCACGGGGTTCTCTGCTCCAAGCGGCCTGTGCGTCACTAGCCTAGGCCCCAGGAAAGCCCGAGAAAAGCGGTTCCGTGTCAGGTCGCCGGGCGACGGGAAAGACTCACCGTTGCCGCGATGCTGGTGACGCAGGTCAGATAGCTGACGAGGATGCCGATGACAGCGACCCACCCGATGCTCACCAGGCCCTGGTTACTGACAAATGTCAGCGCAAAGAAGCCCACCGCCGTGGTCAGCGAGCTCACCGCGGCGGCGGCGCCGGTGGTGCGCATGGCCAGGCGCACCGAGGCCCCTTCGTCGAGACGATGCACCAGGTGGATCGCGGTATCGACGCCGATGCCAAAGATGGTTGGCAGGACGACGATGTTGAAGATGTTGAGCGGGATCTCCAGAGCCGCAAGAAGCCCCAGGAAGATGGTAAAGCCCGCGATGAGGGGCAGGAACACCAGCAGGACCTTCCGCAGATTCCGCAGGTAGCCAATCAGGAATAACAGCACGACGCCCGCAGCCAACCCGACCGCCAGTGGTCCCTCTTCCCGCACGACCGTGTAGGCTTCACCCAGCATCATCCAGCTGGCGGTCGCGTGATACGTGCCGCTGCCGTCGTCGAGTTTCACGGTTCCGACGGCATCGACGATCTTCACCACGTTCTTGCCGTCCGATTTGACGCCGTTGACGTACATCAGAACATAGCGGCCGAGGTTGCCGGCCTTGTCGGTGAAGCGGTCCTTGAGCCAGTCGGGCAGTCCCTGGGCGTCGAACACCTCAGGCTTCAGGTACTTCTGCATGCGGTCGGCGTCGGCCTTGTCGTCGCCTTCGAGCAGCTCGTACTTGTTGTCGATGAGCCGCTTCATGTCCTTGACCAGCGGCAGCTTCTCGGCCTGCTCGTCGGGGACGAAACTGTAGATCGAGCGGACGTCCTTGAGGATGGGCTCTGACTCGAGCCGCCCCTCTAAGTGCCTATGCAACTTCTGGGTCTGCTCGAGGTTCTCGGTGATGAACAGCGCCGGGCTGGTGCTGCGCTTCTCGACGTCGGTGAAGTACCGCCTGCGGAGCCGCGTAGAGTCGGTCTCCGCCTTCTTGGCCTGCTTGGCGCGGAGCTTCCGCATGTCGGCTTCGAAGATGGTCTGAGGCGTGAACGCCGCACCGACCGCCGTCAATAGCAGCACTCCCGCCAACGTCACTACGGGCCATCGACGGCCTCCGGCGGCGACCGACTCCTCCGAAGCCCCTGACGCCTGCTCGCCGCCGCTTCTGGGTTTGCGGGTCCACACCCGATGGAAGCACACCTCCAACACGGGGTAGACGACGTAGATCGCCGCCAGCGAAACCAGGACGCCAAAGCCGGCCAGCAACCCGAACTGGTTGAAGCCGCGGAAGTCGAACACGGACAGTGCAAAGAAGGCCGCAGCCGTGGTGATGGCCGCCGCGATCATGGCCTTGCCGAGACGTGACAGGGCCTCTTTGAGCGCCTCCTCCAGGCTCCGGTCGCCGCGATACTCCTCGTCGGCCCTCGCCGCGCCGTGCACGACAAAATCGATGCCCAACCCGACCAGGATCGAGAAAATGAACGCCGTGATGAGGTTGAGATAGCCGATGGCCAGCCGCGCCAGAAAGAACGTGGCGGCGATGCCGACCATCAGGGGCAAGAGCGTCAGCAGCACGGCGCGAAGCCGCCGGAAGTAGACGATGAGCACCAGCGCGATGCCCCCCAGCGCCACGAACAGCGCCATGAGCGACTCGCTCTTGAGCTGCTTGACCGCGGCGGTCACGTGCGCGTAGTCGCCCTCCAGGGTCGTAATGACGCCGGCCTTGTCCCGGTGAGGCCCCACGATGCGGTCGATGTCGGCCAGTAGCCGTTCGTTGAGTGTCTTGGTCTTGCCCGTCTCGGACGGCTTGAACACGGGATAGGCCTTGAGACCGAAGACCTCGCCGTCAGGGCTCTCGAAGTACTCCCGCATCTTGTCGGCGCCGTAGCGCTCGCGAAGCTCGTCCTCGCTGGGGATGCGGCTCTTCTTCTCCTCATCCTGCTTGGCGTCGCCGTCCTTGCCCGCGGCCTCATCGTCGTCGTCGTCGAGGTCCCAGTCTTCCCCCTCGTCAGACGCTTTGGCGGTGGCCTCGCCGATGGCTGTCCCGACCTCCTCGTGGAGCTTCTTGACGTCCTCGAGAGGCATATACAACAAAGCGTTCTTCTCGAAGAAGCTCGTGTCGCGCTTCACCTCGACGCGGCTGATGAGGTCGGTGTGTTTGGCGAACGCCTCCGCCAGCTCGTCGATGAGCTTCTTGTTGAGCTCCGGATCCTTCGACCCGAGGATGAGCAGAAGCTCCGAGGTCGACTTCAAGATGGTCCGCGCCTTTTGCGCCCGCTGCACCGCAGGGGTGTGCTCGGGGAACAGGTCCTCCATGTCCGAGCGGATTTGAATCCCGCTGCCGTAGACCACCATGCCAGCGGTCAGGGCCAGGATGACGACGAGCGACACCCATGGGCGTGCCACCAGCCGGCCGACCATCTGGGCAACGTTCACGCGGCGCGCCTCTCGCGGGCAAGCTTCTCATAGAAGGCAAAGAGACCGTCGAAGTGGTCGCCCATCGTCCCCACCTTGTTGGCGGCGGCTGCGGCGATGGCGTCCGCGAGCCCAGCTGCATCGCGGTTGAGCAGCCGGTCCATGGCCGCCGCGCATGCACCCGCGTCGCCAGGCGGATAGGTCTCCGCGTAGGCCGGCGTGGCAAGGTCGGCCGCACCGCCGACATCGGGCACCACCAGCGGCAGTCCGGAGCACAGGCCCTCGGCGATGACGAGGCCGTATGTCTCGGCCGCCGAGCCGTGCACCATGGCGTCCGCACTGGCCAGGGAGTTGGCGATGAAGTCGCGGTCGGGCACGAACCCGGCGAGGTGGACGCCCTCGGTGGCCTCGGCGCGCTTGGCGACCCAGTTGCGAAGCGGTCCGTCGCCAAAGATGACCAGCCCCATGTGCGGCCGCTTGCGGCGGGCCTCGGTGAAGGCCTTGAACAGAGTCCCCAGGCGCTTCTCGGGGTGGAAGCGGCTGATGTTCACCCACAGCGTCGCGTCGTTGTGGTGGGCCGCAGGTACCCCGCACTCGGTCAGCAGCTGCGACCGAATGGCCGGGTCGCGCCGAGCGGGCGAGAATCGCTCCTTGGCAATGCCGAACGGGACCGCCACCGGGTTGGCCAGACCGAACCCACGCAGCTTGTCCGCCAGCCAATAGCCGCTGACGACGGTCGCGTCGTAGTGCCTGGATAGTTTTCGAAGATAGCCCCAGTACCAGCCGAATAGCTGGTCCACCCGCTGCATCCCCAGGGACTTGCCAAAGAAGGTCTGCGGATACACCGCCACGGGGTCCTGATGAAAGATGAACGCCTTGGGCGCCCTGCCCTTCCACCGCGCGGCGAACCACCCACCGGACCAGGGCGAGCTGCCCTCGACCACATCGGGTTGCTCCCGGTCGAGCGCCGCATGCACGGCCTTTTCGTTCCACAGCACGTAGTACCGTGGGTCGAACGGCATGGGCGGGCCCTTCACCCAGACGATGCGACCGCCGTGGCGCTCTTCCTCGCCATCCTCGGGCCCTGGCGCGATGACCACGACCTCGTGACCCAGCCGCGCGCCGTGCGCCAGCTTCTGATTGATGTAGGTCCGGACGCCGCCGCCCTTGTCGGCATAGAACTCGGCGACGTCGACGACTTTGATGCCCGTGCTCATGAGGGCGACACGGTGCCATCGCGGGCTCCGTCCGGCAATGCCTGGAACGTCCAGTCGGGGCTACAGTGCAGGCTCGGCGACGGACACCGCGCCCGCCTCCGCCCGCTCTTGGGCCACGCTGAGCCCTCCTGGCGCGGTCCCGTCGTCCTCGGACAGGGCCAGACCGCCCTTCCCCGAAGCGTGCCGTTCGAAGATGGCCTTGGCCGCCTTCGCCCGCGCCTCCCAGGGCGTCAGCGCGTCGATGGCCTGCAACCGCCGGGCGTGCTCCACACGCCCGTGGGCACCGACGAGCGCGCACAGCAGCCCCACTCCCTCGGCGTGGGGGTTCTTCTCGACCAGCCCCAGGGCCCACTCCACAGCGGCCTCCCCGTGGGCCGCTGCGGCCTCGGCCAGGGCGACGCGGCCAGTAGCTGCCACCGAGGAGTAGCGCTGTTTCAGGAGCTCGAGCGGGACTTTCTCCTGGCGTTCGCCCAGGGCCCGGACGGCGATCCCCATCAGGTCACCACCGGTCTCGCGGACCAGGCGATGCAGCCCCTCCAACAGCGGTCCTCGAGGCGTCCGTGTGTCGGACAGGACGAGCTGCAGGGCGCGATAGCGGTCGCTGGTAGGAATGGCACCATCGAGCGCCATGGCCAACAGCGTGTCCACCGGACGCGGGGTCATGTGCTCGGCCGCTCGGATGCGAAACCCCGCTTCGGGGAGCCTCAGGAGGCGCTGAAGCTGTGCCTCGGTGACCCGGCCGAGATGGGCCGGTCGAAGCAGTCCGTCCACGGCGGCCCGCCGAATCTCCAACGGAAGCGCAGTGTCGGTGGCCTGGTCGCACAGCGCCTCGGCGTTCTCCTCGCAGACCAGGTCCACGAGCGAAGCAAGCTCCGTAGCCGACCGGACCCAGCGCTCCAGCTCGCGGTCTTTGCTACCCATGGCGGTTTGCGCACGGACCCTCACCCCGGCGCTGCTGACCTGCACCCACAGCCCGTCCCGAGACAGCTTGGCCACCCGCTCCAGAATGCTGTCGGGCAGGGGAGCGTCAGGCAGCCCGCCGTTGGCGAACTCGCCCTCTTTGGCGGTCACCTCCGCCGGGGGTACGTGGTCGAGGGCGCAGGTGACTTCGATGTTGGTGGTGCTGTTGTCGTCGTTGGACTTGAGCTCCACGAACCGCCCCTCGAAGTCGCCTGACCGAGCAGAAGGGCTATCGCGTTGGAACTGCGACGCGAAGGTCCCGTTGAGAAGCCGGCGCCGCACCCGGGTCTCCACGAAGACCCCGACGAACCCCGCCGCCAGAACGCTTCCCACGATGATGCCGATAGTGGCCCACATGCTGACCGTCTCCTGAAAAGCTTGCGATGACGCAGTCGCTCAGCTCACACATACGCCCATTGGACTCCTACCGTCGCATCGTGGTCAGATGGAGACCAGGTTCTCGACGGTTCGGCAGGAACCAGCGAGGTCACACGTACGCGGAGAGGGATGTCATGCGCTTGGCAACTGTGGCGTTTTGCGGACTGGTGCTCATGGCAACGGGCTGTCCACCCATTGAGATTCGAGGCACCGACACATCCAATCCCGAGGTCGTCGCCGACACGGGCTCCGATGGGGGCGGCGGCGGGTGCGAGACCGTCGCCGACTGCGAGCCGTTCGACTGCGAGGACGCGGCCTGCGTCGAGGGTGTCTGCGAATACACCATCAAGCTGAACCAGTGCCTCATCGACGACGTGTGCTACCTGGCCAACGGGACCGCGCCCACCGACTTCTGCTCCATCTGCAACCCGTCGTTCACCCAGGAAGGGTTCATCAACAAGCAGTGCAACGCCGGCGAGGTATGTGAGCCGACCACCGGCGACTGTGTGGCGGCGGTGGCCGACGTGGTGGAAGGAACCACCGATGTCCCCGCCCCGGATGCGACGCCTGATGGCATCGAAGACACGACCGCCGATCCTGGCCCGGACGCGCCAGCGGATGTCCCCGTGGGAGACGGTAGCGGAGGAGACGCGACACCTGACGCCACTGCTGATGCGGTCCCCGACGCCACCGCTGACGCGGTCCCCGACGCCGCGGCTGATGCGGTTCCCGACACCACCCCTGATGCGGTTCCCGACGCGGTCCCGGACGCAACCGTCGACGCCACTGGGGATGCCACCCCCGACGCGGTTCCCGACGCCACACCCGACGCTCCGATGGCTGGCGGCGACACCTGCGGCGACGCGATTCCCCTTGGCGGCGCGCTGCCCATCACCGTCTCTTCAACCACAGCCGGTCTCACCGACGACTACAGCACGCTGGGCACCTGCGCCGACCTGAACGCCGTGGGTGCGGGACAGACCGACATCGTCTACAGCTTCACTCCGGCCGCCACCGGCGCCTTCTTCGCCGAGCTGGCCAACGCCGCGCCCAACCTGCTCATCGTCAGCACCGGCTGCGGGAACCCCAACGCTTGTGTCGGCGCCCTGGATCTGTCCACAGGTCCGGCCCTGCTCCAACTCGAGGGCGGCGTCGAGCACTTCCTGATCGTCGATGGGCAGGGGACCGGCAACGAGGGAGCCTTCGAGTTCACGCTCTCTCAATGCCAGCCCGACTGTGGCTCCAAGGCATGCGGCGACGACGGCTGCGGTGGGACCTGCGGCACCTGTGTCGTTGGGCAGGTCTGCAACGACGCCTTCCAGTGCGAAGCGGCCGGGGGCCTGGTGGGTGATACATGCGTCAACCCGGTGGTGGTCGACACCAGCACGCTCCCTGTGACCATCCAGGGCGACACGAGCGACGCCAACCTGTCGGCATCCCTGGAACTTCCGGGAGGGTCCTGCACAGGCTTCAACTACGTCCTGGGCAACGACTCCAACGACCAATTCTACTACTTCCAGCCTCCTGTCGATGGCACCTACCAGATCGAGCTCACCGACGTGACCCACGACCCGGTGCTGATGGTCCTTTCCGGCTGCGATGCTCCTGAGAGCAGCTGCGTCGGGGCGTCAGATGCTCCGGCGGAGGGTGAGGGCGAGAGCGTCCTCGTCCCGCTGACCGCCGACCAGCCGGTCGTCATCGTGGTCGACGGCTACACCGCCAGCCAGACCGGGGCGTATACGCTCAACATCTCCGAGCCCTGCACGCCGCAGTGCACGGGCAAGACATGCGGCCCCGATGGCTGCGGCGGCGACTGTGGCAGCTGCGCGGCCAACCAGGCCTGCACCGTTTCCGGCACCTGCGTGGCCGCCAACCAGGTTCCCGGCAACACCTGCACCAATCCTTTCACCGCCGATGTGACGTCGCTGCCGTTGTCCATACAAGCCGACCTGAGTGGCGCGACCGACGTGTTCGCCACCGGACCGGACTCCTGCCCCGGAGTCCCCCCGGCGACCAGCGTAGGTGGCGACCGCAAGGACCACGTCTATGTGTTCACGCCCACGACTCCCGGGGTCTACACCATCACCTCGACGGGGACCGACGAGCCCACCGCACTGTACGTGACCACGGCCTGCGGCACGGTGGACAGCTGTGTGGCGTTTGGTTACGCCGAGGCAGGGCTCCCAGCCACGGTGAATCTTCCCACGATGCCCAACGCGACCTACTACATCATCGTCGATGGCGTGAACACGGACGCGAGCCAATACACGCTCACCATCAGCGAACCGTGCCAGCCGAACTGTCAGGGGAAGACCTGTGGTCCCGACGGTTGTGGCGCGACGTGCGGTGGTTGCGCCAACGGCCAGGCCTGTGACCCGCAGGGCCAGTGTTTGGACCCCGCCCAGGTCCCCGGCGCCGTGTGCACCAGCGGCGTCCCCATCGACACCTCCGTCGGCTTCCCGTTGACCATCAATGGGGACACGATCGGAATGACCAGCTCCATCGACATCGCGCCGAACCAGTGCACCGGCGTGCCCTTCACCGCCTCGCAGGGACCCGACCAGTGGTGGACCTTCGTCGCTCCCATGGATGGCGAGTACCAGCTCGACCTGACCGCGCCGACCGCCGACCAGGGCATCTATGTCTTCAGCGGGTGTGCCGACCCCGTCAACGACTGCATCGTGGGGGAAGATAGCCTCATCGCGGGCCAGACCGAGACGCTGACGTTCTCGGCAAGCCAGGGGACCACGTACCACTTCATGGTCTCGGGCTATGGGACTGGCGACGAAGGCCCCTACGAACTGGTGATCTCGCAGTTGCCCTGAGCCGTCTGCCAGCGGCGCATTTCACGGTGAGGTTGTCCAGACAGTCTCATAGAGGTGCGTCGCCCACACATCCCGCTCGGTAGGCGTCGGCCGGGCGTTGTCCGCTGTTTTCACCGCCAGGGGCTTGTTGGTTATGCGCGTCAGGACCTGATGCGCCCGGCCCGCCACGCCATCGTCGACATGACCCAGCAGGTGCCAGGCGATCAGCGTGTCATGCGGCTGCCCCAAGAGGTTCAGCAGCCGGGTCGCCTGCGCGCGCTGGTCGCCCCATTCGCTGGAGGTCTCATAGGCCTTCAGGGCGTCGAGGATGGGGGGCTCGGTGGCGTTCATCACCGGGATCCTGGGGCCGGCGACCTTGGTGGAGGAGGCCGTCGCGCCTGCCGGCACGATGACACGCCCTGCCGAATGCTCGATGGCCACCCAGCCGGACCGCATGTCCAGCTCCAGACCTCCCGCCTTATCGACGTCCAGCGTGTACTCGCAGCCCAGGTCCACCACTCGGCCGGCGGGGGTATCCACCTGGAAGAACCGGGCGGGCGCGACCTCTTTGAGCCGCACATCGAGACTGCCTTTGGGAAGCTCCAGCAGAACCCGCTCCGTCGAGTTGCGCTTCACCCGCACCCGGGTCCCAGCGGCCAGCGAAACCGACCCGTAGCTACCGACCTGGAGGGCAGTGGGCCGCCCCGGTCCAGCCACGATGGTCTCTCCCTCGGCTACTGGCGCCGTCTTCTGACCCAGCCTCAGCGGCGGTTGCTTGCTCACGGCGATGGGCGCGGGTCCCTTCTCTCCGCCCTTGTCGACCGATTCGAGGCTGAACCGATAGGCCGCAAACCCAAGCACCATCAGTACAAACACCGCCGCCAGGACCTTCCAGTAGGCGCGCGAGGCCTGCGCCCGCGCCTCTTTCCGTCGCTGGCGCTCGTCGGTCGCCCCATGGGTCGTGGTCGCAGTCGTGGTCATCATCGGCGTGGACGCGTCGTGACCCATCGGCCCCAACAGCTCCTCGAGCGCCACCACCGTGGGGTCGGGCTCGCCGCTCTTGTCCCAGAGGTAGTCGTCGCTCACGGCCATCCCTCCGCTTCCAGTCGGGTCCGCAGCTGCTGCATACCGCGGCTGAGGTTCACCCGCACCGACCCATGCGTCAGCCCCGTGCGGTCGGCGATCTCCGGCCCGGTCATGCCTTCGACCAGGCGAAGGATAAGCGTCTCCCGGTACGCCTCTGGCAGGTCTCGAATATGCGTCAGGACCCGCCGCTGCAGCTCGCTCGGGGTCCTCCCCTTCACCGCCGGCTCCGCCACATCATCCCCGTCCAACGACGCGTGTACGGGTCGTCGCATCTTCTGTCGCAGGTGGTCACTGGCCACGTTGCGCGCGATCGCGCAGATCCAGCCACCCACCGCGGCTGGATCGCGCAGATTGCCGAGCTTGGCCGCCGCCGCAGCGAAGACCTCTTGGGTCAGATCGTCGGCGTCCCGCCACCCCGCCCGCGCCATGACGATGCCGTGCACGACGCGGGCGTAGTCCCGGTAAAGCGTCGACAGGTCAAGGCTGGGTGCGTGCGACTCGGGCAAGAAGGGCTCGGGCGTTGGTACGGGTCTGTGTGTCCTTGGTGACGGCGAGGATACGGCGAAGCGCCGGCTCCACAAACCGCCCCACGGTCGCCAGCTCCCGGCGCGATGCTTCCGCGGCTGCTGCGTTCGTCGAGCCGGAGTCGCGCACGGCGCGCTCCAGCGCCGCCTCCTTCTCCGGGGTCAGGAAATCCAATCGCCCCACGAACGTCCGCACCACCTTGGCCGGGACAGGATCGATGGTCAGCGGCAGCATCCAATTCACGTAGTCGGGGTTCACCAGGTAGATGAGGCGCTGCCCGTCCTTTTCGAACCAGGAGCGGGTCCAGGTCTTCACCATTGCTCGAGCCTCGTCGGCGTACAGCCCGCTGGCGATGAGGTTGGCCAGCACCTGCCGCTTGATGTCGGCGACCACGTCAGCCTTCTTGGCGTTCGGCTGCAGCACATACGTCGCCTTGTCCCCGGCCTTCATGGGCGCGACCGGCACCATGCCGGCACGGTCGCCGTGGACGCTCAGAAGGAAGGCCTTGGTGAAGTGAGCGTGGTGGTTCCCCTGCGTGAGCTCGACCTTGCCCCCCGGGAGCGCTTTGAGCGCAGGCGTGCGCGTCTCGGCGCTCAAGCCTCGGTAGAAGATGTAGCGCTCGGCCTCCTTCTTCCCCGAGCCCCCGTAGAGCCACGACGCGGCCACGTTGCGGGCGAAGTCCCAGGGGTCGGTGGGGTCGACAGCGGGGACGCGGCCGGGGCGCGCCGCCCCCGTCGCCAGGACATCGACCAACCAGCGCACCTTGCTCGATTGCAGGTCCTTCAACTTGATGGCGGCGTCGCTGCGGGCCGCCGCAGGGTTCGCCCGCTGCTGGTAGCGCATCGGCCCCAGGCCCTCGTAGCTCGCCACCTGCGGGAACCACTCGCTGAGCACACCACGGCGGTAAGCGACATCGACCGTCACCTTCTGCCGCTTCGGCGTGTAGAAGTAGATGACCGGCGTCTCCATCTTCTGGAAGACCTGCTGGACGTTGACGCCTCCCTTGGTCGGCATGACATGGTCGGTGACCACGCCACGCATCTTGCCGAAGGTGTGGACGAAGTTTGGCAGCTTCTCCTCCTCGGCGCCGAGGCCATCGACGACCTCACCGTTGGCACCTGCAAAGTGTGAAAACGTCCCCCACTCGTGGACCACGAAGCCATCGCGCGGGCTCCAGGCGTGGGAGGAGGGTGGGGTCGCGGTCCCAGCCAGGGCGGCCGAGCCGATGAGGAGAGCGAGCAAGAGCGTCAGGCGTCGAATCACGGAAACCTCCATTGCGTGTGCAGTTGGAGGTCAGGACGCTGTCAGCTCGGAAGTGTTAACCAGACCCTGTCCCTTTTTCTCAAGCACCTGAAAATCATCGAATTTCGAGACTCTCTCCGGGGGAGATACCGTCGATCGTCCAGCTGCCCACCGAGTACCGAATCAGGCGCAGGGTGGGAAAACCGACGGCGGCCGTCATCCGGCGTACCTGACGGTTGCGGCCTTCCTTGAGCCGCAGCTCGATCCAGCATGTGGGGATCGACTTCCGCTCCCGGATGGGCGGGTCCCGCGGCCACAGCCATTCGGGTTCGTCCGCGCGACGCGCCTTGGCGGGGCGGGTCAGTCCATCCTTGAGCTCCACGCCCTCTCGAAGCTGCTGCAACGCCTCGTCGGTCACGAGCCCCTCGACCTGGGCCAGGTAGATCTTGGTCATCTTGTGCTTGGGCGACGTGATGCGATTCTGCAGCTTGCCGTCGTCGGTCAGCACCAACAGCCCCTCTGAGTCCTTGTCCAGACGCCCGGCCGCACGCACCCGCGGCACGTCGATGTAGCTTTTCAGCGCGTTGTGACCGTCGCGGCTGGTGAAGCTGCTGACCACCCCGTAGGGCTTGTTGAAGAGGATGAGCCGACCCACGCCTGTCCCCTACTTCAGGGGCATGCTCTTGAAGCCCTTGATGGTGGCCTCCATGGCCGCCGGGTCCTCGAGCACCAGCGAGCACCCCGTCTCGGCGTGCTTGGCGCCTTTCGCCTGGCGCACCCGCTCGAGGCTGGTCTTCACGAGGTCGCACCTGGCCTGATCCGCCAGCGCCGCGCACACCTTCGTCTCCATCTGCGCGCACGCCCCACCAGAGCCGGTGGACTCTCCGCCCCCTGAAAGCGCCCGCATGAGCATCAGCCCCATGACCTCCTTGATCGCCTTGCTGACGAACCAGCTCGGCGCCTTGCCATCGGGGACGACAACCCGCCCGACGACCCAACCGTCCTCGCGCTTCATGCTGGAGAGGCCCTCGTCGAGGTACTTGATGGTCGTGAGGCGCTTGAGCTTGTCCGCCCCCATGCGCTTGTCCAGGTCGGCACGGATGGCGTTGAGCAGCTCGTCCGGCTTCTTGCCGTTCTTGCCTGCCTGGTCCAGGCAGCGTCCCACCAGCTGGTTGCCAATGTGGTGCAACTCGCAATGGTGGCCCGCGATCTTGACCGCCGCCAGCAGCCCCTCACGGTCGCCCCCTGGAAACGGGGAGCCCCCCTCGAAGCCCTCCATCACCCGCTTGGCCATCGGCTCCGAGTCCACCATGACCAGCGTGTCGGGCTGGGGGCGGAACATCACCATCTTCATGCGCGTCATCCGCTTGGCCTCGTGGCCAGCGACCGTTGCGGTCTCGCCGCCCTGCGCCCATAGCTTGTCGGCCATCGCCGCGGAGCGACGGGCCGCGATCACCAAGCCATCCCGGGTCTGGACGGCGACGGCCTCGCCCGGGCCCATGAGCCCGAGGTCGACGAACCGCGCCACCGCCTTGGCCGCGTCCTCATCCATCAGGCGCCCGTAGTCGACCCACGCCGCGGACTTGATGTCGTCCCACTTGGGAAAGACGTCCGCCTTGGGTGGCGCACCGGCGCACGCAGAGACCAGGGCCAGCAGGAAGGCGAGGCTGAGAAGTCGAAGCGGGTGTTTCATGACGTCCGTAGGGTCCGTGGGGCGCCGATGCTAGTGGTTGGTCGGCTCGCCGTCCATGGGCAGGATTCCAGCGCCTGGCCGGCGCCCAGCGTCGCTCCCCGTTCTTGGGGATGCGCCAGGGGGTCTCCGAGCGACCGGGGAGGGACGAACCTCGTCTCAAATCGTCCGTACGAGCTCTTGTGGCGCATCCTCAGCGGCAACGAACCCCAATCGGGCCAGATACCGCCTGTGCTTGGCGCTGAATGTCCCGTGGGCCCGCCACGCGGTCACTCCCCTTGCGCGCAATGCTTCCTCGTAGGCGCCATACGCAAACCGAGCGTTCTTGAAGTCGCGATAGGGGGGCGCCACGTAGTCGAGGTGCACCCAGGCGACGCCATCGCTGACCTCGTAGATGACCAGCCCGGCCGGCACCATGTCGCGCAGGATGAAGAAGCCTTCGGGCCGCGTCAGCTTCTGGAACTCGAAATCGCCCTGAAACCGAAGCAGGTCCTCGCGATAGAAGCTCAGATAGGCACGGAGGTAGGCGCTGGGAGAGCTGAGGTCCAGGGTGAGCAGCCGGAACGCGGGGCGACGCATCAGAAACGCCAGGTAGCCGGCGTTGATGGTCACGGTAATGGCGTTCATGACGATGACCGGGAGGGCACCGATGGCAACACCGTACACGACCATCAGGATGCCGCCAGCCATGTTGACCAGCCGCAGCCACAACAGACTGGACATCAGCATGGACGTCGCGATGCAGACGCTCGCAACGTATCCGAGGATCTCGATGAACATGGCCCTTCTTTGTCAGCCTGGCTCTGCGACGGTGACGGTCCAGAACCGGTCGGAGAAGTGTGACCGTGTCGGTGACCCCGAGCAACTTTCCCCGCCGGGCGGCGAACCACCTGGACGGTCGGTGCGAACGGATGACCGATTGACACTTTTTTCGAAGGAATCCTCCGCCGGGGTCACCCACCCAAAGCCAGTCCTCCCACGATGGCGGTAACACCGTGGGCAGGTCACGGTGTTGAAGCCCAGGCAACAGGACCCCATGCCATTGGTAACCAGCTTCACAGTGGAGCACTACTACTCCACCGAACCCCGAGCGCCCTGGAGCATCGTTACTCCAGTGGGGTCCGCCGACCCCACCCGCAACCCCGCGATCTTTCGAAAAACTTGCGCATTGGCAGGCACTTGAGACGATTGCCATGGACATGGCGTCGCTCTTGCATTAACTCGCGGCGCATCTGTGTACCCCGAGTTTAGCGGGGTTTGCAGACCCCAGTCCCACAAACGACGACGAACCAAAGCAAAGGGAGGCAGCGTGCATATCGGAATCCTTACGGACTTTCCGACCGCTACTGTCCGCTCCGGGCTCGCGATTCACACCCACTTCCTGCGTCAGGGCATGCTCAAGCGCGGACATCGCGTCTGCCTGGTCGGCCCCGACACCAGCGACGTCGTCGCCCTCGGTAGCGAGGAGACCCACCTCTTCCCCGGTCTCGCCTACCCGACCTACCCGCGCGTCAAAATCGCCATGCCTGGCGACCCGCGCAAGATGATTGGCGACGCTCCGCCCGTCGACATCCTTCACGGCCAGACCAACACGCTCATGGTCTGGTACGGCGGCTGGATGCGGAAGATGTTCGGCATTCCGGTGCTCAACACCCACACCGTGCACCTGCCGACCCACAGCCACTTCATCCTCTCGGACGGCATGTACCAGAAGCAGAGCGTCCGGGACTGGGCCTATCGGACGTCCCAGGACCTCGAGTTCGACTACGCCGAGGCCTACAACCAGGGCGACGGACTCATCGTCCAGAGCCGCCACTTCGTGCAGTACTGGCGCGACCGTGGTGTCACGGTGCCGATTCACGTCGTCGGTCGCCCCATCGACCCCAAGAAGTTCGACGCGCAGCCGACCTACGACCCGTTCCCGCAGCACTTCAAGGTCGGCAAACGCATCATCGTGGTCAGCCGCCACGACCGCGAGAAGAACCTGGAGCGCATGCTCGAGATCTTCGCCCACGGCATCGCCCCCAACGACCCTGACGTCACGCTGACCATGGTCGGCGACGGGCATGGCCACTACAACCTGTGCAAGCTGGCCGACAGCCTGCCGCACAGCGACCGCGTGTTCATGCCTGGCGAGGTCGGCCACGACCAGCTGGTCAACTGGTACGCCCACGCCGACATCTTCGCCTACACCTCGCTGTCGGAGACCTTCGGCAACGTCGTCGGCGAGGCCCTGTGGTCCGGCCTCCCCGTGGTGGCCCTGGACGACAAGATGGGTGTGGCCGGCCAGGTCATCGACCGGGTCAATGGCGCGCTCATCGCTCCCGAGCCGCGCGCCACGGCCGACCAGCAGTTCGCCATGGCATGCCTGGGGCTGCTCAACAACCGCTCGCTCCGCCGTGAGACGGCCGAGTCGGCTGCCACCCTGGCGCGCCGCACGGCGCACCCGGACGCGGTCCTGACCCGCTTCGAGGGCATCTACGCCCAGGCCACCGCCCGCTGCAAAGCGGATGTCCGCAAGCCCCTCATCCAGCGCTCCAAGGCCCGGCAGTACGCCGCCTGGATGGAGATGGCCCGCAAGTGGGCCTTCTGGAACGCCCTGCTGGTGGTCAGCTGCAAGGCCATGAACAAGCTGGGCGGCGCCCGCGTCGAGAGCGACAGCCAGCACGCTCGGGTGGAGATGGAGATCTCCCGCAATGACGGCAGCGGCGCCGGCCTCATCACCGTCGCCCGGCAGCGCTCCCTGGACCGCCCCGCGGCCTAGCGGACCTTGGGAAAGTAGGTTCGGCGGAGAGCCGATGCATCTTTGCTTTCTCATTCGCCCCCCACGCCCCCGTTGGGGGAGCCAGCGCCGGCCGACGGAGTCGCCCGGCGCTGAGGCGCGACCCGACTCGCCTGACGTCTCACTAGCTCGCTCCCGCGGTCGAAGGGGCTTGTCTCAAGGATGTCTGACACTTCTCCTCGTCGCGGGAAACCTGGGGTACGCGTGCACCATCGGCCCCGTAGAACCCCGTAACGTCGAGCCTTTTGGCGTCCCGTGTGGGGCAGTGAACTGCGACGATGGTGATCCGTGTACGACGGACACCTGCACGGCGGCCAGCACCTGCAGCAACGTCCCCATCGAGGGCTGCGTACTGGGCGACTGCAACGGCGAGGGGGCCATCCGCCCGCGGGCCGCAGCGTACCGAAGCGCCGAGGGGGAGACGTTTCACCGGCTGGAAGGCTGGCCCAACCCCCGCAACGGCCGCGAGACCACCGACGGCTGCCGCTATGACGTGGTCCTCCAATCCGAGGGCTTCTTTCGCATGCTCGGTGCGGGCGAGACTTGGGAGTGTACCGGCCCCTCGCCGTGCAACCCAGACGCCCAGGCCCCGCTGTGCAGCCCGACGCATCGCAATATCGCCTACTGGGTCTGGGGCGAGTCGGTACCGCTGCCCGGGCTGGGCGGGCCGATACCGCCCCACCCCTTCTTCGACAGTCACCGCATCCAGGTGGAAGGCTACTGCGTCCAGACCAACGAGGTCGGGCTCAAGGGCGCCTTCGAAGGCTTCCTTGCCTTCTCCGACACCGCGCTTGGGGGGCTCCCGCTCAACCTCGAGTTCCCACTGGAGGCTCCCTTCGGTCTGGCGCACCTGAACGGCACGACCGCCAACGATTGGGAGGCCGTCGACGACACCGCGCTGACGAACATCGAAGCCACCGTCCAGGGAGAGCTTCGCTTCACCTTCAGCCTGGTCGCGCCCTCGGGCGCCACCGAGGCCTTTCGCGCGGACCTGCGCTCCTGGCGCAGCGGGCTGTATGGCACTGTCGTCAGCGACGCTGACCCCAGCTTGACCGGCACCATCGCGGTCCAGCGGGTGAACGACCCCGAGACCACTCCGAATTTCGGCATCCCGTGGCCTACGCGTTGAGCGCGGAAAGCTTTGCTTCCGCCCTCCGGCTGACATATACACGGCTGCTCTCTACCGACATGACGTGATCTTTCTTCCTTTCGGAGCCCCCCATGTCTGAGCAAGGCCCCATCCGCGTCGGCATCGCCGGTGTCCGCGGCTACTCCGGTCTAGAGGCCGCACGCCTCATCGCGCGCCACAGCGGCTTTCGCCTCGTCACGGCGTCGTCCGACGCGCTGGCCGGCAAGACCTTGCGCTTTCTCGACCCCGAACTGGGTGAAGACGCCCGGGCGGTCGTGGTCGGCCACAACGACACCGTCGCTGCCGCCAAGGCCTACAAGGCCGACCTCATGCTGCTGGCCCTGCCGGCCGAGCCCAGCGGTCGCATCGCCCCCAAGCTGCTGGACGAAGGCATCCGCGTCATCGACATCAGCGGCGCCCACCGGCTCAAAGACCCGATCGCCCACACCATGGCCTACGGCTTCGAGCCGTTCGACACCCAGCTGAACACCGACGCCGTGTACGGCCTGACCGAGTGGTGCACCCCCGAGCAGCTCGCCGCCGCGCGCCTGGTGGCCAACCCCGGCTGCTACCCGACGGCGACGCTGTTGCCGTTGCTGCCGCTTCATCAGCGGGGCCTCGTCGAGCCCGGCAGCCTGGTCATCGACGCCAAGAGCGGCACCACCGGGGCTGGCAAGAGGGCCAAGGTCTCGCTGCTGCATGCGGAGATGTTCGGCAACTTCTACGCCTACCGCGTCGGTCAGCATCAGCACACTCCGGAGATCGCCCAGGAGCTCAGCCGCGCCGGCACGCCGATGGAGCTGACCTTCGTCACCCATCTGCTGCCCGTCGCCCGCGGCATCCTGGTCACCAGCTACTTCAAGGTCCCCGGCAGCAAGAGCGTCCACGATGCGGCCGTGCGCGTCCACGACGCGCTCCGCGAGCACTACGAGGGCAGCAGTTTCGTCCGTGTAGTGGACAGCGCCAACGAAGCCGCCCTGGGCGTCGTCATCGGCACCAACCGCTGCGTCATGTGCGCGGCACCGGATCCCTTCGGCAAGCGCGTGGTGGTCATCAGCGTCATCGACAACCTGCTGAAGGGCGCGGCGGGACAGGCCTTGCAGAACGCCAATCTGATGTTCGGATACCCCGAGGACATGGGGCTCGACCTCCGGGGCGGCACGGGCGTCAAGGCCTGACGTTGGCCGGGCGGGTCATCGTCCTCGTGGAGGCGGGCATGGGGGCCTCGGAGGTTCCCGATACGCTGTTTCAGGTGGCCGGCGGCCAGCCCCTGCTGTGGCACCTGACGACCCGGCTGCAGCGGGCCGAGACGCCCACCGACCTGGTGCTGGCGACCAGCGAAAGTCCCACGGACACGGTCCTGGCGGACGCTGCCAGGAGTCTCGGGTTGCATGTACACCGTGGAGCCATCGATGACGTCCTGGGCCGGTTCACCGACGCCCTCGATGCGCTGGGATGTGATGACGGTGATCTGGTGGTTCGCGTCAGCGGCCTGTCCCCCCTCATCGACCCCGATGAACTCGATCGTCTCGTCTTCGCGTTCCTGGACCGTGCGGGTCGCCCCAACCAGGTAGACTATCTCGCCAACTACGGAGGGCAGACGCGCCTACTGCCCAAAGGTCTGGAGGTCGAGGTCTTCTGGGCGGGCGCGCTGAGACGCGCAAACGTCGAGAGCCGAACCCCGGCTGACCGTGAGCACGTCACGCGGTACCTCTATCGCGAAGGCGGCGGCGACTTCCGCACCGCAGTTTCGCATCCCGACACCCGGGACCTCAGCTACCTTCGCCTGGGCGCCGGCGATGCCCAAGACCTGGCCGTTATCGACGCCCTGGTGACCGGCCTCGGCCCCGACGCCAGCACGCTGGTCATGGCCGCCTGGCTCGACGAACACCCCGAGGTGCTGGGGCTCAACGCCAGCATGCCCGAGGCCGAGCTGCCATCGGACGACGAACGCCGCCACGAGCGCATCGACGGCGGAATGTTGCTCGCCCGCGCGGATGCTGGTGGCGACATCGGGTTCGGCCATGTGGCGCGCGTGACCGCGCTCGTCGACGCGTGGCTGGGCCTCGGCGGCCGCGCCACCGTGGTCGGCCATGGCATCACCGGAGGGGCACTGTCGCGACTGCAGGACCTTGGCGCGACGGTCGTGATGGGCTCGGAAAAGGCCTTCGAGAGTCGGGCCCCGGAAGCCACCGCGCTGGTGGTCGACGGGTACGCCTTTGGCGCCCAGCTCCAGCAGCGCTGGGCCAGCTTCGGGCCTCCGCTGGTGGCCATCGACGACGTGGCCGACTTTCCACCCGCGGCCGACGTGGTCGTCAACCAGAACCTGGGTTTCGACGCTGCCCGGTACGGTGCCACCGATGCCACCCTACTGGTGGGCAGTCGCTACGCTCTGCTGCGAAGCGAGTTTCGGGGTCCGGCGGAGCGGCCCGGCCCCGGGCGGCGGCGTCTGCTGATGAGTTTCGGCGGCTCCGACCCCGCCCGGCTCACCCTGCCCATGGTGCGGGCCATGCTGGCCAGGGTGCCGGCGGACGTGACCCTCGACGTCGTGGTCGGCGGCGGCCTGACGGGGCCGCCACGTGCACAGCTGGAGCGTCTCGCCGAGCTGCAGGAGCGCCGGGTCAAGCTCCACATGGATGTGCGCGATATGGCCGCCCTGATGCGGACCGCCAGCGCCGCCGTCGTCGCCGCAGGCAGTACGGTCTGGGAGTGCATGGCCTGCGGTGTGCCCGTGGTCATGGTCGCAGTCGCCGACAACCAGCGCGTGGTTATCGACGGCGTCGCGAGCCAGCAGGCGGGCGTGTCCCTGGGCTGGCATGCCGACATTGACCCCGCCGACGCGGCCGATGCGGTCCGACACCTGCTCGCCGACACGGAGCGACGCGAAGCGCTCTCGGTGCGAGGCCGGGAGCTGGTCGATGGGCAGGGCGTGATGCGGGTCATCGACGCGCTGCTTGACGCCGCAGAGCGCAGCCGGCAGGAGTAGCCGCAGCATGAAGAGCTCTTTGAATCGCGTCGACCAGACTGCATGGCCCGCGGCGACTAAAGAATCGTCCTGCCAGACGCTCCGCCGCGCGTTCCGCATCCGACGAAGTCGGACGGCCTTTGGCGACGAGGTAACGGAGCGAACTTGCGACGACGAGCAAGCGTGGGCTGAAGTCCAGGTCTCGGCGCGCGTTCGCAGCATCCGACGAATTCGGACGGCCTTTGGCGACGGCGCGCCCCCGCGAGCTTGCGAGCGGAGGCGCAGAGGAGCCGAGTATGGCCGCCCCGAAGGGGTGCGGAGCCCCCCAGCGGGGGGTTGGGCGATTGAGATCGTTCCGCCATCCAACATCCGCCATGAAATCAGCTGGATCGAGAGTTGTGACCAACCATCAGCCCAGCGGGGGGTTGGGGGGCGAATGAGAACGTCCAACCGTGCAACAGACCGCCACCGCACCCCATCGAAGAGCCTTGAGTCGATGGGCCATCACACGCTGACGGTGAACCATGGCTGAGCCCGTCGGCCCCATCGCCCTGCGGCCAGGCACCAAGGCCGACGTCGACCAGGTCTTCCAATGGGCCAACGACCCGGTGACCCGCGAGGTGAGCTTCAACACGGCTCCTATCCCGCGCGAGGCCCACGTCGCCTGGTACACGAGGCAGCTGGCGACCGACGGCCGCAATCTGTTCATCGCCGAGGAAGACGGCGCGCCTGTGGGAGTGGTCAGGCTGGACCGGACCGATGGGGTCCGTCGGTGCGTCATCAGCATCACTATCGCCCCCGACGCCCGCGGACGGGGTGTCGGCACAGCCGCCCTCACCGCAGCCGCATCGGTCGCGGAGACGCTTGGTTTCACCATCATCGAGGCCTACGTCAGGCCCAGCAACCAAGCCAGCATCCGGGCCTTCATGCGGGCTGGCTATCGGGACGCCGGCGCCGCCGAGGCGGTTCTGGGCGAAAACTCCCATCTCTTCGAACTCGACCTTTCTCTGGTTTCCGGAGCAGCACCATGAGCGGTCTCCCCCGAGGCTTCCGGGTCACCGGAATCCGCAGCGGCGTCAAACGCAACAAAGCGGACACCGCAGTCATCATCAGCGACCGGGACTGCAGCGCGGCGTCACGCGTGACCACCAACCGCGCCCGCGCCGCTTGCTGCTCGCGGACCTCCGAGCACACGCCCAGCGCTGCCGTGCGGGCCATCATCGCCATCAGCGGCAACGCCAACGCGTTGTCCGGTGCCCGCGGTGCCCTCGCCGACCAGCGGCTGGCGACCGCCACGGCGAGCCAGTTCGGCCTCGCGGAGGCGGCCGTCCTGACCGCCTGCACCGGCGTCGTCGGGTCCCCATTGCCGGTAGAGCATGTGGAGCGCGCGCTGGAGAGCGCAGCGGGCAACCTCGGCACCACCGAGGCCCACACCACAGCGGCCGCGCGGGCCCTGATGACCACCGACCGCCGGCCGAAGTTCTTCAGCCAGCCGCTGGCGCTGACGGTGGACGGACAGGTGCTGGACGGAACCCTGGCCATCCTGGCCAAGGGCTCGGGCATGATCCACCCCAACCTTGGCACCACGTTGGTCTTCGCCCTGACCGACCTGCCGCTCACCCCGGACGCCCTGGACGCGGCGCTGACCCAGGCCAGCCGTCGCACCATCGAGCAGCTCTCGGTGGACGGCGACCAGTCCACCAACGACTCGGTCATCGCCCTCGCCAACGGCGCCGTCGAGGGTCCTGCCGTGGAGGCGGGAAGCGCCGCTGCCGACATGTTCGCGGACACGCTGACGGCGATGTTCCGTGATGTCGCCCGCGCCGTAGCCCGGGACGGCGAGGGGGCCAATCGGCTCCTGACCGTGGACGTGGAAGGCGCCGACGATGACACCATCGCGGCCGCAGTCGCCCGACAGGTCTGCGGCTCGAATCTGGTCAAGGCGGCCATCTTCGGCGCCGACCCCAGCTGGGGACGCATCCTCGCCGCGGCAGGTCAGGCACTCGCAGGCCTTGGCGTGGACAGCTCCCCGTCCCAGTGGCGCCTCAAGCTCCAGAACGGCGAGGTCTTCAAGCTCGGTGAGCCCGTCCCCTTCGAGCGACGGGACTTCGCGGCGCGGCTGCAGGACGAAGAGGTCAGCGTCTGGCTCAGCCTCGGCAACGGTCCGGGACGAGGCACCGCTTGGGGCTGCGACCTGAGCTACGAGTATGTGAAGATCAACGCCGACTACGCCGCCGCGGTCGGGGAGGACGAGAAGGGCTCGGTGGGACTCGAGGCCCAACTGGCGGTCTTCTCGCCCAAGGTGAAGCGCGCCCTGCTGATGCAGGCCCTGGGCTACATCGAGCGCTTCCGGGGTCGTCGCATCGTCATCAAAGTGGCAGGGCCGTTGATCGAAGACCCCGACGCCTGCACCCGCGTGGCGGAGGACCTGGTGGCCCTCCGCTCGGTGGGCATGCGCCCGGTGGTCCTGCATGGCGGCGCCGAGGCGATTACCAAGGCGCTGGCCGCAAAAGGCCGGGTCAGTGACTTTGTGGACGGACACCGCGTGACGCCGCCGGAGGACGCGGACGTCGTCGAGATGGTGCTACTGGGGCAGGTCAATCGGAAACTGACCAACCGCATCAACGCGGTCGGCGGCAAGGCTGTCGGCTTGTCGGGGGCCGATGCTGGCGTGCTGAGGGCGACCCCCCTGGAGGAAGACCTGGGCGCCATGGGTCGCGTGGCCCGGGTGGACACCGACCTCATCGATTCACTGACCGACAACGGCTACATCCCCGTCATCGCGCCGGTGGGCTCGGGCAAGGACGGCGCCACCTGGAACCTCGACGCCGAGGACGCCAGCGGCGCCATCGCGTCAGCCTTCAATGCCTTCAAGCTGGTCTATCTGCTGGCCGACCGAGGGGTTCTCGAGGACGGCGTGCGCGTCAGCTCCCTGACCCCGCGTCGCGCGCGACGCATGCTTCGGGATGGCACCGTCACGGGTCACCTGGTGCACATCATCGAGGCATCGCTCAACGCCCTTCACGACGGCGTCTCCCGGGTCCATCTCGTGGATGGCCGGGTCGCCCACAACCTCATCAGCGAGTTGTTCACCGACGCCGGTACCGGCACCCTGCTGACGCTGGACGACTCCCCCGAGGCGTCGTAAAACCTTCGTCTGAACCACGGTTCGGTCCAAGGGGACACGGTATGAAGTTCGACCAGATCATCGTCGCCACCGATCTCAGCGAGGCTGCGCGCGAGGGCTATCCGCATGCCGCATCCTGGGGACGCCAGTTCGGCGCCAAAGTCGTGGTGCTCTACTGCGAGAGCGACCCGGAGCTCCTGGCAGCGATGCCCGTCGACAACGCCGAGCGGGTCCGTAGCAAGGCCGCCGCCAAGCGTGACGAGCGCCTGGCGCAGGCCAAGTCGGACATCACGGCCTATGGCGCCGAATGCGAGTGCGCCATCGTCGGCGGTGACCCCAAGGAAGCCATCGCGGAGTACATCGAGCAGCGCGGCGGCTCGAGCATGCTCGTCATGACCAAACACACCAGCCTGCTCGAGCGCATCACCAAGCTTGGGTCCACGACCGCCCGCCTGCTGCGTACGAGCAAGGTCCCGGTGCTGGTGGTGCATACGGGCGACTCGCCGGGGTCGCCGACCCACGTGATGATCGCCCACGACGTCACGGAGGGCTCAGCCGATGGCCTTCAGGCCGCCCTGGACCTCTCTGCAGCCTGGGAGGCTGAAGTCACCGCGGTTCACGCGGTGGACCGTCAGGGTGCGGTGTCGCTGTTCGGCGCCGACCTTCCGGCCGACCTCCCCTCGGCCGAGGAGCTGGTCGGCTACTATCAGAAGATCCTCGTCGAGCAGATGGCCCAGAAGGGCGCTCAGCACCACAAGGCCAAAGCAAAGGTCGCGGGCGAGATGCCGGTCGGCGAGGCGCTGGCCGGGGCGGCCCAGCAGATTCGGGCCGACCTCATCTGCATCCCGTCAGTGTCGCGCAATTCCCTGGAAGTCGTCCTTCTGGGAAGCACGACCGAGCGGCTTGTGACCCACACCCACGTGCCGGTCTTCGTGATGCCCCAGGAGTGGTTGGCCCCCGACGACGTCGACCGGGTCATTCCGGTGGAGCCCCCGCAGGCGAGCTAGCTGAACAGGGCGCAGGCGACGCCGGAAGGTCGCTCTACTTGAGCTGGTTGTAGGAGTACGACCCGCCACCGGACATCTTCTTGTCGCCGGCGCGCAGGGCCCAGGCCGCTTCGTGGCGGAAGGTCCAGGGCTTGGCGAAGCGCTCGGCGATGACGCGCTCGAGCTTCGAGAGGCCGCGGAGGTCGTCGTAGACCCTGGCCAGCTTGGTGGCCTTGACGACGCCTTTGACGGTGGGATCGTTCTTGTCCTCGAACCGCACCAGCTGTGGAACGCTATAGCCGGACTCGGCGTGGGGCGTGGCCTGCTCGGTCTTGACGCTCAGCTGTCCGGCTTGGACCACGACGTTGCCATCGCGGACGCAGACCATCCAGCCCTGCCGCTTGCCACCGAAGTTGGGGGAGCGTTGAAACATGCTGAGAGCGAAGGTTCCGTTGGCGTCGTACTCGCGCACGTCGATGAAGCGGCGGGCCATCAGGTAGGGAGCCAGGTTACTGGTGCGCTTCTCCGCATAGGCCCAACCGGTGAAGCTCTGCTCGGAGGCGGTGGTGCTGCCGTCGGGTTTGGCCTTGGTGACCAGCTTGACCGCCAGCTTGGCGTGTGGCGCCAGCAGGGTGGTGCGGAAGAACTTGCCGTTGCCGAAATCGGCGGCCCCGCCTGGTGGGTCCATGGGCTTGACGGTGGGAGTCAGCGTCACTGTGATGCGAGCGATGTGGTTCTCGGCGGTCCAGGTGAGGGCGTCCATGGTGCCCTGCAGGTCGACGCTCGAGCCCTTCCTGTCCGGCGCCTTGAAGGCCAGCTTGTCGGCGCTGGCGCTCCAGGTGCCCTTCTTGCGACGCAGGTTGATGGCCGTCGTGGGTTTGCCTGCGGGGGACACCGAGAGTCGGACCCGCGCCAGCTGGTTCGCCGTCGCCAGGTTGGTGATGATGAGCCGGCCGTAGACCGAGCCGCCGCCATCGAGCATGCCGCGAATGCGGACCGTCTCGTTGAAGCCACCAGAGGTGCGGTTGTCCTTGGAGGCTGCGCCGAGGGCCAGGTCGGCGTCGCTCAGGGCGCTCTTGGCGCTCATGCCGCTGCCGGTCGAGGCGCAGGCAGCCAGCAGGCCGAAAGTGAGGACGACGACGGCGACTCGCGCCGGGAAGGACACAACGTCAAACAAGGGCATGCGGAAGGTTAGCCACCCGGGTGGGGGATGCCAAGGCGTGGCCTGTCTGGAGACGCTTTGGTGGCCAGGAAGACGAAGACGCGAACTTAATTCGCAATCTACTCAACAACCCTCGGCGTGCGGCGTAGAGTGCACGAAGGCACATCTGAGCAGGAGGGGTCACAGCATGGTTGCAGGCGCACGACAGGTGATGGTCGCGATGGGAATGCTCGCGCTGGTGGGCTGCTCCGAGCCTGGCGACGGACAGGCCGGGCCTGGCACGAACCCGCTGCTCGACGTTCAGGCCGAGACGGACGCTGTAGCGCACGACGTCGACGCTATGGTCGGTCAGGATCTGGGTTCAGAAGTCGCGGATGTGGGAGACCCGGCGGACGCGGATAGCACTAGCGGTGTCGATGCGGCGCTGGACGGAGCCATTGCCCCCGACGCGCCTGCTGACGCGGATGCCACCATCGCCTCGCCCGAGGACGCGGCATCGACCTACGCCGAGGGTTACCACGACTGGATGGTGCGTTGCCACGAGCTACCACCGACGTACCTGCGAGGGTCGTACGACGGCTTCACCATGACCACGGAGGAAGACCTCCGCACCCGCGTTCTGCAGGCTATCGAGGCTCCAGGCGTCACTGTGGCGCTGCAGCAGGCGTTCTCCGACTGCGCCGCGCTGCTCCCAGGTCAGGGCTGTGGAACCCTGCCCGAAGTCTGTCGCACCATCCATCAAGTGACGGGGACTCTGGGCAACGGCGAGGGGTGCCTTTTGCCCCAACAATGCCAGTCGGGAGCATGCAGCGCCTTCATCGGCACGCGACAGCTCTGCGGGCAGTGCATTCCACCCGAGGCCCCTCCCGCCCCCTGCATCCTTCAGCCTGGCATCTGTGGGCCCGGGCACGCCTGTGATGGAGGTCCGACGCTCGGGATTGGAGGCAGGATCTGCATCAACGAACTGGAGGCGGGACTTGGCGAGCCATGCGCCCCGGCCGGGGTGTTTTGTGCGCAGGGCCTGTTCTGCGCAGACATCTGCAAGGCGGGCGCCGCGGTCGGCGAGACCTGTCTGGGAGGCATCGCGATTTGCGACGATGGCGGGTTCACCGAATGTGCTCCCTGGGGCGAGTGCGCCGAGCGGGGCGGACTGGGCGCGCCCTGCACCGGCAGCGGGCAGACCTGCCGGCTCGACCTCACCTGCGACTACGTGGACAATGCGTGTCGACCGCCGCAGGACGGCCTACCGCTGGACAGTGCCTGCGGGCGTGAAGATACCTGCGCAGATGGCCTCGCCTGCCGCTCCAACTCCCATTCGGGCACCTGCCGCGCGGGCGCGGCGCAGGGGGAGTCGTGCTCATACGCGGCGGCCGGTTCCGTCTGTCAGAAGGGCCTGACGTGTGCATTCGACGAAGCGTTGGAACAGGGTGTGTGTGAGCCCACGCTCTCGCCCGAGCAATGCGCGACGCCGTGAACCGATAGCCCCGGGCGGGGTCGCAGGGCGGCCACAGGTCGACTACACTCCCGACTGCCATGCCCACCACCGTCCATACCGACCGCCTCGCGGCAGCCATGGCGCGCTTCAAGGCCTTCTTCGAGGAGCTCCACGAGACCTTCGTGGAGCGGGATGAAGTCCTGCATCAGTGCGCGCTGGCCCTGCTCGCCCGTCACCACCTCCTCATCACCGGACCTCCCGGGACCGCCAAGAGCGCCCTGGCCCGGGCGGTGCTCGGCCGCATCATGTGCGACATCAGCGGCCGCCCGAGCATGTTCTCGCGGCAGTTCACCGAGAGCACGGTGCAGACCGACCTGGTGGGACCGATCGACTTCAAGACCCTGACCGAGACCGGGCGGACCGCGCACTTCACCGACGAAGGTATCCTAGGGGCGCACCACGCCTTCCTCGACGAGGTCTTTGACGGGCGCGACATGCTGCTCCGGTCGACGCTGAACCTGCTCCAAGAGCGGGAGTTCAAACAGGGCGGCGAGATCGCCGAGGGCCAGATCGAGACGGCCTTCATGACCTCCAACCGGTACATCTCGGAGATCCTCGACAACGCCCGGGACACGCTGCTCGCCTTCATCGACCGCGTCCCGTTCGTCAGCTTCGTCCCACGCGGGTTCGCCGATCCCGCGAACATGAAGCTGGTGGTCCGGCAGCACGGAGGCGGCTTTGGACGGCATACGCCGACGGCGCCCCTGTCCATCCAGGACCTTGACGTACTCCAGGCGGCCGCGGACCTCATCTACGTCCCCGAAGAGATCTGCGACCTGCTGACAGTCCTCATCGATCGGCTCGATGTCGAACTCCACGAAGCCCGTCGTTCGGATCCCACGTTCCAGCCGACGCGCTACATGTCGACCCGGACCGCGGTGAACTCCACGGGGTTGCTCCGCGCGGTCGCCCTGTACGACCGCATCTTCCACAACCCCGACCGGCCGCTGCAGGTCGGCGTGAAGGACCTGGCGGGGCTTCGCTACTCGTTGGTCCTGACCGGTGTCGACCCGTCGGCCCTGTCCGCCCGCATCAACGAGGAGCGGGACCCTCGGGAGCGGCGACAGCTGGAGATCATGCGGACCGAGTCGGAGATCTTCGACCGGGTGCTGGCCAAGTTGCCCGTGGTCTCGATCCCCAACCAACCCCGTACCCTGAAGATCGAGCAGCTCCGCGAGGTGGTCGCCAACGCCCACCAGTCGCGCCACGGCGACGCCCTCGAGGACGCCGTGCGCACCCTGGTCGGGGCCTTTGAAAGCGGCGCCGAGAACGCCAAGGAAGCGGCGGACCTGCTGGTCACGACGGTCAGTCACCTGTCCGAGGACGCGCTGAAGGCCGGCCTCACCCAGTCGGCGACGTCGGAGGCGACCCTGGTGGCGTTCACGAGCCGGCTGGCGTCGGTGGCCACAAGCCTGGAGCGCGCGGCCGGACGCTATCGCCCAATGGCCCGCTGGCTGCGGGGGCGCCTGCTGCACATCGTGGACGAAGCGGTCGCGCTGTCGACACAACCTTCCGAAGAGATGGTTCGCGAGGTGCTGCAAGGGGCTCCGCCGAAGACCCTGACGGCCCGCATCGACGAGCGGCTGGGGGAGATCGAGCGGCTGCACACTCTGCGCACCCAGCTAGCCGGCGCCGACGGCGTGGATGACCGGACCGCGGGCTGGCAGAAGGGGCTGAGCCGGGTCGAGGGGGAGGTGGCGCTGCTCTGGGACACCAAGTTCCGACACACCGCCAAGGCGTTCGTCAAAGAAGCCAAGCGCGCCAAGCTGAGCCAGGTACTGACGCGGCTGCAGCCGACCGGCAAGGAACTCGAGGCCGTTGCGGGGCGGCTGGAGAGCATCGGGCTGCATCACTGCAAGCTCCCGCAGCGGGTCCTTGGCCCCCGGGTCGAACCGCTCATCGCGCGGGCCATGCGTGACCTCGACGTGTCCGACCGGCCCAAGGCCATCGAGGAGTTCAAAGCCGTCGTGCATCGGCTCGAGGCGGTCTCCCTGGGAGCGGTCATCCCGCCCGAGCGCATGGTGGCCTGGGTCGCCACTCCGCTGATTCGTGACGAAGGGCCACGTCAGAAGCTGACCGCGGTCGCGGTCGACCAGGCGAGCTATGCCAACGCCAAACAGCAAGAGGCGAGCCTCTCGCTGACCGAGACCCTGATGGAGATGGCCATTGTGGCCGTGCCCGCCGACAAGCAACTGTCGGAGGCCCCCGAGGGGGCCGTCGAGGGCGTGCGGAATGTGCTGCGGGCGCTTCCGGAGGCGACCCGACGGGAAGTCGCCGAGCTCGACCTGGCGCGGGTCCGGCGCGGCGTGGTTTGCCTGGAGAGCTGGTGGAAGCGGCTGGCGGAGGGGCACGAGCGTGCGGCGAAGAAGCCGGGCCTCGGCGTCACCTTGTTGGAGAAGGTCGTCTCCTCCGGGTTCCTGAGGGTCCTCCGGACCGACCGCGAGGCCACCCGGCTGGCGCTGGAGGCCAAGCACATCGGTGAGGTGTTCGAGCACACCGAGGCGGCGGTGGCGGAGATCCACGAGGCTATCCAGGCCCTGGATCGGCAGGCGACGGACGTGGTCGTCGGGCTCCTGCAGGGGCACTCGGACCGCGCCTGGGATGCAGCGCTGAGCGACGACGGATGAAGTCGGCGTGAGCGCGCTTGCGGAGGCCCTGGAGGCGCTCGGGCTGCGCATCGAGCGGCTCGTGGCAGACCCGGATACCATCGGACTTCCGTTTACGCGGTTGTTCCGGCCGTTCATGTTCCGCTTCGGCTGGAAGCCCGAGCTTTGTACGCTGGCCTTCGAGGCCCTGATCGCGCTCGGCAATCAGGATGACCGGGAGGCGATGAACCAGGCGCTGGCAGAAGCGGTCGATGAGTTCACGGCCAACGTCCGGCAGATCGAGCGGGCCACCGTCGTCAATAAACGCCCCCTGGTGAGCTACGCGACCTGGCTACGCCGGGTCTACGAGGTGCTGGTCAACGTCGAGCGGGCGGTCGAGCGCAACGCGCGGGTCGTCTATCGCTACCGACAGAGCTATCTGCCCCCGATGACGCTGAACGCGGCAGAGGCCATCGAAGACGCAGCCGAGACCCTCGGCGAGCAGGCGGAGGAAGAAGGCGCGGAATCGCCGGTGGACCAGGCGCGGCTGCTGGAGCTGCAGTTGGACACCGTGGACGCGCTGCTGGCGTCCGCGCGCGGCGAGGACGAGTCCCTCGGGCGGCGACGGCGGCTGCTAGAAGCGGCACGGCAGACGCTGCTGGAAACCTCGGCAGTGCTCGACCTGGACGGACAGGCGGTGGAAGAGCGGCTGCAGCACATCGCCACCCAGATCACCCGCCTCAATCGAATGCAGGCGCTGGGTCTGCGGGAGGACGCAGGGCTTCTGTTTCAGGCGCGTACGGCGCTCACCCGAGGCGAGCGGGACAAGCTCCACGCGGCGCTGACCGTGCTTCAGGAGGCCGCGGTGGACCGGGGTGACACCCAGGTCACCGAGCTGACCGGCAAGGCGCTGCAGGGCCTCGTGGGCGATGGCGTGCCCAGCCGCGGGGACATGGCCGCGTCGCTGGAGCAATCGGGCGCCGAGGTGATGGGCGACCCGGTCGTGAAGGCCGTGCAAGACGGCTACGCCAAGCTCGACAAGGAGGGCATCAAGCCCACGGGCGACAAGTACTTCGACAACATCATGGCCGACTTCCTGGAGGACTACCTCGCGCCGGGCGCGGTGCGGGCGACGTTGTCGTGTGCACTGACGGTTGACGGGTGCTTCGACGTCGGTGGCGCCATGTCGCCGGTGCGGGTCAAGGAGCAGTACCTCAAGCCGGTGATGGTGCGGCACCCGATGCCGGACATGACGTTGGTCCAGGCGCGGCGGCCCGAGGACCTGCGGACGGCCATCCTCCAGGACCCGCGCAGCGTGGTGCTGGACCTGGCGGCCGGGCGTTTGCTGACCCGGCGCTACGTCCGGATGGACGTGGCCACCCGGGACAAGACCGTCATGCAGGGCGAGGTGCGGGTGTACCTGCTGGATGGCTCGGGCTCCATGAACGGCCCCCGGGCGCGCATGCGCGACGCCATCCTGGTGGCCGAGCTGGCGACCCTGGCGCGGCGGCTCGGGGATCCCGACCGGAACACGCGGGTGGTGGTTTACTTCCGGTACTTCAACCACGACATAGGGCCAGTCCATCGGGTCGACTCGGTCGGCGGCGCGCTGCAGGCCATCAAGGAGGTCACTAGCACCCTCCGTCAGGGCGGCACGGACCTGCAGGGGGCCATGCTGGCCAGCATGCAACTGGTGCGCGACGAGGAGCAGGCGGACCCGGACCTGCGCAACGCCCAGATTGTCCTGGTGACCGACGGCGACGCGCCTGTCGACGAGGTGGCCATCGAGGCAGCACGGCAGGAGATTGGCGGTGTTCCGCTGGGCATCAGCGTCATCGCGCTGGGGATCGAGAATCCAGCCCTACGCGACATGGTGGCGCACCAGCGTGGGATGGGCGACCGGGCCTTCTATCACTTCCTCCCGGACGCCTTCCTGAAGAGGGTAGCCGACGGGGACATCGACTCCGGACCGCCGATTCACCTGCCCAAGGTGCAGAACCAGTACTGGACTGACGCCGAGCTGGACACGCACCTGGACGGGCTGCTGGACGAGCTCGAGGAGGTTCAGCGCGACCGACGTGGCGCCTCGCTGGCCGTCTTGCAGGCGGACGACCCTGCCTCCCTGGGGCGGCGCTTCATGGCGTGGTTCCCCGAGCCCGACGAGGCCGACCTGAAGCCCGACGCCAAGGCGCTGTGGCCCGAGGAGGGCACGCTGGAGCACGAGGACCTGGAGTCGTGCCTGGTGTTGCTCGCCAGCGTGGCCGAGTGCATCGAGAGCATCGGAAGCAGCGCGCTGGAGCGGCAGCGGGACGCCCTGGAAATGATGGAGAGCCTGCTCCCCCACGCGCGCCTCACCCCGGCCCGCTACCAGGAGGTCGTGCGCCTCTATCCGGCGGCGCTATCGCGCGCTCTCGAGGTGGTCCACGCCGTCGCTCGTGAGGGCTTCTGGGCGCGCCTGGAACATCCCGAATAGCGCGTCAGGGCTTGCGGATGATGCAGATCTGACCGCCGCCCCAGGGCTCCAGGAAGATCGCCCGCTCGCCGAGCGCCTCGACCGCGTCGTGGTAGTCCTCGCGTTGCGCGTCGTGCAACAGCAACACCCCGCCCGAGCGCAGCAGTTCCCAACCCGCGGCCACACAGAGCCGACGCGCGCGACCATCGACCAGCACGAAGTCGAACGCGATGCCGAGCGTCGCGGGGAAGCCGACATAGGTAGCCATCAACGCGGGGTCGCGCTCGGCACGGGCGGCCCATTCCTGGAACGCCTTGCGGTCGGCCATCAGGTCCGGCGGCGTATCGTCGGCCTCTTTGAGATGGAGCTCGAGCCGCGGGTCGATGACCTTCTCGCGGACCTTCTCCACCCAGTTGGGGTCGTGCTCGATCGACACGAAGCGCTCGATGAACGGACACGCGTCCAGGAGCGCCTTCGTGCTCCCGCCGCTGCCCCACTCGAGGACCCGCCGCGGTGCCAGCGTCTCCACGACCGCCCGCATCTGGGCGAACTCGACCGCGTCCATGTAGGGGACCAGCTCGCCGTCCAGCCCCTTGTTGGTGTTTCCCTTACCGAACCACATGGCCCCCGGCTAGCACGCGCCGCCCCGGCGGTCCAGACAAGTCTGCAGGGGCGCTCGACGCCGGTTTGTGCTATCGCCTCCCCCATGCGGATGCTCTTGGTGACCCAGGATTTCGCGCCTCGCTTCGGAGGTATCGAGACTTACAGCGACGAGCTGGCCCGCCGCTTCAGCAAGAGCTGCGATGACTTCGCCGTCATCGCTCCCGGCGGCCCGGGCACCGCCGAGATCGACGCCGCCCTGCCCTATCGTGTCATCCGCTGCGGGTCCGGCAGCGACACCCTCCCGCTGACCAGCTTCCGACAGATCCTGGCGCGGACCCGGTCGGGCGAATTCGACACTGTCTTCCACGCCCAGTGGCAAACGGCGGGCGCCTCCATCACCGCAGGCAAGCTCCCCTCGGGGGGCCCCCGCCGAATGTTCATCGCCGCCCACGGCCGCGAGCTCCTGCTGGCTCCGCTGACAAAGGTCCCCTTCGCTCAGCGCGCCTACGACCGAATCCGAACCCGCGTGCTCAACGCTGCCCACCAGCTCTTCCCGGTCAGCCGCTACACCGGCGAGCTGTTGGTCGAGTGCGGCGCCCGCGACGACACCATCACCGTCGTCTCCAACGGCACCGACCCCGAGCACTACTGCCCCATGGACGTCTCCGCGCTGCGGGCCGAGCTGGGGCTCGAAGGCAAGCCGGTCCTGCTGTCGGCCGGACGCCTGGCGCGCCGCAAAGGGCTCGACACGGTCATCGCCGCGCTCCCGCTCGTCGCGCGCGCCATCCCGGAGGTGGCCTACGTCGTCGTCGGCGACGGCGACGACCGACGCCGCCTGCAAGGGCTGGCCGAGCGCATCGGGGTGTCCGACCGCGTGCACTTCGTCGGGCGTGTCCCCTTCGACGACCTGCCGTGCTACTACAACCTCGCCGACGTCTTCGTCACCCCGTCGCGCATCGAGCGCCCCAGCGTCGAAGGGTTCGGCCTCGTCTTCCTGGAGGCCAACGCCTGCGGCAAGCCGGTCATCGGCGCCCGCTCCGGTGGCATCCCCGACGCCATCGAGGACGGCGTCACCGGCTACATGATCACCCCCGACGACGTCCCCGAGTTCGCCGAGCGCGCCGTCGCGCTGCTGAGCGACCCGGAGCTGTGCGCCCGCATGGGGGACGCCGGCCGCCGCCGGGTGCTGGACGGCTTCACCTGGGATCGCGTCCACGACCGAATTCTGGCGGGAATGCAGGCGACCGGGTAACCGCCGCCCGCTGACAGCCATACCTCACACGCACTCCACCAAGGTAGGCCCACGCCCATGACCGCGACTCCGATGCCTTCGCCCGCTGCCACGCGCGTCCACGGCTACTGTTCGCTCTCCGAGGCCGAGATCGCCGGGCTCGTGGCCCGCGGGCGTGCGCGCGACGTCATCAACGCCCACGGCGACTTCGCCATCACGGTCGAGTCCGAAGGGACAACGACCCTCATCGCGTCGGCGTTCGGAGCCACGCAGTACTACTACGCCGTGGTGGACGGTGAGCTGCATCACGGCACGACGGTGCTGGGCGTCGTCGAGAGCGCAGGCATCCCGTGGCGGTGGGACTGGGCGACGCTGGCCACCGTCGCCGAGCTCGAATACCCGCTCGCCGACGACACGCTTCATGCCGACGTCACGCGCCTTCCGTCACGTTCGGTGCTCACGTTCACCGACGGCCGCCCGACCGTGGAGCGGGTACCGTGGGAGGAGCTGCTCCCCGAGGGACACGCGACCCCGGCGGACACCCTGCGGGGCTTCAACGAAGAGACCGCCCGATGGCTCAATGATGACGCCGTCCTGAGCATCTCCGGCGGCCTGGACTCCCGAGTCTTGCTGTCGGCGCTGTTGAAAGCCGGCAGCCGTCCCCACTGCGTCGTCATGGGCCCGCCGGAGTCCACGGACGCCCGCCTCTCCGCCCACCTCTGCGACCATTACCGCTTGTCGCTGGAGCGCATCGCCTTTGGCCCCAAAGACTACCTCGAGGTCGGCGCCCAGGCTGCCCGCCTCACCAGCGGCACCAAGCCCGCCAAGCACTGGCACACGCTCATCTACTCGAGCCGCGCCGGGCTTCCCAAAGACGGCCCCTTCTTCGTGGGCAACGCCGGTGAGTTCCTCCGCACCTTCCTGCTCGACGGCGGGCTCCCGGTGACCCTGCTCGACCGCACGGGCTTCGACGGCGCGCGGTGGGTGTGGAAGCACCGCCGGCGCATCCGAGGCCGCGTCTTCCACGCGCCCGAGGCGCACCACGTCCGCCCCGAGCTGTCCCAGCAGCTGTTCGGCAGCGGCGCTCCCCCTCGCCACGGACGCCTGGAGGACGAATCGAGACGCAGCCGGGGACTGCTCGGCGGCCTCGACCGCTACTACCTCGAGCATCAGGTGCGGAACTTCGGCGGCAACGGACTCAAGCTCTACTCCGCCAGCACTCAGTGGATCGCGCCCTTCGTCTCGCTGGCCTTCGCCCGGCCGGCGTGGAACCTGGAGCAGCGCTGGAAGCTGGGGTCCCGCTGGCACCGCTGGGCGCTGCGCGAGAACGACCCGTGGCTTCTGACCGTCCCGGAGTCCGAAGGCCGGACCCGGACCCCGCTGGAGCCGCGCCCCTTCTATTACATCCCGTCGAAGAAGCACAAAGCCATCCCGTACGCCGACTACGGCACCTTCTTCCGAGACCCGGTCATCCTCGACTACATCCGCGACCACGCGCAGGTCCTCGACGCCCTGGTGGACCCGGCCCACGTCCGCCGCATCTGCGACCAGCACGCGCGCTCGGGGGATCGGCTCTTCGCGGTGTCGTTCCTGCTCCTGATGAGCTTCTTTGTGCCCCAGACGGGCTGATTTCTGTGGTTGACCTCGACCGTCAGACGTGACAGTGCCAGCGCCATGCGGATCCTCGTCGTAGCCACTCACATCCAGCTCCCCGGCTCGCACGGTGGCTCGACCCATGTGGGTGAGTTGCTCGAGAACCTCAAGAAGCATGGACCCACGCTCGTCCTGGGGCGGAAGGGCTCTACGGCGCCGGATGTCTTCCCTGTCGGCGCGATGGGAGGCCGGCCACCGAGGGGCCTGCGCCACCTGGTGTCACTTTTCAGCATGGGCGCCGCCATGAAGGCGGTGAAGGACTTCAAGCCGGACGTCATCTACGAGCGGGCGTCGTCCTATGCGCTGGGGGTGTTCCTCAGCAAGCGCCTGGACATCCCCATGCTCACCATGCTGCTCGACGAGCACTACAGCCCGTTGTCGCTGCAGCATGCCCGGCGCATCGTCTGTACCAACGACCTGCTGGTACCCGAGAAGTTTCGGCACAAGGCCGTAGAATCCAGCTGGGGCGCCAACCCCGACCGGTTCCACCCGGGCGTGGATGGCGCCGACGCGCGGCAACGCCTCGGATTCAGAGACGACGAGACCGTCATCGCCTACACCGGCTCGTTCCAGACCTGGCATGGGCTGGAGACCCTGGTCGCCGCCGCCGAGAAGCTCAAGGACCGCCCCATCCGCTACCTGCTTATCGGCGATGGTCGCGGACGCCCGGGTATCGAAGCGCTGGCTGAGAAGCACGGTGTTCACGACCGCTTCGTCTTCTCGGGCCGGGTGCCCTACGACGACGTCCCCGGGCTTCTGGCGGCCGCCGACGTATGCGTCGCGCCCTTCGACCCCAGCCAGCACGACCTGTCGGTCAAGCACGGGGGCTTCACGCTGGACCCGCTGAAGGTGTTCGAGTACCTGGCCATGAAGAAGCCCTCGGTGACGGTGCGCGAGCCCAACATCGAGAAGCTCTTCATCGACGGCGAGGACATCGACCTGTTCCGGTCGCGCGACGCCGGCGAGCTGGCCGAGGTCATCGGCCGCGTGGTGGACGACCTGCCAGCCGCCCGCGCACGGGCGGAGCGCGGCTACGACAAGGTGCTGGCCAAGCACACCTGGCAGGCCCACGCGCAGCACCTGGTGGACCTCTTTGGCGAGATGCTCGCCGACAAGCCCGGCGCCTGAATGAGCGAGAAGGAGCGGTCGAAACAGGCCGGCATCCTGGTGCTGGGCAACATCGCGGCTGCCCTGGGCGAGGCCGTGGTCCTGTTCGTCATCGTCAGGCTCATCGGCCAGGCCGAGGTCGGCGTGCTGACCGGCATGCTGATGATCTACGGCATCGTCACCCCCATCATGGCGAGCGGCTTCCCGGCAGCCTTGATGTACTTCCTGCCCACCCGCCCGCTGGAAGAGCGCCGTGCCATCGCGGTTCGCTTCGCCCGCACGCTGGCGGCCACGGGGGTCGTCGCGGGCCTCATCATCGCGACTATCGGCGCCATCGACCTGCTCGACCCCAACCTCTTCTCGGGGTTCACCCGGGACCCAGACACGGGTGAGCTGCAGTCGATTCGCTACCTGCTGCTCATGGGACTGTGGCCCATCGCCGACCTGCCCGCGCGCATGCTGTCGCACCTGCTCATCGTCGAGCAGCGCGCGGGGGCCGCCGCGGGCGTAAAAATCATCAAGTCCATCGGTCAAAGCGTGGCCACCCTGGTCCCCATCGCGCTGGGCGCAAACCTCTGGTTCGTCGTCGGGAGCCTGGTCGGCTTCGGCCTCGTCTACGGGCTCCTGGTGCCCTACTACCTGCGGGTCCTGTATGCCGGCGCCGAGCGCGTGGAATGCCCGGTCTCGGTGCGCGAGATGTTTCGCTTTGCCATCCCGCTGGGGCTCACCGAGGCCGCCGGAATCCTGAACCGGGAGCTGGACAAGTTCCTCATCATGCTGACGTTCGTTGCTGCCGCGTTCGCCGAGTACCGCGTCGGCGCCTGGCAGATCCCCTTCGTCGTCACCATCCCCTACGCTGTCGGCGCGGTGTACACGCCGCGCTTCCGCGAACTCTTCAAGGAAGGCCGACCGCGCGAAGCCATTCGGGTCTGGCGCCTGTCCATCCAGAAGGTCTCCCTGCTGGTCATCCCGGTCACTGCGGTCTTTCTCGTGGGCGCCGAGGAGACCATCGAGCTCCTCGCCACGGACACCTACGCCAACGCCGCCGGCGTGTTCCGCCTGTACTGCATCTTCACACTGGGGCGCGTCGCCGCCTTCGGCAACGTCATCGTGGCCGCTGGCAAGACGGGCTTCGTGATGCGCGCGGCGATGTTCTCGCTCATCACCAACATCCTCATCAGCGTCCCGCTGGTCCTCGGGGTCGGATTCGAAGGTCCGGCACTCGGGACGGTGCTGTCGTTCGCGATGGTGGTCTTCTTCTACTGCTGGATGATCGCCCAGGCTTCACAGGTCCCGCTGCGCGAGATCTTCCCCTTCGTCGACTACATGAAGGTCGTCGTGGTGACCGCGGTCGCCTGCTCGGGCGCGGTCGTGCTCAAGCTCTCGCTGGACGCCCACCCGGGCCTGATGCTGGCGCTGGAGGCCGCCATCGTGCTGGTCAGCTTCGCCATCCTGGGGACGCTGACGCGCATCATCGAGCGCGAGGACTGGGCCTTCGTATGGGACTGGGTCCGGCTACGGGCGCTGAAGAAGGACTCGGACGCCGACGACGCTAGCGCTTGAGCCGCGCATAGCAGAGCCAGGTGTAATGGACGGCTTCGTCCGCGAACACCTGCTGCCACGCTTCCTCGACCTGCGAGAGCAGCGGCTCGGGGGTCGGATACCGCGTCTGGTCCCAGGCGTCGCCCCAGCGGGTCGCGGGCGGGTGGATCACCGGCGGGAACTCGAAATAGGACGCCAGGTTCTTCTGCAAGTAGTGGGCGTCGACCATGTTCGGCGCCACGGTGCCCTGCGGCACCGACTCACCGCCCCCGAGCAGCCGCCCCAGGCCCTTGCGCGAGGGCGCCTCAGGGGTGAAACCGCCTCCGGCGAAGGCCTTCTTCAGGGAGTAGCAGTCCCCTCGTGGAACCGGGTAGTTGTCCTCGAACAGCAGGTGTTCGAAGCCGAACCATGCCGCCGACTTCACGCGGTCGTAGGCGTTCTGGTGGTCGTCGAAGAACAGCACCGTCTCGTCGGTCGGCAGCGACGACCAGTCGATGCTGTCGAAGTCCTTCTCGTAGTACGTCGCGCGGTCCGAGAAGTAGACCCGCTGGCTGAGATCGATGTCGATGCTGTGCAGCTCGGCCTCGGGGCAGGCCTGCTCGATGAGCCAGGTGCTCTGGCCGTTGGCGATGCCCGACTCGACGACCACCTTCGGCTTCAGCCGCGCCAGGGCGAACCAGGCTGCGAACATGTGCGGGGCGCGCATCCCGGCGACGTTGTCGCGGATCGGGCGCTGGTCGTAGAGCTGGGAGAACCCCTCCAGGGCCGCCAGCAGGTCATCCCGGGTCCACGGGACCTCGCCAAAGCTCATCGGTGCCGACATGTCGCTAGTCTCGGATGAAGGAGTACTCGTGGCCGCTCTCAGAGATGTGGAACACCTTGTAGCCGGCCGCGTTCAGCTTCTCGATGGCGTCCCTGGTGCGGGCCACCGGGACGCTCTTGAACTGATGGTGGAACTCGATGAGCACCTGGTCGATGTCCGCCCCGGCCCCGAGGATGTCGTCGATGACCCCGTACTCGGCGCCTTCCACGTCGAGCTTGAGCACGTCGAGCCGGGTGTGGTTCAGCTCCGCCATGATGGTGGCCAGCTTCTTCACCACCACCTCGATGGCGCTGGACGAGGTTTTGGGCCGGTCCAGCAGGGTGTGCGAGATGTGCTCGGGGTTCTCGGGCGGGTTGAAGCTGGCGGTGCCGTCGTAGTCGGCGATGCCGTACTCCAGCAGGTGGAACGACTCCGGCAGGTCAGGCTGCGCCTTGACCCAATCGATGGACCGCGGTGTCGGGTCGAAGGCGTAGACCTGGGCGCCGGTCTCCGCGATGAGCTCCACGTCAAACGAGATGTCCTCGCCCACGCCGAAGGAGTAGATGACGGCGTCCGGGCCCAACCCGTCGAGGCACACCGTATGCGCGCCGTACGGTGTCCCCAGAGTCTTCTTGGGACGTGACGTCTGGAGGGTTCGGTCCAGCTCGAGGCCGACGAGCCGCCGGGCCATCTTGGTGATTTTCTTCAGTGGAGTCGCCATAGCGCGCCCGTTGTACGTGCTGGCAGGGGCTTTTCAAAGCGCGAAGTGCCTGCTTGGGGACGCCCCTCAATGGTGGTAGGGTCCGCGCCCCATGGAGACCCAAGCGCCAAAGATCCCGCTGACCATCGTGCACCACGGCCGCTTCGATCCGCGCGTCACCACCGGAGGCGTCGAGACCTTCGCGCGCAACCTGGGCCTGATCTTCGAGGAGGTGCTGTTCACCACCCCGAAGACCTCGCGCAAGGAGCGCAAGGCCATCATGGAGCGCCGACTCCCGGTCATCTGCGATAACCAGATGGTCGTCGACTGGCCCTCGGACTACCCGGTGGTGGGGTTCCAGCACGGCTGTGCCCACGTCAAAGCGCGAATGACCGGCAACGCCACCGACCGCAAGCTCGCCAAGGGTCAGGCCAAGGCGGCCAAGCGCCCCAACACGGTCTGGGTCGCCTGCGCGCGCTGGATCTCCAAGGCCTTCGAAGCTCTCCACGGCAACAAGGCCGACCACGTGCTCTATCACTTCGTCGACGTGGAGCGGTTCGACGGGCGGCTCGAAAACGCCGGCACCAACCTGGTGCTTCACGACGGCCGGTCCGAGCACAAGGGCTCCAAGCTGTTCCCGATCCTTCAGGAGCGCCTGCCGCAGTGGCGCTTCGAGACGCTCAACTGCAAGCCCCACGAGGTCCCTGACCGCATGCGGACGGGCGCGGCGTTCCTGCATCTCAGCCGCTACGAGGGCAACAGCATCGTCTGCAACGAGGCCATGGCCATGAACCTGCCGTGCTTCTTTACCGAAGTCGGCCTGATGAAGGACGGCGAGGACCTCGACGTCCACGTGGTGCCCATGGACGCGGTCTACGGCGACTCCGACCGGATGGTCAGCGAGGTCGCCGGCTTCCTCGACAGCCTGTCGACGCGGACCTACCAGCCCCGCAACTGGAGCCTCCAGAACGCAACCCAGGCGGCCAACGTTGCCGGTTGGCGCAAGGCCATGGCGATTCTGTCGGAGCGGTCCGGCTGGCAGCTCGAGCTGGGCTGAGCGATGGCGATCCTGGTCACCGGAGGCGCCGGCTACGTCGGCAGCCACGCCACTGCAGCACTGCTGGCCGCGGGACACGAGGTCGTGGTGGTGGACGACCTCAGCACCGGCCATCGGGCCGCGGTCCCCGAGGGCGCGACGTTCGTCGCCACCGACCTGGCCGACCGAGCCGCCGTCGACGCCTTGTTTGCGGCCCACCCGCTGGACGCCGTGATGCACTTTGCTGCGCTGTCGCTGGTGGGCGAGTCCATGAAGGACCCGATGGGGTATTTCGCGGTCAACGTCGGCAATGCCTTGAACCTCATCGACGCCGCCTGCCGCGCCGGGGTGAAGCGCTTCATCCTGTCATCGACGGCGAACCTTTTCGGCGAACCCGAGACCGTCCCCATCACCGAAGACGAGCCGCTCATCCCCGGCAGCCCGTACGGTGAGTCGAAGCTGATGATCGAGCGGGCGCTGGTATGGGCCGAGCGTATCTACGGCATGCGCTATGGCTGCCTGCGCTACTTCAACGCCGCCGGCGCCGACCCGTCGGGGGTGCGGGGCGAGGACCACCGCCCCGAGACGCACCTCATCCCCATCGTCATGCAGGTGGCCCTGGGCCAGCGCGACGAGGTGGTGATCTTCGGCGAGGACTACGCCACGCCAGACGGCACCTGCGTGCGCGACTACGTCCACGTGTGCGACCTGGCAGACGCCCATCTGCTGGCCCTGGACGCCCTGGCGCAGCGGTCCGTCACGTACAACCTCGGCAGCGGCCAGGGCTACAGCGTGCGCGAAGTCATCGAGACCGTGCGCGAGGTCACCGGCCATCCCATCCCGGCCCGAAAAGGTGAGCGGCGTCCAGGGGACCCACCCTCTCTCGTGGCGGCCTCGGACCGCATCCGGAGCGAGCTGGGCTGGAGCCCCCGGTACGGCGACCTACGGTCCATCGTGGAGACGGCGTGGCGCTGGCACTCGACCCACCCCGACGGCTTCAGAGACTGACGCCGCGGCGCCGGAAAACGACCGCCTACGTGTAACCGAAACGCGCCGCTGGGCAAACAGCGCCCTGCACGGTATCGGGAGCACGTGAGTTGCACGGTTCATTATTATGTCCACGGACGCGGGCGCGGACACGCCAGCCGCTCGCTGCCAGTAGTGCGCGCGCTGCGCGGCCAGGGGCACACCGTGCGCGTCTTCGCCGGCGAGGACGCGATGGCGATGTTCGCCAACGAGCCCGGCGGCGCCGAACCTGTCGCCTCGACGCCCCTGGGCGTGGGCCCTTCCGCGCTCCGCATCATCGCCAATCGTCTGGGCGCTGCGTCCAACGCGACCCGGGCCCAACGCCCCGACGTGCTGGTGACCGACGGCGACCTGCCCTCGGCGCTGACGGCTCGGCTCCAACGCGTGCCCTCGGTCGCGCTCGGGCATGGCCTGGTCTTCGCCCACTGCCGCCGGGTCCCGGACGCACCCCGCGGCCCATGGCTGCGCGAAGCCGCCAAGGCACGGCTGGCCTCGGTGGGCGCCAGCCGCGTCGTGGCCGTGAACTTCGCGCCCTGTGTCCCCAGAGACCCGCGCACCACCGTGGTCGCCCGCCCCACCCTGCGCGCCAACCTGGGCGTGCGGGCCTCCGACATCGGCGACGACGCGCCCATCGTCTGCTACTTCCGCGACGACAATGGCGACGCGGTGCTCCGCTGGCTGGTGGAGCTGGGCTTTCGACCGCTGGTGTTCACCAACCGCAAGGTGGACATCCCCGGCGCCGTCGTGGTGCGCAAGGACAGCGACCGCTTTGCCCAGGAGCTGCTGCGGGCACGCGCCGTCGTCTCCTCGGCAGGCAGCCAGCTCATCAGCGAATGCCAGGCCCTCGGCATCCCACAGTTCGCGCTCTACGCCCCGGGAGACGACGAGCAGCTGCTCAACGTCGCCATGCTGCGCCACTTCGGCCTCGGAGACGGAGCTCCCCTGGACGCCGCAAACCGAGGTATGCTGCGGGCCTTCCTCGAACAGCCCCAACCTGCCACAAGCGACCGTCCGGCGCCGGCGGTCGACGCCGTCACCGCCGTCTGCGACGCCGTCGCCGACCTATGCACCTAGCAACAAGGTAGAGATCCCATGCCCCGCCCCGCCCTCTGGATGGCCGCCGCCGGCGCCACCGCGTTCATCATCGCCTGCGGCTACAGCTACGTGGAAGGCACCTACTTCCCCAAGACCTGGCAGACCGACCTCGTCGAGGTCAGCGCATGCGCTGAGACCGAGCACCCCCGGGGCGGTTTCCAGAAGGTCCTCATGACCCCGAAGGCGGCTGCCCAGTTCAAGGCCAAGCAGTACCCCATCGCTCAGGGCGAGGTGGTGGTGAAGGTCCAGTACAAGAGCGACGAAACCTGCACCGGCAGCATCGACATCTGGACCGTGATGAAGAAAGGCCCCAAGGGGACCGCTCCCAAGTCCGGCGACTGGGAGTGGCAGACCATCTGGAGCACCGGAAAGATCGGCCAGAAGGGCCAGATCGACTTCTGCATCGACTGCCACGAGGGCTGTGGCGGCGACACCGACTACCTCTGCACCGAATAGCTTCTTTCTTTCTCGAGGAGAGCCCCGTGATTCCGTTTCTTTCGACGACGCTCAAGACGCTCGGCGCCATCGCGCTGGCGGCATGCCTTTCCACCGGCTGCGGCTACACGCACGACACGGCCACCTACTTCACGGAGACGTGGGAGACCGATTACGTCGAGCTCCATGGTTGCCGCCTTACCGCTCACCCGCGCGGTGGCTACATGCGTGTGGTGATGAGCCCCGAGGCCCAGGCCGCGTGGTGCGCGGAGCAAGAGCTCCCCGAGGGCACCGTCGTCGTCAAGGAGCAGTGGGACGACAACGCTGCCTGTCCGCCGAATGAGTGGGATCTGTTCACGGTTATGAAGAAGACCTCGGCCGGCTGGGACTGGCAGACGGTGGGCGGCACCGGCGGCGTGCAGGGCACCAGCGGGCAGAACACGGGCTGCATCGACTGCCACCAGGGCAGCTGTGGCGACGACCTGCTGTGCACCGACAGGCAGGCGCTGGGCACCACCGCAACCATCAGCTGCCCATAGCCTCCTGAGGCAGCGTTGAGCGGCGCCGCGGTCCTGGGCCTGTTGTCCGTCACCCTCACCGGGGTCGGCGCGCTGGTGGCGGGACTCCTGGGTCGGGTGAAAAAGCGTTGGGTCAAGACCCTGGCGATGATCACCGAGCACCCCGAGATGACCTTCGTCGAGGGGTGGAGCTGGTCCAAGCACGCGGCTCGGGGGACCATCGACGGGGTCCCGGTGTTCGTCTTCGGCAACCACGACGGCAAGAACATCGAGCTGACGGTGCGCGCCCGGCTGGACCTGCCGCAAGACCTGGTCATCGGCCGACAGTCGATGATGAGCCGACTGCGCCGAGCGGGCGGCCCCGAGATCGACATCGGCAGCGACGCCCTGGACAAGCGTTTCGAGCTGCGCGGCGCGGCGGCCAACATCGCGGCGTTCTTCAATCAGCGCGTCCGCGATGCGTTCGAGCGTGCCTGGGTGGTGGCCAACGACGTCGCGCTCCGAGACGGCAACATCACTGTGCGCCGCATGGGCCTCGACCTGAAGCCCGACAAGGTCATGGAGCTGGTCGGCGCGGTCGTCGAAGCCGCCGCGGAGCTGAAGCGTATCGGCGCGATGCCTCGCGCTCAGCGGCTGGCTGAATCCAGCCGCGACCCCGACCCGGTCGTCGCGCGCATGGCCGCCGCGGCGTTGTTTGAGCACGAGCCCGACACGCCCGAGGCTGGGGTGGCGTACCAGCGTGCACTCGCCGCCACCGATCCATGGATGCGACTGGCCGCCCTGGCCTATCCCGCAGGGGGGCTCGAGCTGCTCGCCTGTGCCGAAGCGCTCTTGCGCGACGGAGCCGCCCCCAACCGGTGCCGGGCGGACGCGGCCTGGTACGCGGTGCAGCACATCAAGCGACAGGGAATCGACGTACCGGAGTCTCGGGCCACGGTAGCGGCCCTTCAGAACCTGCTGACCACCGCCAACGGCACCCTGCTCGGAGCCGCGGTGATGACACTGGAGGACCTCGGCACCCCGCCCGACAGCGCCACGCTGTCGCTGGTGCTCGAGCGCGCCAACCGAGAGGCACGCAAGCTGATCAGCCCGTATCTGGCGCGCCTGCGCCACGCCGTCGGACCGGACGGCGCAGGTTCCCTGGCCCTGACCGACGCCGAACCCACCGACGGCCAACTCGCCATGGCTGCGGAGTCGGGCAGCCTCGAGGTCACGGCCGAATCCATCTAGTCAGGCAACCCAACTCGTTTCGAAACGAGTTCCCACGCAGAGGCCCGAAGGGCGCTAGCGCGTGACGCCGACTCCCTCCCCCACCAGCGACCTCCCAACAAAAGAGCCCCAAACAAAGAGCAGGAACAGTAGGGGCTGCGGGCGCTCGTGGATTTGCTGCGGGGGCGCTAGCCCACGCAGCAAATCCAAGCCGCTCGTGGAAAAATCGCGGAGCGAAGCGCAGCGGTTTTTCCAAGGCACTTGTGTGCAGGTTCGTGGGCGGCCATCAAGTTGCTATACCAGCCCTCCTCAATGCTCCGATGGCCGTCCACAACCTGTGCACAGGGCCGTCAGCGGCGGCAGCGTCCACAGCCCTCTCGCCCCCACGGCACCGCCCCAACCCACTGCAAAGAAAGTCACTTTTCTACTTGACGGGTTTCGCCCCTCTCAGATTCGCCGCTATCGAATGATAGGCCGTCTCCGAACCCCAAGGCCTCGGTCTCCCGCCGAAAACGCCACAGAGCCCCCTCAAACCTCACACCTCGGCGACCCCGAGCGGGGACTTCAACCAAGCCCTGTGCGAACACCTGAAAACCCCATGATATAAGCGCCTTCCACTCTAGAGAGGTGCCCCTTCATGCTCCCGACGCCGTCCCTCGCCGCGCTCACCGATGCTGCTCTGCTCGACAGCCTCCAGACGCTTGTATCCAAGGGCCGTGCCTAAAAAGTCGAGCTCCTTCGCCACCTGGACGAGGTCGAGCGCCGCGGCCTTCATCACGCTCGCAGCTATTCATCGATGTTCGTCTACTGCACCAACGCGCTGGGCTTCGAGAAAGCCGCCGCCTACAACCGCATCGCCGTGGCGCGGCTGGCGCGCCGTTTTCCCCGGGTGCTTGCGATGCTCAAGGGCGGGCAGCTGAGCCTCACGGCGGCCCGAACCCTCGGCCCCCACCTGAAGGCCGAGGCCGCCGAAGAGCTGTTGGATGCTGCCGCCGGCAAGACGGTCGACGAGGTCAAACAGCTCCTCGCCGAGAGAGCTCCGAAGCCACCCGTTCCAACGTCCATTCGGAAGACGCCTCAACGAAAAGACCGCCGGCCTGCCAGGTCCTCGACGCGCCTGTTCGACGACCAGGCCAGCAGTTCATCGGGCGAAAGGCCGGCCGCCAAGAAGCCGGCGCCTCGCCCCGAGCCGCTCGCGAAGGACACGTACAAGGTGACCTTCACCGGGAGCTCGGAGCTGGTCGGCATGCTGGAGGAGGTGAAGACGCTGCTCGCGCAGGCCAAGGGCAAGTCGTGTGACGAAGCGGAGGCCATCGAGACCGCGGTCCGCGAACTTCGCGACCGGCTTCGGAAGCGGAAGTACGCTGTGGGGGCGCCGCCGAGGAAACAGAAGGCGAAGACGAAGAAGAGCGAGGCGCCAAAAATCCGACGGAGCCCGACGGACGCGACGATTCCGAATGCAGTACGGCGGGCGGTTGCCGAGCGGGATGGGTACCGGTGCGCGTATGTCGACCCTGAGACGGGACGGAGGTGCTGCGAGACACGGTTTCTGGAGTTCCAGCACGTCGAGGCGTTCAGTCGTGGCGGTCTGCACTCGGTGGAGAACCTGAAGCTGTTCTGCCGCGGGCACAATCAGTTCGCCGCTCGACGAGATGGTTTGATGGTTGGCGTGGCCGACGGGCGTGAGGCGTGGGAGAGGGCTGTGGACGCTGACGCGGCTGACGGTCCTGGGCACAGCATGTGGACGGCCGGCCGCAGCATTGGGGTAGGTTGAAAGAACATCGTGCGGCCGCCCACAGGCTGCACACCAAGGACCTTGGAAAAACCGCTGCGCTTCGCTCCGCGATTTTTCCACGAGCCGCTTGGACTTCGTGCGTGGGCTGGCGCCCCCGCACGAAGCCCACGAGCGCCCACCAGCCCCTGCTTCTGCCGTTCTTTGTCTTGGGGTTCTGGATGGTTGAACGCTGGCGATGGCGGGAGTCGGTGTCTGGCGTTGGTCCCTTCGGGCCTCCAAATGGGAACTCGTTTCGAGGCGAGTTCGGTCGCGCCCAGGGTTTCCTGGGCTAGCCCGTGTTGCGCCGGAAGGCGCTGGGCGAGTGGCCCGTCCAGCGCTTGAAGGCCCGCGCGAAGGCGCTCTGTTCACTGTAGCCGACGAGGAACGCGACCTCGCTGATGGCCAGCTGCTTGTCCCGCAGCAACGCCGCCGACCACTCTTTGCGCTCCTCGTCGAGGAGCTGCTGGAACCCGTAGTTGGCGTCGGCCAACCGCCGCTGCAGGGTGCGCTCGCCCATACCGAGCCGCTTCGCCACCTCGTCGAGTGCGTATTCGCCACCTTCGAGCCCCTCGCGCACCGCCGCACGAATCTCCTTGAGGGGGTCGTCGTCCAGCCCCCGTTGGGCCACGAGATCGTCAGCGTGACGCTGGAGCACCGCCAGTAGGCGAGGCTCATGCCGATGCAGCGGAAGCGCCATCGTTCCGGGGTCGAACTCGAAGCGGGAAGCCGAATGACCGAAGGAGCACGGTGCCCCCAGCCACGCTTCGACGCTCTTGGGGTCCAGACCGGGGGGCGCTGCCAGCTCAGCGGTCCGGGGGACGAACGCTACCCCCGTCGCGTACCTGAACCGCGCGAGGGTGATTCCCGTGGTGTACAGCCCGTACACGTACCGCTCCTCGGGCAACCCGTGATCAGGCCGGACCGTCAAGGTCTCCCCCTCCACCTCCAGGTGCATGTGGGGTGTGATGAGCTTCAGGTACCGCCCCAGCTGCTGAAGTCCCTCGCCCATGGTCGCCTTGGCGGCACACATGTAGTCGATCAGCTCGTAGCAGCCGAAGGGCACGCTGGTGCCCACCCAGAACGGCAGCAGAGGATCGGCATAGCGCGCCATCGCCGCGCCCCAGACGCGCTCCATCAACCCATCGCGCTTGCCGGAGCTCACCGTGTCCAGCGACGCCGGGTCCGGAAGGCCCGCTTCCGCGAGAAGGACAGAGGGGTCGTGCCCGTGCGCACCTAGCCCCCCGACGAAGGCCTCGAGGTCGTGCTTCAACGCCGCCAGGTCACTGTCCATGTCTCAACCTCCGCACCGTGTCGTGATCTGTCAAACCTCTGTCGCCTCGTGTCGCGCGCCGCAGATGGCGGGTCCCTACGCTTGGAATCGTCAGCGAGACGCGCTGACCGCCCCGCCCTGCAACACCCGAGGAGGCCGACAGTGTCATTCGGACCGCTCCATTCTCTTCTCTCCGCCCTTGTCCTTGTCGCGCTGCTCGCCAGCGTGAAGGCCTGCACCGGCGATTCGGCCACGTCACCAACGGTTCAGAGCACCCGCGCGTCCAAACCGGCTCAACCAACGATGGATGGCGCCGTCCCCGCGGGCCTCGACCGGTTCGAGGGGACCGTCACCCAGAACCTCGCCGCGGGCCACTACAGCTACATGCAGGTAGCCCCGACCGACGGCCGCGCCCCCGTCTGGCTCGCCACCATGGGCAAGGGTGAGGACAGCGGCACCGCCGTCGCCATCACCGCCTACTCCGCGGTCCAGGACTTCCACTCGCGGCGCCTCGGTCGGCGATTCGACCAGGTGCTGTTCGGCCAGGCTCGCCCGGCCACTCGCTAGCTGTTCTCTACTACAACCCGGAGATACCCCATGCGTTTCGCATTCTTCCTCGCCCTGTCCACCCTGCTGACCGTCACCGCCTGCGACGACGGCGACACCACCCCGGTCGAGACTCCCCCCGCCGACCCTTACGCCTGCGACGGCAACGCCGACTTCACGCTCTACCAGCCCCTCGTCTCGCCAGCCTTCGACCCGGCACAGGGCGGGCTACTCATCCCGGGAGGCGACAGCTACGTCGTCCACACCACCCAGCTGGTCAACGATCCCACCCAGATGGAGCTCTTCCTGCAGCTCATGGGCGGCATCAGCGAGCAGCTGGCCCAGACCGAAGGCCTCATCGCGGTCAGCCTGGGCGGCTCGGAGGCCTGCGGCTACTCGCGGACGTTGGCCATCTGGGCGGATGAAGCCTCCATGTACAAGTTCGTCGGCTCTGGCGCCCACGCCGAGGCGATGGGCCAGACCCTCGTGGTGAGCTCCTCGGGGCGTGTCACCCACTGGACCGCCACCGCCGACGAGGTCAACGCGCTGACCTGGGACGTCGCCAAGAGCCGCATCGCGGAGGTGGAGACGTCGCCGCTGTATCAGCGCTGACGCTACTTCAGCGAACTCGCCCCGGGGGTCAGGTCCATGTGGAAGTGATCCTCGTGGGCCTCGTTGTAATCGGGCGTCAGGATGATGGTGTAGAGGTACTGCTCGAACACCGTCTCGACGAACCACTTCAGGAACGCCCCTCCGTCCGTCTGGGGCATGGCCACGAACTGTTCCCAGTCGCCGAGCACGGTCAGCGTTTCGCCCCCTTTCACGATCCCACGAATGTCGATGGCGTTGGCGTTACCGTGCTCGCTGAGCTTGGGTGGGTTGCTGCCACCGATGATGCGGCAGTTGTAGATGCCCCAGTGAAGCACGTCACTGACCTCCTGGGCCGCGAGGATCTTGGCGGTCTTGGAGAGGCTCAGGGCCAGCTCGCAGCGGGTGTAGAGGTCTTTGACCGCACCATCGATGGTGCTGTAGCGGTAGTTCACGCCGTGCTGGTGGCCCGGCACGTAGACCGGGTCGATCACGTCGCAGACGAGGTTGGGGTGCCCATCGGGGCTGGCCTGGGCGTTGAAGCCGGGGCGGAAGTCGATGCCCTCGGCAATGAGCTCCTCGTGGCATGCGCTGATCGCGAACGCCTCGAGGTCCTGCGGGTCACCCGGCACGCAGGTGTACCGCTGGGTCCCTGGCTCGCTGAACCGCTGCATCGCCTGGCACCGGTAGCCGTCGCGGCACCCCGTCGGGCTCGGGCCGAACATGCACTGCATGCCGCAAGCCCCAGCGATGGCGACCGGCCCCGCGTCGAGGTCGCCGGGGTCGACGCAGAAGGTGGTCACCATCCCGTCCTGGTCGGGGCAGAACTTGTCGCACTGCTTGCTGCACATGCCGCCGGGGAAGCCCTGCGCCTCGGTGAGGCAGACGCCCCCGTCGTAGGTGCAGTCCGCGTCGCTCTGGCAGGCGCTGCCGATGAAGCCCACGTTCATGGTCGCGGGGGCGGTCGGGCCGGTCGGAGGAGTGTCGGGGGTCGTGTCCGGGCCGGGGGTCGTGTCGGGCTCCGCAGGGGCGTCCGGGGTCGTCGCCACGTCGGGCGTCGGCGGCGGTCCAGCGTCCTCGACAGGTCCTGCCTCTGGTCCCTGGTCAGGCTGCGTGATCACGTCCGACGTGGCCCCCGCGTCTGCGCCGGTCTGCACATCGGGCTCGGGCGTGGTGGCGTCTTCCCCCGGCCCCGCCGTGGTGTCCACGGTCTGGGTCGGGAAGTTCACCACCGACTGGGTCTCGGGGCTGTGGACACCCTGGTCGCAAGCAACGCTCATGCTCGCGACGAGGAAGGCGAGGGAGACGACGATGGGCCGCAGCTGATGCACCTTATCCACCTTTCCTGACTCGTTGGTCATCAAATTCGGCGGAACCTACACCATCTACCGGCCCGTTCCCAGGCCAAAATCGGGGAGCGGTGGTAGAGTCGCTGACAATGTCGGAGTACACGACCAACGTGGACACCGTCGGGCTCTGCCCCAGTTGCGGCACCCCCGGCCCCATGGGCGAGCCTTGCTCCGAGAAGGTGTGCGGCCGGCGCGGGTACCGGCACATCCCGGGCAAATACGCCACCAACCAGCTCAAGCGCGACACGCGCCAGATGGATCCGCTGGTGGGTTGCGTCATCGGCGACTACGTCATCGTCGACACCATCGGCGTGGGGGGCTTCGGCCGCGTCTACCTGGCCCTGCAGATGCCCATCCGACGCCGGCCGCTGAAGGTCGCCCTGAAGGTCATCGACTTCGGCGACGACGCCAGCCAGGACACGATCGCGGCGATGCTGCAGAAGTTCGAGGCCGAGGCCGACGCCTTGGCCAGCCTGTCGCACCCCAACATCGTGCGGCTGATGAAGTACGGGCAGCACGAGACTCACCCCTACATCGTCATGGAGTTCGTCTCGCAGGGGCGGACGCTGTTTGCCGAGATCATGAATCGGGTGAGCAAGCGCAAGGGCCTGCTGCTGGACGAGGCGGCCCACGTCATGCGCCAGGTGGTCAACGGCATCGAAGAGGCCCACGACCAGGACATCGTCCACCGCGACATCAAGCCCGACAACATCATGCTGCAAGAGGTCGCGGGCGACCCTTCTTTTGTACGCCTGCTGGACTTCGGGCTGGCCAAGTTCGTCGACGAGCGCCAGCAGACCTCGATGACCGTGGGCACGCCGATGTACATGGCGCCCGAGCAGCTGGACAAGTCCAACATCGGCCCGTGGACCGACATCTACGCCATGGGCGTGATGGCGTTCGAGTTGTTCACCGGCCGCAGGGCGTTCGAGGGCGAATTCCAGGACATCTACCGGCAGAAGTTGGACCACGCCTACAGCCCGCTGTGGCGGGCAGCGGGCATCCCGCTGCCCGAGCCGATGGCCAACTTCCTGGGCACGGCCATGGCGGTCAACCCCGACGAGCGCTACCAGAGCTGCTCCCAGTTTCGGGCCGCCATGGACCGCGCGGTGAAGGCGCAGCACTCGGCGGGCCTCCAGACCATCGACATCCAATTCCTGGTCGACGAGGCGTTCCGGCCCAAGGACGGCGAGGGGCCCGGGCCGCACGCCACCACGGGGCACTCGCTGGCCCCTGCCGGGCTGGCCAAGATGAACACCATCGCGGCGCCCCCGAGCCACGAGAGCCCGGAGATGGCGCTGGGCAGCCGCGAGACCATCATGCCGCCGGGAGATCCGGCGCCACGGTCCAGCGACACGATGCGCCCGGGACAGCAACCCGACGCGCCGCTCGAAGAGGCCAACAAGGCGCCCAAGGCGCTGGAGACCAAGCCCACCGGGGACGTCACGGACAAGTCCCCTGAGGATGCCGACGACGAGGCGTCCGCATCGGGCCCGAGCACGATGGTCCGCGGGCTGTCCCTGGGTTTCGTGCTGCTGGCCATCGGGCTGCTGGGCGCGACGTATTTCCTGAGCAAGACCCCGGCCGTGCTGACGAGCTTCCAGGCTTACAGCGGCCCCGCCGCGAGGGCAGGTGAGCCGACGATCCTGCGAATGACCGCCCACGCCAGCGATGGGCAGCACAACCTGCCGGTGCGGGTCAGTCAGGTCCGGGTCAACGGCGAGAGTGCCCAGTACGAGTTGGTGGGCAAGGCTCCAACCTACGTGAAGGTCATCGTGCCCAACAACGCCCAGGGCACCGTGAACATCGAGGTGGACGCCACCTCCAACGGGGTCGACAAGACACTGGCTGCCAAGCTCGACGTGCGCGAGGCCAGCGGGGTCGACCAGCGGCCACCGCTCCCGGACCACATCCAGCGCCATCTCCAGGCGGGGGCCGAGCAGCACCTGACGATGCTGCCCGACCAGCAGGAGCTGGTCCGCAGCATGACCAACACGGTGTATGTCCGGGTGCGGGACATGCGCGGTGATCCCATCGCCGACTCGGTCGTCGAGGTGAAGAACAAGGCGCTCTTCCCCGGTGGCAGCGCCTCTCGAACGACCGACCCGAATGGGCTGGTGGCCGTCAAGGTACGCGGCAGCGGACGACCGATGTACACGTTCGCCCTGACCGCCAAGAAGGGGATCGCCGGCTTCGGACTCGACCGCCGGCTCATCACGAACCCGCGCCAGATGCAGCTCGACATCGCGCCGCCGGTGACGCCGACCTCCATGCAGCCCGCCGTCACGCTGCGCACCTGGAAAGCCAGCACCCACGCGTACTGCGAGCTGGTGACGGGCGATGTGGTGGTCTGGGCCGACTACGTGCTGACCGAAAAGGGCGAGGCCAAGCTCCACCCCCCGACCCTGCCGGCCGGGCGCTACGACCTGCAATGCTACGACCATCCGGCTTCACCGGGGACCGCCTATGCCTCGGTGCCGATCATCGTGAGCGACAAGGACCCGCTCGAGTCCATCATCGCCGAGGTGAAGCGCCACAAGCTTCCGGCCGGTGCCAGCGTCGACCCGCCCGAGGGAGCAGACGCCAACCTGGCGATGGGCTACTGGCTGTCGGTGCTGCGTCGGCCGTTGACCCCGCCGCAGCTCGTGCTGGATACGCGCGAGGCGGATATCGCCGAGCATGAGGCCGAACGAAAGACCCGACAGGTTCGGATCTTGAGCGCCCTCGGGGTGGTGGTGCTGCTGTTCATGCTGTGGGTAGCCGACGGGATCTTGAAGACCGTCATCGCGACCCGTGAGCGGCTGCGGGAGTTCGACGATCGCGACGCGCCGTCTCCCTCGCGTCTGATCCGCGCCCGCGGGCTGCTCCTCATCCTGACGCTGGTGGGCGCCATCGGGGCGACCGTACTGGGCCTGGTATGGCTGGTCGTCAACGTGACCTGATGCCGGAAGGGCGCTCCGTGTCCGGCTGGACAGACCCCTTTTGCAGGTCATGCGTATCCCCCCGCATGTTCCGCTCCGTCGCCCTCGCCGCCCCCGTCCTGGCGCTGCTGCTGACGGCCTTTGTCACCGCCGGCCCCCCGTCACGGGCCGCGAAGAAGGCCCCGGCACCGGCATCTCCTCAGCTGCGCTGTCAGGTGTTCCAGCACGGCGGCAAGACCCGCCTGGAAGCCAAGACCGACCCGCGCACCGGGGCGTGCACCGGCTTCGAGGTCCTCGATCGCCGGGGGCGGGCGATCATCATTCATCACGACGCCTTCTACGGCAGCGGCCGCCTGGTGAGCTCCTCGGATGGTCGCCGCGTCATCTACGTCAACGACTTCCCCCACGCCAAGCTCCAGCGCGACGGGCGAATCCTCCCCTTGGGCCGCCCCAAGGGCATCGACGCCAAGCAGGTGGACGCCCTGGTGGTGTTCTACGACGGCAAGAAGGTCGGCAGCTACACGCTCAACGACCTGCTGGTGCGGACCTTCCTCGTGGACACCCGCCCCGGCCATGTTCAGTGGCTCACCGGGGACGTGGGCTTCCTGAAGAGTCCCGTGGGCAAGACCCTGACCCTTACCACGACGTCGTTCCGCCAGTACACCTTCGACACCGAGACCGGCAAGGCACTGCAAAGCGGCGATACCAACGACTGGCAGCAATGCGACGCCATGGTCTACGGCAACTTCAGCACCTTCAAGGACGGCTCCTGCGGCGCGCGCCCGTACTGGGTCCTCAAGGGCGAGGTGCCGAACCCGTTCCACGTCGACCTGGACGACAGGCTCTCCTTCTCCAACGGCTTCCAGACCGCCTGCCTGGTGACCCCCGAGCGCCCGGGCGAAGACGACCCGCGGTTGCTGGCTACCAAGCTGTACGGCCCCCTCAACGGCCTCAAGCTGCAGCCCCCAGCGACGCCCTGAGCGCGCCAGGAAGAAGACGGTCGGAAAGGATTTTTTGACTCGAGCCCGTCGAGCCGGCCTTTTGTCATCACCACCAAGGACGCTGGAGCTGGACCATGCGCTATCCCATCCTTCTTCGCCTGACGGCGGCCGCCACGCTGGTGGCCTCGCTTAGCGCTTGCCCGGAAGAGACCACGACCACCACCGACACCGGCAGCGACGTCACCGCTGACGCAACCGCCGAGACGGGCGGGGGCGACACCGCGAGCCCAGACACCGCGCCTGACATGACCGCTCCCGACGCCGTCGCTGACGGGGCGTCCGACGCCACAACGGACGCGGGACCTGACGCCGTGCCCGATACCACTTCGGACGCGGTTGCTGACGCTATCCCCGATGCTGTTGCTGACGCTGTCCCGGATGCTGTCCCTGACGCTGTTGCCGACGCGGTCGCCGATGCGACTGCTGACGCGGTACCCGATGCCGCGTCTGACGTCGTGGCCGACGCCGTTTTGGATGCGGTGCCCGACGTCGCCAACGACACGGGAGCCGACACCGGTGGCCTTGACATCACGGCCGTCTGCACGTCCTCCTGTCAGGCCATCCTGGCGGCCGGATGTCCCAACGAGCCCAACGATTCCCTGGGCGGATGCATCGCCAACTGCGAGAACCTCTCCGGCCTCGGCTGCCCCAACCTCAACGCCGCCAGCTTTGCGTGCCTGGAGAACAGCCCCATCAGCTGCAACGCCGATGGGATCTCCCAACCGGACAACTGCGTCGACCTCTTCGACAGCCTCCAGACCTGCCTCAACACCGTCGACACCTGCGCCAACTACTGCTCGGACATCGCCAACCTCGGCTGCACAAACGGGCCCAGCAGTGACGACGAGTGCTTCCTGGGATGCGAGGAGGTCGCCGACGGCGTCTGTGGCCCCGAGCAAGCCGCGGTGATCGCCTGCGCTGATGGACTCGGGACGCCGACCTTCCAGTGCGGTGCTCAAAGCGGAGCGCCCTACCCCGTCGGCTGCGAGACGGAAGATGCGGCGATGCTGCAGTGCTTCGCCGACAACTTGTAGCGGCTATTCGACGACGACGACGCCACTGATCGCCCAGCGATACTCCAGCTGGGCGAAGCTCTCCAAACCGGGGAGCGATGGCGTGAGGTGCCGCGGCACGATACGCAGCTCGAGATGATAGGTCCCCGGCTCCGCTGCCTCGATGACCGTCCAGCGGTCGAAGTCGGTGACTTCCATGACCAGCTCGGTCCCGATCTCCGTGGTCCGGTGCAGCCGCGCCTTGAGTTCGGCGGCACCGCCGTCCGTCCACGTGGAGACACGTAGCGGCTGCGGAGCCTTTGGCGTCCGAAACCATAGCTCCCACGGCCCGCCGTCCCCGCGGGCGGTGCCACCAAGGTCGACCAGCGCCTGATCGACGGCGCTACGTGCGATGAGCTCCATCCCCTCGATAGCGCCAAAGATCTCGAACTGGACCGAGGTTCGCCCGGCCTCGAGCGCGTCCGCCGGCCCCACCACGGGCTCGGCGTCGGCGGGCACCCAGACGTGGTTCTGGACCCAACGGAACACCCGCTCGTAGGCATCGACGCGCTCGCCGTCGTTGAGCGGAACAGCCCCGCCGACGTTCAGGAAGGCCGCCAGATTGGGCGCCTCGGCCTCCAGCTCGGGGCAGCCGATGGCGCCGCAGATGCCTGGGATGACCACGTTCTCGTGAGCATCGGCGCCGCCCAGCGGAGCGATGGGCCGCTGCCGCAGCACGTCCTTCCACTTGGTGTAGGCCGGCTCGGGGAACACCTGCATCAGGACCAGGCCGATGAGGTCGGCCTCGGGCCCGGGCCCCATGAACGGGTCGATCTGAAACAGCGCTTCCACCAGGTCACCCTGGTCGAAGATGGTCTGGAAGTTCGCGTGGAAGTTGTAGACCTCCATGGCCGGGACGTCGTGGTCGGCGATGGTCTTCCAGTCGATATCGTCGTCCTCGCTGTGCGCGATCGTCACGAAAGCGCCGAGCTCACGCCACTTCTGCACGGTCGCTGCGAGGTCGTCACGGCTGTATTCGGTGTAGAAGTCGTTGCCATAGAAACTGCGGTCTTCGGCGTGTCGCCTCACGCCGATGGGCATGGTGTGGGTCGCCTCGGTCCCCACCTGAAGCCAGACCTTGCCGTCCGGCCCGCCCTGCCCCATCGGACACGCGAACGCCGAGGCCCACGGTCTTCCATCAGCGTCGCGCAGGACCTGATCGCCGGCCGACTCGTCGGCGTAGAGCAGCTGCTCCATGGGCGTGGCATCCATGTGCGACGGGTGGTCCGTCATGAACGTCATGGCGATGCGCTCCTTGCAGAGCGCGTTCTTCATGCGATCGATGCAGGGCTGGTTTGGATTGCCGTCGGCATCCAGGCCCTCGTCGTCGCAGGCGTCGTGGCTGAACGCGGAGTGGAGATGCACGATCGTGCGCGTCTCGACGAACCCACGCTCGGCCAGTCCGGCGGGCGGACTGGGTCCGACCGGGACATCCGGGGATGCCCCATCGGTGGTGCTGTCAGCGCTGGCTGCGGGCGTAGTGGTATCGGTGCTCGTGCAGCCGAGCGACAGAAACGCCGCCGCGGCCACGACCGTCGCGTGGCGCAGGGCGGCGCTGAGGCGGCGAGGTTCCCTAGTAGGGCGCGTCGCGCACCACGAAGAGCAGGTCGTCGAGGTTCTCATAGGCGATGTTGCGGAAGTAGACGGCGTCATCCCGACCGACACCCGCCCCCTCGAGGGACTCCTTCACCGAGGCGACCATGGTCTGAGGGGTCTTGTCGTTGCCGGCGTAGTCGGGAGCCGCCTGGCCCTTCGCATAGACGCGGTTCTGGAACGTTCCAAACTGCTTCCGGACCTCGAGTACGTAGTTGGCCACGCGTGTTCTCCTGCGATGGTGTGCGGTGGTCTAAGGGTTCTACAGCGCTCGTCGGGTCTGATCTCGACAGAGCGTGGCGTCGGTTATACCGGATGCTCCTTTGAAATGGGAATGGGGCCTACGTAGTTTGTTGTAGGCATGGAGACACTCGTACTGAGCGCGACCTGGGAACCCGTGAGACGGGTGACCTGGAAACGTGCCATGACGCTGTGGGTGGCAGGGCGCGTCGAGGTCTTGGAGGCGTACAGTGAGCGACGCATTCGGACGGTCTCGTCGGTCTTCGAGCTGCCGTCGGTGGTTCGGTTCCTGCGCGGCAAACCGCGCCGACGCGCCATCGTGAAGTTCTCGCGCGACAATGTGTTTCTCCGAGACAAAGGCCGCTGCATGTACTGCGGCGCCGAGCTCCTCCGGCGCGAGGCCACCTACGACCACGTCCTGCCGAAGTCGCGGGGTGGTCAGACGAGCTGGGAGAACCTGGTGCTGGCGTGCCGCAGCTGCAACCACGGCAAAGCCAACCGGACGCCGCTGGAGGCGGGGATGCGCCTGCGCAGCACGCCCATCCGACCCAAGTCCCTGCAAGGCTTCCTGCGCAACCAGCTGCGGTTCCGCGAAGACATGCCGGAAGCCTGGCGCCCCTACCTCGGCGGCTAGAGCACAGAGCCTGCAGACGGGCTAGTCCGGCCCCCCTGAAGAAACGCCAGCGCTGGTTCGGCCCGCGGCAACAAAGCTCCGCGAGCCCATGAACTTCGCCGCGTGTTCAGGTCCGGAGCGACGGCGCGAGCTTGCGAGCGGAGGAGCGCAGTGGCCGCCCCACCAGCCCTGCCCATGAGAACGGTGGGGGCGGAAGCCCCCAAGCGGGCTCAACGTTCAACACATCTCCGGAAACCGTTGGTGCGCGGGGACGAGCGTGGGCTGAAACCCATGTCTCGGCGCGTGTTCGTAGCATCTGAACCGTTGGTGCGCGGGGACGCCAAGCCATCGTCGCGAGTAAGGAGCATCCGACGAAGTCGGACGCCCGCCAGCTCCGGACGTAATGGAGCGAGCCATCATTGGGAGTAAGCCCGGAGCTGGAGTGGCGCCCCGGAGGGGTGCGGAGCCCCCCCAGCGGGGGTTGGGGGGCGAATCCGATCGTCCCGCCATCCAACATCCGCCAGGAAATCAACTCGATCCGGAGATGTGATCAACCATGAGCCCAGCGGGGGGTTGAGGGGCGAATCCGATCGTCCCGCCATCGGACTTCCACAGGGAAATCAACTGGCCCAGAGACGCGATCAGCCACGAGCCCAGCGGGGTTTGGGGGGCGAATGCAATCGTCCTACGTGCGACGAACCTGCACTGCCCCCCATCGAAGCCAGACTCGGGCACTTACAGATCGAGCTTCAGACTAGTTGTCGAAGCGCTTCACGCGCTTGTGGCAGTACGGGTACTTGCCGGTCTTGACGTAGTAGTCCTGGTGGTAGTCCTCGGCGGCGTAGAACGGGCCGTCCACCGGCCGCACCTGGGTGGCCACGCTCAGGCCCTTCTTTTCGAGCCGGGCGATCAGGCTGTTGACGGTCTTCTTTTCCGCGTCGTCCGAGTAGAAGACGGCGGAAAGGTACTGCGGCCCGATGTCCGGGCCCTGGCCGTTCTTCTGGGTTGGATCGTGGATCTCGAAGAACATCTTCGCGACCGCCTCGTAGCTGACCTTGTCGGGGTAGTAGCTGACCTTTACGGCCTCCAGATGGCCGGTCTTCTTACCCACCACCTGGCGGTAGGTCGGGTTGGCCACATGCCCTCCCATGTAGCCGCTGACGACGTCCTTCACGCCCTCCATCTTCTCCAGGTAGTGCTCCACGCCCCAGAAGCAGCCCCCGGCGAGGTAGGCGTAGGCGAGTTTGCCCTCGCTCTGCGGGGCTTTTGGCCCAATACGGGCCTTCTTGGCGGGTGAGCCTTCGCCCTCGGCCACCTTTGCAGGGCTGGCGCCCCCGCCGTCCGCCGATGTGGTCTTGCTCGTCCCGCCGCATGCCACCATGCCGACCATCGTGAGTGCGGCCAACGTGGCCAGGGTGCGCGTCGACAATGCGTTCATTTTCAACCTCGCTGTTTGACGTCTTCGATGCGTTCCGTGTGCAGGCGGTACGGGACTGGAGGCCAAACGGGTTACACGCCCATGGCGACAATCACGCCGGGGTGTATAGCAGCTATCCACATTTCCATGACGGGCAGCCCCCTCCGGCCGCGGATTTCGGGCCTTCACAGCTGGCACGGGGTTTGCTCAGCAGGCAGTCGCACCCTGGTCCAAGGAACCCTCCATGCGAAGTGTCACCTTCATCGCCGCCTGCTGCCTCGCGGTCGCCGCCTCGCCGGCGTGCGTCGACCCGCTCAACGGTATCGGGGCGCCATCGCTCGTCACCGAGACCGAAAACGCCATCAAACCCCACACCGTCGAGGACGACCGGATCGAGGACAAGAACCCTCAGTTCGACGCGACCCGCACCGTTGAGGAGACCTTCGACGGCTGCACCGTCACCCTGAACAAGTCGGGCACCGTCACCAAGCTCGACATCGTGCCGTTCGACAGCGGCGACACCACTGGCGAGATCCTCTACGCCACACGCGCCGAAGCGATCGCGGCGCTGCAGGGCAACGGGCAGGACGTCATCCCCTCCATGGAGGTGGTGGGCGGTGCTGCCAAGCACGTCAACGACGGTGTCTACGCGGCCATCGAGCTGATGCTTCAGGACGGCACCGAGGACGTCGTCGGCAAGCGCGTCTTCCTGGCCGACCTGATCGACGCGGTGGGGGCCGCTGCCGAGGGGGCTTCGGAGCCCGCCAAGCAGCATCTCAACAACGGTGTCGCCTTCCTCGGTGCGGCGCTGTCGCTGGGCGGCGGCGACCTGTCCAACCTCGAGCCCGGCCACCGGAGCGCCGCCACCGCCAAGGCCCAGGCCTTCGCCGCAAAGCCCCGCTGGGCCCGCGCCGTCGGCTTCTACACCTGGTCCGAGGCCCTCACGCAGGTCTTCCGTCAAGACCGCTTCCTGCAGCTCCAGGACGACCCGACCCTGGCCACCGAGTTTGGGGCCCTCGCTGCCATCGCTGCGGTGCTGGAGCAGGACCCGGCACTCACCGAGGCCTACGAGCGACTGCTCCAGACCTACGCCGGCCTCACCAACCCCTACGTCTCGTGGCCGCTCACCGCACTGTTCCCGCACCTGGACGGCGTGGCATCGCTGGGCGACGTGAACACAGTCCGCAGCGCCTTCGACGCCGCGAGCCCGGCCCGATTCCCCTGCTCCGACGGAGTCCCCCGGTTGGCCGTCTTGCCGGCTTCCGGCAGCAAGGACACCGCCTACTACAACGAGAAGTTCTGCTACCAGTCGGTGCCTGAGGGGCTGACCTTCATCGACGTGCTCATCCACGGCATCAAGGAGGGCGAAGTCGCCCTCGCCCCCGACGCCAACTCGGGCTGGTACGACTACCAGGTCCACGCGCTCGAAACCCTGCTACTGCCCGAGCTGGCCGCCGAGAGCGACCACCTGATGCTGACCGCCGCCTACAAAAAGAAGCTCATCGACAGCTTCAAGAGCATGATCACGCAGACCCGCGAGACCCACGTCAAGCAGCTCCAGCAGGGCGCTACGTTGACCAGCGCGCCGGCCCCCGAAGTCGACGTCTACCCCCAGTTCGCCGTGGAGCCATTTGCCACCTACTACCTCCGGACCGCGCGCGGCTACCGGTTCGTGAAGGCCTGGCTGACCGGCGTCCTGGGCGACGCCATGATGAGCGGCAAGCGCGTCACCCCCGACAGCAAAGGCGCCCAGGACGGCCCGACCCTCGCGCAGTCGCTCGATGCCATGATCGACCGCCACTACGGCTTGTTCCTCATCAGCGCTGACAGCGTCGGGCTCGACCCGATGGCCCAGCTCCTGCCCAACGAGTCCGCCGAGCTGGACCTCCCCGCCGCCCGCCAGGCCGCCAGCGACTGGCTCGCCACCTGGGCCGACGACCCGGACGTCGCCAGGGACAGCCGCGTCATCGTCCCCGTCGCAGCCGACGCCGAGACCCAAGAGTCCATCTACTGGGCCGTCATCGGCGTCAAAGCCATCCGCTTCAACGCCGCCTTCGTGGAGGACCACGAGCCGGAGTTCGTGATGGGCGACTTCTGCGACCTCGACGCGTTCGTCGACCACGACTACACCCTGCTGGTCGAAGAAATGGTCGAGGTGCGCATGCCCATCAGCACGCCACCCCCGACCCGCGACGAGCTTCGGGCCCTGGCCAACGACGCCGGCGACAAAGACAGCATCGTGTCGGCCCTGGAGCAGCTGTAATGAACGCCACCACAAAGGCCGCGCTCATCGCAGCAGCATTCATGCTGGGAGGCTGCACCAGCGGCCTCCTGCAGACGGCGCGCACCACGCCCAAAGACCACGTCGACGTGACCCTCGGGCAGGGCTTCCTCTACAACGAGATGGTCGCTGACCGCGGAATTGCACTGCCCAACCTGCCGCCTCAGCTGATGGTTCGGGTGGGCGTCCACGAGCGCGTGGACGTCGGTGTCCGGCACATTCTCGGCGACGGGATCCAGCTCGATGCCAAGGTCAACCTCATGGACCCGGGCGACAAGCTGGCAGTGTCGCTGTCGCTGGGTGTGGGCGCGGCCGGATACCTGCTCAGCTTCGACCAGGAGGACGTCGTCTCGGTGACCATGCCGCTCAACCTCATCGTGAGCTACGACATCGACTGGTTCACGCCCTACCTCGGGATCGGCTACCACACCTGGTGGCACGTGGGCTACGAGCCGCCGGGCGGCGTCCCCGAGGGCGCCAAGCTTGCAGCACGCGAGGGCCACGGCGACGGGATGCTCGCCATTCATGTCGGCGGCGAGATTCGCATCAACAAGAACCTGGCGTTCATGCTCGAGTACGGCGCCTGGGCCTCGGTGCTCGACGACCCCGGCGACAACTTCGCCATGACCACGTCCCACATGGTGTTCGTGGGCCTCCGGATCTGACTCCGGCGGCCAGGTCGAGCCTGTCGACTACTGCTGGAGCCAGGCCTCGTAGGCCTTCAGATCGCTCTTGCGGCCCAGGAAGTCCTCGACCAGCTGGGCGGCGTCCTTGAGGCCGCCCGGCTTGAGCACCTTCTCGCGGTAGTCGCGGGCCACCTTTGGGTCCAGCAACCCGGCTTCCTTGAAGCGCGAGAACATGTCCTTGGCCAGCGTCAGCGACCACTGGTACGTGTAGTACATCGACGAGTACCCCATCAGGTGCCCGAAGTTGGCGTAGACGTGGCCGCCCTCGATGCGCGGATACGGGCTGTACTTGGCGTACATCTCGTCGGTGTACTTCTCCAGGTCGACCTTCTTCGGGTCCCGGGTGTGAAGGTGGTAGCTGAAGCCGGCGTAGAAGATCTGGCGCATCACGTCGGCGCCCTTCCCGAACTCGTCAGCGGCTTTCATCTTGGCCACCAGCTCCGTCGGGATGGCCTTGCCGGTCTCGGCGTGCTTGGCGAATCGCTGCAGCACCTTGGCATCCCAGCCCCACTCCTCGAGCAGCTGTGACGGCGCCTCGACGAAGTCCCACTCGACGTTGATCGAGGCGTTGCGGACGTAGCGCGAGCCGCTGGCCAGGATGTGGTGGATGAGGTGGCCGAACTCGTGCAGGAACGTCAGCACCTGCGAGTGCTCCATCAGCGCCTTGCCGTCGCCGCCCTTGGCCTTGGGATCGGGGAAGTTGCACACCAGCGTGCCGATGGGGAGCGCGCCCCCCTGCGTGCCGGTCACCGGGGAGAACATGGCCGCGTGCTTGTACTTGCCGTCACGCGGGTGCATGTCGAGGTAGACGACGCCAGTCAGGGCGTCGGCGCCAGCTTCCTTCATGCCCCAGGCTTCCACACCCGGGTCCCACGTCGGAGCGTCGGGCAGCGGCTCGAAGCTGAGCCCGAAGAGCTCGGCGTAGAGCGCGAAGATGCCCTTCTTGACCGCATCGTACGGGAAGTAGTTCCGCGCCTCGCGGGCGTCGTAGGCGTGCTTGGCCTGCTTCACCTTGGACATGTAATAGAAGCGGTCCCAGTTCTCGATGGCCTTGGCCTTCGGGTCGTCCTTCTTCTTGGCCTCCAGCAGCTCGGCCAGGTCCTTCTTGGACCGCGGCTGGGCCAGCTTGGCGACCTTGGCGATGAAGTCCGCGATGGTCTCCGAGGTCTTCACCATCTTGTCGGAGGCGTTGTAGGCCGCCCAGTTGGGGTGGCCCAGGAGCTTGGCCTTCTCCGCACGGAGCTCGAGCACCCGCTTGAGGACCGGTCCGTTGTCGGGATAGCCGCGACCGCCGAACGCCTTCGCCAGCGCCGCGCGGAGCTTGGCGTCCTTGGCGTAGCGCTGCACCGGGATGTAGTCCGGGTAGTCGGTGGTCACGTTGACCTTGCCGTCCTTGCCGGCGGGGCGCGCCTTGAGCCAGTCCTCCGGCAGCCCCTCGAGCTGCTTGGGATCGGCCTTCACACTGCGAACATCCTTGGTAATCCGGGTACGGAAGTCCTGCATGAGCTTGGTCAGCTCCTCGCCGATCGCGGCCAGGCGCTTGCGGGTCTTGTCGTCCTTGTCGACTCCGGCGTGCTTGAAGTCCTTGAGCAGGTTCTCCACGAACCGCTTGCCGTCAGTGTCTTCAGGCTTGAGCGCCGCCACCTTGGCGTAGACCTCGGGGTCCAGCGACAAGGCGTCCATGAACTTGGACAGGTCCTGCTGGCAGGTCTTGGCCACCCCTCGCAGCTTCTCGTCGGGGTGCACGTTGAACATCAGCGAGGCCCAACCACCGGCGCGGTCGGTGACCACCAGCAGCTGCGCCAGGGTCCCTATCTTGCCCTCTTTGACGAAGGCCGCGCGGAGCTTCTTGGCCTCGGCCAGTGACTCCGTGCACATGGCAGTGAACTTTTCGGTGGTCTCCCAGACAGGTTCGGGCACGCCGCTATCCTTCTTCTTCGGGGTGGTTTCTGCCGGGGTCTTCACCACGGTCTTCGTCGTCTCGGGCGTCTTGGACGCTGCTGGCTTGGCGGCAGCCTTCTTCGAGGCCGGCTTCTTGGCCGATGCAGCCTTCTTGGCCGCAGGTGCGGTAGCCGTTGCGGCGGTCCGCTTCTTCTTGGAGGTGGCAGCCGGCCCCTTCTGCTTGCAGCCCACCAGGAGACTGGACACGGCGACGCAGAGGATGATGGTTCTGAGGATCTCGGTCACGGCAGGGTCCTGTACTGTCTCCGGGGTTCACTCGGCGAGCCTCGCTTGCTACAAGGCCGCCATGTTTACCGTCAAAGGAAAGCCATTCCGACGCACCTTGGCGCATGCCGCCATCGTTTGTCTCCTCCTTTCGGCAGGCCCTGCAACGGCCGCCACGCCATTCAAGTGTCCGGACAAAGACGCGGCCGCCAAGAAGACGCGCCCGATGGTTTACGCGATCGGCAGCTCGACCATGGGCAGCGTGCTCGGCAAGGTGCTCAAAAGCGTCTTCAAGAAGAGCTTCAAAGCCAGCCTGTACGTGTGGGGCAAAGCCTCCACCGGCCTGGCGCGCCCGGATTACCACGACTGGCCCGGCGAGATCCGCGGCATCAAGCGGCGCCACAAACCCGACATGTTCATCGTGTCTCTGGGCACCAACGATGGCCAGGCCCTGTTCTACCGCGAGAAGGGCCGCAAGCGCTGGGCCAAGCTATGGAACCCGGTCCACACCAAGATCTACGGCGATCGCGTCACGGCCATGTTGGAGAAGATGTCGGGCGAAGACCGCTCTCGACCGATTATCTGGATCGGCCCCACCGGGCACCCCAACGCCAAGTTCAACCGGCGCATGCAGTACCTGACCGACATCATCAAGAAGCGCATCAAGGCCTTTGATGGTCCAGTCACCTTCATCGATGGGCTGAAAGCCACGCTCGACCCGGAGACCAAGAAGCCGCGTGCCCGCGTCACTCTGCCCGGCACCTCCAAGACCCGGAAGGCGCTTCAGAGCGACGACATGCATCTCAACTGGCAGGGCGCCCGGTGGCTGCTCGCCGAGCCTGTGCTCAAACTGCTTCGCCCCTGCCTGCCCAAGAAAGGCTAGCCGCAGGGTCCAACCCCGCTAGCCGAACAGGTTCTCCAGGGCCGCGATCAACCGCTTGACCTCGGGGAGCTCGGACCGCTTCACCGAGATCGTCTGATCGCCGGCCAGGGTCTGGACCGTGAGCGTGTGCATCGACGCGCCTTCTTCGAGGCGCGGGATGTGCCCCGCTACCACCTGGGTACGCTCGTACTCGTCGAAGACCGACCCTCGGGTGAGCAGGACCAGCTCGTTTTCGTGAACGAGCAGGTAGGTCTCGCCCCAGGCCTTGCCCAGTCCCGATTGGATGCTGGCGTGGGCCTGAATCTTCCGCAGGTTGATGTCCGGCGGAAGCTGGTGGACGACGGTGCCGTGAAGTTGCTTGTCCTGAGACATGGTCTTTTCCTCGCGGGCGTAATTAAGCACCGGGTCTTGCCGGGAAACAAGAGGCGTGGACTTTTGTTGGCCCGATGGGCACGCTCTTGCCGACATGACGCCCGCCAGACTTATCACTCTCCTAACCGTCTGTCTCGTCTGGTCGACCGCAGCAGGTTGTCCAGATCCCACCACGTCCACGCCCAGCCCAGATACCGGCGACATCGTGGGCGACACGCTGGGCGATGGCGCCACGGGGGACGGCGTCGGAGGTGACGTGGTCGTCCCCGAGGCCTGGACCGACGGGGTCACACCCGACATCGAGGACACCGCCGACGCCGAGGTAGAGGACACGCCCGCCGATGTCCCCGCCGAAGTGGCCGTGGACGTCGCAGCGGACACACCGCCCGTTCCCGATGCCGCCAGCGACGTCTGCACCCCCAATTGTGACGCGGTCCAGTGCGGCGACGACGGTTGTGGAGGCAACTGCGGCGACTGCGCCCCGGGCCTGCTGTGCGAGAGCAACCTGTGCGTCGCGCCTCCCTGCGTCCCCGACTGCGCCGACGCAGCCTGCGGCGACGACGGCTGCGGCGGCAGCTGCGGCGACTGCGATCCCGGCTTCAGCTGCCAGGGCGTGACCTGCGTCGAAGACTGCGTACCTCAATGCGACGGCAAGGAATGTGGTCCCGACGGCTGCGGCGGAAATTGCGCGCCGAATGTGTGTGCCATCGGGTTCGCCTGCGCCAACGGAACCTGCATGCAGAATTGCAGCCCCAGCTGCGGCTCCAACGTCTGTGGCGACGACGGCTGCGGCGGCTCCTGCGGCGACTGCGCCGATGGCGAAAGCTGCGTGGCCGGTCAGTGCGAAGGCCCTTGCGTGCCCGACTGCGCCGGCAAGGAGTGCGGCTCGGACGGCTGCGGCGGCTCCTGCGGCAAGTGCACCCTGTCAGGCACCTTCTGCGGCGACACCGGCCTATGCGAGAACCTCGGCGGCAGTAGCTGCCTGGGACACTGCGGTGGCCCCAACCCGAACTGGCCGTGCCAGTGTGACGCCTTCTGCTTTCAGGCAGGCAACTGCTGCCCCGACATGTGCGACACCTGCGGCGACCTCTGCCCCTGACGCCGGCCATCGGACAGGCGACCAGCGCGCGCGGCTGTCCGCTGCGGTATAGTTGGGCGTATGGCTGACAACTCCGGCCCAGCGCTGACCTCTCCAAACGGCTCCTCGGACTCCGCTGACCGGCTCCGCCACGCCATCATCAGCGCCCAGAGCGGGCTGGTGGATCGGGGCGCACTGGTGGAGCTCATCGCTCTGGCGGCGGTCGCCCAGGAGCACGTGCTGGTGATCGGCCCTCCCGGTACCGGCAAGTCCGAGGCCGTCCGACGCATCGCGACCCAGCTCGGCGGCCAGTACTTCGAGTACCTGCTCGGACGCTTCACTGAACCCTCTGAAATCTTTGGACCAGTAGATCTTCAGCGGCTGCGGGACGGCGTCGTCGAAACGGTCACCACGGGGATGCTGCCCGAGGCGGATATCGCCTTCATCGACGAGGTGTTCCTGGGCTCCACGGCGATCCTCAACACCCTCCTGACCTTGCTCAACGAGCGGATGTTCCGGCGCGGACACACACGCATCTCCGCTCCCCTGAAGGTCTGCGTCGGTGCGTCCAACGCCCTTCCCCTGGAGACACAGTCGGGGCTGGCCGCCTTCGCCGACCGATTCCTCGTTCGGGTCTTCGTCGAGCCAGTGGCCGACCCGATGCTCGAGCAGCTGCTGGAGAGTGGCTGGGACCTGGACACCGCGCCGAAACCCGAAGCCGGCAGCACCGCCAGGGGTGACCTGATGGCGGACCTGTCGACCTTGACCCGGATGGCCCGAAAGGTGGACCTGCGCCCGTTGAGGCCTGAGCTCGCCCGAGCCATCCGTCTGATTCGGGGCGCCGGCATCCAGCTATCGGACCGCCGCGTCGTGCGCTCACAGCGCCTGATCGCTGCCGCTGCCGCCCTGGCGGGAAGACAGGAGGCCCATCCGGCGGATCTCTGGCCGCTGATCCACTGCATCCCCACGCGCGACTGCCAGACCATCGCGCGCGAGGCGCTCTCGCAGGTCCTTTCCGATGCCAGCAACGCCACGCTCGAGGTGGCCGCTCTGGAGGCCTCCTCGGGACCGGCGGCTCGGGCTCGTCGCCTCATCCTCCGAGCCGACGAGCTGCTCAACGAAACACCCGGTCCCGGTGCCGCCGACGAGGTCGAGCGCTGGCGCCTTCGGGTCGAAGGCATCGCCCGGGACATCGACGCCGGCTTCGCTCGCGACACCCTGCCGCCTGACCTGGCGGCTACCCGAGAACGCATCGTCAAGGCGCTGAAGGCCGAAGAGCCATGAACAGCATGCACGACCGCCGCATCGCCCGGGAAGATGCCGACCTTCAGCACACGACGTCCGCGCCTCTTCGCCCCCCCACCGGATCGTGAAGGTGGCATGGCAGCAACGGCGCGCCCCCTTGGTGGCCGCCGCTGTCGCCGGGACCGGGGCACCCGCGCTGGACCTGGCGACAGGCCTGCTGCGTCGAACCGACGACGGCCTCACCCCCCTGCGTGCGGTGGTAGCCTCGAACGCGGACGGGACGCCCGAAGCCCTGGTGGTGCTGGGGCCCCCCGAGCAGCTCCCGTGGTGTGACGGCGCCACCTACCTGGGCCGTTCGCCCCAAGCGCCCGGCCTCCTGCTGCCCACCGTGAAGGCCCCTACCGTCCCACCGGGGCTGCTGGTCGCAGCGCTTCAGATTCAGCGGCTGACCGCGCTGCTGCCCGTGCAAGAGCGGGTCCTGGTCATCGCCGTCGATCAGGCGCTGGCCCTGGACCGAGCCGCGCTGCAACGCTTTGTCCAGGAACACGGGGGGCCCGAGGGGTGAGCCGAGCACTGCCCGGCGAGCTGTCCGACTGGAGTGCGCAGCTCAACGACCTGGCCGACTACACCCTGGGTACTTTGAGCCCATGGCTGACCCGGCTGGAGCACGTGATGGGGCCGCTGGTGCGGCGTCCGCTGCAGGGTCCGGGTGAGCCCGACGGGGTGGATGGCTTGGCCCGGAGCGGCTCCTGGGAACGCCTGCTGGCGTCGGAATGGGCGCTCGCCGATGCCGCGCCCATGGAGTTCCTTCGCCGGGCCAGCGCCGGGGAACAGAGCTTCCTGCGGCTGGCCTCGACCACACCCAGCACCGGCTTTGACCTGGTGGTGCTGCTGGACGCCGGTCCGTTCCAGTTCGGTGCCCCACGGCTGGTCCAGTTGGCCATGCTGGCGGTGCTCGCCCGAGCGGCCGCGGCCGCTCATGCACGGTTTCGGTGGGGTGTGCTTCAGGAACCCGACGGCCCCCTGTTCACCGGACTCGCCAGCGACGACGTTCGGCGCTGGTTGGACCGCCGCAGCCTCGAGGCAGTGAGCCGACCGCTGATGGAGCGGTGGCACGACCGGCTGGACCTGGCCCAGGACGGCGACGAGCTATGGCTGGTGGGCGCCGCTGGGGTCGAGGGGTTTGGTCATCGCGCCGCCGAGATCGCCGACGCAGTCACCCCCGTGGGCCGCTACGTCGACGTCGCCATCCACCAGCCGGACACCCCGCCCCGCCGCCTGCGCCTGGAGCTTCCCTCGGACCGTCGCTGCACGCGCATCCTTCGGGAACCCTTCGCCCGCGACGCGCGACGGCCTCTGGGCGCGACGGATGCAGGCTTCGGGGACGCGCTACCGATGCTCTTCGCCCCCAGCGGGCGGCGCCTGGTGATGCGCCTGAAGTCCGGAGACGCCGCCGCGTTCCACGTCCCCAACTCGCCACGAGGCGAGCCTGGCGCCACGCGCGTCATCACCGCCCGGGATGGAGAGCGATTCGTCGCCCTGGGTTGGCATCAGCGACGCTTCGCCGGGCTCGCCGTGGATGGCCATGGCCTGTCGCGGGTGCGTGTGGCCGGCGGAACCGAGAGCATCCGTGTGACGACGGCCCGATGGCGGCTCGGTGACCTGTTCGAGGGCAACGAGCCTGTGATGCGGCTTCTGTTCGAGAACGCTGATGCGCTCTTGTTGCAGGGCCCCGACGGCGTCCTGCGTCGACTGCGCACCGACGCCACCGGCGTGGAGACAGTGTTCGAGGGCGTCGTCGGTGTGTGTCAAAGCCACGGCCGCGTCGTCGTGGCCGCCATGTCCCTTGGCCAGCCGTTGGAGCTCTACGCCCTCAGCAGGGATGGCCAGGACACCCGGACGCTGTACACCATGCCCCCCTCTCCGTCGGGTCACGTGCCGCGCGTCTTCTTCGGACACGGGGGCTGGCAGGGCCCCGACAACGTAGAGCTGGTGGCCGCCGAGTACGCCCCTGGCTCGTGGCGCGTGGTTCAGGGCCGCTATCGTCTGGATCTGGAAGTATCGCCAGGCACGCGGGTCGTGGGGGTCACCCAGAACCTGCGCTTCGGCTCGGAACCGAGCCTCGTCATCAATGACGGTCAGCGCGTGACCCTCGAAGGAGCCCGTGACACGTGGCCCCTGCCCCGCACCGGGGCCAACGTGATAGCCGCCGGGTGCAACCACGCCGACGCGCAGGTCGTGTGGATCACCGACCAGGACCGACTCACCGTCTACTCTCTGGAGCACCGCAAAGCCGTGCTCCAGGCCGACCTGCGGCGGCTGGAGCAGCGGCGCGGCAGCAAGGAGGCCGAATGAGCGGTCACCTGCTGCACAGGGGCGTGGTACCGGCCGTGGGCGTCTGGATCGCCGGGGACTGGCTCTCCATGTCCGCCCGTCGAAGCCGCGCCCTGGCGGCCTGGGAGCCCGGTTGCCGCATCTTCGAGGTGCAAGGCGGGCTCGTGGTGCTGTGGCGACGCGCGCGCCCCATGGCGTGTGACGCCGCGCATGGGGCGCTGTTGACCCGAAGGGACACCCTCGTTTCGGCATCCCCGTTGTTGGCACCGGCGCCAGGGGAAGACCTGACCCTCTGCGTGCCGCACGCAGGGCGGCTGGAGCATCATCCACTGACGCCCGACCGGGAAATCCAGCCGACGGAGTGGTTGAATCTCGACGACTGGACGCGGCTGGAGACCACCGGCCTGGGCGCGACGCCTGCCAGCCTGGAGCTCGTCGACGTGGCGCCGGCCGGGCTGCAGGGGGCGGAAGGTGTCCGGCTGGTCTCCTATAGGTCCGACGGAGAGCACGGACAGGTGGCACGGACCGGCGAGACGCGTGGGGCGATCTCCGCCCTCGCTCGCTGGACCCGGCTGGGGTTTGCCAACCTCTGGCGCGCTGGCCGCGGCGGCGAAGACGCCCGCGCCCAGGCCACTGAGGCGGGGCTAGAGACTCCGCCTCAGGCCCCTCCCTCGCCATGGCGCAATCTCCTGGGTCGGGCGGCGATGAGCCTCGGTCTCAGCCGGCTGTTCGGGCGCCGGCAGGCGGCCTATGTCGATCGGGTCGTGGAGATGTTCGAGGACGGCGATATCGAGGCTGCCCTGAGGCACGCGATACCCATCCGGGGCGCGGCTGGGGGCGAGGAGCTCCCGGAGCCGGCCATGGGGCTGCCAGAGCCCCGCGAGGAGCTGCGGGTGACGGCGCGCGTCGGGCACTCGGGGCGCTCCATGAGCGTCACCGGCGCCTTCTCCAAGCTCGAGGAACACTACCGGCGGGCGGTCCGGCAGCTCATTCACCGCGGCCAGATCCGGGAGGCAGCCTTCGTGCTTGCAGAGCTTCTGGATGAGGGCGAGGCGGCGGTGGAGCTGCTGGAGGACCACGACGAGCACCAGCTCTCTGCGGAGATCGCCGAGGCCAAGGTACTGGCGCCGGGGCTGGTGGTCCGCCAGTGGTTTCTGGCGGGCGACCGTGAACGGGGCGTGCGGGTGGCACGGCGCAGTGGCGCCTTCGCCGACGCCGTGATGCGCCTGGAGCGGGATGGCCGTCGCGGACGGCGCATGGCTCGCGACCTGCGTCAGCGATGGGCTCGAACGCTCGCCCAGGCGGGGTCCTATTCGGCGGCGGTCGACGTGGTGTGGCCGTTGGAAGGCCTGCGCGAGCAGGCCGGGTTATGGATGGAGGCTGCGGTCGCTCTGGGCGGTCCTGCAGGGGCGAGGATGTTGGCCAAGCGTCTGGTTCTGCAGCCGGAACGATTCGATGACGTCTACACCCAGGCCCGGACCCTGCTGGTGGCCCGTGGGCGCCAGGCTCAGTGGGTCCGCCGGGCGCTGGCGGACGGGCTGCTGGAGGTGGGCAACAGTCCCGAGACCCAGGCCCTGGCGCGTCCCACGCTGCGGGCGCTGGTCGCCGACGCGGGCCAGGGCGCGCCGACCTTCACGCGCGTACGCCGGCTGCTGGATCTGGCCGACGACAAGGCCATGCGGGCAGACCTTCCAGGCCTTCGGGGGGCTGGGCAGTCGAGCACACAACTGAAGCTGCCCGATCACGTCATCACGATCCCCTTCGCGCGCCACGACACCGGCGCCGTCCCGGTCCACGACGCCGCGTTCCTCCCCAGCGGCCATCTGGTCCTCGCTCTGGGCGAGGCGGGGGTGGTGGTGCGAGGGGGTGAGGGGGACGAGCTCATTGCGTTCGACGAACCCGCGCATCGGCTGGCGGTCTCCGACGCAGGAGACCGGGTCATCGCGCTGGCGCGCCGAGGCGACCACTGGCGGCTGGCCAGGCTGACCCTGGCCGGCCCGGAGGCGGGCGCGGTGGCGTGGGCCGGACGGGTGCTCGCGCTGACGGCGTGGGCCCCCACCTTTGATGGGTCCATGTGGTTCGTGGGGCAGGACGAGGCGCTCGTGGCCATCGACGCCCTGGCGGGTGACGACCTCGAGGCCATGTGGCGCGTTGGCCAACTAGGCGGCCCGATCCGAGCCATCGCACGGAACCCCGAGGCGGTGACCTGTCTCGTGTCGGAGCAAGCCAGCCGCGAGCTCGTCACCTGGGGCTATGAGCTGCCTGCGCTGCGATTGACCGTGCGTGAGGCGGTCCCCTTCGCCGGCGATCTGGGCGAGAGCCCGCTCCTGCCTTTGGCGGTCGGCGCCGAGGGTCTGAGCGCGGCGCTGAATCGTCGCCACTGGGGCGCCGGCCGAGGTGAACAAGGCGCCGGCGGCGAGGCGCTGTGGCTACAAGTGGCTGGACAGACGGGGACCCTGTTCGAGCTGGTGATGCCCGGCGATGAGCAGGAGACCCTCGTGCCCGGCGCCATGAACCGGGACTGGTTGGTGCTGCCACGGGTTCAGGTCGATGACCGGGGTCGCGCCACAGAAACCCGGATCGACGTGCTGGGTCTGGTGGACGCCGAGGTCCGACTGCGGGTCGTCCTACCTGGCGCCTGGGGCGGCGCCCGACTTCGGGGATTCCAGCTGACGGTGTATGACAATCGTGGCCGGGTAGCTCTGATCGACCTCGCCCAGGGCGACCTCGTCTACGACCACCGCACGTAGTCGCGCCGCTCGGGCCCGTCATTGCTCGCGCACTGACTTCTTTGTTGCCTCCCCAGGGGCGTTCTGCTATCCACTGGAGCCCGAGCGCCCAGCCGTGGCGCCATTTTCTTATATGATTTCGAAGCCTTAGATTCCAAATCGGCTTCTGGAGAGAACACCCCAGTGATCGACACCCTGGTCGGTTTCATGATTTTCGCTCAGGAAGGCCTCGGCGGCGGTGGCGGTGGCGCCCCGGCCGGCGGTGGCGCCGCTCCTGCAGCTGGAGGCGGAGGCGCAGCACCCCCGCAGGGGTCGGCTATGGAGCCGATCATCTTCCTGGTGCTGATGCTGGTCGTCTTCTACTTCTTCCTCATCCGCCCCCAGCAGAAGCGGGCGAAGAAGCACAAGGAGATGGTGTCGGCGTTGAAGCGCGGCGACACCGTCATTACCTCCAGCGGGATCAAGGGCCGCATCCACGCCATCGATGGGCAGTGGGTCACGGTCGAGGTGGCCAAGAACACCCGCATCGAGGTCCTCAAGAGCTTCGTGGGCGGTATCGCCGACGAAGCCACCGAACAGCAGCTGGCCCAGCAGCCTCGCTGACCCCCGAAGTCATACGACTCAACGTCACACCGGAACACCGGTCGCAAGGATAAGAGACAGTGGAAACCAAGGGCCGATGGCGCCTGTACATGCTCTGGCTGGTCATCATCGTCAGCGTGGCTTACATCATGCCGACGATGCTGCCCGCGGGGTCACTCCCCGAGTGGTACACCAACACGTTCAGCAAGAAGCTCAACTTCGGGCTCGACCTTCAGGGCGGCCTCGAGCTGCGCTACACGGTCGACTGGAAGAAGGCGATCGAGCAGAACGGCGTGAAGCTGGCCGACACGGTCAAGGCTCGCATCGTCGATGAGCTGGCGCGCAAGAACAACGAGAACGCCGACAACCTGACGGCGTCCAAGTGGAACGAGTACGCCAAGCAGGTGACGGTGGAGACCCCCGAGTACTCCATCATCAAGCTGACGTTCGCGGATGCCAACGCCTCCAAGATGCTGGACGACAGCGAGTTCCAGCAGCAGCTCGACACGCGCTACAGCTACGAAGCTCTCAACGACACCACGTGGGAGCTGATCATGCGCGACGACGAGATCCAGCGCATCCGCGAGGAGGTCGTCAACCAGACGCGCCAGACCATCAGCAAGCGCGTCGAGGCCATCGGCCTGGTGGACCCGGACGTGCGTATCGCTGGCGACAGCGACGTGGTCGTGCAGATTCCGGGCGTCAAGCCCGAGAAGATGCAGGGCGTCCGGCGCCGCGTGGGTCAGGCCGCGCAGCTGACCCTGCGCATGGTGGACGACAACAACACCTGGATGTCGACCATCGGTGACAAGCTGGACGCCTACAAGGCGGACCCCCGCAACAAGGCGTGGTCGACCTCCCTGGCGCTGGTGAAGACCTCCGCCGAGGAGCGCTCCAAGTGGGGCTACAGCGAGCGCACCTGGTACGGCCCTTACCTGCGGGCCGAGAAGAAGTCCGAGCTGGTTCGCTTCGTGCGCACCATCGACGTGCCCGACGGCTACATGGTCGGGTACGAAGAGGACATCATCCGCGACAAGAACCTCGTCAAAGAGAAGTTCATGCGGACCCACCTGGTGTTCTCCAAGGCGGAGATCACCGGCGACCACCTGAGCCGCTCGCAGGTCTTCTACGACCAGCGCACCGGCGAGCCTTACGTGAGCCTCGACTTCAACGCCGAGGGTGGCCGCATCTTCGGTGACCTGACCGAGAAGAACGTCGGCGAGTACATGGCCATCATGCTCGACAGCAACGTGCAGTCGGCGCCGGTCATCCAGGAGAAGATCGGCGGCGGCCGCGCTCGGATCACCATGGGCGGCTCGTCCGGCCAGGTGAAACTCGAAGAGTCCCGGTCCCTGACCCAGGTCCTCAACAACGGCGCCTACAAGGCCCCGGTCTTCGAGGTGCACCACCACCAGGTAGGCCCGACGCTGGGCTCGGACTCGGTGGACGCAGGCACCTTCGCCATGGGGCTGGGCCTCGCGTTGGTGGTCTTCTTCATGATGATCTACTACCGCGGCGCCGGCATCATCGCCGTCGTGGTGCTGCTGCTGAACATGGTCTTCATTCTGGCCATCCTCATCAGCATGAACGCCGCGCTGACGCTGCCTGGCATGGCCGGAATCATTCTGACCATTGGTATGGCGGTAGACGCCAACATCATCATCTTCGAACGAATACGAGAAGAAGAAGCCAGCGGCCGTCCGCCGCGCGCCGCGGTGGACGCGGGCTACGAGAAGGCCCTGTCGACGATTCTGGACGCCAACATTACCACCGGCCTCGCCGGCATCATCCTGCTCAACTACACCAGCGGCCCGATTCGGGGCTTCGCGGTGACGCTCCTCATCGGCATCGTCTGCTCGGTCTTCACCGCCGTGTACGTGAGCCGCCGCATGTTCAACTGGTACCTCAACAGCCGCACGCCCAAGGCCCTGAGCATCTAACCAATGAAGTTCATACCTGACGACATCAACATCGACTTCATGGGCAAGCGGAAGGCCGCCTTCGGGCTGTCGACCGTGCTCGTGGTGGGCAGCCTCATCGCCATCTTCGCGATGGGCCTCAACCTTGGCATCGACTTCGCGGGCGGCAGCTCGGTCATCGTGTCGTTCAAGGCCGACCAGCCGGTCGACCGCAAAGCGCTCGAGGCCACCGTCAAGGGCATGGTCGACAAGAAGCTCGGACGCACCGGCACCGCCGTGAGCGTCCAGGACTTCTCGGCGGGCACCAGCGACACCGGGACCGACGGTCAGGCGGTGAAGCGGTTCCTCATCTACACCGAGGTGACCTCGCTCATCAGCGACGACCAGCGCAACAAGATCGCCGGCGCGCTCAAGCAGCAGTTCGGCGATAAGACGCGCATCGACGTGCCCGCCGAGGGCGCCGACATCTTCTACCTGACCTTCCCTCAGGAAGTGGACATCGCCTCGCGCTACGCCGCGCTGCGGGGCACCTACTCGGGTCTGGGCTACAAGAAGATTTCGGTCACCTCGGACACCGAGCAGCAGTTCAGCAACGAGTGCAGCGAGTGGTACGCGATGGTCGGCGAAGAGCGCGCTGGCGAGAAGAACGAAGACGGCTCGGACATGGGCACCGAGGACCTCGACGCCCAGTACGAGAGCTGCCTCGCCGAGGTGCAGAAGAAGCTGCAGGGCAAGAAGGACAAGCGCTTCCAGGTCAACGTGGAGGAGCTCAAGGCCGAGGTCGAAAAGGAGCTCGCCGCGGCTTTCAAGGCGCAGTTCCTCAGCGTGGACGAGTCCACCAGCGTCAGCGCCTCGGTGGGTTCCGACCTGCTCAACAACGGCCTGCTGGCCGTGCTCTACGCCATCATCGGCATCCTCATCTACATCACCCTGCGCTTCGACTTCCGCTACGCTCCCGGCGCGGTGGTCGCCCTGGTCCACGACGTCGTGTTCACCATGGGCATCTTCGCCATCTTCCAGCTGAAGTTCTCGCTGCCCATCATCGCGGCCTTGCTCACCATCGTCGGCTATTCATTGAACGACACGATCGTCGTATTGGACCGCGTGCGTGAGACCTTTGACGCCTACCGTGGCCGGGACATCGGTGAGCTGCTCAACCGCGCGGTCAACAACACGCTGAGCCGGACGGTCCTGACGTCCGTCACCACCGCCCTGGTGGTCGCGGCCATCCTGATTCTGGGCGGCGGCCTCATCGCCGACTTCGCCTGGGCGCTCATCATCGGCATCGTCATCGGAACCTACTCGTCGGTCTTCGTGGCGACCCCGCTGGTCTACTACATGGACGGCTACCTCAAGCGCCGTGAAGAGGCCCTGAAGGCTGGCAGTGGCGGCGGCGGCAACAAGAAGGCGACGGCTTCGGCCTAGCCGCGAGCACCGCTCGAGCGAGACGACCGGCAGGGAACCCTGTCGGTCGTTTTGCGTTTCAGGGCGAGCATCAGGGCGTCAGGCCCTCGATGCAGCGGAAGTGTGCCCACGCGTCGAGCACGTTGGGCTCCACCGCGCCCGCCTCGAAGTCCACCTGGTAGGCCGCTAGATGGGTGTTCATGGTGGACGACCAGTACGATGAGCAGGGGCCCGTCAGGGCATCCGGCATCGCGCAAGCGTCTCCAGCCAGCAGGGTCAGCGTAACCAGCTCGTCGCGGGTGGGTAGACGCCAGTCGCAGGACCCGTCGAAGCAGAGCGCGTCGCAGCTGTCGATGGCGGCTTGATGGAACACGCTTACCGCCGGGCTGTGGCGCATCCAGCGCTTGCCTGCGACCAGGACGCTGGCGCCATCGACGGGTGCAGGTCCAATGCGCGCATCGGCGACACAGCGCGTGGTGGCGGTCTGGTTCTGGTGACGGTCGGACAGTTCTCTGAGCGTGGGATCGAGGATGTAGGCGTAGACCGAGACGTTCTTGGTCTTGTCCGAGGTCCAGTGCGCATCACACGCGCCAGAGAAGGCCGATGACAGTGCGCAGTCGCCCGCTGGGGTCGGCTCGAACAGCACGGCGAGCTCGCCGATGGTGGGCAAGCGCATGTCCAACGAGGCACAAAAGTCAGAGGCGTCGGACCAGTCGAGGGGGACCGCCGGGGACGAAGCCAGCCAGTTGAGACCGGTAGCGACGTCCGTGACGAAGGCGATGTCGGGCCCTTGAACGAAGCGTTCGGCGGCTGCAGGCGTGTCGACGTCGTGGGGATCGTCGATCCCGGGCTGGTCGGTCCCGTCGGTGTCCGGGGAGCCTGGGTGTGCGTCGTCGGCGCAGCCCGGCCCCCCAAGAACCATCACGCTGGCCAGGGCCATCAATCGCAGAATCTTCATGCCATAGACCTCTCGTCGTACCAGAGCCAACGGTCGCCATCGATGCGCGCTTAATTGATTTGCGTGCGACACATCTGGGCCCGGCTGCTAGTACAGGGGTGTGACCGAAGGACGCATCGAACGAACCTGGCGGGTCAAAGAGCCGGAACCCAACGCGGTACAGGCGCTCTCGGCCGCCCTCCGCATTGACCCGCTGACGGCGCGGCTGCTTGTTAACCGAGGCATCACCGAGGCCCAGGAGGCCCACCTCTTCCTGGCGCCGCGTCTGGCCAACATGCCCGACCCGTACAGCATGAAAGACATGGCGACCGGCGTGAATCGCGTCATCGCCGCCATGGACAAGGGCGAGACCATCTGTGTCTGGGGCGACTACGACGTCGATGGGGTGACGTCGGCCACCCAGCTGCTGTGGTTCTTCCGCCACCTGCGCCATGAGGTGCGGTACTTCGTGCCGGATCGTTTCGAAGACGGATACGGCCTCAATGGGGATCGCATCCGTGAGCTGGCCCGGGACGGCGTCGACCTGTTCATCACGGTGGACTGCGGGATCAGCAACGCCAAAGAGGTGGAGATTGCCCGCGAGGAGGGCGCCGACGTCGTCATCCTCGACCACCACCAGGTGCCCGAGGTCGTCCCCAAGGCCGTAGCGGTGCTCAACCCACACCAAAGCGACTGCCCCTTCCCGGACAAGCGGCTTGCGGCCTGTGGCGTCACCTGGGTGTTCCTCGTCGCGATGCGCAAGCGCCTTCGCGAGCTGGGCCGCTTCGGCCCCGATCGCCCCGAGCCCGACCTGCGCACCTGGCTGGACCTGACGGCCATTGGCACCGTGGCCGACCTGGTCGAGCTCAAAGGGCTCAACCGGACCATCGTGATGTACGGCCTCAAGCAGATCGGCCATACGTTCCGGCCCGGTGTACAGGCTCTCTGCGACGTCTCCAAGCTCGAAGCCCATCGCATGACCGCCGGCCGCATTGGCTTCCAGCTGGGCCCGCGCATCAACGCGGCCGGACGCGTGGCGCACGCCAGCGCCGGTGTCGAGCTCCTTGCCACCGAGGACCCACGTCAGGCCCATGAGACCGCGCAGCAGGTGGACGCGTTCAACGCCGAGCGGCGCGGCATCCAGGACACCATCTTCAAACATGCCATCGAGCTGGCCGAGGAAGACGGCGACCCCAAGGAGCGCCACTGCATCGTCCTGGCCCACGAGGGTTGGCACCCCGGCGTCCTGGGCATCGTCGCCAGCAAGCTGGTGGACCGGTACTACCGACCGACCATCCTCATGGCGATCGAGGACGGCGTCGCCAAGGGCTCGGCCCGGTCCATCCGAGGCTTCAAGCTGGTCAAACACCTCGACGCCCTGGCCGACCAGCTGACCAAGTACGGCGGCCACGACCACGCTGCTGGACTGGCCCTCGATGCCGACGGGGTCGCCCACTTCCGCGACTCCCTCGAGCAGCGCGCCAAGGAAACCCTCACCTTCGAGCAACTGACGCCCAAGCTGAACATCGACGCCGAGGTCCCCATCAGCCAGGTGCCCTTCGGGGTCATGCACGCGCTGAAGAGTCTAGAGCCCTACGGCATGGGCAACCCCGAGCCTTGCTTGATGGCTCGCCAGGTCCAGGTCATCGAGGCCCGCAAAGTGGGCGCCGACCAGACCCACCTGAAGCTGACCGTGGAGCAGGATGGCATCTTCATGGACGGCATCGCCTTCGGCCTCGCCCACCTGATGCCCGAGCCCCACTCCCGCATCGACCTGGTCTACCGCCCCGAGATCAACATCTGGCGAGGCAACGAGCGGTTGCAGCTGAATGTGAAGGCGCTACGCCCCGCTGAGTAGTGCTCTGGCCCGGCTTGTACGCCAAGAACGCCAAGAAGCGCCAAGCTCTCAACGCCATCTGGAAGTTCTGGGGATATGAAGGAAGAACCTCAAGAGGACGTCGATGCACTTGCCAGGGCTGTGATTGGTGCAGCGCTGGAGGTCCACAAAGAGATGGGGCCAGGCTTCATCGAATCTGTCTACGAGCAGGCGCTGTGTGTCGAACTCGGCCTTCGACAAATCCCCTACGTGCGTCAAGCCTCGTTTAACGTCGCATTCAAGGGATTGCCCGTGGGCATCGCACGGGTCGACCTGCTCGTCGACAACTGCCTCATTGTGGAATTGAAGTCGGTCGCTCAGCTGCTCCCCATTCACCGAAGCCAGTTGATCTCTTACCTGAGAGCAACCAACGCGCCGCTCGGCCTTCTCATCAACTTCAACGTGAAGCTGATGAAGACTGGGATTCGAAGGGTCATCAACTCATATCCCCTCTGCCGCTTTCGAGCCCCCAAATCGTCGGCCTCGCGTTGAGAGCTTGGCGCTTCTTGGCGTCCTTGGCGTATCCCACCATGACACACGGTTGCGCTTGAAGACGGCGAGGGACTCGTTTGCAACGAGTTGACGCCTCTACTTCAGGTTCTTGCAAAGCATGGCATCGTCCTTGGCGCCGTGGCCCCGGAACGACCACTCCGACCACTTCTTGCCGGGCGGCTTGGAGCGCTTGAAGGACACCGACTGGACCGAGCAGCGGGCGGGGTCCTTCTTGTCGGCCGTCTCCTCGATGCAGGTCGTGGTGTAGGCGTACTCCCACTTGGTGCCCGAGATGTCGGTCTCCTTGATGACCGCCTTGTCGAGGCCGAGCTTGTGGGCCTTGACCGGGTAGCTGAGCTTGCCGAGGAAGCCCTTGTAGGCCTTCTTCAAGGTCTTCTGCAGCTTGGCGTTGGGCTTACCCGGCTTGGGGCACTTCACCTTGGCGAGGCGGTCCAGGTTGGCGTTGACGATGACCCGAGAGACGGCCTTGAAGCGCTCCTTGTATCCCAGGAACTCCTTGTTGGTCGGCTCGATCATGAGAACCGCACCGAATACCTTGGTCAGGTAGCGCTTGGCGTTGTTGTAGTAAGCCCACGTCTCCTTGGGCTCGGTCTTGGACTTCTTCTCCAGCGTGGGGAGGTGCCGCATGACCTCTTTGCGCTCGGACGTCACCTTCTCCGGCCACGCCTTTTCGAACTTGGCCGCCAGCCCGGTGCACTGGTCGAGGTGCTTCTGACGGAACATACATACCTTGGAGACCTTCTCCGTCAGGCACTCCGGACGTTTCTTGGCGAACGCCGCGACGGTCTTCTCGAAGGCCCCCGCATCACGCCGCGCAGCGATCCATTTCCCCGCCCCCTCCGGCGAGCGGGTCAGCATGCGCTCGGGCTCGCAGTAACTCTCGGCCTGCTTCTTGATGGCCTTACACTCGTTCGCCCACTTCTTGTCCACGCCGCACGGCGTGCCTGCCGAGGCGCTCGCAAGAGCACCGCCCAACAGGAAAACGGTCAGTCCAAGAGTCGCAGTCAACGCGGTCGCGTGTCGCATCGTCGGTTCCTTGTGTCGGTTGAGTGCCCATTACGTATCACTGATTCGACAAAGAGAACAAGCGCTACTTTTTCGGCATCAGCAGCGGTGTCAGGAGGCGGTCCGCGTGTGCGTCGTAGAACGCCAGCAGGTCCTCACCTGGCGTGGTGTGCCACCGGCCCGATAGAGACATGGACGCCAGGCCCACCAGCGAAGACACGAGGTAGACCGCAGCGGCCTCTGGGATCTCAATGTCCAGCTCACCGTTGAGCACGCCCATCCGCATCAACGCTACGGTCAACATGTAGCCGGCGCGTGCCCGGTCCAACCGATTGTCACGCAGGCTCCGCCCAGCCTCCGGATGAGCGAACAGCAGCACAAAGCACGCCTCGTTGTCCTGCGCCCACTGCAGGAACCGCCGGCCCATGGTCTTGATACGGGCATAGCTGTCACCGCTGAGGCCATCGGTGCAGTAGCGGTTCAAGTCCGTGAACAGCTCCGCCTGCAACGCGGCGATCAGGTCCGCGCGATTGTCGAAGAACCGATAGACCACGGTGAGGGTGTATCCCACGCGTGCGCTGAGCTGACGCAGGGAGAAGGTCGCTGCCCCCTCCTCGACGAGAAGCTCCCTTGCTGCCGCGAGCAGCTGCCCGCGGAGCTCTGGCTTGGCTGGACGTGCCATGGTGCTGGTGCCTCCGCTTGCGGTAACGCCTGACCGCGAATACGTATCACCGATACACCATCGCTTCCAAAGACGGAAGCTCTACTCTCTGAGAACCGCCGCCTCAGCGAGCTACTGGAAGGTCTGGCCCGCGTTCACCGCGCCCGGAGTCGCCGTCGCCGGAGCCTGCCAGGTGAAGTCGGTGTAGGCGCTGCCCGTGCCGCTGAGCTGCAGCGAGAACCCGTCCGTGGTGGTCCCTTCCTCGGCCACGCCGATGTCGGTGGACGTCTGGTCCATGGCGGGTCCATCACTGGCCGTGAAGCTGCCCTCGTAGCTCAGGAACGCGATGACGGTGCCCGCCGCGTCCACCAGCGCAAGACCGTCGGGCGCCGGAGAGGCCGCGTCTCCGCCGTTCTGGATACCCGAGATGGGGAACCAGAGGGTGCCGTAGCCACCCTGCTGGTCGGGGATGGTGCCGGTCAGGGGCTCCGTCGTGTACTGCCCCAGCACCGACGAGGAGCCGTTGTAGAGCACGATGGACCAGCCGGAGAGGTCGGTCCCGGCGCTCCCCGCGATCTCGACGCCCTCGTTGTCATCGCCGGCGTTGTCGTCGTAGTGCAGCTCGTTGATCCATACCGTCGGCGCTGCATCCTCGCAGGTCGGACCGAAGAATCCAGTGCCCGCACAATCACATGTGTCGGTGTCCACGCAGACGCCGTTGTTGGCGCACGGCGGGGTACAGGTGATGGCGTCGCTACACGTTGGCCCGGTGAACCCAGTACCAGCGCAGTCACAGGTGTCGGTCGCCACACATACGCCGTTGTTCTCGCAGACGGGGGTGCACGTGATGGCCTCACCGCACGTCGCGCCGGTAAACCCGGTGCCTGTGCAATCGCAGACGTTGGTGTCGACGCAGACGCCCCCGTTCTCGCAGACCGGGTCACACTCCGGGACCACTGCGCTGACCGTGAGGTCATAGTTGCCGGAGCCGATGTAGGCGTAGACGTTCACGTAGTACGTCCCGGCCGTCAGCGTCGTCGTCAGCGTGTTCACGCCGGTTCCCGACTCGTCGTACATGAAGTCCACCGGGTCGACGTTGAGCACGTCCAGACTGTCGTAGATGTAGATGTCGAACTCGGCCGTCAGGTCAGCCGTGTGGTCCACCTCGACGACCAGGTCGCCATCGGCCGGGAGCACAAAGGCGAAGTAGTCCTCGTCCTGCTCGGAACAGAGCACCAGCCCCGTCTCAGTCACGCCGTCGGTCAGCGTGACGAGCCCGACATCCGAGGGGTCGGCCACGCCCTGAGTGTCGTCAGCGCAAGGAACCCCCTGGGCCACACTCAGCGCATAGGGGCCTGCAGGCACGCTGGTGCTCGCCACGTCGCAGCCCTCGTTGGCGTCCAGGGCGTAGACGTTGACGTAGTAGGTGGTCGCCGCATCCAGCGTCAGCTCCACCGAGTTGGTGCCGCTCCCGCTCAAGTCCGGCGTACCGCCAAGGACGGTATTGCCATCGAGCGGATCGGTCATGACGAGGATGTCAATGCAGGCGCTGTTGGGCGCGTAAGTCACCGTGAACGCGTACGGCCCCGCGTCCGTCGTCTCGAACTTGATGAAGTCCTCGTACAGGTCGTCGGCGTTGGCGACACACATGTAGAGGTCGGTGTAGTCCGAGGCCCAATCCGTGGTCAGGGTCGTCGTCGTCGATGCAGCGACGGCGTCAGCGGCAAAGGTGACGTCATCGTCCACACACGTCCCACCACCATCGCTGACGGGGACGTCGTTCACGGGGACGTCGCCAGTGGTCTCGCCGCCAGCGTCCACAGCATCCGGCGTGCCACCGTCTCCCACGGTCTCCAGGGCCACATCCGGGGTGGCGTCCGGGGTGCCCCCATCAGCAACCGTCTCGGCCGCCACGTCAGCGACGCCGTCGGGGACCGCATCGGGCCCCGTGTCCGTCACACCATCGGGTTGCGCGTCCGGCGTCGGGGTCGCGTCCACGGTCACATCGGTCGTGGTCGCAATCTCGGGCCCCGTCGCCGTATCCGGCTGGGTCGTCGGTTCGTCCTCCGGACAGCCGGTAAGCCCCAGCATCAACGCGCACATCAGCGCCCCACGCCCCAGAGCGGTCATCGTCGTCTTCATCGTTTCGCCTTTGCCCCGCAAAGAGGGCCTCAAGAAGCTGGTAGCGCGCTAGGGGCGCATTAGAACCGGGTGCCCCAGAAGTCGGCCTGGAAGTCGGTCGTGGCGCCCAGGATGTCGAGGTTCACGTTCCACTTGCAGGGCGCGGCCTCGGTGCCGAAACCATCGACAACGCGGTCGTCGTCCTGGTCGTAGAACTTGCACGTTTCCTCCGTGCCAATCTGCATCACGCTGCCGGTCTCGGTATCCAGGTCCAGCAGCTGTGCACGCAGGAAGCCGGCGCCCAGGGTGCTGAGCGCCTCGCACAGGCTCGAGATGGTCGAGATCCCGACGTTGGCGCCCTGGCCGATGAGGTCCTCGGCGAACTTGGTGCAGCAGGTCTTGCCGTACGCCGGGTCGAGGCACTCCTTGCCGGCGAGCAGCGCCTGCACGAACTCTTCGTAGGTGTCGATGACGGGCTCGCCCGGGTCGCTCGGGATGAGCAGCTTCAGAAGCTGCTTCTCGATGATCCAGTTGAGCAGCGCGCCGTACTTGAGGTTCAGCGGGTGCATGTCGATGGACAGGTCCCAGAAGTCGGCGACGTTGGCGGTAAACGAGCCCACCACGAGCTCCGTCTGGATGTCGGCCACGCTGAACGTCTGCTTGCCGCAGTTGGGGTCGGTGAAGGGGTTGCAGTTCTGCCCCACCGACCACTTCACCACCACCGTATGCCAGCTCTCGTAGGTCTGGTCGGCGGTCCAGTTGCCAAACTCGTCGGGCTGCTCCTGGAACTGAATCTCGGCCCGAATCTCGAAGTTCTGAATCATCTCGGAGATGTCGGAGCCACCCGCGAGGATATCCCCCCAGATGGTGCCCTGGGCGAACCCTGTGAGAATGCCTTCGATGACGTCCACGGCGAACCCACCGATGGTGGTCAGGTCGTTGATGTCCGGGTTGGACGTGTCGTTGAAGACCAGGTCGCAGAAGTCTTCGAGCAAGCTGTCAGCGATGGTGCAGGTCAGCGACAGCAGTCCGCCGACGGGGCTCTCGAAGATGTCGAGGATGCCGTAGATGTAGGGCTGGACGGACTCTGGCAGGGCCGTGACGAAGTCGAAGTAGCTCTGGACCTGGTAAGTGCCCTGATAGATGGGGGGCACGTCCTTGAGCTCGATGGTCACGGTGCGCGCCTCGCCGAAGGTCACGTCGGCATCGGTCGCGTTGCAGCCCCAGGCCAGCACGTTGTTGTTGTCATCGAGCGCGTAGGCCAGCACCGCGTAGTACTGCACCCCATCGGTCTCCAGGTTCGGGAAGACCGGAAACTTGGTGGTCTGCCCCAACAGCGTCTTGGGGCCCTGCTGCTCGGCCTGCCCGTTGTACAGCGTCTCCAGGTCGCTGCAGTCGGGGGGGCCGCCGGACTGGGTCTGGCGGTACAGGCGGACCTCGTACTGGGTCAGGTTCTGCAGCCCGTCGACCGGGTATGTCGTAGCCACGCTCAGAGGCACGATGCCCTTGGGGGACACCGTCACGTCGAAGAAGAGCGGCGCGACGTCGGGGTTGTCGACCGAGGCCTTCACCGTGAACGTCCCGATGAGGGCCAGCGCCGGGGTCGTCAGCACCGAGGCGATCCCGTTGGTGTCGGTGTAGCTGACGCTGCTGGCGACCTGGCCGAGGTTGCTGACGTCGTCCTCCACCGTCCAGGTGATGGGCTGGCTGGGCAAGTCGACATCGCCCTGGTGGTAGCGCACCTCCAGCAGGCGGTCGCCGTTGTAGCCCAGGCTGACGCCGCAGCGGGTCGCGTTCTCACAGCTGATGTCGTCGTCGCCGACCAGCCACACGAAGCTCAGCTGCGGCGGGTCAGTGGGGTTGGCATCCGGCGTCCCAGGGATGTCGGGCCCACCCGCGTCGGCGTCCGGGCTCGAAGTGTCGGTGGTGTCATCGACAAAGGTGACGTCGACGGCACCCGGTCCTACGTAGGTGATCTCGTCGCCACAGCCGGTGGAGCTGAAGGCGACCAGTGCCAGAGCGGCGATGAGGACGGCGGCATTGCTGGTGTGGTGCTGCATGGTCGCGAGTCTACCCATGCAGACCGTTGCTCTCAACGTCTCAAGTAACGGTTCACCTTGGCGTCGTGGGCTTTGTACGTCCTGGAGAAGTCGTGTTGCCCGTTCCCCTTGGCGACGAAGAACAGGTAGTCGTGCCGTTCGGGCCGCAACGCCGCGACGAGCGACGCCTTCGAAGGACTGCAGATGGGGCCCGGCGGCAACCCCTTGTGAGCATAGGTGTTGTAGGGATTCGAGGCGTCTTTGCGGTGCGTCGGGGTCGGTTTGATGCCTACTCTGTCCGGTCGGTAGATCAATGTCGGGTCGGTCTGCAGCTTCATCCCCTTTTCGATGCGGTTGTAGAAGACCCCGGCGACCCTGGCGCTTTCCCGCCGGTCGGCGACCTCGCGCTCGATGAGCGACGCCATGATGATGATGTCCCGATCACTGACCCCGTAACGCTGCTTCAGTGCCAGCCTGTCGGCCTTGTACTTGCTGGCCAGCGGCTTCCAGACCTTCTGGAACTGACCCATCAGCCGAATCAGCACGCGCTCGGGCGCGGTGTTGGGCTTGACGAAGAAGGTGTCCGGCGCGAGGAATCCCTCGAGATAGGTCGGCGCGAACCCATCCGGCCGGACCTTCTGCTTACCGCCCAGGAGCCGACCCCCGACGTATTTGTGGGCGAAGTCGAAGTTGGCCGCCAGGCGACGAATCTCCCGCTCGGTACCGAGCCCCAGCCCGGCCATGGTCGTTGCGACCTCCCACACCGTCAGGCCCGGTCGCAGGGTCAGCTGCACCCCCGCGAACGTGGGCGACTGCCGCAGCACGTCGGACACCTCCGAGGCGTTGGCGTCCCCGGAGAACTCGTAGATGCCCGCCTTCAGGGCCTCCATCGTGTCGTCATACCGGAACACCCACCGCAGGATGGTCGGGTGGGGTGCCATGCCTTTGTCGGCCAGCGCTCGCACCAGCGCGTCCATGGTCATCCCGCCGGTGACCTGTATCCGCACCTTGTCCGGGTTTCCCTCGGGGCGGCTATAGACCAACGACCGGACCCACAACGCCCCGACCAGCACCGCGACCAGGCCTCCGACGAGCAGCCACCGCTTGAGCCGTGACGTGGCGTCGGGCTCATCGACCCACTTGAGCGCCATCGTCAGCCCCGCCCGTCGAGCCACTCTTGCAGCAGCACCGCCGCTGCAGCAGCGTCGAGCCGGCCCTTCCACTGCTGCATGGATTCGCCCCGCTTGCGCTTGCGGGAACCGCTGGCAATGAGCCTCTCCTCGGCCTCCGCCGAGCTGAACCGCTCGTCCGTTCGGTCGACCGGCAGGCCACTGACCTGACCGAGCTTGTCGGCGTACTTGGTGCTGGAGCGCGCGGAATCCCCCACCTCACCATCGAGCTGCAAGGGCAGTCCGACGACGAAGCCGACCGCCTCGAGGCTCTCGGCCAGTGCGACGACATCCTTGATCTGCCGCCCCTTGTCCTTGGTATGGACGGTCGAGTGAGGGGTCGCCAGGGTCTGCGTGACGTCGCTGACAGCGAGCCCGATGCGAGCGGCGCCCCAGTCGACGCCGATCACCTTGCCCACAGGCGGAATGGTGGGAGTGTCGCTCATATCAGCCGATACCCGTTCCCCGCGATGGCCAGCACATCCATCGTCAACGCCACGCCGTAGTGCAACGCGACACCGAGCCAGATGGAGCGGTGCCGCAGGGCCAGCACCGCGAGCAGCGAGCCCGCCAGGATGGCGCCGAGGGTCTCCGCCAGCGGCTTGCCGAAATGGCTGCACACGTATGGGACCAACATGAAGGCGATGCCATAGAAACCGAGCTGCTTTTCGAGGCCAAACGTCATGAATCCGCGGTTCAGCGCCTCGCCACTGACGAACACCAGCAGGTAGAAGGCCTGATAGCCGAGGAACTGCTCCCAGGCAATCGTCCCGGTGGCCGAGATCATTCCCCGCGACAGTGGATATTTCGACAGAAAAGCGGGCGTCTGGGCGGCGTAGAGCAAGACCGGCAGGATGAGCAGGAAGAGGGACAGGTAGACGTACTTGATGCGGGGGTCTCGATGCATTGCGTCGCCCCGCAGCCCCAACTCGCCAGCGCCACGCCCCGCCAGCCACGCGCCCAGCGTGAACGGGACGACGAGGCGCAACACCAGCGCCGACAGTGACAGGTAGATGAAGGGATAGACGGGCCCCAGGAAGCCGGTCCTGGGCACCAGTTTCTCCCAGTGGGTCTGGTAGGTGTCGCCCCGCCCCCAGTACCAGAACACGAGGTAGCAGATCAGGCTGGTCGCCAGGATGGCCCAGCCGCTCCGACCGAGCCGCTTCAGGATGGCGCGGCCGTGGAAGGCGACCAGGACGGCGCTGACGTAGCCCACCCCGATGGCCACGTGTACCAGCTGCCACTGCTTGTGATGGCCCCACTTCAGGAGATAGCGGGCGAGGATGTGAGCCGCAAGCAGCGCCGCGATAAGCGCGACCGCCCCGAGGTGGACCCGGGGCGTGTCGTCATCCATTCCCGCCGTGGGCGGGACGAGGAGACTCCTAATGAAGGACATGGGCGCGTCCCGCCGGGGGCTTTACGGGCACGGGCACGGGCACGGGGTCGTTAGACCGTGATTTCTTTCACGTCGTCGGCCACGGTGAACTCGGCCTCGGTCGCCTCACGCACCGACTCGACCGTCTCGCCCGCCGCGATCTCCCGCAGCACCAGATGCGCCGGTTCGTCGCCGTCCTTGACCACATCGAACCAGCCCTTATCGGTCAGCACCGCATCCACGACGCCGGTCCCGGTCAGGGGCAGTGTGCAGGCCTTCAACAGCTTGGCCGCCCCGCTCTTGGCGTTGTGGGTCATGATGACGATGACGCGCTTGGCGCCGGCCACCAGATCCATGGCGCCACCCATGCCCTTGACCATCTTGCCGGGGATCATCCAGTTGGCCAGGTCGCCCTCCTGGGAGACCTGCATGGCGCCGAGGATGGCCAGGTCGATGTGGCCACCGCGGATCATGGCGAAGGAGTCCGACGAGCTGAAGAAGCTGGACCCCGGCAGCGTCGTGACGGTCTGCTTGCCAGCGTTGATGAGGTCCGGGTCCTCGTCGCCCTCGAACGGGAACGGGCCGATGCCCAGCAGGCCGTTCTCGCTGTGCAGCACCACCTCGACCCCATCGGGGATGTGGTTGGCGACACGGGTCGGCATGCCGATACCCAAGTTGACGTAGAAGCCGTCCTGCAGCTCCTGGGCGACGCGCTTGACGATATCTTCTCGTGTGATGGCCATGTCGTCGCTCCTTATCAGGCCCGCGGACGGGTCGTGCGCTGCTCGATGGGCTTTTCGTAGTCGACGCCCTTGATGACGCGCTGCACGAAGATGCCGCTGGTGTGAATCTGGTCGGCGTCCAGCTCACCTGGCTGCACCAGCTCCTCGACCTCGGCGATGGTGATCGTGCCGGCTGTGGCCATCATCGGGTTGAAGTTCCGCGCGGTCTTCCGATAGATGAGGTTGCCGTGGGTGTCGCCCTTCCAGGCCTTCACGAACGCGAAGTCGGCGTACAGCGCCTCCTCGAGCACGCACATGCGGCCGTTGTACTCGCGGGTCTCCTTGCCCTCGGCAACCACGGTGCCGTAGCCGGTAGGCGTGTAGAACGCGGGAATCCCGGCGCCACCGGCGCGAATCCGCTCGGCCAGGGTCCCCTGCGGGATGAGCTCCACGTCGAGCTCGCCGCTGAGGAACTGCTGCTCGAAGTTCTTGTTCTCGCCCACGTACGACGACTTCATCGCCTTGATCTGGCGCGCCTGGAGCAGGATGCCCAGGCCCTTGTCGTCGATGCCGCAGTTGTTGGAGATGACCGTGAGCCCGGTGGTGCCGCGCTCGCTGACGGCCGTAATCAGGTTCTCGGGATTGCCGCAGAGGCCGAAGCCTCCCACCATCAGCGTCGCGCCGTCTTGCAGATCGAAGATCGCTTCGGCGGCGCTGGCGTAGACCTTGTTCACCAGTTCACCTCACAGGCCCTGAAAGAGTCGAACGAGGTCTAGCAGAACAGGATCCTGAGTCAACTACCGCCAGACTGCTGAGGCGCTTTCAAACCCCGCGAGGGTCGTCAGCCTGCGCGCTGCAGTGGGGTGTACCGGAGCTTGCTTTCCGTCCTTGGGGCGCCGACGCTAGCGCTTCTTGCCGCCCTTCTTCTTTGGTCCACCGAACGGCTTCTGGCTGCGGCGCTTGTGCGGCAACGGCTTCTTGAACCGCTTCTTGGGCCCACCCTGGGGACGGCCACCGCGGTCTTCCGACCGCTCGGCGCGCTTGTCGAAGCGTCCCTGGTCTTCAGAGCGCCCGCGGCCGCCGCGCGTGGGCTCACTGTCCCGGGAAGCCGGCGCCGCCGCCGGACGCGCCAGGGTGATACCCGCCTTGCGTCCGCGGATCTTGGTGCTGCCCATGACGTCGATGACCCGCTCGGCGTGCTCGGAGGCGACCTCGAAGAAGCTGAACCGGTCGCGGATGTCGATGGCCCCGATGTTCTTGCCACTGATGCCCAGCTCGTTGGCCACCGCGCCCACCAGGTCGCCTGGGCGGATCCCGGCGCTGCTCCCCAGCGAAATGAACAGTCGCGTCCACTCCCCCGAGGGCGGCTCAGCGTCCCGGTACTCACGCCGCGGGCGGCTATCACGGTGCTCGCGCGGCGGGCGCTCCTTGTGCTCGATCGCCTGGGGCCCTCGGGACTTCACCTCGAAGGGCGTCTTCTCGTTGGCCAGGAAAGCCATGGCGGTGGCGACCTCCACGGCGTCAGCCCCCTCGGCCACCAACTGCTCGACGACGTCCCGGTACGGACCGAGCGCCTCGCTCTCGAGCGCGGCACGCACTTTGTCGGCGTAGCGCGCCTTGCGGCCGGCCGCCAGCTGCATGTTCGACGGCACCTGCATGCGGGTCAGCTTGCGCTTGGTGAAGCGCTCGATGCCCGACCACACCCGTCGGTCGCGCGGGGTCAGCATCAGGATGGCCACACCCTGGCGCCCTGCCCGGCCGGTGCGCCCGATGCGGTGCAGGTAGATCTCGGCGTTCTGCGGCGGGTCGTAGTTGATGACGTGGGTGATGCCGTCGACGTCCAGCCCGCGCGCAGCAACGTCAGTGGCCACCACCAGCTGGATGCGCTCCTCGCGCAGCCGCCGGACCACGTCTTCGCGCTGCTGCTGGCTCAGCCCGCCGTGTAGCGGCGCCGCGCCCAGTCCCCGGGCGTCCAGCGCCTCGGCCAGCTCCTGGCAGCGCACCTGGGTCCGCGCGAACACCAGCGTGGCACCGCTCTGCTCGGCCTCCAGGATACGCACCAGCGCCTCCTGCTTGTCGCGCTCGGCCAGAATCATGGCCCGCTGCTCGATGCCGTCGACGCTGCGTTGCTGGCCCTGGACGCTGATGGTCGCCGGGTTCTGGAGCGTCCCCTCGGCGATGCGGCGAATCTGGCGCGGCATGGTTGCCGAGAACAGCGCCAGCTGACGGCTCTCCGGGGTCTTGTCGAGAATCGTCTCGACGTCGTCGATGAAGCCCATCCGCAGCATCTCGTCGGCCTCGTCCAGGACGGCCATGCGGACCTGGTCGAGAACCAGCGCCCCCCGCTCGATGCAGTCGATGACGCGCCCCGGCGTCCCGACCACGACGTGCACGCCGCGGCTGAGCGCCCGGAGCTGCGGGCGATAGGGTGCGCCGCCGTAGACCGTGACGATGCGCAGCTCGGGCATCTGCGTCGCGTAGCTGCTCAGCGCCTCGGTGACCTGCCGCGCGAGCTCCCGTGTCGGCGCCAGAACCAGGCCCTGGACCGTCTTTGCCTCGAGGTCCAGACACTGCAGCATCGGCAACCCGAAGGCCGCCGTCTTGCCGGTACCCGTCTGGGCCTGGCCGACGATGTCGCGGCCCTGGAGCAGGGTTGGGATGGCCTGCGCCTGAATCGGGGTGGGGGCGGTAAATCCGAGCTCGGCAAGACCGGCGCACAGCGCCTCGCTGACACCGAGGTCGGCAAACGAGACGACCGGTGGGGTGTCGGAAGCGGAAGTATCGATAGCGGCGGCCATGTGGGCTCTCCAGGCAAAAGGCCGCCGCCTATAGCACGGGCTCTGTGGATAACTCAGAGAAAAGCCGAAGAAGCGGTAACATCGCTTCAGAAAGTCGGTCCGCAGGCTCATAGGACCGAACGGGAAACGTTGGCAGGCCTTTCGCCAACAACAGACTCGACTAGCTCGTCATGGCGTCATCGAGTCGCTGCAAGACATCGTCGAGGGAGACGTACTTCCCACCGTCTGCTTTGCAGACCACTTGGCCGTCGACGAGGCGCGGGTGACGCAGGTTCACCTTCCACTCGCGCAGGGCGTGAAAACGGTCGCCCACGAGGCCCCACGCGACGGTCCAGCTGTGCTGTGGATGATTGACCACGATGAGGCTGCCCTGCAGCAGTGGCCAGCAGCCGAAGCCTTGGTACGTTTCCTCCTTGCACAGGAGCGACCGGTCCGATGCGTCGAGCAACAGCAGCAGCCTGTCCGTCAGGCAAACCCAACGTTCGTCGAGCTGAATCAGGTGGACCACCGCTTGGTTGGGCGCTCGAAAAACGCTGTGAGCCTGGCCATCGGCGATGTCAGCTTCGAACAGGTCACCACCCACCGCGAAGTACAGACGACGGCCGTCGGGGGAGGGCCACGGGCCCCGCAAGTTATTGAACCTCCAACGATCCTGCGGTATCCCCAACACTTCGTGGCGCCCGCCATCATCACCGATGTACGCGATGCCGATGGCCTTATCGTCGCGTACGATATGCGCCCATGGACGGACAAGGTCGGTTCCGGGGTGGTCCCCGTCTGCCTGCATCATTCGCGGGCGAGCCCCCTTCGGACGCTTGGGAGCGCGCTTCTCCCAAAGCGGGTCGGGTACGTCGAACAGTGTCAGGACATCCTCCGGCAAGGTGGGCCGTGAGGGCTCGAGCTGCTTGGCCCGATCGCCGTCGAACGGAGAGAGTCCGTCGGCGGATGCCAGCGTCCGGCGGGCCTCGACATTCTGGAGACGCTGGCGAGTCTCAGCACGCTGCCCCTCCACTGCGACGTCTTCGGCGGCAAGCGGCAAGGCGTCGTCAGTCGCCCGCGGGTAAGCCAGCATGCTGAGGTCGAGCAGACTCGGGTACCGCGGACCTGGTCGCGGCTCGGGTCGTCGCTGGTGGGTCCAGCGGTCCCACTCATGGGAACCACGCTGCTTGGCTCCCAGGAAGACCACCTGGTCGATTGGCACCTTCTGAGCAGCCTCGGTCAGGGCCTCCGCGACGGAGGCGAAGCATGCTCGCCAGCTCCCGACCCAGCGCTCTCCGACAGCGAAGCGCACGACTGGTCCAGACCATAGCCAGGGCTCAGATGCCAGATCGGCAGCACCAGTCCAGAGGCGCTCCTCGAGCAGACGGGCAAGCTGGACTCGCTGGTCCGAGGTCGGTTCGGCTCTCAGCCGGACCTCGTACAGATGGCCCCCATTTGCGCCCTCGTGGAACTCAGCGGGAAGGCGGCCGTAGTAGAAGAAGGGGTACGTCATGGCGACACGCTAGCACGAGGGGGCAGGCGCTAGCCTCGAGGACCGCGTGCCACGCCTACTCGGCGTTGCGCTGCACGGCGTTGACCAGCTCATCCAGCTTACTCAAGAAGCGCGAGCGGTCGCGCTGACCCATCGGCGCAGGGCCGCCGGTCATCACGCCGCTCTCCCGCAAATGCTGGGACAGCTCCCGTCCCGCCAGCGCATCGCCGATGGAGCTCGGCGTAAACTCCTTGCCCTTGATGCCCAGCACCCTCGCACCCTCGTCCAGACAGCGCGCCGCCAACGGGATGTCGGCCGTGATGACGATATCGCCCGGGCCGCATTTGTCCGCGATATAGTCGTCGGCCACGTCGGCCCCCTGACTCACCATGATGCTGAAGAAGCCGGGAAAGGACGGCGTGTTGATGGGCTGATTGGCCACCGCGAACAGCCTCCAACGGTAGCGCTTGGCCACCTTGTAGGTCTCGTCCTTCACCGGGCACGCATCAGCGTCGATGTAAATGGTCTTCATCGCTCTCTCCGCCGTCAGCGCTTGTTCTTGGCCCACAGCTCCGCCAGCCGCGAGTCCGGGCTAGCGCGTCGGGCGCGGGACTTGGCCCACTCGCGAAGCGCTTTGATCTGCTCTTCCGCCGTTCGATACAGCGGCACCGTGGCCTTGGCCGCCAGCTCCAGGTCCTCGTCATTGAGCTCGCGACGCTTCTGGAACGCGCGATACAGCCCCGCCACGACGACCTGCTCCAACTCGGCGCCCGCAAAATGCTCACAGGCGCTCGCGAGTCCCTCCAGCGCAAACCCGGCGGGGTCTCGGCCGTGAGCGCGCAGGTGGATGTCCAGGATGCGCATGCGCTCGGCCTGGTTGGGCAGGTCGACGAAGAAGATCTCGTCGAAACGCCCCTTCCGGAGCAGCTCCGCGGGCAGGTGGTCCACCGCGTTGGCGGTCGCCACCACGAAGACCGGCGCCTCCTTCTCCTGCATCCAGGTGATGAACGCGCCAAACACGCGGGTGAGCGCCTCGCTGCCGGGCCCTCCGCCAGACACGGAGGCAAACGCTTTGTCGATCTCGTCGACCCACAGCACCATCGGCGCCAGCGCCTCGGCCAGGCGAAACACACGGCGCAGATTCTGCTCGGGGGACCGTGCCGCCGTGAACAGGCTGCCAAAGTCTAGCCGCGTCAGCGGCAGCTGCCAGAGCTGCGCCACGGCCTTGGCCGTCAGTGACTTCCCACAGCCCTGCACCCCCACCAACAGCAGACCCTTCGGCGTGGGCAGCCCGAACTCGCGGGCCCGCTGATCGAACGCCAGCTCGCGCTCCGCCAGCCACTCCTTGAGGTCTTCGAGACCACCGACCGCGTCCAGCGACGGCGGCGCCTCCACGAACTCGAGCAGGTCGGTTCGCTGCAGAATGCGTCGCTTCTCGTCGACCAGCCCGCGCGTGTTTCCGGAGCCGAGGCCACCGTCCACATGCAGCGCCCGCCGAAACGCGCGTCGGGCCGCTGCGGCCGTGAGCCCCTGGACGCTGCGGATGGCACGGACACCCACCGCCTGCTCCACCGTCACCCCCGCGGCCTGACACTCCTCGTGCAGCAGTTGCGCCAGGAATCGGGCATTGGGCAGGGGCAGGTCGAACACTACCGCGTCCATGCCCAACTCGGCCGGGACCTCCACATTCTGCCCGATGAGCACCAGCGTCTGCCCGCGCTCCTCCATCGTGGGCACCAGCTCCTTGAGCGTCCGCACCAGCGAGCGGTCACCGGCCAGCTTCAGATGGAGGTCCGGCGCCGCAACGATGGCCGGCGCCTCGTCAGCGGCGACGTCGTTGAGCTGCGTCAGCGGGTCCCCGGTGGGGTCGATCACGTCGAGCTCGGTCTGGCAGACCTGCGCCAGGGCCTCGAGCAGGCCCATGGCGCGGTCCTCTTCGTGGGTCTGCAGCACCAGCAGCGGATAGCTGGCCTCCACGCAGGAGCGGAGTTCGGCTGCCAGAGAGCTTGCGCTGGGACCGTCCATGAACCTCCGGCCCGGGCGCTGCTGTGACCGTAGAGGACCTAGTCGGAGAAGTAGTCGGTCCTGATCTTCAGCCCGGGCTTCTTGGGACGCTTACGGGTCGTCGGCTTTTTGTCCAGCCCCATGCGCTTGATGGCGTCTTCGGTGGCCTTCTTCTCGGCCTCGACCGCCTTGCGCATCGCCTTCTCGGCGATGGCCTTCTCCTCGGCGGTCTTGGCGTTCTTCAGCGCGATCCGAGCGTCGTTCCTGAGCTTCTCGGCTTCCTTGGCCTTGGCGTCCAGCGACGCCCGCGCCAGCTGCAGCTTGGCCTTCGTGATGGCGTTGTCGGCCACGCCGGACAAGGTCGGTACGGTCATTCCGGGAGGCTGGCTCAGCGCCAGGCCCGCCGTCGTGCCGCCGGCCAAGAGCACCAGCGCGAGGGCAGCGACCCAGACCCACGGCGACCGCTGCTTGGCGGGCGCCTGCACTGCGACGCCGGCCTTAGCGGCCTCCTCGGCAGCCCGCTCGCGCAGCTCCGCTTCGCGAGCTTCCTGCGCGGCCTGCTCGCGACGCGCCTTCTCCTCCCGCTCCTTGCGGGTCAGCGCCTCGTTGCGGCGGCGGGTCTCCTCGATGAGCTGACGCTGCAGCTCCTCGCGACGCTTTGCCTCGTCCCGTTCTCGCTCCGCGGCCTCGGCGCTCTGCTTCTCTTCGACCTGGGCTTCTAGCGCCTGTCGCTCAGCGGCGACCTCGGCCTTCGCCTCGCTGAGCAGGTCGGTCAACAACGACCCTACCTTGCTCGCAGGCGCCGAGGTCACCAGCCCGTCATCGTTGCCACCGTTGCCCTTGCCGCCGCCGTTGCGCTGAGTCATCGCATCTACTCCTGTCCGAGGTGAGATGTCTGCGTGCCCGGCTAGAGGAGACGGCCGTTGCAGACACCCGTAACACGGGGCGGATCACGCGACGTTCCAGGAAAGTGACAAAAAAAGCCCCCGTCGCGCCGACGGGGGCCTTTAGGAGCCTCGTTGAGCTCGGCCGCGAATCAGAACACGCTGGTATTGATCCTCAGCTTCTTCTTCCGCTTGCCGCGTTTGCCGGACTTCTTGCCGCCGCCCATCCGCGCGGCCGCCTCCGCCTGCGCCTTTGCGGCTGCTTCCGCCGCCTTTCGCAGCTCGGCTTCGGCCTTCGCCTTTTCGGCCGCGGTCTTGGCGTTCTTGAGTGCGCTCTGGGCCTTGGCCTTGAGGTTCTCGGCTTCCTTGGCCTTGGCGTCCAGGGATGCCTGGGCGAGCTCGAGCTTGCCCTTGGTGATGGCCTGATCCACGGCACCTGTAAGCTTGGACTCGTAGGTCGGGACCTGCATGCCCTCGGGCTGCATCGCAAGCAGCGCCGCCGTCGTGCCGCCACCGATGATCACGACGGCGAGGGCAATGATGAGCGGCGTCTTGGACTTGGGCGGGGCCTGGGCCTGCTTGGCGGCGACCTCGGCGGCCACCCGCATCTTCATCTCCGCCTCTTCCTTGCGCTGACGCTCGGCTTCGGCCTTCGCCTTCTCCTTGCGCTCCTTCTCCTCGCGCTCTTTGCGCGTCAGAGCCTCGTTGCGCTTGCGGGTCTCCTCGATGAGCTTGCGCTGCAGCTCTTCACGCTTGCGCGCTTCCTCCCGCTGAGCCTCGGTCTTCTCCTGGTCTTCCTTGGCCTGGACCTGCTTGTCCAGCTCGGCCCGTTCCTTCTGGACCTCCTGCTTGGCTTCGTTCAGCAGGTCCGTAAGCAGGCTGCCGACCTTCGAAGCCGGAGCCGAGGTGAGAACACCGTCGTCCTTGTCCGCCATGGGCGCGATTCTCCTGGCCGATGCCCTGCGCATCGCCCGATCCGTGGATCTACGTGAAGAGATGACCTAGTGCCGGGAGTCCGGGCCGTGCGACGTAAGGCCTGGTACCGGCATGAACAGAGTACGACGGCCGCGCGCATTTGGTCAATGGCCGGTCCGGGCCCGCGGGTTACCCTTCGGCGGCCACCGGCGGGCTGCTGCTTCGACCGCTGGGGAGCCGCGCGGGCTGCACCGGCCGGTCAGCACCTGGCGCTGGGCGCAGCGCCACCTCGAGCACATGGGTCTCGTCCGACCTGAGGACCTCGAACCGCCAGCCGCTCTGCTCGTGCACGAAGCCGGGCTCGGGGACCTTCGACGCTGCCTTCATCAGCATGCCGGCGACGGTGTTGTAGTCCTCGTCCTCTTCCAGGGTGACGTCCAGATCGTTCTTCAGATCGCTCAGAGACACACTGCCGTCGAGATGCCAGCTCTGCTCGCGCAGCTCGCGGATGGCTTCGGCCCCGTCATGCTCGTCGTAGATAGGCCCAAAGACCTCCTCGACGATGTCCTCCAGGGTCACCAGCCCCTCGATGCCGCCGTACTCGCTGACGAGCATGCACATGTGGACCCGGTCAGCCTTCATGTCCACGAGCAGCCGCTGGATGTCGATGTTGGCAGGACGAATCATCGCCTTGCGCAGCAGTCCGCGGATCTCCACGTTGTCGGCGCCGTCGTGCTCGATAGCCTTGAGCAGATCCTTGACGTAGAGCATGCCGGCGATGGTGTCCGGCGTGCCGTCGTACACCGGATAGCGGCTATGGCCCGACTCGCTCATGCGCTCCACGATCTCTTTGAGGGTCGCGTCGCTGGGCAGGGCCACCATCACGGTCCGAGGGACCATGATCTCCTGGGCGGTCTTCTCGTCCAGCTCCAGTACGCCGGTCAGAAGCCGTGTTTGCTCAGGATCGATCGAGCCATCCTTCTTGCCGATCCGGACCATGTTCTCGATGTCTTCGTCGGTGACCCGGAGCTGGCTGTCCACGTCTCCACCGAAGAGCTGCACGACCCGGTGCGTGACCCAGACCAACGCGATGGTCAGCGGCGTGAAGACGAACAGGCTGAACCTGATGATCGGCAGGAACATCAGGTAGCGCTCGGGGTGGTGCTTCGCGAGGGTCTTGGGCACGACCTCGCCACCGATGAGCACCAGCAGCGTCATCACGCCAACCGCGATGGACATCGCATAGGCACCCTCGAGTCCCGAGAAGAGCTGGTAGGACAGATCCGTCGCCAACGCACTGGCCGTGATGTTGACCAGGTTGTTGCCGATCAGGATGCCCGCCAACACGTGGTTGGGGCGGTCGAGCCACGCCTGGAGCACTTTTGGGAGCTTGCCGTCGGTCTCGAGCCGACCTCGGAGTTTGACCTCCGAGAGGCTGAACAACGCGCTCTCCATGCCGGAGAATATCGCCGAGAGGCCCACGAGGAACAGGATCGCGAGGGCCTCTATGGTAGTGCTATCCAAGTAGGGTCGGGGGTTACGTGGGACGGGCGGCTACATAGGCCGCATGGGTTTTGTGACGCCAGTGTATCACCAGACGGTCGCGTCTCATACGACGACGCAGTTCCGACCGGACTGTTTGGCGTCGAAGAGCTTGCCTTCGGCCGCCCGGATCAGGTCCTGGGGAGTCGCCATGTGGGGGTTGAACGTCCCCACACCGACGCTGACGGTCAGGGAGACCGTCGCGTCGTCGATGACGAACTCGTAGGCCTCCACCATCTCCCGAAGGATCTCGGCGTAGGCGGTGGCGCCCTCGGCGGCCGACTCGGGCAACACGATCGCGAACCGGGTCCCGTCGTGCCGCGCGAACATCTCGTCACGGCGGACCCGCCGCATCAGTACCGTGGCGAACTCCCGGAGGATCAGATCGCCGGCAATGTGACCGAGCTGGTCGTTGACCTGCGCGAAGTGATCCAGGTCCACCAGCAGCACCGACAGATCGCGCCCGTGGCGCCGAGACCGCGCGAACTCACGCTCGAGAAACTCGTTGAGAGCGCGCTTGTTGGACACCGACGTGAGCCCATCGGTGATGGCGATCTGGTGGATCTCCTCGAAATACGCGGCCGTCAGGTCGTGCTCCCGAAGGTACTTGAACATCGCCTCGCCCAGCTGGACGAGATCGCCGCTGGCGAGCCGATGGCGGCTGATGGGCTTGTCGTTGACGTAGGTGCCGTTGGTGCTCTCGAGGTCGGTGATGTAGCGATGCCGGCCATCGCGCTCGACGACGCAATGCTCACGGCTGACGTGCTCACTGTCGATGAACACCTGCGCTTCCTCGGACCGTCCGAACACCGCCGGCTCGTCGGAGAGGTCGTACCGCTGACCGATGTCGTCGCCGTAAACCGCGACAAAACAATCGGCGGGAACGAGCTGACCTTCACTCATCGAGCTGTCCTCGTGTAAAAAAGCCCGGCTACCATAGCTGGCCCCCGGGGAGGGGGCAACCGAGACCCAGGAGAACCGCATGTCTGCTCGTCCATTCCTCCGCGCCCTGACGGTGTCCGCGCTGCTCCTGGTGACCGTGCCTCTGGTGACGGCGTCTACGACTCAGTCCGCCCACGCCTTCAAGGACGGTTTCTACATCGGCTTCGGCTTTGGCGGCGGGATCCAGCTGGGTGCTGAGCGGGGGATCGGGCTGACCGGCGGGGGTTGCCCCCCGAGCAATGGCTACTTCCTGTGGCACGAGCCGCCCAGCAACACCTGCCGCTACGCCAGCAGCAAGGCCCAATACGATGAGATCAGCCGCACCGAGTTCGGCGAGGGCTTCGGCATCCACTTCCGCTTCGGCTACAACATACTCGGGCACGTCTCGGTCGAGGCGTCGGTATCCGGCCATGGTGACGCCACCGACTTCACCGAGGGGTCCGGTGTCGCCGCATTCCAGTTGCGCTGGCACTTCCTCAAGCTGCTCGAGCTTGCCGACGTCGTCAGCCCGGAGCGCCGGGACTACGACGCCGACATCATGGTCGGCGTGGGCTACGCGATTGGTGGCTACACGCCCAGCCAGAACGCCCCCGGCATTTCCGGCGACGACGAAAAGGGCTGGGAGGGCATCGGCGTCACCTTCGGCCTCGCCTTCAAGTACATGGTGCAGCCGTGGATGTCGCTGGGGGTCGACGTTACGTTCCTCTTTCCAATGTACAGCTCGTTCATCGCCAACTGGGACGACGACTACCGCAGCGAACCGGTGGACGGCACGGCGGGTGCCACGTCGTTCATCCCGTCGTTCACGATCACGTTCCACCCGTAGCTGATGATTGGCCCGCAGGATCTGATCGATCTTGCGCGCAGCCGGCCAGCGAGGCGCTATCCCGGGTGGCGCTGGCTGCCTCGCGCGGCCGTCGCCGCGGTGGTGCGCGCGGCCCCCGGAGGCGGGGCCGAACTGCTGCTGATCCAGCGCTCGGAGTACGAAGGCGATCCGTGGTCCGGCCACATGGCCATGCCGGGAGGCCGGCTCGAGCCACGGGAGCGGTTCGCGTGGCAGGGCGCCGAGCGGGAGACCCGCGAGGAGCTTGGCCTGGACCTCTGCCGAGCCAAACGTATTGGACCGCTGGCGCAGGTGCTGACCAAAGCTCCGCGGCGGCGCCTGCCGATGACCGTGACGCCCGTCCTCTACCACTACGACGCCGATGAGCTGCCGCAGTTCGAGCTCAACCATGAGGTGGCCGCCGCGGTCTGGGTGCCTTTCGAGTACATGGCGGACGCCGCCAACCGAGAATCGATGCGCTGGGACGCTGGCCCCGTGGAGGTCGAGCTGCCCTGCTACCGCTACGAGGGCTATCTCATCTGGGGCCTCACCCTCGGCATCATCGACGCGATGCTGGCCCCAGTGGTGCAGTGGCGGCCCACGGCACTGAAAGCTATAGTTGGGCGTGCTCGAGGCAGGAACAAAAGTACTGGGCCGCTACGTCGTCGGTGAGACCCTGTGGAAGTCGGACGCCACAGTCACCCACCACGCGAAAGCGGAAGGCATGAGCAAGCGGGTGCTGCTCAAGGTGCTCCGTGCCGGCTGCACCGAACGGCAGGCGCGGCGCTTCGAGCGTCAGGCCCGCATGATGTCCCAGATCATCCATCCCAACGTCGTCCCCCTGGACGCGTTCGGGCTGATCGAGGGCAAATACCCCGCGCTGGTCATGCAGCACTTCGAGGGTCAGACCCTCGCCGAACACCTGGCCTCCCACGGCGCCATGGGGTGGCTCCCGGCCACCAAGCTCATGCTGTCGGTGCTGTCGGGCCTGGAGGCCGTCCACGCCACCAGCGTCCTTCACCGCAACATCTCCCCGGCCAGCATCCTCATGCTCAAGGGGCACACCGCGGACTCCCCCAAGGTCAAGCTACTCAACCTCGACCTGGCGATTCCCATGGGTGGCAACCAGAGCCAGCTGTCGTTCTCGGCCGACTTCGACGAGATGGTGGCGTATTGCTCGCCGGAGGTCCTGTTCGACCAGGACGCCAGCCCCCTCAGCGACATCTACAGTGTGGCTGCGTGCCTGTATCACGCCGTCACCGGGCAGAAGCCGCTGGAGGTCGAGCGGCTCTCCCAGATCCGTGACGCCTTGAACCGTCCGCTACCGCAACCGCAGGCCCCGTCGGGGATGCCAGCGCTGCCGGAGCTGTTCATCGCCACGTTGATGAACGCGATGGAACGCGACCCAAAGCGCCGCACCTCTTCGGCTCGGGGCTTCGCTGAGGACCTGCGAGCCGCGCACCGCGCCGCTGTGAGGACCCAGCCTCACGCACCTCCCAAAGCGCCACGTCCCACCTCGCATTGCGCCGTGCTGGTGTCACAGCCGAAGGTCGCCAGGCTGAGCACCGATGACATCGAGCGCTTCTTGACCGCCGAGCTGGGCGAGCGGGGGTGGGTCAGAACCGTCGCGGGCTGCGTCGTGACCGTGGTCCCGAGCACCAGTGAGGAACGCGCCGAGCGGCTTGCGCTGACGATGATGACCGCGTTGGGAGAGCGTTTCGGTGACCGGGTAAAGTCGGTGTGGACCCCGACCCGTGGCTTCATCATGCCCGACTCCATCGTCGCCGGTGAGCTGCCTGCCGAGATCGAGGACATGATCGAGCTGGTCCAGATCTGAGGCTGCGTGCCTAGGGGCTGAAGACCTGCATGAGGTCGTCGGCGCCAAAGGCGATGACCACCCCGCCTCCAGGGATGTAGATCGTCCCGTTCCACGCCGCTGCGCCGGTGCCGTGGACCGGTGTCGGCATGGGCGGCAGCGAGGTCCAGGTGTCGGCCGCGAGGTCGTAGGCTTCGACCTCGGAGAACACGCCGGTCTCCGCAACGGAGTCGCCCTCGCCCCCGAACACGTAGAGGACGCCGTCGACGCTGGCCCCAGCGATGCCCCCTCGGGCCGTGGGCATCGGGGCTCGGTCCTGCCACCCCGCGCCGAGATCGGCGGGGTCCAGCATCCACACGTCGGGCTGAACCCCGAAGATGCCGCCGGTGCGGCCGCCGGCAACATACACGCGTCCGTCGTGCGCGGTACCCACCAGATGGTCGCGTTTGCCCGGCAGCGGTGGGAGCGCGGCCCAAGTGGCCGCCTGCGCGTCGTAGGATGACACCGTTGGCACGGCGTCACTGCCGGCGAGGCCACCCGCCACATAGACGACACCGTCGATAGCCACCACCGCCGAGGAGCCCCGTTCCTCGCCGGCGGGCATCGGCGTCAACACGTCGGTGTCCCAGGCATCGAAGGTGATGTCGTAACGCCAGGTCGCCGGGAAGGGCGCGAAGCCGTCTCCCAGGGCCCCCAGGAGCAGGATGGTGTCGCCCACCACGGCCGCGTTCACGTGATGGGCCGCCTGAGGCAACGATGCCCGGGTGGACCACGTCTCGGATGCCGTGTCGAAGACCAGCATTTCATCGGTGCCTTGAAGACCTCGGAAACCACCCAGGCAGTAGATCAGCCCGTCGTGGGCCACCACGGCATGCTCCTGGAGGGCTCCGCCGTACACCTCGGGTCCGGTGGCCCAGCTCCCGGGAGTCACTGGTGCAGCGTCGCCATCGGACGGAGGAAGGTCCGGAGCGTTCCCGTCGCTCTCGTTCACCTCCACCGTGTCGACACCTACGGCGTCGACAGCAGCTGCGTCAGCCGCGTCGGCAGTCGCAACAGCATCGGCGTCTCCGTTGACCGGCGTCGCCACCGTCGGTTCGTCGGGACACCCGGCGAGGAGGCCGCACAGGACAAGAAGTACTAACGGCCGAGCCACTTCAGCTCCTTGGCGTTGCCTCGCCAGTTCAGGGACATTGAGGAGGCCCCATTGTCGCCTCCCACCACCACCACCAACTGGGACTTCACGCGCCGATACTCGATGAACTTCGGGAAGTCGTGCTGCGGGTTGGCGAACTTCACGCTGTTGGCGTCCCCAGAGACCCGGGTGAAGGCCACCGGCTCCTTGTTGGCCTTGGGGTGCGCGTAGAGCACCAGCTTGCCGTCCGCGCCCCGAGCGATGCGGAGTCGCTCGTACCTCTCGCGCTTGGCGCCGGCCTTCCGGTTCTGAAAGCCCAATCCGATCATCGTCCCGGCATGAGGCGCCGTCCACACCTCGCGCCCTCCCCTGGCGGCCTGCCAGTCACCGGCCAGCCACGCGAGCTCGTTGAGGTCGCGGGCCTTGACGTCCGCAGCGGGCATCGGGGCGCGGTCCAGCCGATAGGGAAGCTCGGCCAGTGCGTAGGCCATGACCGCCATGGAGGCGACGTTTTCGGTGAGCTCTCGCTTGTCGAGCTTGTCGAGGGTATCGGCGTGGGTGTGGTGGATGTCGAAGTACCGCTTGGTGTTCATCCAGTGGCCAAACAGGGGAATGCCGCTGTCGAACAGTGCGGTCTTCACGTCTGCCCCCGAGAACGACACCTTGGCGCGGTTGGCGCCGATGGAGGCAGACAGCTGCACGATCTGCTTGGCGATGGGCAGCATCTTCTCCGTCGCCACCTTCTTGTCCTTGTGCTCGACGCGGTAGCCCATCGGCTTCCACGACCCCGAGTCGGCCTCCAGGCCCGCCGCGTGGTACTTCAGCTCCTCGGCGTGATGGAAGGTGTAGTCCCTGGCGCCGCGGAGCCCGTTCTCCTCGTTCGTCCAAAGCACGACACGAATCGTGCGCCTGGGACGCAGATTCAGCTTCCTGAGGATGTTGATGGCTTCCATGGCCATCACGCAGCCGCTGGCGTCGTCGTGGGCCCCGTGCCCGACGTCCCAGGCGTCGAGGTGACCGCCGATGACGACGACCTCGTGAGGCTTGTCGCGACCCACCAGCTCGGCCACCACATTGGCTGAAGGAGCGAATCCGTGGTGCTTGCCGCTGGTGACCATCGTGACCTTCACCGTCTCCCCCGTGGCTCGAAGGCGCGCCATGGCGGCGGCGTCTTCGGTACTCACCGCGACGGCCGGAACCTTGCGCTTCACCTTGTGATACGACGTGCCGCCGGTGTGGGGCGTAGCGAGGCTGGTGGCGGTCAGCGAGCGCATCATGACGCCCACCGCGCCAGACTGATCGGCCCAGCCAGGACCGGCGTAGCGAAACTTCACGGTGTCGCCGTATCCGGAGCGTTGGCGCACCGGGTGATGAGGTGCCATCGGGGTGTCGATGAGCAGGATCTTGCCGCGGGCGGCCTCGCCGAGCTTGGTGACGTCGGCGAGGCTGCGAACGACCTCCACCTCGGCGGTGATACCACCGGGTGGCGTGGCGACCGTCCCCCCCAGCCCGAGCACCGGCATCCAGCGCTGAGCCGGTCCCACCATTTTCAGCGACTCGAACCCACGCTCCCAGTGCGGGACCATCACCGGCTCGGCGCGCACGTTCTCCTGCCCGTCGGCCTCCAGCGCCTTCATGGCCCAGGCGATGGCGCGATCGAGCCCCTTGGAGCCGCTCAGACGCGGTCCGATCTTGAGCGCAAGGTGCTCGATCTTGGACCAGGCGTCGTTGCCCGCCAGCGCCGCGTCGATGATGCGCCTGGCGGCGGGCGCCAGAGCCTGCACTTCAGGCGACAGGGTCACCGAGGGGTCAGGCTTGCCATCGCTGCCCCCACCGGTGGTGGCGCAGCCCGACAGGAGCGTCAACCCGAGGGCCGCAGCGAGTCGCAGGAGAGAGGAAGGCGGGACAATTCGAACAGGTGACTCAGGCACCCCTTCAGAAAACGCGAAAACCCCAGGACGTCAACGCCCTGGGGTCTCGCTGAAGCTCGGAAGAGCTGAGGCGTAGTGCCTTACAGCGCGTCCTTGAACTTCGGAGCCGGCTTGAAGCCAACGGTCTTCGAGGCCGGAATCTGGATCGGCTTACCCGTGCGGGGGTTGCGACCCTTGCGAGCCTTGCGCTCCTTCACGTTGAAGGTGCCGAAGCCGGGGTACGAGAAACGACCCTCCTTGATGGCGCCGGCGAGGGCGTCGAAGGTGGCCTGCACAACGGCAGCCGTGTCCTTCTTGCTCTTGCCATCAATGGAGGAGTGGACGTTGTCGATCAGTTCAGCTTTGGTCATTGGATAGTCTCCTTAAGACGTAAGTTGCAGCCTACAGGCTGTCTTTGAACTTGGGGGCGGGCTTGAAGCCAACAGTCTTCGAAGCCGGGATGTTGATCGGCTTGCCGGTCCGCGGGTTGCGGCCCTTGCGCGCCTTGCGGTCTTTGACCTTGAACGTGCCGAAGTCGGGGTACGAGAAGCGACCATCGCTCTGGATGGCGCCGGCGAGGGCGTCGAAGACTGCCTGCACAGCCTCGCCCGTGGCCTTCTTGGTGAGGTCTCCGCCGAGGGAATCGGCAACGGCGTTGATCAGATCCGCCTTAGTCATTGAAAAATCCTCCGGATTTCAAAACGTTAAGATGCACCAAGACCGTCTTGATGCTCGAAGAGAATCGAGCGCCGAATTGGCCCGAAAGCTAGTGTTCATGCGCGTGTGAGCCCGTTGGTACGAACTGGCGCCAGCTTATGGACGGCCAAAACTGGGTGTCAACCCCAAACAAGTCGCTTTTCAGCCAGAAAAACCGGGGGCGAGAGGCCTATTTGACCACCTGTGGAAAACTTTACCCATTAAAAACAGGCACCTACACCACGCCATGCGGACTTTCACGACTTCGTCTCAGCGTCAAAAAAAATGCCGATCACCCCCATGAACCGGGTTCATCCGCGATTTTCCGAGCGGACGTTCTGTGGATAACCCTGGGTCTTCCGCGTGGAAAAGATCCACTCGCTGATCAGGTTTCGTCCATATCTGCGCGCCAAACGGCTGCATTCAGTAGGGGTTTGTCACCCCATCTGCTACAGAAGGCCGATGACCGGAACCGATGACGACCGCCTGGAGGCGTACGACTACCACCTGCCACCGGACCGCATCGCTCAACGGCCGACCAGGGAACGGTCGGCTTCACGGTTGCTGACCGTCTCCCGCCGGGGACCCTTGACCCTGGGTCACCACAGCATGCGCGACCTGCCCGGCCTGCTGGAGGGCGACGAGCTGCTGGTGTTCAACGACGCCCGCGTCGTGCCGGCTCGGCTGAAGGGCCACAAGTCGACCGGCGGCGCGGTCGAGCTGCTGGCGCTTAATGCGTGGGACCGCGGAACCCGGGTGCTCGAAGCCATCGTTCGGACGTCCAAGACGCTCAAGGTCGGCGCCGCGGTGCATGTCGCGGACGTCCAGCTGACGGTGACGGAGCGGCGCGGCGGAGGTCAGTACACCTTGTCGCTGCCCGACGGGCTGGACCTTCTCGAGCTGTTGAACACCTCCGGCGAGTTGCCCCTCCCACCTTATATAGGGAGAGAGTCGGGTCCCGACTCGGCGGATGCCAACCGCTATCAGACAACCTTCGCGGCCACACCCGGCGCCGCAGCAGCTCCGACGGCTGGGCTCCACTTCGACCAGGCGCTGCTGGACGCGATTGCCGCTCGTGGCTGCCAGACTGCATTTGTGACCTTGCACGTGGGCCTCGGCACGTTCTTGCCCGTCCGCGTCGACGACCTCACCACCCACGACATGCATGCCGAGCGACTGGCAGTCCCCGCGGAGACCGCGCAGCGGGTGAGAGAGGCGAAAGCGGCAGGGCGCAAGGTGCTGGCCGTGGGGACCACGGTCGTGCGCGCCCTGGAGGGCTCAGCCGCCGCCAACGCCGACCGGGCTGTGACTCCAGGCGCCATGACCACCGACATCTTCCTGCGCCCGGGCTCGACCTTCCATGTGGTCGACCAGCTGCTGACCAACTTCCATCTCCCCAAGAGCACGCTGCTGATGCTCATCAGCGCCTTCGCGGGCCGCACCCGCATGCTCGAGGCCTACCGGGCGGCGGTCGACGAGGGGTATCGGTTCTACAGCTACGGCGACGCGATGGTGATCCGATGAGTATGTACGAGCTGCTGACCACCTGCGGCCATGCCCGCCGCGGACGCCTGACGACGCCTCATGGGGTGGTGGAGACGCCCGTCTTCATGCCCGTCGGTACCCAGGGCACGGTGAAGGGGCTGACGCCGCGACAGCTGACCGAGTTGGACGGCGGTACCCAGGGGCCCCAGATCATCCTGGGCAACACCTACCACCTGATGCTCCGGCCCGGCACCGAGACGGTGTCAGCGCTCGGCGGCTTGCACCGCATGGCAGGGTGGGACCGGGCGATCCTGACCGACAGCGGTGGCTATCAGGTCTACTCACTCAAGGACATCTCGCGCATCACCGAGGAAGGCGTCCGGTTTCGCTCCCACATCGATGGCTCCTACAACGACCTGGGCCCCGAGAGCGCCATCGCCATCCAGGAAGCCCTGGGAAGCGACATCATGATGGCCTTTGACGAGTGCCCGCCCGCTGGCGACGGCATCCCGCGCCGCAAGGTCATGGCCGCCATGGAACGCACCCACCGCTGGGCACGGCGCTGCATCGACGCACGCACGCGCGAGGACAACGCCCTGTTCGGCATCGTTCAGGGCGGCGTGGACCGTGACTTGCGCGCGATGTCTGCCGAAGCCATCACCGACCTGCCCTTCGACGGCTTCGCCATCGGGGGGCTGAGCGTGGGCGAGAGCCGCAACCGGATGTGGGAGACCGCCGAGTTCACCGCCGCCCTGCTTCCCGAGTCCCATCCACGCTATCTGATGGGGGTGGGGACGCCAGAGGACCTGCTGGCCTGCGTGGGCTATGGGGTCGATATGTTCGACTGCGTGATGCCGACGCGCAACGCCCGCAACGCCCGGGTCTTCACGGCCACCGGCGACCTGAACCTGCGCAACGCCAAACACACCCGCGACCCCGGTCCCATCGACCCGGAGTGCGGCTGCTATACGTGTCAGAACTTCTCCCGCGGCTACCTGCGCCACCTCGACAAAGCCAAGGAGATCCTGTTCTCCACGCTGACCACGTTCCACAACCTCTACTTCTATCTGAACCTGATGGCCGCGGCGCGGCGTCATATCGAGGCCGGCGACTACTACGCCTGGGTGGCCGACGTCATGGGTCGTCGGGGGACTGGAGCAACGCCTCCAGCCGGTCCAGCAGGGCCACCTGGGCCTGGTTGATCTTGTCTCGGGCGATCTCGACGTCGAACCACTCGGCCCGGTCGATCTCGGGGAACGCCTGGCGCCGCCCGGAGCGCGGCGGCCATTCCATCTCGAACATGTTCGAGCGAAGCACCCAATCCTGCGGCAGGTCGCCCTCAAGTGCGAAGGCGTGGACCACCTTTCCGCCCTTCTGCTTCACCTGTCCCAGGTCCACCAAAGCTGCAGCCTCCGGCTCGGGTCGTCCCAGCTCTTCGGCGAACTCCCGGCGCGCAGTATCGATGAGCGCCTCGCCCGGATCGGGCTCGCCCTTGGGGATGGTCCAGTAGCCGGCGTCCTTCTTGCGGAAGTAGGGTCCGCCGGGGTGAACGAGCAGCACCTCGAGAGCGCCGACGTCGGGGTCACAACGATGGAGGAGAACGCCTGCGCTGAGTTTGGCTGCCATGGTAGAACTGTGACCATGACCAAGGGACATTGTGCAACGCTCTTGCTCCTCGGAGTGCTCGCGCTGGTGGCGGCATGCGCCGACCCCGGCGGCGACTCATCCGGCGGAGATGCTTTGACGATCGCGGATGCGGTCGCAGACCTCAGCATCGACTCGGCGACGCCCGACAGCATCGCGGACCAGTCGGTGACGCCAGAAACGGTGGCCGACGCTGCCCTCGAAGTGGTGGCCGATGTCGCGGCAGAGGCTGGCCCTGCGGACGTGACGCTGCCGTTCGTGCTCCCCGAGGGGCTCAACGGCGAGATGCCCGCGTCCGGGTTCTTCGAGCCGCTTCCAAACTTCGCCGCAGTGCTGGACCACACCGGCGCGGCGGTGACGCCCGCAGATTTGGTGGGGCAGTGGACGGTGGTGTGGTTCTACACCGCCGCCAGCACCTCTGGCTGAACGACCCAGGGTTGCGGGTTCCGCGACCGCTACGAACAGTTCCAGGCCCTTGACGCCAAGGTCATCGGCGTCTCTTTCGACCAGCCGCAGTTCAACCTGCAGTTCAAGAACGAGCAGATGTTCCAGTACGACCTGTGGTCGGACACCAGCCGGGAGTTGGCCACGTACTACGGCGCCGACTATGGCCCCCTCGTGCCGTTTCCCAAGCGCATGACCGTCCTGTTGGACCCGGACGGGGTCTGGCGCCTGACCTATCCCCTGCCCGAGGAGGGCATTGGCGGCCTGTACCTGCACGCTCAGCTGATTCTGGACGATCTGGCTGTACTGACGGAGCTCTAGGCTGAGCCCGTGCCCGTGCCCGTGCCCGTGCCCGTGCCCGTGCCCGATTCTGGCTTCGATGAAGTTCAGTGCAAGTCTGGAACAGGGCTTCGATGGGAGGGCAGTGCAAGTCTGGAACAGGGCTTCGATGGAAGGGTAGTGCAAGCCTGGAACGGCTTCGATGGGAGGGCAGTGCAGGTCCGTCGCATTGTAGGACGATCTCATTCGCCCCCCAACCCCCCCGCTGGGGGGCTTCCGCCCCCCTTCGGGGCGGCCACTCCGCTTCTCCGCTCCAACGCTCGCAAGCTCGCTCGTCGCTTCGGCGCTACGGGCCGTCCGACGGAGTCGGATGCGGACTGAACACGCGCCGAAACTCCCCGTCAGACGAACATCTGCACCCGCGCCCGAGAGTTCCGCGCTCCCATTGAAGCCCTCCCACAAATCCCGCTGGGCTCGTGGTTGCACACATCTCTAGATCGAGTTGATTTCCTGGTGGAAGTTGAATGGCGGGACGATCTCATTCGCCCCCCGCTGGGGGGCTTCCGCCCCCCTTCGGGCCGGCTACTCCGCTTCTCCGCTCCAACGCTCGCAAGCTCGCTCCGTCACCTCGTCGCCGGAGGCCGTCCGACTGCGTCGGATGCGGAACACGCGGCCGAAACTCCCCGTCAGACAAACATCTGCACCCGCGCACGAGAGTTCTGCGCTCCCCATCGAAGCCCTGCCACAAACCCCGCTGGGCTGATGGTTGATCACATCTCCGGACTCAGTTGATTTCCTGGTGGAAGTTGGATGGCTGGACGATCTGATTCGCCCCCAACCCCCGCTGGGGGGGCTCCGCACCCCTCCGGGGCGCCACTCCAGCTCCGGGCCTACTCCCCATGGTGGCTCGCTCCATACGTCCGGAGCTGGCGGGCGTCGGACTTCGTCGGATGCTCCTTACTCGCGACGATGGCTTGACGGCCCCGCGTACCAACGTTTTCCCGAGATGTGTTGAACGTTGAGCCCGCTGGGGGGCTCCGCCCCCCTTCGGGGCGGCCACCAGGCTACCCTCGGCCACTGCGCTCGCACACTCGCTGCGTCACCTCGTCGCATGGGCCACGACTTCATGGGGTACGCCGAGGTCCGGCTCCGAGCAGAGAGAAGGCCGGTAGTGGATCGGTTTCCCGAGATGTGTTGACCGACCTACTTGATCTCAGCGGCCTTCTTGCAAGCCATCTTCTCGCCCAGCTTGCAGGCCTTGCCGAGGATCTCCTTGGCCTTCTTGAGGTCCTTCTTGGTCCCCTGGTTGCCGTGCAGGTAGGCCGCGCCGAGACCGACGCAGCCGATCTTGTCCTTGGCGTCGCAGGCCTTCTGCAGCAGCGGGATGCGCTTGGGGTCGTCCGACTTCATGCCCAGCGCCAGCGCACGGCACGAGGTTCCCTTGCCGCCGTCGCAGGCCTTCGTGAACGCCTTGCTGGCCCCGGCCAGGTCCTTGGGCACGCCCATACCCCGCTTCAGCGCGCGGCCGTAGATCTCGCAGCCGAACAGGGAGCCGCCGTCACAGGCCTTCTTGAGCATCGGCACGCCCTTGGCGGGATCCTTGGGCATGCCCTGCTTACCCAGAAGGTAGCTGGCACCCGCGTCTGCGCAGGCTTCGAAGTTGCCAGCCTCGCACTTCTTCACGAAGTCCTTGGGTCCGGCCTTGGCGGCACCGCCACCGGTCTTCTCACCCAGCATCTTCTTCATGTCGTAGGGCGAGATGTTGTCGAACATGGCGCCGTTCTTGCCGGTGGACTTGAGCCCCATGGCACGCCACGGCTTGGGGAACATGACCCAGCGTCCGTTGACGTGGACCAGACCGTCCCAACCCATGCCCAGGTCCTTTCCCGGCTCGGTGAACTTGAACCGGTACCAGGTGAGCCCCTTCTTGAAGTGCTTGGCCGCCTGCTTGTACCCGCCCGGGAAGTACTTGGCGTCGCTGGCCATCATCGGGGCCTGCAGCTGAGCGGTCGTCGCCTTCCACAGCTTGGCCTCGGTCTGAGCCGGCTTGTGGGACACCGTGAAGCCTCCGAACATCGCCTCGTAGGCCTTCTGCGCCTTGCCCGCCATGTCCCCCTCGAAGGCCGCAGCGTAGTCGTCCGTGGCCGGCTTGAGCGCCTGGGTCAGGGCCTTGGCGTCGGCGCCCTTCTTCAGGAATGCCTCGACCAGCTGCTTGGCGCCCTCCGACGTGCCGGGATAGTCCGTGCCGGCCTTATTGTCGCCGCCTTTCTTGTCACCCTCGGAGACCTTGACGCCTTCCTTGTTGTCGCCGCCCTCCTTCTTGCCGCCGCAGGCCGCGGTCAGGGACAACGAGGCGCACAGCACCACTCCAAACACCAGTTTGTGGTTCTTCAACGTTCTTCCTTGGTTGTATGAGCGACGGGGCGCCCCGAACACCGGATATCCCTAGTCGGTGTCGGAGCGCAGGACGGCGACGAAGGCTTCCTGGGGGATCTCCACCGACCCCACCAGCTTCATGCGCTTCTTGCCCTTCTTCTGCTTCTCGAGAAGCTTTCTCTTTCGGCTGATGTCGCCACCATAGCACTTCGCGGTCACGTCTTTGCGAAGCGCATTGATGTTGCTCCGGGCGATGACGGAGCCGCCGATGGCACCCTGAATCGGGATCTTGAACTGGTGCCTGGGAATCGACTCGGCCAGCTTCTCGACGTAGTGGAGCGCGCGCGTGCGGGCCTTCTCGCGGTGCACCAGGTAGGCCAGCGCGTCGACCCGGTCCTTGTTCACCAGAATGTCGACCTTGACGATGTCCGAGGACCGGTAATCCAGCTCCTCCCAGTCGAAGCTGCCGTAGCCCCGGGTGATGGTTTTGAGCTTGTCATAAAAGTCGAACAGGACCTCACCCAGCGGCATCTCGGAGACCACCTCGACGCGGCCCACGGCCAGGTAGTTCATCCCCAGCGAAGACGCCCGGTGGTCGCGGCAGAGCTCCATCACCACGCCCATGTAGCTCTCGGGGGTCATGATCGAGGCGCGGATGTAGGGCTCGGTGACGCCCTTGATGTCCGCCGGGTCGGGCCAGTAGCTGGGGTTGTCGACCTCGATCGTCTCTCCGTTGGTCAGCTCGAGCTTATAGAGCACCGACGGGGCCGACAGAATCAGCGAGATGTCGAACTCGCGGTTGAGCCGCTCCTGCACCACGTCGAGGTGGAGCAGGCCCAGGAAGCCGCAGCGAAAGCCGAAGCCAAGCGCAGCGGACGTGTCCTTGGTGTAGGTCAGGGCGGCGTCATTGATGCTGAGCTTCTCGAGCGCCTTGGTCAGCTCGCCGTACTCGTCGGTGGCCATCGGGTATAGCGACGAGAACACGACCGGCTTGGCCGGCTGGTAGCCCGGGATGGGACCGTCGGCGGGGGCGCTCTCCAGGGTGATGGTGTCGCCCACCTCGATGTCCCGAATCGTCTTGATCCCGCAAATGATATAGCCCACCTGCCCGGCCGACAGCTGCTTCTGCTTGTCCAGCTCGAGCCGATGGAAGCCGAGCTCGTCGACCCCGTAGGTCTTGCCGGTGTGCATGAAGGTGACTCGGTCGCCGGCTTTCACGGTGCCCGACATGACCCGGCACATGCAGATCACGCCCCGGTACTTGTCGTAGTAGGCGTCGAAGATGAGCGCCTGCACGGGGCCATCCGGGTCGCCCTCGGGGGCCGGCAGGTTGGCGACGACACCCTCCAGCACATCCTCGATGCCGATGCCGTTCTTGGCCGAGATGGGGATGGCGGCGAAGGGATCGAGTCCCAGGTCCTCGTCGATCTCCTCGCGCGCCCGCTCGACGTCGGCCGCTGGCAGGTCGATCTTGTTGATCACCGGCAGCAGCTCGAGGTCGTGCTCCATCGCCAGGTAGAGGTTGGCGACCGTCTGGGCCTCTACCCCCTGCGAGGCGTCCACGATGATGAGGGCGCCTTCACACGACATCAGCGAGCGCCGGACTTCATGGGAGAAGTCGACGTGGCCCGGCGTGTCGATGAGGTTGAGCGTGTAGGTCACGCCGTCCTTGGCGGTGTAGTCGAGCGTGCAGGTGTTGCTCTTGATGGTGATGCCGCGCTCGCGCTCCAGCTCCATGCTGTCGAGGATCTGGTCGCGAAAGTCCCGGTCGTCGACGCCCCCGCACACCTGGATGATGCGGTCGGCAAGGGTCGACTTGCCGTGGTCGATGTGGGCGATGATGCAGAAGTTTCGAATCGTATCGAGCATGGTCACGCTTCCGGCCGGAGCCGCATGATCGGGATCTCGCGCTGCGTCTTGCGGTCGTAGTAGACGAAGAAAGGCAGGCGTCGCTTCACGCGGTTGAACACCCGCGTACGCTCCTCGCCTTCCAGCTGGGTCACCCGCACCCGCATGCGCTTGCGCCCTGCCTGGATGACGGCGTGCTCGCGCGCGGTGACGTTGTACCACCAGGCCGGCGGCTTCTCCTGTCCGGCGTTGGAGGCCATGACGATGTAGTCGCCGTCGACGTTGACGTACGCCAGGGCCACCACCCGCTGGATGCCGCTGCGCCGACCGATGCAGAACAGCATCAGCATAGGGACGCCACCGAGGTTGCCGCCTATCCACCCACGCGTCGCCATGTACACGGCTTTGTGGATGCGATTGACGCTCTTGTGCCAGGTCACGGGCTTGGCCATGGCGCCCGCTAACACACGGCGTGAGACCTTAGCAACGGGTAAGCGCCGCGATGGCGAGTTAGATGGCCACCTTCTGGAGGGTCAACGCGACCGCCGAGCGCGCCTTGACGCGGTCGGCTCCCCACCCCACCAGGAAGGTCTCCAGCATGTCGGGCAACAACGACCTCACCTGAAGCGCCGCGGGCTGGACCCGGTCGCGCTTTCGAAAATCATCCAGGCCGTGCAGCGCCGCCCACAGGGTATAGGCCGGCGGGACTTCCTTCTGAGCCATCGCCCCAGCCTCTGTCGCCGCGACCATGCGGCGAACACAACGCTCCAGCAGCGGCGAGATGCTCTCCTGGATCTGGGTGGCCTTCTCGTCGCTGAGCACCTTCCTGGGCGTCGTCAAGAACGCCGTGAGGAGCCCGTGACGCTGCTCGTCGTGGGTGCGGTGGGCCGGGTAGGCGATAAAGGCGGCGACCACCTGGGCCAGCACCGCCACGTCAGTGTCTGCGCCCTCGGCGGCCGCCTCGACCTTCGCGATGGTGTCGCTCTGGAACGCGTCGAACTCGGCGATGGACTGCTTCTGCAGCTCGAAGATCAGAGCCTCTTTGCTCGGGAAGTAGCGGTAGAGCCCCCCGACCGATGCCCCAATCTCCTTCGCCAGCCGAACGATGGTGAGCTGATCCGGTCCTTCCTCGAGGACGATACGCATCGCCGCTTCCAGCGTCTGCTGCTGGCGTTGAATCGTCTTGGCCCGATGGCGCGTCATGTCTTTTCCTATTGCGAACCAAGTTCGCAAATGATACCTGACCGAGAAATCACAGCAAAGTGAAAGTGGCGGCAACACACACCCCTGTGGGAGGGACGCACGTGCACGACCTGGTCATTCGAAACGGCAATGTCATTGATGGAACGGGAGCGCCCGCACGACAGGTCGATGTGGCTATCGACGGCGACAGGATCGTCGCGGTGGGGAAGGCTGTTGGCCGCGGAACGCGTGAAATCGATGCACGTGGTCTACTCGTCACGCCTGGTTTTGTCGACTTCCACACGCACTACGACGGCCAGGTCTCGTGGGATTCCTTTTTGACACCGTCGAGTTTGCACGGCTGCACCACCGTGGTGATGGGCAACTGCGGCGTCGGATTCGCCCCGGCTGCGCCCGATCGCCACGATTGGCTCATCGCGCTGATGGAAGGCGTCGAGGACATCCCCGGCGCCGCGCTGACCGAGGGCATCACCTGGGGCTGGGAGTCCTTCCCCGAGTACCTCGACGTCATCGATAGCCTGCCGCACGTCATCGACTTCGGCACCCAGATCCCCCACGGCGCCCTCCGCGCCTATGTCATGGGCGAGCGCGCCAACGACCAGGACGCCACCGCCGCAGACATCCAGGCCATGTACCGCATCGTCAAGGAGGCTCTCGAGGTGGGGGCGCTGGGCTTCTCGACCTCGCGGACATTGCTCCACAAGAGCATCGACGGGATCCCGGTGCCGGGCACCTTCGCCGCCAGGGACGAGCTGTTCGGCATCGGCAAGGCCCTCCGCGACACCAAGCGTGGGGTCTACGGCCTGGCCATCGAGCATCTCCAGGTTCCCAAGGAAATGGGCTGGATGGAGGAACTGGCGGCCGACACCAACCGCCCGGTGATCTTCAACTTCACCCAGACCGACTTCAAGCCCAAGCTCTACACCAAGCTGCTCGGCATGTTGGACGAGGCGAGGGCCAAGGGCGTGCCGCTGTACGGTCAGTGCGCCGGCCGCGCCATCGGCATCATGATGAACTTCGCCATCACCGCGCACCCCTTCGCGCGGCACCCCAGCTTTATGGCGTTGGAAGGCAAGACCTACGACGAGAAGCTGGCCGTCCTTCGAGACCCGGAGTTCAAGCGCCGCCTGATGGACGAAAAGCCCGTCTTCGAAAACCCCTTCGAGGCCCTCATCGCCAAGGGCTGGGGCAAGATGTTCGTCACCGACCCGGAGATGGACTACGAGCCGACCCCGGACAAGTCCATCAAGGCCATCGCCAAGGCTACCGGCCGGCGCCCCCAGGAGCTCGCCTACGAAGCGATGATGGCCGACGACGGCAAGGGATTCCTCTACTTCCCGCTGTTCAACTACGCCAACGGCAACCTCGATTGCCTCCACACGATGCACAGCCATCCGCAGACCCGCATGGGACTGTCCGATGGCGGCGCCCACTGTGGCGCGGTGTGTGATGGCGGCATGCCGACCTTCATGCTGACCCACTGGACCCGCGACCGCGCCCGCGGCGAGCGGCTCCCGCTGGAGTACGTCATCCAGCGGCAGACCAGCCAGTCGGCCCACACCTACGGCCTCTACGACCGCGGCGTCCTGGCCCCGGGCTACAAGGCCGACGTCAACATCATCGACTACGACCGCCTGACCCTCGAGCGCCCCGAGGTGGTCTACGACCTGCCCGGCGGCGGGCGTCGCCTGCTTCAGAAGGCCCGGGGCTACGAGTACACGGTCTGCAGCGGCACGGTCATCCGCGAAAAAGACGCCTTCACCGGCGACCTCCCCGGCCGCCTGGTCAGGGGCGCTCAGGCCAAACCTGCCGCCCAGAAGGCCGTCGCCTGAACAGTTGCCAGCGGCTGCGTACTCTGCGTCCTTTGCGATTGTTGCCGAGCCGACACCAACAGATATGTCAGCTCCAGTAGTATCAGCATGCTCTGCGGGTGCGTGGTCCGCCTGCAGAGAGACATAACGCCCTTGCGATTTTAAAACGTGCGTTATAAACCCGGCCTTCGATTCCGAAGCGGAGGCTGGAAAGATGGTTCAGCACAGCGACTACGACGTGGTGGTGATTGGCTCGGGCGCCGGTGGCATGGCCGCCGGGTTGGCTCTGGCACAGGCCGGAGAGAAGGTGCTGGTGGTGGAGCAGCACGACGTGCCTGGGGGCTGGTGCCACTCCTTCACCCTGGACAAGTACCGATTCAGCCCGGGCGTGCATTACCTCGGAGAGCTGGGGCCGGGCGGGCGGATGCGCCGTATCTACGAAGGGCTGGGCGTCTCGGGCGACATGACGTTCCACGAGCTCAACCCGGACGGGTACGACCATGTGCGTATCGGGACGGGTCGGGACGCCTTCCGGTTCGACATCCCCGCCGGCAAGGACGTGTACGAGCAGCGACTCATCGACCGATTCCCTGCCGAAGCCAAGGGGATCCGGGGCTACCTGAACGCCTGCTACGCCATCGGCCGCGAGCTTGACGACATCAAGGTCCGCAACGTCAAAGAAGCCGTCACCCTGCCCTACCGGCTTCGGCACGTGCTGCGCTGGGCGCCCTTCTCGTTGACCCAGATGCTCGACCGCTTCGTCTCGGACCCGCATCTGAAGGCGGTGCTGGCGATTCAGGCGGGCGACCACGGGATGATGCCGTCGTCGTGCCCGTCGCTCATGCACGCCGTCATCGCCGACCACTACTTCAGCGGCGGCTGGTACCCCAAGGGTGGCGGCTTCACGATTCCTCGCGCCTTCCTGCGGGCCCTCAAGCGTGCCGGCGGCGAACTCCGACTGAAGACCCGGGTGGAGCGCATCCTGGTCGAGGGAAGCGGCAGCGCCCGCCGCACCGTGGGCGTCGACATCACCACTGCTGACGGCGTGTCCGAAACCATTCGCTGCAAGCGCGTCGTCTCCAACGCCGACCCGGAAATCACCTACGGTCGCCTCATCGGCCGCGACAACCTCAGCTGGACCGAGCGCCGCAAGCTGCGCAAGACCACCTGGGGTACCTCCGCCCTGAGCCTGTTCATGGCGGTCGATATGGACGTCCGCGCAGCCGGTCTCGACAGCGGCAACTTCTGGTGCTCCACCACCCCAGACATCGACGCCATGTACCGCGGGCTAGGCGTCGGACAGGATATCCCGGGCCTGTTCCTGACGGTCACGACACTTAAGGACCCGTCCAAGCTCAACAAGACAGGACATCATCAGTGTGAGGCCTTCGCCTTCATCGACTATGCGCGCTTTCAGAAGTGGGCCCACACACGCTATGGCAACCGCCCACAGGACTACGAGGACCTCAAAGAGGACCTTTCGCAGCAGATGCTGAGGGCCATCGACGGCTTCGTCCCCGGCTTCTCCGAGCGGGTCGTGTTCCGCGACCTCGGGACGCCGCTGACCAACGAGCACTACTGCATGTCGACGCGAGGCAACCTCTACGGCACCGAGAAGCGACTCGGCCTGATGGGCCCCCTGGCCTGGCCGGTCAAGAGCAGCATCGACGGCCTGTTCCTGTGCGGTGCCAGCACCGTCGCCCACGGCGTCATGGGCGCCACCATGTCGGGGCTGCAGGCAGCAGCCACGATGTTGGGAACCGGAATCCGGCCTCTGCTGAGCCAGGACGGTCCCGAGCTCAAGGTCGTTCAGGTGGAGCCGAGCGGGGACGCCACGGCGTCGCAGGCCGCCGCCTGAGGCCTACTTCATCAGAAACAGCGCCGCGACAACGCCGACGATGACCAGCAGGGCGGACACGATGACGATCGGGATCCAGGGGGTGCCTTTGCTGGCCGTCGGCTTGTCCGGGAGCTGAGCTACCAGCGGGCTGCGCTTGCCCGTGGCGTTGAGGTCCTGCTGCGGAGCCACCGCGTGGCTCCCCGTGCGGGTCAGGCCCTTGGCCCGACCGCTCTGGGAGATCCGCACCGAGTTCTGTCGATGAGGCCCTTCACCGCCGCCCGCCAGCCCCGCCAGCTGTGGCCTTTGAGCGGCGGTATTGGAGGAGGAGGACAGGCGTCGCTCGCGAGGTACCGCCTGATTGGACGACGACGAGAGCCGACGTTCTCTCGGGGGCGCCTGATTACCGCCGCCACGATGGGGTGACAGCGACCGCCGTACACTCTTCTGTCGAGGCGCCGCTGCCTCGGCCGCTGCCTTGGAGCTCGGTCGTGCGGGTTTGGTGGGGGCCTGACGCCGCTGGGCAGACTCTTGACGGGGTGGAGGCTTGGGCGCCTCCGGAAGCGCGCCGGCCATCTGACTGAGCACCCCGTAGCCGCCCTCCTCGACCTTCTTGGCCAGAGCCGCCAGCTCCGGGATCGCCGCCATGTCCAGCGCGACCGTGTTCTCCACGTCCTGCTCGCGGACACCCTCGCCCGTCGTCATGTAATGCTCGACGTCGGCGCCCATCTCCCGCGCGCTTCCCTGGCGGAGCTTGGGGTCCTTACTCAGTGCCTTGGCGATGACGGTCCAAAGCTCCTCGTTGATCTCGGCCGGGCGGAGCAGGTCGTAATCCTCCTGCGCCAGCCGATGGTCGAGGTAGGCCAACACCTCCTTCTGGTACCCCGAAGGCTTCTTGCTCTTGGGGTCGAACGGGAACGGCTTCCGACCGGTCAGCAGCTGGTAGAAGATCACGCCCAGCGAGTAGACATCGGCCGTGGTGTCGGTCTTTCGTCGCGAGCTGTCGTCCAGGCTGGGGTCGGAGATCTGCTCGGGGGCCATGAACTCTGGCGTCCCTGCGATCATGCCCTCGTCGAGGTCGTCGCCGAAGTCCTGGCCCTCGACGATGTCCTCGTCTTCGAACAGCTTCAGCAGCCCTTGCGAGTCCTGGACCAGGCCGAAGTCCATCAGTTTCACCTGCCGGTCGGCGTTGGTGATCATGATGTTGTCCGGCTTGATGTCGCGGTGCGCCAGGCCCAGCTTGTGGAGTCCAGCAAACCCTTCGCACAGCTGATACATCAGCGCGCACGAGGCCCGCTCGCTGATGGGCTTCTTCTTGATCGTGACGCTGCGCAGGGTGAAGCCGTCGATGAACTCCATCGCCAGCCAGGGGGTGCCATCCGACGCCGTCCCGGAGCCGCGATAGCCCACGCAGTGCGCGTTGGGCGGCAGCTCTCGCATGACCTTGATCTCGCGGTGGAAGCGGCGTTCAGCCTGGCGGTCGAGCCGGTGCGGCACCTTGATGGCGACCTTGTCACCCGAAGGAGTGATGCCGTTATACACCCACGCGAACATACCCTTACCGATGAGGTTCCCCGTGCGGAACCCATCCGACAAGCGCACATTCTCGAAGCGGCTGTGCTGAGGCTGCTTTTTGGCCATGAACCCTGGCGAATCTACCCGGTCTCTCAGCCTATCGCTACCACACTTCCGCCCTCTTACTCACCCAGCTCGAAGTATTTGCAGAACGTGAGCATCCCGTCGGGCTCCAGGAGCCGATGCGGGCCCACCAGCCAGGTGTTGGGATAACCGAGGGAACACGTGGGCCTTTCCAGCGGTCCAGCGACGTGGGCGCAGTCCTCGCAGCGGTACTTGAACGCGAGCGTGTCGACCGTGTCGGCGAAGCGGGCGTTAGCCGCCTCCGGATCACGTTGGTCGTCTTCGCGCGCCCTCACTTGCCGCCCTTCTTGGAGGGACGCTTGGTGGCCGGGGCTTTGCGGCGCTTGGCCAGGCGTGCGGCCTGCCGTCGAACCGCTTCCCCCTGATCGGGCGTAGAGACGCGCCGACTGGCCCTGGCGTGTAGACGCCGCCGTCGCGGCGCCGTCTTCGCCAACTCCGCCGCCACGAACGTCGCCAAAAACCCGTGATAGTCGCCGCCGGCCTGCGCCACCTCGGGCAGCAGGTGCCTCGCCTGGACGGTCTTGCCGGCGTCCAGCAGCAACAGCGTCGCGAATGCCGCCAGCGACGGATGCGTCCGCCCGGCGCGACGGGCCTGCTCCAGGGCAACGTCGACCCTTCCCCCGCGGCAGGCACTCCAGATCATCGCTGCCCAGACGGCCATCGGCGGCTCGAAGCGGTCGTCGGCGATGACCAATGCCGCCCGGGGCCCCAGCACGTGCTTCTCCAAAAAGCGCTGTGCCCGCTTGGACTTCACGGTCTTGTTCTTGCCCGGGTGGAACACCTTGGCCCCGGCTGCCAGCAGCTTGGCGACCTTCTTGGCGAAGGCCTTGTGCACGCGCAGCATCTTGCGGGCGTTGCGGCCGGCCTTGTCGAGCGCTTTGAACTGGGCCTTATACGGCCCCTGGCGCGCGGGATGCCCGGTTGGCGGGAGCCCTTCCAACAGGCTGCATGGGTCGCCGCCGGTGAAGGCTCCCGCGCGCGACGGCCTGGGCGACAGCAGCAGCGCCATCATCGTCGAGGCCACCACCGCGGTCACAGCCCATCGACGCCAGGAGTTGGGGTTCGGTACCGCCACGGGGCACGACGCTACGCGACCGGTCGCCGTCTTGCCAAGGTCGCGGCCACCGAACAGTATGGTGGGCCATGCCGCGATTGGCCCCGACAGTTCTGGGTGTGTTGACGTTTGCAGCGCTGCTGCTGGCGCACGCTGAGCAGTCCGCCAGGGCCAGCGCCGTGGACCAGAACTACGTCACCGTCCTGATGGAGATGCCCAACCCGACGCCGTTCACCACGGTGCGCTACGAAATCATCGACCGCGGCCCAGCGACCAGTGCCGTGCATCGGCGTGAACTTCCCAACTATGGGGAGTCGCTACACGCCATGGCCCTGCTCACCGAGCCCGAGTCGAAGTCCATCTTCGACGCGCTGACGGCCAATGACGCGATGAAGCTCAAGGACGCGGTCATCGACAAGCCCCCGCTGGGCGCGGTCACATGGCGAGTCGAGCTGCTGGTCGACGGCAAACCCCACACCTTCCGCGTCACCGACCCTTCCAACCAGATGGACCGTCGCTACCACCGCATCGTCTCGGCCGTGCGACGGATGGTGAAGCGCCACGCCGGCGAGCTGCCGTTCCGCAACGTCTTCTTCGGTCGTAGCAAGCTGGGCTACGTCAACGTCCTGTCGATTCCGGTCGCCCGCGTCTACATCGACGGTTTCGACACCAAGCTCGAGACGCCGCTGTTCGCGTACGAGGTCGCGGCCGGCAAGCATGTGGTGCGGTTGAAGACCGAGGACGGCCGGTTCGACCGCACCTATAAGGTCATCGTGGGACCGGGCGGCACCACGCGGTTGGCGGTCGACCTCCGATGAGGGATACCCGCGCCGGTTGGCCGCGCCTGGCGCTCCTGGCGGCCGTCGGAGCGCTCACCTGGTGGGGCACCACGCAGCTCACCCCCGACCCCGGGAAGCTCGCCGAGGTCTCCTTCCAGAAGCTGGCTCGAAGCGCTCTGGCCGACGTCCTGCCCACCGATGCGCAAGGGGACGATGGGAAGGTCGTCGTCAGCGCCATCGCCACCACCTGGGCGCCCGACTGTCAGGCGGCCGTGGAGCCGCTCCTGGCGAAGACCGTGAAGGTGGACCGAAACGCCGCCACTGCAGCCGGCTCGCTGACCCTGACGTGCACCCGCGAGGGCCGCCAGCTGCGGGTCGAAGCGGTGTTCACGCCGGCCCCGGCGAAGGGCGCCGCGAAAGACCGAGCGCCTCCAGAGACGACCCGCGCCGACGTCTCCACCTCGCTGCCCGACAACACCAGCCTGTTGCCGCCGCTGTTGGCGGTGATCGTCGCCTTTGCGACCCGACGCGTGATGGCGTCCCTGCTGGGCGCCATCATCCTGGGCGCCCTGTTCGTCAGTGACTTTGCCCCCTGGGAGGCTTTGAAGCTGACCGCAAACGACTACATCTGGTCAGGCGCGAGCGACCTCTTCAACCTGTATATCTTCGGCTTCACGCTAGCGCTCGTAGGGGCGATCCACGTGTGCATCGCCATGGGCGGCATCCAGGGGATCATCGACGCCATCGCCAAGGTCGCCACCAACCTCAAGCGCACCCAGGTCGCCACCGCGCTCCTGGGCATGGCCGTGTTCTTCGACGACTACGCCAACACCGTCATCGTCGGCTCCTCCGCCCGCCCTCTCACGGACGCGCAGCGCATCTCGCGGGAGAAGCTGGCCTACATCGTCGACTCCACGGCCGCGCCGGTCGCCGGCGTCGCCATCGTCTCCACCTGGATCGGCTACGAGATCGGCCTGTTCTCCGGGGAGATGGACTCGTTCTCACACATCGCCAACAGCGGCTACGACTTCTTCTTCGAGGTCCTGCCCTACCGCTTCTACTGCTACTTCGCCGTCGCCCTGGTGTTCATCATCGCGCTCAGTGGCCGGGACTTCGGGGCGATGTACTCCGCCGAGGTCCGCGCCCGCAGCGGCCAGGTGGCTCCGCGTCCGGCCCGTACCCTCAGCGGCGCTCGCCTGAGCGAGACGTTTCCGCGGGAAGGTGTCCCCCACCGATGGCTCAACGGGGTGCTGCCCCTGGTGACCGTCCTGCTGGGAGCGTTCGTGGCGTTCACCGTGGTCGGAGCCGGGCGTCTCGCCGAAAAGGGGCGCGATATTGCCTGGTACAGCCTGTCGGACCTGGGCGACGCCTTCACCGCCGTGGGCGACGACAACATGGCCATCCTCTTCTGGGCGGCCATCGCTGGCACGCTGGTCGCGTTCGGCCTGGCGTGGGGCCAGCGCCTCTTGACGGTCCAGGAATCGCTGCGGGCCTTCTGGCGCGGTGTTCGCTCGATGCTGCCAGCCATCGCCATCCTCGTCCTGGCGATCGGTATTCGCAACGTCACTGTGGACATGGGCACCGAGCGCTTCCTCGCCGCTCTGCTGAGCAACACAGCCCTGTGGCTGCTCCCCCTGTTGACCTTCCTGCTTGCCGCCGGGGTCGCCTTCGCCACCGGCACCAGTTGGGGCACCATGGGCATCCTCCTGCCGGTGGCCATCCCGCTGGCAGCCTCCCTGGTAACCGCATCGGGCGACCCGGCGATGGACATCGTCATCATTCTCGTCGCCGGCTCGGTCCTCGACGGCGCCATCTTCGGCGACCACTGCTCGCTCATCTCCGACACGACGGTGATGAGCTCGATGGCGTGCTCCTGCGACCACATCGAGCACGTGCGGACCCAGGTCCCCTATGCCCTCTTGGCCATGGCCGCAGCGTCCCTGGGATATCTGCTGCTGGCGGTGGACGGGGGCCTCGTTCCGGTCTGGGTGTGTTACCTGCTCGGCTTGGCGCTTATGATGGTGTTCGTTCGCTTCCGAGGCCGGGTGGCTCGTCGCCCGACCGCTCCCTGAGGGAGACCTCCATGCTACAGCGCGGCCAGCCCCGCCCCGCCGTCCTGGCGGGCTTGTGGTACCCCAGCGACCCAAGCCGACTGTCGGCCATGGTGCAGGACTACCTGCGCGACGCCGCACCGAGTCCCAGCGCGGCGCCAGCAGCCATCGTGTCGCCCCACGCGGGGTATCGCTACTCCGGTCCAACCGCAGGGGTCGCCTGGTCGGCGGCCGCTTTGCGGCGACCCCGTCGGGTCATCATCGTTGGTCCTGCGCATCGCGTCGGGTTCCGGGGTGTCAGCGCAGGGGACTTCAGCAGCTACCGCTGCCCCCTTGGGGACATTCCCGTCGACCGGGCGGCCATCGCCGCGCTCGACGCGGAGGGCCTGGTGACTTGCGTCGCCGAGGCCCACGAGGAGGAGCACTGCATCGAGATCATGCTCCCCTTCCTGGCCGCGACGTTTGGCACGTCCGTCCCCATGGTTCCGCTCCTCGTCGGGCGCGCCACCAACGCCGAGGTGGCGGCGGTGCTGGACCGCGTGGTGACGCCCGAGGACCTGCTGGTGGTCTCGACCGACCTGAGCCACTTTCTGCCCTACGACGTGGCCCGCCAGCGCGACCTGGCGACACTCGACGGTGTATCCCGTGGGGAGACCGCCCGCTTGGAAGGCGAGACGGCCTGCGGGTTTCGCGGCCTCGCCGCCACCCTCGAGCTCGCCTCTCGCCGCGACTGGCGCGTGGAAATCCTCGACTACAAGAACTCGGGCGATACAGCCGGCGACAGGGGCCGCGTGGTGGGCTATGGCGCCGCCGCCCTCGTCCCGACGCCGGCGCTGTGATACGAACACCCGCTCGATGACCACGACGCCGACACCAGCACCCGACGCTTCGACCTCACCCGGTGCAGCTGCTGCACCGGGAGCGACGCCGCGGTACGCCCGCTACCTTGCCATCGCGGCGCTGGCTGGAGCGGTGGCTCTGTCCATCGCGGGCGTCTCGGCACGGGACGCCCGGGAAGCGCGGGTCCCCACGGACGAAGCCATCGACGAAGCGGTCAAGATGGTCCGGGACGGCTTCAAGCCTGGAGACCAGGTGCGGGTCGTGCCCAGCTGGAGCGAGAGCATCTGGCACAAGCTGGCCTGGGGAAAGGGGGGCCTGCCCACCAAGGCGCTGCATCGGGGCGACAAGCTCGACCCCATCGAGCTGCTGCAGGCGTCTCGCGTCTGGGTCATCGCGACCTTCGACCGACCGGCCGTGGTGGACTTCGAGCACCTCACGTTCAAAGAGGTGGAGAACACCGCTGTTGGCAGCGATACCGGGGTCACGGTCGCCCTGTACACGCACGAGCGACCCTGGAAGCGGCTGGCGCAGCTCAGCAAGAGCATGCGCCAGACGAAGATGGCCTACGCCAAGCCGGGCGAAAAGACCAAGCCATGTCGTCTACGCGGCACCAGCCAGGCCTGCGGCAAAGGTCAGACGGTGCACGTCAAGCGCGACAACGTGCACCACCGAGAGGTCGAGTGGGCGCTGCTGGTTCCCGGCGCCGATGGGTGGACGGCCCGCATGGAGTGGCCGCTCAAAGCGGTCGCGCCAAGGGGCCCGAAGGCCCCCAAAGACGCCCCCCCGGTGACGGACTACCACGTCGTGGTGCGCGCCGGATTGACCCTGCCTTCCACGCGCAAGCCCGGGGAGACCACCTTCGGCAAGGTCTTTGTGGACGATAAGGCCGTGGGGAGCTTCAGCCTCGGACCGCAGGAGTACTCGCTGGCAAGGTTCCACGCCCCCGCCAGGCCGTCGTCGACGGTCCGCATCGAGCTCAGCGCGGCCACGAGCAAGTCCCGCTGGGTGATGGTGGAGACCGACGTTTTGGTTGGGCCGCCGCCTGAAGCGCTCGAGGGCTGGTTCGCCCAGCCATGAACGATCGCCAGCCCCCGCAGCGGCCCGAGCCGCCCCCGAGTTCGGCCGCGTCATTCGGCCCACACACCGCGCTCCTGGCGGTCATCGCGCTGACGATGATCGGGTTTGTGGCCTACGTCACCCGCCCCTTCATGGTGTTGGTGGTACTGGCGGCCTTCCTGGCCATCCTGCTGAGCCCGCTGAACCGGTGGCTGGAGAAGTACGTCACCCGGTGGGGGGCGCTGGCGGGCATCCTGGTGTTGATCGGAGCGACGTTGACGGCGATCGGGCTGGCGTTCTTCGTCCAGGGTCGCAGCATCGCGGAGAAGGCGCCCGAATATACACAGCGCCTCAAGGACCTCAGCGAGGGGCTGTTGGCCTGGGTCCAGGAGCAGGGGCTGAACATCAGCTGGGACGAGGTCGGCACCAAGGACGCGATGACTCAGGCGCTGGGCTTTGTGGGCTCGGGCGTGGAGTCGGTCATCGGCATCATCACGCAGACCCTGCTGGTGCTGATCATGCTGGTGTTCATGCTGATGGAGGCCGACAGCTTCCACAACAAGCTCGTGCAGGCGCTCGGCACCGGCAATCGTGACCGGGTCGACAAGTCGCTCACTCGGGCGACCAAGAAGATCCAGCGCTACATCACCGTGAAGACGCTGGTGAGCCTGACCACCGGTATGCTGACCTGGGGCATCACCTCTCTCATCGGCCTCGACTTTGCCTTCATCTGGGGCGCCATCGCCTTCCAGCTGAACTTCATCCCCTACCTGGGCTCGGTCATCGCGGTGTTCCCACCGACGGCCATCGCGCTGTTGCAGTTCGACGACCCGACGCCAGCGCTGCTGACCTTCTTTGTGCTGGGTGGCCTTCAGTTCAGCATCGGCAACATCATCGAGCCCCGAATCATGGGCCGCACGCTGTCGTTGTCCCCCACCGTGGTCTTCCTCTCCTTGCTCTTCTGGGGCTGGTTCTGGGGCCCCCTCGGGGTCGTACTCAGCGTCCCACTGACCGCCGTGCTCAAGACCGTCTGCCAATACACCGAGCCCCTCAAGCCGATTGCCCTCATCCTGGGCGATGGCACGGAACGTGAAGATACCGTGGGCGAACTGCCACAGGACGCCGACTCCTCGGCCAAAGTGTAGACTTTCGCCACAGGTGCACACGTGGTGACGGGAACTATTTTCCCACCTCGGCCGCAGCGACGGCATGCGCAACGGTGATGACGGGCGGAGCAGAGGCTATGTTTGGCACTGGCACGGTGTTTGCTCTGGCAGCAGCCCACGCAGCATCATCCCCAGGAGAGAACTCATGCTTCGGCACTTGCTTTCACTCGGGGCGGTAGCGGCCTTCGCCGCGCCCACCCTGTACACGCCGTCCGCCCAGGCTTGCGGCGGTTTCTTCTGCTCCCAGATCCCGGTCGACCAGACGGGCGAGCAGATCGTCTTCGCCGTTGGCGAGGACACCGTCAGCGCCACTATCCAGATCGCCTACCAGGGCGAGGCCGAAGACTTCGCGTGGGTCATCCCGGTCAACACGGCGCCCCAGATCGAAGTCGCGCCCCAGGACCTGTTCACCCAGCTCCGCTGGCGCACCGACCCGCAGTTCCGCCTCAACCGCACCAGCTCCGGCGGAACCTGTCACGAGTACGCCTACCCCCCGATGGCGTTCGACAGCGCCGCCGGCGGCGGAAACGGCGTCGAGGTCGTCGACCAGAGCGACGTCGGCCCCTACAACACCGTGACGCTGGACTCCAACGACAGCCAAGCCCTGTTCACCTGGCTCAACGAAAACGGCTTCGACCAGCCCCCCGAGTCGCTGCCGCTCATCGACCACTACGTCAAAAACGACATGTTCTTCGTGGCGCTCAAGCTCAAGAAGGGCGCCAGCACCGGCGAGATTCAGCCGGTCAAGCTGACCTTCCAGGAAGAGAACCCGTGCGTGCCGCTCATCCTCACGCAGATCGCCGCCTCCAACGACATGCCGGTACGCATCTGGGTGCTGGGCCAGCACCGCGCGGTGCCGCTGAACTGGTTCCACGTCGAGCTGAACCTCAAGAAGATCAACTGGTTCGCTGACATCTATGGGGGCTTTGGCGGCTTCGGCGGTCCCTTCGGCGGCAGCATGGGCGTCGACAACAACTACGACGCGGTCCTGACCCAGGCGGTCAACGAGGCGGCCGGCCACGCCTTCCACACCGAGTTCGCTGGCCCCACCGCTGACATGGGCCTCGAAAACGCCCTGTACGACCCCAACCGCTTCGACCTGGGCACGCTGCAGACCCTGACCGACCCCGCCGCGTTCGTCTCCGAGGCCCTGTCCCAGGGCTTCCCCCGCGACGCCACGATGCAGGCCCTGCTGCGCAAGCACATCCCGATGCCCCAGGCGCTGATCGACCAGGGCCTCGAGGAGCGTGACTTCTACAACAACCTGGAGGGCTACGCCGAGTACTTCCCGGCGATGAACTTCGACCCCGTCGCCTTCGCGATGGATCTGGACGAGCGCATCATCCAGCCCATGGAAGACGCTCAGAACATGGTCCTCGAGCACCCCTACCTGACTCGCCTGTACTCCACCGTGTCGCCTGACGAGATGACCCGGGACCCGCTGTTCGGCTTCAACCCCGACCTGCCCGACGTCTCCAACATCCACGAGGCGGACGCCGAGTACATCTGCGCGCCGGCTGACGGCACCCAGACCGACAAGGTCATCATCACCCTGGCCAATGGCGACCAGTTCGAGGTCGAGGGTCCCTTCGACGACATGGGGCAGCCGGTGGAGCTGCCGGACTTCCCGACCGAGCCTGCGGCCTCAAAGATCGAGCTGCTCGGCACCAGCGGCGAGGGCAAAATTGTCCTCCCCGGCAACGCCGCTTCCGTCGACCAGCAGCTGGACGTGGAGAACCCCGAGAACGTGCTGGGTGGCCTGGTCACCCCCGAGATCACCCCGCCGATGACGGGCGGTGGTGACGGCACCTCGGGCGTGTCGGGCTGCAACAGCGGCGGCAACGGCGAAAGCCTGCCGGTCTTCGCGCTGCTGGCCATCCTGGCGCTGGCCCTGGTACGCCGCCGGGCCTAATCGCCTTCCACAGCTCCTAGAGCCATGAAGAGCAGGGTCCCTCGGGGCCCTGCTTTTCGTTTGGGAGCAACACATCTCGGGAAACCGTTGATACGTGGGGACGAGCGTGGCCTGAAGCCCAGTCTCGGGGCGTGTTCCGCATCCGACGCAGTCGGACGGCCTTTGGCGACGGCGCGCCCCCGCGAGCTTGCGAGCGGAGGCGCAGAGGAGCCGAGTATGGCCGCCCCGAAGGGGTGCGGAGCCCCCCAGCGGGGGGTTTGGGGGGCGAATCAGATCGTCCAGCCATCCAACTTCCACCAGGAAATCAACTAAGTCCGGAGATGTGATCAACCATCAGCCCAGCGGGGGAGTTGGGGGGCGAATGAGATCGTCCTACGGTGCGACGGACCTCCACCGGCCTTCCATCGAAGAGAAATCTCGGCCAGCAATTTCGGGCACGGGCCCGGTCACGGGCACGGGCACGGGGGAGCGGGCTGCCGCCCATCGTTCACGGTGCTAGGGTCCGCGTCATGGCAAACGAACGCGTCATCCTCGTCGACGGCAGCTCCCTCATCTTCCGGGCCTACTACGCTCTGCCCGGCAATCTGGCGACCTCTCAGGGCCTGCACACCAACGCCATCTTCGGCTTCGCCAACATGTTCCGGAAGATGTTCGCGGGAAAGACGCCGACCATGGGTGCGGTGGTCTTCGACGCTCCCGGCGGCTCGTTCCGAAACGAGATGTACGCCGGCTATAAAGCGGATCGCCCCGGGATGCCGGGGGACCTGCGAGAGCAGCTGCCCTGGATCTACAAGCTCGTCGACGCCCACAACTTCCCCCAGATCCGGCTGCCGGGGTACGAAGCCGACGACGTCATCGGCACGCTGACCCGCATGGCGCTGGAAGCCGGCCACGAGGTCTACATCGTGGCCGCGGACAAGGACTTCGCGCAGCTCATCGGGCCCGACGTGCGGATGGTCGACACCCTGCGGGACGTCACCTACGACACCGAGTTGGTGAAGAAGAAATGGGGCGTCCCCCCAGAACACATCACCGACCTGCTGGCGCTGATGGGGGACAAGATCGACAACGTCCCCGGCGTGCCGGGCGTGGGCAAGAAGACGGCGGCCACCCTCATCGACAAGTTCGGCAAGGTGGAGAACCTGGTCGACAACCACCTCGACGACCTCAAGGGCGCTCAGAAGACCCGCATCACGGAGAACAAGGACCAGCTGCTGCTCAGCAAGAAGCTGGTCATCATCGACCAGCACGCCCCGGTCGGGGTCACGCTGGCCGACCTCGCGGTCAAGCCCCCGGACTCGGCGGTGCTCAACCCCCTGTTCGTGGAGCTGCAGTTCTACTCGCTCATCAGCGACGAGGCCCTGGACAAGGCGTCCGAGAGCGGTGCAGCGGTGGATTACTCCACGGTCACCGCGACCGCCGACCTCGACGCGCTCCTACAGCGCCTCCGAGGCAGCGGAGAACCGACCTGCATCACCCCGGTCTTCGACCACTCGGTGCACGTCGTGGGGGACAACCCCATCATCGGAGTGGCCCTGTCGCAGGCGGCAGGGGAAGCCACCTACGTCCCGCTGAAAGCTCTGGACGCCGCCGGCCACGCGGCGCTGACCGGCTGGCTCGGGGACGCCGATGCCCCCAAGGTGGCCCACGACTTCAAGCGGCTCTGGGTGGGCTTCAAGCGCATGGGGATCGCGGTTGACGGCGTCGCCTTCGACCTGCGCCTGGCCTCGTTCCTCTTGGATCCCACCCGGCTGATTCCCCACCGCCTCGACCAGCTCGTGCGCGAGTTCCTGCACCGCACGGTCCGCCCCGCCAAGAGCGTCGTCGGCTCGGGCAAGAAGCTCAAGCGCTTCTCCGAGGCTTCGCAGGAGGACGTCGCGGCTTACGCCTGCCACCTCGCTGACGCCTGCGCCTCGGTGTTCCCGCCCCTTCTGGAACGCCTTGAGCAAAGCGGCATGTACAGCCACCTGATGGAGCACGAGCTGCCCCTGTCGTTCGTACTGGGCGAGATGGAGGCCGACGGCGTCAAGGTCGACAAGCCCGATCTGGACGCTCTGGGGGTGGAGTTCCGGGAGCGATTGGAGCAGCACCAGCAGAAGGTCTGGGACCTGGCCGGCGGCACGTCCTTCAACATCAACTCCACCAAGCAGCTGGCCAAGGTCCTGTTCGAGGACCTGCAGCTGCCGATCATCAAGCGCACCAAGACGGGCTACTCCACCAACCAGGAAGTGTTGGAGAAGCTCGCCGACACGCATGACGCCGCCATCGCCAAGGAAATCCTGGCCTATCGGAAGCTGGCCAAGCTCATCAACACCTACACCGACGTCCTCACCCGCTCGGTGGACCCGGGCACCGGCCGCATCCACGCCACGTTCCAGCAAACAGTGGGCGCCACGGGCCGGCTCATCTCCACCGACCCCGACCTGCAGCGAACCCCCATCAACACGCCCGAGGGCAAGCGCATCCGCCACGCGTTCGTCGCGAAGGAGGGGTGCAAACTCATCAGCGCCGACTGGTCCCAAATCGAGCTTCGCATCCTCGCGCACGTGACCGAAGACCCGCTGCTCATCGACTCGTTCACCCGTGGCATCGACGTCCACCGGAGGACCGCCGGCCAGATCTTCGATGTCGAGACCGACGCGGTCAGCGCCGAGCAGCGCAAGGTGGGCAAGACGGTCAACTTCGCCACCATCTACGGCCAGGGCGCCACCGCACTGAGCCAGATGCTCAAGGTGCCGCGGGCCGAAGCGAAGAAGTACATCGCGCGCTACTTCGACAGTTACGCCGGTGTGAAGCAGTGGGTGGACCGCGTGGTCGCCGATGCGCATCGGGACGGCTTCGTCACTACGCTGCTGGGTCGCAAGCGGTTCATCCCCGAGCTGTCATCGAACACCATGATGGTACGCACCCAGGGCGAGCGTATGGCCGCGAACACCCCGATTCAGGGGTCGGCGGCGGACATTTGCAAGCTCGCGATGCTGGAGATTCCCAAGCGCTTTGCGGCTGCAGGGCTAAAAACGCGGATGCTGCTCCAGATCCACGACGAGTTGGTCTTCGAGGCCCCCGAAGGAGAGACCGATCAGGCGTGCGCCATCATCCGGGACGTGATGGAGCACGTGGTGGACATGCAGGTCCCGCTCAAGGTCGACGTGGGTGTAGGCGACAGCTGGGCCGAGGCCCACTAACGCATGGTTCGCCCTTCGGGCTCCTGTAGGGGCTCATCAACGCCCGCCGACCAAGCGCCTGGACGTATCGCCCGTCGGGCTCTGAACACAGCGCATCAGCACCACTTCGTGGCACTGATGAGCCGGAGGCCTACTCGGCGGCGGGAAGCCCCAGCTGAGCGCGCAGCGTGTGCAGCTGCGGACGCTCGTCGCCAAGCCCGGTGGACAGGTGCCCGCGGGTCAGGGACTCAAACCGCTCGAGCATCGCTTCGACGCGCTGACGACCGCCGTTTTCGCGGACCGCCTCACGCGGGGTCTTGTCCCCGAGAGCGGCCGACGGCATGTCGATCCAGTGACGCGCCCAGGCGTGCAGCCAGGTGACGGTTGCCTTGCGGACATCCGGGTCGGCCCGGAGCCAACGGCTTCCACCGCCGTCCTCCGCCCAACGCTGCACCGCGCCGTGGAAGTCCTCCAGCACCCGCATGCGGTGCGGGAGCGTGCGGCCGAGCGCGTCGCTCAGGCCGTCCATCAGGTCGTCCAGCCGCGCCGACGAGTTGGCCCCGAGCACCAGGCTCGAGCCCTTGACCTCGACCCAGCCAGCGGCGCGATCCCCGTCCGTGAAGACGTAGAGCTGACGCTTGTCGGCGTGTAGCCGGACGAGGCGGTCGCTCTTGGCAAGGGCGCGAACGTCGGCGTCCTCGCCCAGCTCGCTCAGCGGCATGGTGGTGGTGCACAGCACCAGGGGATCACCCTCGCCATTGTGGGCCTGGGGCGGACGCGCCAGGTTCTCCAGCAGCTGATCACCGAAGTGCAGCAGCTCGGGGGTGAACGCCTTCATCTTGTCGATCTGGCTCAGCGTCTGGGACGCCGAGCCGGGGTCCTCGACGTCGTCGGCTTCGGCGGTCTTGTGCTCCTCGCCGATGATGGTCGACAGCTCGACCGCCACCGCGGGCCGTGCCTCGGGCGGCAGAACCGCGTAGATGGCGTCCACCAGGACGGTATGGCCGTCGCTGTCGGTGGGCACCTTCAGCAGGCGGGCCTGAAGGACGTTGTGGGCGAAGAGGTCGCCCTCCAGCCCCTCGTCCGGGACCAGGAATACCTCGCCGCTGAGCATGTCCCGCAGCCGCACGCCGGACGGACCAGCGTCCTCAAGGGCTTCGTAGAAGCCGACGCAGGAGTGAGTCAGCGCCTCCAGCAGGCGGGCCTCGAAACGATCGTGGTCGGCTTCGGCGAGGAACCGCTCGGCCACCGTGGGCAGCCCGCTGTCGACACGCCAGTCCCACAGGAACCAGGGGAAGAAGCGAATGCGCTCGTCCTCGTCCTCGAGGATCTCGGCTTCAGCCGTCGCGACGTCCAGCTCGAGTCCGTAGAACTCCCGGACCGCGGCGATCAGGTCGTCGTCGAATCGGGTCATGGCCGAAAATGCCATGCACCGGCTCACGACCAGGGGAAGAGCCTGCCGCAGCCGCCCGCGCTCCCAGGACAACACGTTGCCCGTGAGGTGCTGGAGTTTCTCGGCCACCGAGTGCGTGTGGGTGGTCCGGCCTCGGGTGGGGCCCTGGGTCGGAATCATGACGTCGGACATGGGAGGCTTCTAAACCCGCCTTCCGAAGCTTGTCAATTTCCTTGGTGCCCAAAATCGCCTCAAACCCCCGCGCGTTCAGGCGATTGGCGGCTTTTTGGAGACGCAGATTCGGCCGATGACGTGATGACATCCGTCAGAGAACCGTCCCGTGCCCGTGCCCGACTCAATGGCCGCGCCTTGCGCGCTGTCGGGGCGCATCCGTCGGGACCTTTGTTCCCCCTCTAAACGGCGCAACTCGACGTCGCTCGCCTCGACGGGCGAGTTCCTGGCCGTAGACCTCGTTCCCCTCAACCCAAGCTTTTCGGGCACGGGGCTATAGCGGTGCGTTGCCCGTACACGCGTCGTGGGCCTGAATGCACCCCTGATTGGCGAGGCACTGGTTGCACTGAGCGCCGCCAAAGCCGCTGGTGCAGTTGATGCCGCACTTCTGCATGGCGCACACCACGGTGTCGGCATAGCAGTCGAGGCAGTCATCCCCCACCGTCAGCCCCAGGCCGACGCAGCTCTTGGCGCAGGACTTGGTCTGCCCCTGGAAGTAGCACTCCAACCCACAGTCGGTGAGTACGCCCCGCAGATAGGTCAGGTCGACCGTCCAGACGACCGCATCCTCCTCGTCGGTACACGCCCCCACGCCCACATCGAAGCACTGCTGGTCGAGACATTGCTGCCCGCCGCTGCACGTCCCACAGACCCCGCCGCAACCGTCGGGTCCACAGTCCTTGCCGTCACAGTCGGGGTCGCAGAAGCAGGTACCGTCGATCAGACAGAGGTGATTGGCTGGGCACGTACCGCAGCTGCCACCGCAGCCGTCGGGACCGCACTGTTTGCCGTTGCACTGGGCGGCACACCCCGGGATGCACTGGTTGGCGGCGTTGCAGAACTCGTCGGCGGCGCAGGTCCCACAACTGCCGCCACAGCCGTCCCCGCCGCAGGCCTTACCGTCGCAGTTGGGCACGCAGACGCACTGCCCGTTGCTGCAGGCGCTGCCGGAGCCGCAGCTGCCGCAGCTCCCCCCACAGCCATCGGAGCCACACACCTTGCCACTGCACTGGGGCACGCAGCTGCAGATCCCGCCGGAGCAGACCTCGCCAGCAGGACAGATCCCGCATGACCCGTTGCACCCATCATCGCCGCACTGCTTGCCGGCGCAGTTCGGCTCGCACAAGCAGACGCCATCGAGGCACTCGGCGTTGCCAGGGCAGAACCCGCAGAAGCCGCCGCACCCATCGGGGCCGCAGGGCTGGTCGCAGTTGGGCTGGCACTCGCACTGCCCATCCTCACTGCACTGCTGAACCCCGGGACAGACCCCGCACACGCCACCACACTCATCGGGGCCGCACTCTCGACCAAAGCACTGTGGCTGGCAGCCGTCCGAGTAACACAGACCCTCGAAGCAGAAGAACGTGTCGGGGCACTGCCCGCAGCTGCCGCCGCAGCCGTCAGAACCGCATGCGGCGCCCACGCAGCTCGGGACGCAGGTGCATTGATTGCCAAGGCACACCTCGCCGGACGGACACCCACCGCAGGACACGCCGCACCCGTTGTCTCCACACTCCTTACCGTCACAGCTGCAGGTACCGGGAGCGCAGGCGCCGTCAGGCTGGCAGACCTGCCCCGAGGAGCACGCGCCGCAGACCTCGCCACACGCATTCAGCCCGCACTCGATCCCCTCACAGGTGCAGGGCTCATCACCCTTGCAGGTGCCGTCGGGCTGACACTCCTGGTCCTCGTCGCAGATGCCGCAGGTACTGCCGCACCCGTCGGGGCCGCACTGCTTACCGACGCACTGGGGCTCGCATCCGGGCGGAATACAGCCGCCGCCGACGCAGCTCCACTCGGCTGGGCAGCTCCCACAGACGTTTCCGCATCCATCCGGACCGCACACGAGACCCGCGCAGGCCGGCTCACAGCCAGTCTCCACGCAGCTGCCCTGTTGGCACTGGAAGCCGGCCGCGCAGTTGCCGCAGCTTCCGCCGCAGCCCACGTCGGGCCCACACTCGGCCGCGCCGCAGGTGGAGGTGCAGCCGACGCAGACGCCCCCCTGACAGACCTGCCCAGGCGCGCAGGTCTGCAAGGTCACCCAGGCGTTGCTCACGCACTGCTCGATGACGGAACCTGAGCACCGAATCGCGCCGAAGGTGCAGACGGGAGGGTCGACGCCATCGGGCCCCAGAGGCTCTCCGTCCGCGCCGTTATCGGGATTACCGGGCCCGCCATCGGGGGCATCGGTCGGCGCAACGCCGAGCCGTACGCCCCCCTCCAGGCAGCCTGGGTAGCCGCTGAGGGCAAGAACCGCCAAGAATGTGGCGAGTGCTCGGGTCGTGGTCATCGGGGTCACGATAACACCTTAGTGGTCGGGCGACTTCGCTACCAGGGAGCGCTGGTGTGCAACGGCTGTCAAACTCTGGTAGCTCTGTCTGTGTTGTGCCGATGCACCGCGACCCGTCATCCGGCCCCGTCGAGGGAGCCGACACGCTGAGCCTCCAGCCAGGCGCGGTGGTCGCCGAGCGCTACCGTCTGGAGCGCCCCCTGACCCAGGCCGGCAAGATCTGGTCGTGGGCCGCGATTGACGAGACCCTCAACGCGCCTGCGACGCTGCAGCTGCACGACGGTGGCGACGCCTACTACGACAGGCTCAACCGACTGCACGACCGGCTCGGGACCATCGATCATCCGGTGGTGCACGGCGGTTACGATATCGGTCGAGAGGTCGGCGGGACGATCTTTGTCGCCACCGAGCAGCTCGGGGTGGCCACCCTCGACGAGGTGCGCAACGCCGACGTGCGGACGGCGGTCCGTCTGGCCATCGAGCTGCTGCATGGGATCGACGCCGCTCACCAGGCCGGTGTGGTGCACGGCGACATCTGCACCCAGGTGGTGTTGCTGGAGCCCGGCGAGGACGGACTGCTTCACGCCCGGCTGGTGGATTTCGTGGTGGGGGTGACGCGGGACTCCGACAGCGGCCCGACGCCCGGCGTCAGCAAAGACATCCGGGGGGTCGCGGAGGTCCTCTACGAGCTGCTCACCGGCCAACCCGCCGGAGATCAGCACCCCATCCTGACGCCGCGCTCCGGACTCGATGTGCCGCAGACCCTGAGCACGATCGTACTCGATCAGCTCAACGACCCGGACACCTATCCCTCCGCGCTTTCGTTGGCGCGACCACTCGAGGCGGTGCTGGCGGATCTGAACAAGGGCGGCGCCGGGGTCGGGATGGAACAGCTGCAAGACGCGTTGCTCGCCGTCGGTCGAAGGTCCGAACCGCAGGAGATCATTCGGGCCCTGCCCGCGGTGGTCGCCTCGGTCACCGGTGCCGCCAGCGTCGAGCTGGTGGAGGTGGGCCTGCGGGGCCGCTTGATCGTGACCGGCCGCCATGGCGTGGGCAATGACTTCACCAAGGGCGCGCTGCCAGCAGAGCTGCGCCGCACCCTCGCGGGGCCACCGAAGAAGTTCCGGGCCCTGGCCGCCGAGGCTGAACACGCCGCGCTGTTGCCGGTCCGCCTGGGCGACGCCCGGGTGACGGTGGTGGCGGTGCCGCCCCAGGGCCAGGAGTTCGATTCGCAGACGCTGGCCGCCGCTTCGATCGTGGTGGCCCACACGGCGTCCCTGGTGGAGCGACTGCTGGTCCGGCGCTCGATGCTCGACGAGACAGCCTGTCGCGCCGCCACCCTGGACCTGGTTGGGGACGCGGTGCTGCTGTTGGGGGCTCACGGTATCGTCCGCGCCTGCTCCGAGGCCGCCGCCGAGCTCCTCGACGTTCATCGGGAGGCGGTGGTCGGGCGGGTGCTGCGCGACGTCGCGGGTATGAGCGAGCTGGCGTCAAAACTGGCCTCCCTCCACGGCCTCGACAACGTCATCGTGTCCCTGGGCCGCGAGGACGTGGTGGTCAGTTCGCGGCAGTTCCCCGGTGGGGTGGTGGCTCGGCTGGAGCCGGTGACTCAGGGAGGCACCGTATCGTCGGTCAAGCGCTCCCTCGGCCGGCTGTCCTTCGACGCCCTGGTGGGTCAGGACCCCAAGATGCTCGGGGCACGTCGCACGGCGCAGCATGCCGCCGCTGACGGGCGTCCGATCGTGATCATCGGCGAGCCCGGTACCGGCCGACGTACCCTGGCCGAGGCCGTCCACAGAGCTTCTCGGCGTTCCGAGGGACCTTTCCTGACCGTCGACGTCTCCCGCATGCTGCCCGGGGGTATCGAGGCCGAGTTGTTCGGGGCTGCGCCCGGTTCGAACGCGGCGAAGACCTACGGCGGCCCCATTCCGGGCAAGATCGAGCTGGCTCATGGCGGCACCCTGGTGATCGTCGGGGCCGACAAGCTCCTCGCCTCGGTGCAGACCCGCCTCGCCACCACCGCCGTGGATGGAACCTTCAAGCGCCTGGGTAGCGAGGAGACGGTACGCTGTTCGGTACGCCTGATCGTGGTCATGAAGCATCTCCCTGAGCACGGCGCTTTGAAGGACCTCACCTCCGCCGCCACCGTCACCCGCATCGACCTTCCCCCGCTCCGGGAGCGGGTACAGGACCTCCCCATGTTGGCGGCTTACCTCATGGAGCGGGCCTCTGCGCACCTCAGCCGCGCGCCTCTGGAGATTGGCTCCGACGTGATGGGCGACCTGGCGCGCTACCATTGGCCTGGAAACGTGCGCGAGCTGTCGGAGCTGGTCGAAGCATGGCTTAGCCTGCTCCCGGTGGATGCGACCCAGGTGGAGCGGACACCGGCACACATCCGGCGCGCCCTGGAGAGCAGCTGACCGTTGGCCGACCCCGTCGATATTCTCAAGCGCATCGCCTTCGGGCTCGAGTTCCAGGGCCAATCGTCGCGGCGCATCTCCGCCTACAGCAACGGCGCGCGGACGCTGAAGAAGATTGGCCGCGACCTGCCAGAACTCTACGACAGCGGCAAGCTGGCGGACTTCCCCGGCATCGGCAAGAGCATCCTGACCGTCGTGGGTCTGGCGCTGACCGACCAGCCCGTGCCTCTGCTCGAGCAGCTGCGTAGTGACATCCCCGAGGGCATCTGGACGCTTCGCGGTATCCGCGGCGTCGGCGCCAAGAAGATCAAGCAGCTGCACCGTGAGCTGGGCATCACGAACCTGGCGGAGCTCGAGTACGCCTGCAACGAGAACCGCCTGATCGAGCTCAAGGGATTTGGTCCCAAGAGCCAGGCCAAGGTGCTGGAAGGCGTCGAAGAGTTGAAGGCCAACATGGGCCGCTGGCGACAGGACCAGGCCTTCTACGTCGCCCGGACGGTGCGTGCGGCGATGGGTGCCAACGCCGTGTTGATCAGTGGGGATATCCGTCGGGGCACCGAGACCATCGCGGATGTTCAACTCATCGCCGTCGAGGCCACTGGCGCGATGGTCGTCGAGCGGCTGAGCGACGCTGGAATCGACGCCACCCTGGACACCGACGGTGGCCTGCCGGTGGTGCGCGCTGCCGTCCTGGGCACCCCTACCCGGGTGTATCCGTGCGCCGAACGAGGCGACGTTGGCGTGGCCCACCTGCTGACGACGGGGCCGGACAGTTTCATTCAGAAGCTTCAGACCCGGGCGGCCGAGGTCGGCCAGACGCTGGGCCCGGCGGGTCTGTTCGAGGGAGCCAGCCAACTTGCCACAGACACCGAGGACGCCGTCTTCGAACACCTCGGGCTATGGCCGACTCCACCCGAGCGGCGCGACGATGCGGTTCCGGTACGCCGCGCCCAGCGGCGCCCGGCGAAGTTGGTGCGGGTCGAGGATTTGAGAGGCGCGCTGCACAATCACACGACGGCCTCCGACGGGATCCACAGTCTGGCCGAGATGCGGCAGGCGGCCACGGCATTGGGCTGGGAATACCTCGGCATCTCTGAACACAGTCAGACGGCTGCGTACGCCGGTGGTCTCGTGCCCGACGCGTTGCTGGGCCAGGTGGACGACATCGCCGCAGCGAATGCGCAAAGCGATGGCGGCGCCCACCTGCTTTCGGGCGTAGAGAGCGACATTCTGCGCGAGGGACAGCTCGACTACACACCGGAGGTGATGGCCCGGCTCGACTTCGTGGTGGCCAGTAGCCACAACCGCTACCGCCTGTCGGAAGCAGAAACGACGGCCCGGATGGTCGCGGCAGCGCGCTCGCCATGGGCCGACATCATGGGGCACCCCACCGGGCGTCTGTTGCTGGGGCGGCGGCCAAACGCCTTCGACGTCGAGGCGATGCTGGACGCCTGCGCCGAGAGCGGTTGTGCGGTGGAGCTGAACGCCAACCCGCAGCGCCTCGACCTGAACGACCGGCAGCTGGCGATGGCACGCGAGCGGGGCGTGCTTGTGTCCATTTCCCCCGATGCCCATAGCACTGCCGCGCTCAATCACGTGCACTACGGGGTCCTCGTGGCGCGCCGCGCCGGGCTGACTCCGGACGACGTGCTGAACTGCATGCCCCTCGATGAGCTTCGTACATGGCTGCATAGCCGAAAGGAACGCGCCTCAGCGATGAATTGAGGCCTTCTCGCACGCGATTCCTGTTTGCTCTCAACCGCATGGGCACGAGCACGGGGTCGCATGGAACATCATCGCAGAGCGGGCGCAACGCCGAGATGGCTGAGCCTGGCGGGCCTTCTTCTGGCGCTTTGGGGGCCACCTGCCCTGGCCAGCGGCAGGCCGAGTAGTGCCGCCGACAGCCCTGAAGGCCACCCGCACGTTATCTTTGGCCCCAAAGTGACGGTGGTGGAGCTGTGCGACGACCGCGGGCACCCCCACGAGACCATGGTGGGCCCCGGCTTCTTCTTCGCAGCGCTCCTGGAGCACGGAGAGCTGGAGGTGGAAGCATCCGTCAAGACGATGTTCGCCGACCACGAGATCGCCGTCCCCGTCGAGCTGGTGGTCAAGAAGCTCTTCCACCCGGCGCCCTGGGTCCACCCGTTCATCGGGGCGGGGGGCTCGTTGGTCATTGCCGACGTGAACGAGCCCGGAAAAGACGGCGCCGCCCCCGACCACCAGCTGTTGGTGGTCGGGGGCCTGGCGACGGTTGCCGGGATCGACTTCTGGCTGACCCACGAGGTGGGCTTGGCGCTGGAGGCCGACTTCAACGTGCTCGGAGGGCACGGGCTGTTGTTCGAGCTTGGCGGCTCGGTGTCGCTGCTATACGGCTTCTAGTAGGGCCGCAGCACGATATCCGCCTCGGTGGTCAGCAGGTCCACCGCCCCCTGGCCATCCCACAGCTGGCCACCTACGATCCCTGGCCCGACCTGGTCCTCGTACCAATCCAAACCCTCGATGGCGAGCCCTCCTGGAGCGGTGGTACGCGCCCACAGCATCGCCCCCCAGTCCATGGGCAGGGCAAGGTCGATGCCCGCCACAGAGGTGGTCAGCTCCACGTAGCCGAACGGCGGGGGGTTCACGCTGGCGAAGATCATCCGCTGCGACGTCGACGCCTGGACGTTGCCGGCGATGTCGAGCAGGCGCATCTCGGCGCGTCGGGTTCGGGCGTCGATGTCACCGATGTGGCTCAGCACCCGAATCTGCCCGTCTTCGTTGCGGATACGGGCGTTGCCGCTGGTGTTGGTCAGCTCGATGTAGTCATCGTCGGTCGTCAGGTCCAGCACGGGCAGGCCGATGACTTCGATGGGCTCATTCTCGGTGAACACCGACACGGTGATCCCCGGCGGCACCCGCAGGAACAGGTCTGCCTCGATGTCCTCGATGCCCGACGTCGCGGGCCCAGCCAGGGTGAGCTGAAGGGAGGACGGCGGGCCGCTTTCGACGATGGAGATCTTGGACACCGCATCGCGGGCAAGCGACTCGTTGTCGTAGCCCTCGGCGCGGACCTTCACGGTGCCGACGATCTTGGTGACGGTGGGGTCAGCCTGGACGATGACGTGACCGTCGTTGGTTCGGATGGTGAGCCGGTCGGTGGGCGTATTGGCGGACTCGAAGCTGCGCGTCTCCCGGGCGCTCTCGCCACAGGCCACCAGCGTCGTCGCAATCAGGGCCAAGGCCCCCAGGTACACAGCAATGCCTCTCATCTCAAACCTCTCATTCAAGTCGTCAATCCCGTTGGTGCCGGCTAGACGACCCGCGCGAGAGATTATTCAAGCGGCGGCCGCACGCACGACCTCCAACAACTCATCGCCATACCGCTTGGCCGTAATCTCCCCGACGCCCGGAACCTCGAGCATCGCCTCCACGGTCTCGGGTCGTGTGGACGCAATACCCGCCAGTGCCCGGTTCGACACCACGAGGTACGGCGGGATGGCGCGCGAGACCGCCTGGCGACGCCGCCATACCCTGAGCGCGTCGTAGAGCGGCTGCTCGGAGTCCCTCAGCTTGGCGCGATAGTCCACGGCTGGCCGCCGAATCGGGCGTTCCCGGGGCTGGACCTGCAACACCAGGTTCAATCGGGGCAGGCCATCGTAGCTGAACAGCTCAGCGTGCTCGACGGTCACCTCGCTGCCCGCCAGCTCGGTATCGAGAAGACCGGTGTCGAAACCGTCTCCCATAGGGTCATAACTCAGCGTGTAGCACTTCAGGTTTGCCATGGGCTTTGCACTCCTTTTGCCGCACCATTGGATACGGACGGACAGGGACCAGAGCCGCTCAGGGCTCTCCCCCATGTAATGGCGCCGAGGCGCAGAAGTGTCGCAGACAAACTCCCAATCCCAGCAACCATCGCTGTCGCACGAGTTCCACTACTGGCCCGTGGAGACCTGCGAGCACGAGGTGTCTCCCTACGACAGCTCCTGTCGGCCCGAGCCGAAGTACAGCGGCTGGGGGGTCTTCGCCCTGCTGTGGGGCATGAGCGCCAAGCCGCGCTCGGTCGTCTTCAAGTGCTGGAAGTGCGATCGGACGGTCTTCGAATCCGACGACGCGGAATTGCTGGAGCAGCACGGAAAGACATGAAGTCATGACGGCGTCTACGAACCCCGCCACGGTCCACGCCTACCGCGGCCCCATGCTGGAGAACGTGCACCACGTCTCGGTGGCGGTGGTCAACCCACACGGACACTTGCTGGCCAGCTGTGGCACGCCCCACATGACCATGGTGCTCCGCTCCACCGCCAAGCCCTTCCAGGCCCAGGCGATGTTCGCCACCGGAGCCATGGACGCCCACCTGGTCAGCAGCGAAGAGCTGGCGCTGGCATGCGCTTCCCATGACACCATGCCGCAGCACGTCGACCGCGTCCGCACGTGGCTCGACCGGCTCGACCTCACCGAAGACGACCTGGGCTGTGGTCCCCACCTGCCTGGCCACGAACCTTCTCGCCGGGCCTTGATCCGGACGCTCGAGGACGGCCCGACGCCCATTCACAACAACTGCTCGGGCAAGCACACCGGGATGCTCACGGCTTGCTCTGCCGCCGGTTGGCCGACCTCCGGGTATCTGGACGTGGACCACCCGTTGCAGCAGGAGATCCGACGCACGGTCGAAGCCCTGTCGGGCGAGTCCGCCGTCGTCGGCGGCACCGACGGCTGCAGCGCGCCGACCTTCGGGGTCTCGGTGAAGGGGCTCGCCACCGCGTACGCCCGGCTGGCTGCTCCGGAAGCCGCGCCAAGGCCCTATCGAAAGGGCCTGTCCGCAGCCTTCGAGGCCATGCGCAATCACCCCGAACTCATCGCAGGGCCCACGACGCTCGACACGCTGCTGATCGAGGCCTACCCCGACCTGGTGTGCAAGCGAGGCGCGGCAGGTGGCTACGGCATGGGTCTGAGTCAAAGCCCACGCGGCCCACTCGGAGTTGGGGTCTGGGTCCACGACGGCTCGTCCGAAGCCCGATCCTGCGCGGTCCTTCAAGTCCTGGATTTCCTTGGCTGCACGCCCACGAATACCGCGCCGTTAGATCGGTTTGACGGCCTCGTGCGTCGGAACTGCAGAAATGTTGCGGTCGGGTCCTACAAGGCACATCTTGGCCTTCGCTGGACGGAATAGCGCGACCGCGCGTCGACATAGTGCTTGTTGTCGACCAAGACCCACGCCGTCCCTTGCCAGGCCCACCATGACGTTGAAGCTCCGCCATCTGTTGAAGACCGCTGCGCTCCTGGCCACCATCCCTTTGCTCCTGGGCGGCTGCGGCAGCGCATCGACAGCATCGGGCCCTCAGCCGGCGCCGGGTAACTGCAACCTGGCGGACTACCGCACCATGGTCGAACAGCTCGCGGGGGACAGCGGCGGCCACTTCGCCGCCGGCAGCCGCGACAACTTCAAGGCCATGCGCTACCTGGAGAGCCAGTTCTACAACGCAGGCCTCGTCCCCGGCGGCGAGTACGGCCGGTACCGCCAGTGCTTCGCCATGGACAACGGCGGACGGGCCTGCAACGTGGTCGGCATCATCCCCGGCACCGGGGCGCTGGCCACCGAAGCCGTCGTGGTGGCCGCCCACTTCGATCGCCACCCCATGAAGCGCCCCCAGGACGTCACCCTGGGAGCCGACGACAACGCCTCCGGAGCTGCCGGTCTGGTGATGATCGCGCGCATGCTCCAGCGACCGGTCGTCAGCGCGCCGCGCCGGACCATGATCCTGGTGGCGCTGAACGGCTCTCAGGACAACCGCGCCGGGCTCAAGACGTACCTGCAGAGCCCCATCGTTCGTCACGACAAGACCAAGCTCGCCATCGTCCTGCACCGTATCGGGCGCCTCGAGGACCAGCTCAAGGTCACGCTGACGGGTATCGATGACGCGCGCCGCAAGACGATGCTCAAGGCCGACGCCAAGGCAAAGGGCGTGCCCGTCCGAGTCGTGGGCGGCTCCCGCCGTGCCACGTGCCAGTGCGACGACGCGGCCCCGCTGGCGGCCAAGGGGATCCCGACCATGACTGTGACGACGGGAACCCACCAGGACGTGGGCAAGGTCGGCGACAACAGCCACAAGCTGAACTGGGCCGGGGCCCGAAAGGTGTTGGATACGGTGGCCCAGACCGCACACCGGGCGATCTACGCACTATAGCCCCCTCCGGCTACACTGCCCGAAGACGGCAAGAGGTGGTTCTACCTACGCAGGTTCGACGCTTCGTCGAGTGGTGGGCCGCAGCCGGCGAGGCCAAGCCATCGGCCGAAGGACTCTTTTCAGAGGACTGCCTGTACGAGGCTTGGCCTTCCGGCGTGCCGGACGAGTTATGCGTCTCGGGAAGCGATGCGGAAAGGCTGGAGCACTCCAGATCGATGTTCCAGGCGCATGCGTCGTGCCTCGGCATGAAGGACGTCGAGGTCGTTGGCTGGGCGCATCCGGGAAGTCTTGCGCTGCGTGCGACCGACCCATACACGCTGTGCGAGGTGAGATACGACCTTCAGCTAACCTTCGAGGCTTCCGGCACCATCCTGGCTATCGATGAACGTAGCCGGATTCTTGGCCCGCGATGAGCCTCCTCTTGCGGAAACAAGCAAGACGGGGCCCGGAGACCCCGCCTTCGAAAGACTCTAGCGGCGCCGCATGATTCCGTAGAGCATCTTCGCCCCGCGGTCGAGCCGCCCCCAGGTCAGCTGTCCCAACTCGACGTCGACCTGTCCGGTCGCCATCAAGATCTGGGTGGCGACCTTGGCCTCCTGAGCGCTGCCGTAAGCGGTCTTGAGGAACTTGGCCTTGTTGGCTCCGGTGAACTGAAGCCCCTCGACGCAATTCAACGCTGCGCTGCTGGCCGCCCGCCGCAACTGGTCGGCCAGCGAGTCCCGCTTCGCCATCTTCTCAGTGAGGCGGTGGGCCGACACGGCGGCGTTGGCGAGGACGGTGATGACTTCCATGAACCTTCTCCTGTATGAGGGTGTCTAGTGACGCCCCCGCGCCCTCGATTCGTGCCCCTGACAAGGGTGGCCGAAGGCCATCGCGAAGCGACCGAGCACACTCGACCCGAAGGCGACGACGTCGCCTTCGGGTCGAGTGCGCGGAGGCCCTTTTCAGGGGTGCGAATCGTGGGCACGGTCGGCGACACTTGACGCCCCACACAGGGGAAGGGGCATGGAAGGCAGCAACGCCCGGAGCCAACGCCGCCGTGGAGCAAACGCCGAACGCGGGTAGGAGCCGATCCCGACCCGAAAGCCGAACCCGAACCCGAAAGCCGAACCCGACAGCCGAACCCGAACCCGTCAGCCGAACCCGAACCCGTCAGCCGAACCCGAACCCGTCAGCCGAACCCGAACCCGTCAGCCGAACCCGAACCCGTCAGCCGAACCCGAACCCGTCAGCCGAACCCGAACCCGTCAGCCGAACCCGAACCCGTCAGCCGAACCCGAACCCGTCAGCCGAACCCGAACCCGTCAGCCGAACCCGAACCCGTCAGCCGAACCCGAACCCGTCAGCCGAACCCGAACCCGTCAGCCGAACCCGAACCCGTCAGCCGCCCCCGACCTAATCCATCTCGAGCTTCCGGAACCGCTTGCTCCGCCGCACGTTCTTCGGCGGTGCCTTGGGCTGCTGCTGCGCCGGCGGATCGATGTCCATCCGGCGCCCACCGCCACCACCGCCTGACGGACGCCCGCCACCGCTAGCCGCAGGTGCTGCCGCCGGTGCCGCCGGTGCGGGCGCATCGCCGCCCCCGCCGGTCGCCGCCTGAACGCTCCCGACAACCTCGGCCGGAAGCGGCGCGCCGATGTCCACCCAGTGGTGGCCATGCCGCACCTGGGCTGTCGTCCCTTGCATGCGCAGGTGCTCCAGCTCGCTCCAGTCATGCCGCGCCTTGAGGCTGGCCAGGACGCCGCCGAAGCTGTCGCTCGACAGCGCCGCGGGCTGGGCGGCCTCGATGACGTAGGTCCGGACGATGGTCTCCATCAGCAGCGCCATCAGATCCAGGTCCCAATTGGCCAGGACGTTCTTCATGAAGCCGACGGACCGCCACGGGTCGTCCAGCCGGGCCTCCTGGATCGCGCGCGCCTCGGCGGGCTCCAGGTTCGTCGTGTCCACCTGGCAGTCCACCAGGCGGGCGTTCTTGAAGCTGGCGTTGGTCAGGTTGGCGTAGCGCAGGTCGACCTTCACCAACAGGGCGTCGTCGAAGTTGGCGCCGAACAGGTTTCCGCCCTGCAGGTCGCAGTCGACGAGCACCGCGCCCGAGAAGTCGGCCCGATCCAGCGTGACGTTGCCTCGCTCCTGGGCCTCGAACCGCGTGTTGATCAACAGCGATTGACTGAACTTGGCGTTGAACAGCTCGCAGCTGTTGAACGTGCACGACGTCAGCCGGGCACCCGTGAAGTCGGCGTTGCCCATGCGTGTCGTGAAGAAGCTGGTGCCCCCGAGGGTCGCGCGGTGGAAGCGCGTCTCGATGAGCTCGCTGCCGAAGAACGAACAGCCCCGAAACAGGCTCCCGTCAAAGCGCGCGGCGCGGCAGCTGGACTCGCTGAACTTCGTCCGGGTGAAGTCGCCGTTTTCGGCCGAGGTGTCGTGCAGCCCGAGCCGACGGAAGGTGGCGTCGTGGGAGACGATGCCCTCCATCCCGTTCTTGCTCATGTCGACGTCCGTGATCAGTCCTTCGACTCGACCGGCAGCAATTCGCTCGGTCACCTCGATCGCGGAACGCAGGACATTGTCGCTCATGTCTTCTCCAAAGCGTCTTTTTGCGGGGCGAACGTAGCACTTTTTCACATGCCTGTCCTCGCCCCCTCGGACAGGTGCGCCGGTGGCGTGGACAATCGCGGCGATGGCGCACTATGGTTACGCTGATGCGGTTCGGAGGGACCGATTCTCCGCCCTCCACATTAGGCCAAATGAAGGTGATTGCACGTGCTTCAGCTCGTCTATCAGAACGACGCTGGGGAGCGGGTTACGATCCCGCTCAACCCGAGTGAGCAGCTGATCGTCGGCCGCAACCCCGGCAGCGGGCTGCAGACCAAGAACCCCAGCGTTTCGCGGAAGCACGCCCGCCTGTTCAACGACGGTCAAGACTGGCTCGTCGAGGACCTGGGAAGCTCCAACAAGACCTTCGTCAACGGCACCGAGATCAAGCAGAGTTCGTTTCAGGTCGGCGACGCCATCCGTTTCGGAGACCTGGCGGTGAAGATCCAGCAGGGCGCCGGGGGAGGCCGTGCCGCCGAGCGCGAAGCCCGCCAGAGCGACGCTGAGAGGCGGCGCGCCGAGCGCCGGCGGCGCCGAGAAGAGCGCCGGCGTGCCGATGGAGGCGGTGGTGCTCCTGCACCCGCGCCGGAGCCTGCGCCAGCACCAGTGGCCGAAGAGCCGCCGCCTCGCCGGCGGGAGCGTCCGCCGCGACGCGAGCCCGAACCTGCGCCCGAGCCCGCCAAGACCGAGGCTATCGACGACGCGGACATGGACCCCAGGGAGCGGCGGCGTCGCGAGAGGGAGCGCCGTCTGGCCGAGCGGCGCGCGCGGCGCGGCGGTGGTGGTGGGGAGACCCCCGCAGCCAAGGCCGAACCGGCCCCCGCGCCAAAACCGAAGCCCAAACCGGCACCGCCACCCGAGCCAGAGCCCGCGCCCGAGCCGGAGATGTCGGCCCGAGACCGTCGGCGGCAGGAGCGCGAGCGGCGCCGATCGCGGCGGGATGTGGGCCGCGACGAGCCCAAGAAGGCATCCAAGGCCAGTGCCGCAGAGGACAACAGCGAGGCGGGCGTCAAACTGCGCCGGGCCCAGCGCGAGGTCGATACGCTTCGCTCGCGCATGGACGAGTACCAGAACCGGATCGACGAGCTCGAGACCCGGTGCCGGGACCTCGAGTCGCGGGAAGAGCGTCACACCGAGGAGCTCGACGGCTGGCACGAGCGGTACAACCGCGCCCGGGAGCAGGTCGACCACGCCCAGCGGCTGGTGGACGAGACCCGCGAGGACCTCAAGGAGAAGACGGAAGAGGCCGAAGAGCTGGAAGGCCGGGTCAACGAGCTCGAGGGCGAGTTGGCGGGCCACGAGGCCAACAAGGCCGAAGGCGCCAGCCTGGTCTCCGAGCTGAAGACCAAGGTGGTCCAGAAGGACCGCCGGATCGACGAGCTCCAGCGCGAGCTCGACCTCATGGAGTACGACCTCCGACAGGCGCGCGACGAGCTGGACTCGCTGCAGGACAGCTTCAACCACGACAACTCCGAGCAGCGAAAGCTGGACCGGGAGCTGCAGCTGCTGCGCGAGGTGATCTCCGAGAAAGAGAACGTCATCAGCCAGCTCAAGCTCGACCTCGAGGAGCAGAGCCGGGAGATCTACGACCTCAAAATGGGCACCGGCGTGCGGGACCTCGAAGAGGCCAAGCGCGATGTCCTCGAGCAGTTCTTCGAGAAGAACCGCGAGGTCGACGCCCTCAAGGAAAAGGTCCAGAAGCTGGAGCACAAGCTCAAGGACGCCCGGGCCAACAACGAAGAGCTGGAGGATCGGCTCGAGGAGCGCAAAGACATCACGCAGCACCCGGACTACCTGCGCAAGCAGCGCGAGGTGGAGCGGGCCCAGGACGATGTCACCGAGGCTCAGGAGGAGATCGACAAGCTCAAGGCCCGGCTGGAAGAGTTCGGGCCCGAAGCCAAGGGCAAGCTCGACGCCCAGATCAACTTCCTGGAGCGCAAGAACGACGCGCTGCAGGAGAAGCTGGACGACGCCAACGCCACGGTCAAAACGCTCAAGGAGAGTGCGGGCTCTGGCGACGCCGGCGGTGGTGCCGACCCCGAAGAGTTGGAGGACCTCAAGGAGCGACTCCAGGAAGCCCGGGGCGACATCACCGATCTCAAAGACGAGATCAAGGACCTCGAGGAGCAGCTCGAGCGAGCCAAGACCGCAACCGCCGCTGCCGAGGCTGCGGGCAGTGCGGAGCTCGGCTCCGAAAGCACCGGGAAGGTCGACGCGGCCACGGTCGCCAAGGCCGAGGCCATGGAGCAGCTGGAAGCGGTGATGGACATCTTCTCGGGCTGGAAGGTCAACATCAACCTGCTCAAGACCTACGTCGGCGAGGCCGAAGACACGGCCGCCGAAGACGGCGACATCAAGAGTGCCGTCGACAGCATCACCGAAGTCCTGCAGGTTCTGTTGGGCGACGCAGGCGACTTGAAGGACGAGCTCAAGGAGCTCGAGGGTATCCTCGGACGAGGCTAATCAGCGAAAAGGGACGGCTTTCTTAATGGTTCAGCAATACTCCAGCCGACAGGAACTCGAATACCTCGTTCGTGCCCGCTACGGGCTCATCTACGTGGTGAGCCCCGAGGAGGAACGTGTCGAGAGCGCCATCGTAGGCATCGGCAAGGACCGTCAGCGCAAGGTGATGTCCTGGTCCATTACCGAGGGATTCGTGTCCCTCGATGGTAACACCACCAGCTACCAGGACATCCGGGACCCGCTGCGGGCCCTGGACTTCATCGTCAACTTCGAAGACGACATCATCTGCGTGATGCGGGACTACCACCCGTATCTGAAGGACCCCAGCGTCGTCCGACGGCTCCGCGACATGCACCGCGAGTTCAAGGAGTCCGACTACAACCAGCACCTCGTGCTGCTGTCGTCGCTGTATCAGGCGCCGCTGGAGCTCGAAAAAGAGCTGGCGGTGATCGACTACGATCTCCCCGACCGCGAGGTCCTCGAGGAGATCGTTTGGAAGGTGGCCCAGAGCGTACCCGACAGCGTCAAGCTGTCGGTCCGCGAGGACAACCTCCTGCGTGAGTCCGTGGTGGAGGCCGCCCTTGGCCTGACGGCGGAAGAGGCCGAGTCGGTGTTCGCCAAATCGCTGGTGAAGACCCGCGACTTCGACATCGACACGATCCTGCAGGAGAAGAAGGGCATCATCCGCAAGAGCGGAATCCTGGAGTTCTATCAGACCGACGACCGGTTCACCGACGTCGGCGGCCTCGACATCCTCAAGCAGTGGCTCGGCAAGCGTAAGGCCGCGTTCCGACGGGATGCGCGGGACTTCGGCCTGCCGGCTCCCAAGGGCATCCTCATGGTGGGTGTCCCGGGTTGTGGGAAGTCGCTGGTCGCCAAGGCCATCGGCGCCCTATGGCACATGCCCCTGCTGCGCCTGGACGTGGGTAAGGTGTTCGGCAGCCTCGTCGGTAGCTCCGAAGAGAACATGCGCAAAGCCATCAAGACCGCCGAGGCCGTGGCCCCGTCGATCCTGTGGCTGGACGAGCTCGAAAAGGGCTTCTCGGGCTCCTCGAGCTCGGGTCAGACCGACGGCGGAACCACCGCCCGCGTGTTCGGTACCTTCATCACCTGGCTTCAGGAGAAGACCTCCAGCGTGTTCGTCGTGGCCACCGCCAACGACGTCAGCTCGCTGCCTCCGGAGCTTTTGCGTAAGGGACGTTTCGACGAGATCTTCTTCGTCGACCTGCCGATGCCCAGCGAGCGCGGTGACATCTTCAAGATCCACATCAGCAAGAAGAACCGCGATGCCAATAAGTTCGACGCCGACGCGCTGATCGGGGCCAGCCAGGGCTTCGCCGGTGCCGAGATCGAACAGGCCGTCGTCAGTGCGCTGTACGACTGCTACGAGGACGACAAGGCTGAGCTCACCACCGAGCGCCTCGTCAAGGCGGTCGAAGAGATCATCCCGCTGTCGTACACCATGAAGGAGCGCATCGACGGGATGCGGGAGTGGGCGAAGTCCCGGGCACGCCGCGCCTCCACCAACGATGACACCAGCGACAAGACTACGACCCGAAAGTTGGAGATTTGACGGCGATTGTCGTTACAGTAGTCCACTCGGACGGTCGGACCCACGGTCACTCACGGAGATAGCGTGTCTCACTTCACTGCGGTCAAAACAAAGATCAAAGACCTGGCGTGCCTCGTCAGGGCGCTCAAGGACCTCAACTACGAGTTCACTGAGGCCACTGAAGAGCAGCTCGTGCACGTGCGCGGCTACCAAGGGCAGACGACGGACGCGTTGCTCAGCATCCACGCGTCGAAGACTTACGACATCGGAGTCAAGCAGACTGCCGAGGGCTTCGAGTTTGTCGCCGATTGGTGGGGCGTGGAGACCACCCGCGGCGTCGGCGAGGAAGAGTTCATCAAGAAGGTCACGCAGCGCTACAGCTATCACAAGGTAATGGACGAGATTAAGAAGCGCGGCTTCACCATCGAGAGCGAAGAGACCAACGAGGAAGAGCAGATTCAGGTCCGCGTTCGGACCTGGAGCTAGAGGCGCTGCGACATGGCCACCAAGAAAGACATCATCATCACGATCGGCCCTGACGGGAACGTCAACCTCCAGGTGGAGGGCGTCGCCGGTAAGGACTGCCTGGATCTGACCAAGTTCCTCGAGGAGGAGCTGGGGACGGTGACCGAGCGGGTCCACACCAGCGAGTACTACCAAGAGGAAGAAGAGGGCGTGAAGATCGAGCTGGGGACGGGTGACTGACGCTCCCGATAGCGTCGAAACCAGCTCGAAAGAAGAGGCTCCGCGGCCAAGCACGTCGGAAGGACCGCCGGAGCACATCGAGGGTGTGCTCGACGACTTCAATCCCTTCGCGCGCCACGTCAAGCTGGCGGCTATCTCGGGGATGACCGTACATACGGCGGAGATGCGCCCGAGCTCGCCGGACCTCTTCGAAGCCACGGTCGAGCCGAAGATCGACGAGGACTTCGTCGACTGGGAATTCCTGGAGAAGCTGAAGAGCTGGGGCGGCGCACTCAAACAGGTGCACGTGAAAACCGAGGAGGAGCTCGACTCGGAGATCACGCAGGCCCTCAAGGAGCGGGAGGAGCAGTTCATCCTCCGCAACCTCAAGCGCGTAGAGATGCACGCCGACCCCGACAAGGCCATTCGGCTGGAGGGCTCGGAGGTCCGCTACGGCATGGGGCCCGAGGAAGTGCGCGAGCACATCAAGGAGCTCGACGACATGCAGCGCGTCGAGTTCGTCGACGAGCTGGGCAACGGTCTACTCAAGGGTCGGCAGGTGTGGATGCGGTGGCTCCGCGACGATCTGCAGTGGGAGGATTTCTTCTCCCGCGAGCTCAAAGAGAACATCCGCGGCGGCGTCTGGCGACGGGCCCCGGATGGGCCCGATGACCCTCGGACCCAATGGCCCGGCGGCGTCGAGCCGGTGGAAGACGAGGCTGTGGGCACGCCCACCGAAGGGGCGGAGGAAGAGGGTTGAGCGACACGTCAGGACTGCTGGAGCTGCGGCGCGCGCTGCATCGCATCCCTGAGCTGGGGTTCGCAGAGCACAAGACCTCGGAGCTGCTCTGGGGTCGCACGTCCGAGAGTCTCGGCGTGCCGACCCGGATCGCCGACACCACTGGGTTCTACGTCGACCTCGGCGATCCCGAGGCCGAGCGGACGCTGCTGTTGCGGGCCGACATGGACGGCCTGCCGGTCACCGAGGAAACCGGGTTGGCCTTCGCGTCCGAACATCAGGGGTTCATGCACGCCTGTGGCCACGACGCGCACATGGCGGCGCTGACCCACGCCGCCGAGTCCATGGTCCGGGACGCCGGCATCCCCGAGGGGGTGCGTCTGCGGGTCCTCTACCAACCTGCTGAAGAGGGGGGCGGTGGGGCCCTTCGCTGCCTCAAGGAGGGCGTGCTCGACGGCGTCGACCACGCGTTCGGTCTGCACGTCTGGAACGAGCTTCCGGTCGGGACCGTGGCCGTGACCGGTGGCGGCATCATGGCCGGGGTCATCGACTTCAAGATTCGCATCACCGGCCAGGGCGGCCACGGTGGTCTTCCTCATCGGGCGGTGGACCCGGTCGTCGCTTCCGCTCAACTGGTGCTTGCGCTGCAGACCGTCGCAAGCCGCCGCTCGAGCCCGTTCGAACCTGTGGTGCTGACCGTCGGCGCCATTCACGGTGGCGAGGCGTTCAACGTGATCCCAGACTACGTCGACCTCGCCGGGACCGTGCGGACGTTCTCACTGGAGACCGACACAGCCGTGGAGCGTGACGTCCGCGCCATCGCTGAGGGCATCTCCGCGGCTACCGGAACATCGATCGAGGTGGAATGGATTCGCGAGTGCATCCCCACGGTCAACGCCTCCGAGTTCTCGGCGTTGGTGGCCGAGGCTGCGACGGAGGTGGGCTTCGACACGGTGCTGACGGACTATCGGACCACGGCCGGAGAGGACTTCGGCTACATCCTGAACACCCGCGATGGCGGTGTCCCCGGAGCGTACGTGCTGGTCGGTAGCCGAAACCCCACCAAGGGCTGCGACGAGCCTCATCACAGCCCGCGCTTCAAAATCGATGAGGACGTACTGCCGCTGGCCGCCGCCCTCCACCAGGCCGTGGTGCGCCGCTACGCCGACGACAAGGGCGAATGACACGAGTCGCATTGGGGTTGGCCTTCTTGGTCGCGGCCGGCTGCCCTGCGACCGAGCCACCCGCCGATGTCCCCCTCGTGGCTCTGCCTGACGCCGTTGGCGATGGCCTTGTGGACGCTGAGGTTTCGGATGCTCGAGGCGATGCCACCGAGGCGGAGGTGGCAGAGGTTGGGACAATCGGTGATAGCGACGCAGGTACGGATGGCGTTCCGAACGACGGTCCACCTGCGGATGGCCTGGACCTCGAGGTCGCCGATGCGTCGAACCTCGACACCGTCGTGGACGCCGCCACCGACACGAGCACGGATGCGCCGAGCACGCCCGACGCCTCGGACGCTGAGGTGGACACCGCGGGCTCCGACGTCATCGGCACCGTCTGCGTGACGCCTGGCGACCCGTGCATCCCCGAGATCACCGTGATCTGCCAGGAAGGCAGGTGCAATGAGGAGCTCGAGTGCGAGAACGTGCAGATCGAAGGCTGCTGCTACTTCGACAAGGACTGCGATCTGTCGCAGTCCCAAGGCTGCTTCGATATGCGCTGCATCCAGCAGAACTGCACCCTGCTGACCATCCCCGGCTGCTGCGACGCGGGCGTCAGCTGCGCCGACGGTCAGACCTGCACCACCGAGAGCTGCATCGCCGGTCGCTGCCAGCGCTGCCCCACCGACGATTGCACCTGCGCGGCCAACCCGGTGCTGACCCAGCAGGGCTTCGGCAGTGTCACCACCTTGAACGAAGCGGGCTTCTTCGCCACCGACTACAACAGCGGCGACAACGTCATGTGGAGCGTCGACAGCGAGCGTTGGTCCCGGCCGCCAGGCGCGTTGTACCTGGGGGATCCGCTGTGCCGCACCTACTTCAACGGCGCCCTCGGCGCCGACTGCCAACCGGTCATCCCAGACGGGTCCGATGCGGGTCCGGTCCGGCTCCTCCTGTATACGCCCTCCATCAATCTGACCGCTGGAGTCGCCAGCTCGGGAGCCGGCAAGGTGGCCCTGTTTTCGCTCTGGTCTGACGTCGAGGACGTGGCCGGGCCGGCCGACGCCATCACCATCACCGTCGACGAGATCAGCGGTGCCTTCGTCAGCTGGCCCGTGGCCTCGACGGCGGATGCGGAAAAGGACACCGACGGACAGTGGCGCGTCGTGGCCATCGATCTTGCACCGTTCGAGGGCAAGGTCATCCGCATGAAGCTGGACTTCGACACCATCGACGGGCTCGACAACCTGCACGAGGGCGTTTACCTGGACGACTGGCAGGTCGTGGATAGATGCGCTGGGGGCGGCTGCTGTCAGACCGATGCCGACTGCACGCCGCTTTCGGACGACCCCTGCCTGGCCGCTCGATGCGTGACCATGCTGGATGGCGGCGGAAACGTCTGCGCCACGGTCGCGGCCAACCCCGGCGAACCCTGCCAGACGTGCAGTACCGCGGTCGACTGCGAGGACGGTAACCCGTGCACCGAGGACGTCTGCACCCCGGCAGGCATCTGCCAGAGCACCACATTCTGCTGCTTCGAGCAGTCCGTCTTCACGGCCTCGTTCGATGACGGCAATCTCGTCGGCTGGTCCCTCTTCGACGACCAGGTCAACGACAACGTGCAGTGGCAACCGTCGTCGCTGGAGGCGGTGGACGGAACCGCGGCGCTCTGGTGCGGCGACGCGGCGTCGGGGACCTACGAGACGGGAGGCCCTGTCACGACGACGGCAAGGACGCCCGCCTTCACGCTCCCCGAGACGCTGGAGGGGCCCGGCGTCATCGCCGCCGAGTTCTGGGTGAACCTGGAGACCGAGTGGCCAGGCGGTGGATACGACAACCCCCTGGGCATCGACCGTCTCAGCGCGTCGCTGGTGACGAGCAACGGCAGCGTCGAGCTGTGGTCATCGGACGCCATCGGCGGCACGACGGGCGGCAGCTGGGTCCCGGTCAACCTGGACCTGTCGCTGTGGGCCGGCAACGAGGTGCAGCTGGAGTTCCGCTTCGACACCGTCGACGGTTCGGCCAACGCCTTCGCGGGCCCGTTCATCGACCAGCTGGTGGTAGGCCGGACCTGTCCGTAGGCGGGAGTCAATCCCCGTGCCCGTGCCCGTGCCCGTGCCCGTCTCCGGACTTAGTTGATTTCGTGGTGGAAGTTGGATGGCTGGACGATCTGATCGCCCCCCAACCCCCGCTGGGGGGGCTCCGCACCCCTCCGGGGCGCCACTCCAGCTCCGGGCCTACTCCCAATGATGGCTCGCTCCATACGTCCGGAGCTGGCGGGCGTCCGACTTCGTCGGATGCTCCGTTCCAACGGTTTCCCGAGATGTGTTGAACGTTGAGCACCATCTGCTAAGGCGCGACCTCGACGACGGCCATCATGCCCTTCTCGGCATGGTCCAGGACGTGGCAGTGGAACATCCAGGTTCCGGGACGCTCGTCGAAGGGGATTGCGATGCGGACGGTGGAGTCGACGGGCACGTCCACGGTGTCCCGCCAGGCCAGAGGCTCGATGGGCACGCCATCGACGTCGAGCACCTGAAAGAAGTACCCGTGCAGGTGAAACGGGTGCGCGAACTCGGTTGCGTTGGAGAGCCGCCAGACCTGCGTCTCGCCGACGGACGCCCGGAACGGCTCGGCGTGCGCAAAGGCGACGTGATTGATGCCCATGATGAGCTGGCCCGACGGCGTCTCGTCGATCGTGAATTCGATGTCCACGTCCGTCGCACTGCTGATGTCGACCGGGGCGATCGTCCGCGTCGGAAGCACCTCTGGGCCTGGGTCGACGGTGGGTCGCTCGTCGAACTTCACCCTGAAGAGGGGCTCGGGCTCGCGCATGAAGGTGCTGCCATAGCCGCGCTCGGTGGGTAGCCACTCCAGCTGGACCTCGCTACCTGGCGCCCCAGCAGGCACCGTCAGCAGATCGGCCCGTTCCCCCGGCACCAGAACCGGCGCCTCGGTGGTCACCGCTGCGGCGGCGAATCCGCCGTCATTGCCGATGCGCGTGAAGCTCTGCCCGTCGTAGCCGATGGTGAAGTATCGCGAACGCGCCGCGTTGACGACGCGCCAGCGCTGCCGCCTACCGGACCGGACGTGCAGCGTCGGATTCACCTTGCCGTTGACCAGGATGGGATGGCCCTCGCGCCCAAACAGGTCGCCAAACTCGCCACCGTGGTCGGGCGGTAGAAACTCCCCCGTGTCGTGGTCCAGGCTCATGTCGGAAAGCACCAGCACGATTTCGTCGCCGAACTCGGGTTCGTCGGCGTCGTCCACGATCAGTGCGCCGTACATGCCCTGGCCGATTTGAGCCGCGCTGTTGATGTGCGGGTGGTACCAGTAGGCGCCAGCGTCCCGTAAGACGAAATCGTACGTGAACGTCTCACCGGGCTGCACCGGGGGCTGGCTGATGTTGGGGACCCCATCCATGGCGTTGGGCAGGCGCAGGCCGTGCCAGTGGATGGTGGTCGGCTCAGGTAGCCGGTTGGTGAAGTGGACGACGAGTCGGTCGCCCACCTTGCCCTGGATGAGCGGCCCCGGGACGCTTCCGTTGAAGGTCCAGGCCGGTGTGGCCAGCCCTTCGAGAAACTCGATGTCCTCAATGCGGGCCTCCAACGCGACCTCGACGACGTTGGGCGCCGGGTCAAGGTCCTCCAGCGATGCCAGCGCCAGATCGTCCTGCCACCCTTCCGGCTGCGCGTTGGGCACCACCGGGGCGTCGTTGGGGCAAGCCGCTAGTGCCGCCGCCCATGCAATCGTCAGCCACCCTCGAGACATTCGGCTCAATACTCGTCGCGCCGTTTCAGCCAGGCCATCGACCACGGCAGGTCCTGCTCGTCACGTCCCTTGGGCACAAGGTCCAGGTAGTGATAGGCCGCGTTCAGCATGTCCAGGCCGCGCGAATAGGTGGAGTAGGTGTGGTAGACCGCTCCGTCCTCGTCCTTGGCGAAGACACTGATCCCCGGCAGCTCGTCGCCTACGCGCTGCTGGGTGTAGTTGTAGGTTCCGCCTTCCTTCGTCTCGGCCTCGGTGAACGACACGCCGTAATCGAAGTTGAACGTCGTCCCCTCGGAAGAGGCCCACTCAAAACGCCATCCCATGCGCTCCTTGTAGGCGTTGAGCTTTTCCAGCGGGCCCTGAGAGATGGCCAGCATGCGCACGTCTCGGGCGGCCAGGTGTTCCGTGAAGCCGTTGAAGTTGTCCGCCCAGAACGAGCAACTCTTGCAGCCAGCCTCCCAGGTCGGGCCCAGCATGAAGTGATAGACGATCAGCTGGCTGTGCGGCCCGAACAGCTCGGCCAGGCCCCTGGGGCCGCCGTTGGTCTGGAAGACGTAGTCGGCCTCCACCCGAACCCAGGGCATCGCCTGCCGCTCGCGGCTCAACGCGTCGCGCTCCCTGTTGAAGGCTTTCTCCCTGGCCAGCAGCGCCCTGCGCGCCTCGAGCCACTCCTGTCGTGAAACCACTCGCATCAGTCATCCCTCTCGCCATCGTCCTGAGCCTTCCCGTGGCCGAGAGCCTACCAGCTCACCGGGCGGTTCGGACCACCAGCTGTAATTGACTGAAATCATGTCATGTGAACATGTGAACCTGGGCGACGTCCTGACGTGCGGGCCGACATGAGATGGCCCCTCACACACACGGCACTCAGGACCAGGAGAGAGACCATGGTTATCCGCACCCTTGTGCGCACCTCGACGCTTGCTTTCATCGCGCTGGCGATAGCCGCCCCGGCGGCCTCGGCGGCCTCGCCGCTCCCCAAGGGCCCCTCCGGTTGGGAGTCCAAACACGGCTGGAAGGCCGACATGACGGCGTCCAGTGATAGCCGCCCCGTCGTCCTTCTGATCCACGGGTTGGCGGCCGACCGGAATACGTTCGTCGACCCTGGCAAGCAGTGGAACATTCTTCCCTACGACGCCAGCCGGGCACCGTCCGTCCCCGACGTGTCAGCGACGGCCCCGCTGCAGGTGAAGTTCTCGCCAGCCATGTCCTCACGCGACTTCTACAACACGCTGTCGGCGTCGGACATGAAGGTCGCGACCTGGAACCAGCACCCCTGCATCTTCGCGGCCAAGGGGGCGGTTCCTTCGAACTCATGTCTGAACGGAGACAGCTTCGCAAACGCCTTCAAGACCGCGCAGTGGGCGCTTCAGAAGATGGTCGCCTCGACCAAGGGCCCCATCGCCCTGGTCGCTCACAGCCGCGGTGGTCTCGTCGCCCGCAAGCTGCTCAAGCTGCACGGTGACGCTGGAGGGCGCATCAAATGGCTCGTCACCCTCCACACCCCCCACTACGGGACCTCCATCTCGACCAACGCCGACAAGGCCTACGACAACATGGAGGGCGCGTTTCAGACCATCTTCCCCGCGTCCTGGAAGGGTCACATCACCAAGATGAAGGGGTTCCTGCTCAAGACCACCGGCACGACTCCGGCTCGCAACCTCGCAGCGCATGTCCTGCCAGCGCAGATTCAGTCGGGCGAGACCTACATTCCCAGCATCAAGTACGTCACCTTCGGCGGGACTTCACCGGCGCTGATGAAGGTCCACTACCGCACCTACACGCCCACCAGCAAAGCCCCCTTCTTCAAAAAGCAGCTCTTCGTCACGCCTTTCGGCGCCAACACACTCTTCGCCGAAACGAAGGAGGGCGTCGGCGACATCCTCGTGACCAACAGCAGCGCGCAGCTCAAGCACATCCCCTCGGTGCACTACTCGGCCCCGCTCAACCACGGGCTGGTGCTGGCTCATCAGGGCACCATCTTCAAGGTCCGCGACATCCTCAACGGCACGATCAACGTGACGCCGAAGACCCTCGGCGACCTGCGCTTCTTCTGGGACGGCAAGCGCGCCAAGCTCAACGGGCTGACCGGCTCGGGGCTCCACGGTGGCCACAAGATTGGCGCCGGCTGGAACACCTTCAAGCACGTCACCGGCGGCTACGGCGGCATCATCTACGCGGTGAAGAGCAACGGGGACTTGATGTTCTACAAGGACAACGCCCGCAACGGCAGCATGAGCTGGGCAACCACCCGGAAGATCGTCGGCAAGTGGACCATCTTCAACGGCATGACGGGTGGCGATACCGCGATCTGGGTGCGGACGACCACGGCCGGGGACATGCGGCGTTACGACGACACCAAGAAGACCGGCGCCACGGGCAGCCTGGCGTACAAGGGCGTCCAGCTGAGGGGATGGAACCGGTTCAAGTACATGACCGGCGGCGAAAACGGCGTCCTGTACGGCGTCGACAGCTCAGACAACTGGCTGTACTGCATCCGCCGCGCCGGCTCGACCTGGCAAGCGCCCGTGAAGCTCGCCAAGAACTGGGGCAGCGCCTTCAGACAGGTGTTCGGCGGCCAGAACGGCTACCTGTACACCGTCGACAAGTCGGGCAACCTGCGGCGCTACCAGCACACCGGCCGCTCCAACTGCGGCAGCGCGTGGGGCTCCAACAACGGGGCGATCATCGCGCGCAATGTGGGGCACCTGAAGTTCTTCGGCGGTGCCGACGGCCGCATCTACGGTATCTCCCAGAAGTAGCGGCGGTCCCCAGAACGCACGAAGCGCTCGTTGCCGGTCGGCAACGAGCGCTTCCGTCTTGGTGTCAGCGCACGGGCTAGACGCCCTGCAGCTTCACCAGGATCTCGCGCATGATCTCGCTGGTGCCGCCGCCAATCGTGATGAGGCGGGTGTCGCGCCAGGCGCGGCTGATGTGGGCCTCGGCCATGTAGCCGAACCCGCCGTGCAGCTGCAGGCAGCGGTCGGCCACCTTTACGGCCAGCTCGCCACAAAACAGCTTGGCCATCGTAATCTCACGCGTCGCGTTCTGGCCCCGGTTCATCAGGTCCACCGCGCGGTAGCACAGCTGGCGGCCCGCCTCCAACTCGGTCTCCAGCTGGACGATCTGGTGCCGCACCGTCTGGAACCCGGTCAGCGGCTTGTTGAAGGCCTTCCGGTCTTTGCAGTACTGCAGCGTGTGGTCGAGGATCCGCTGGGCGCCGGCGATGGCCGACAAAGAGCCCACCAGACGCTCGCCCTGGAAGTTGGTCATGATGTGGTAGAAGCCCATGTTCTCACGACCAATCAGGTTGCGAGCCGGGATCTTGCAGTCCTCGAACACCAGCTCGGCGGTGTCCGAGCAGTGGTTCCCGAGCTTCTCCAGCTTTCCAGCGACCTTGAAGCCCTTGGTGTCGGTCGGGAACAGCATCAAGCTGATGCCGCCGAAGCCCTTGCCGCCAGTCCGTACCGCCAGCGTGATGAAGTCGGCGCGGGTGCCGTTGGTGATGTAGAGCTTCGACCCGTTGATGACGTAATCGTCGCCGACCCGCTTGGCGGTGGTGCCCATGTTGGCGACGTCCGAGCCGACGTTGGGCTCGCTGACGCCGAGCGCCGCGACCGCGCTGCCTTCCACGGCGGGCTTGAGGAAGTTGGCCTTGTGATAGTCGTCGCCGATCTCGTCGATGATGGGGGTGGCCATGTCGCTCTGCACCAGCAGGCCCATCGTCAGGCCGGCCATGCCGCAGTTGACGAGCTCCTCGGCGTAACAGGTGGTGAACCACCAGTCGAGGCCCTGACCACCCCACTCCTCGGAGACCCGAATTCCCAACAGGCCCAGCTCACCAGCACGCTTGAACACCGAGTTGGGGAAGAGACGCTCCCGCTCCCACTCCTCGGAATGAGGAGCGAGCTCGTTGATGCACCAGTCACGCACGGTCTTGCGGAACAGGTGGTGCTCGTCACCGAACTGGGGGTAGTGGCGGTAGCGGATTCTCTCGGACATGGCTTGGGCTCCTGAAAAAAGCTGACGTAACAGCCTTACGCCACCGTCAGAGTCACCGCAAGGGCGGGTCCGACAAACCGCTTTCCACGCTTGAAAAGGGCCGTTAGATCCCCGACCAGCTGGCGACGTTTCGGGCGCCCGCGGCAGCCTCGACGACCACGTCGAAACCGGTCAGATGAGCCATCCCGCTGAGGGGATCGAGGGCGTCGGGGCCGTCCGCCGCCAGCAGGTTCACGTTCACCCCGCTGGTCTTGGAGGCAATGGACAACCCCTTGGCGTGCTGATGGCCCCAGCCGTGGGGCAGCGCGATGGTGCCCGGCATCAGGTCGTCCAGCAGCACCACCGGCAGCCGCACCGTCGCCGTACGCGTGCTCACATCGGCGATGTCGCCCTCGGCCAGCCCGCGCTGCGCTGCGTCGTCGGGATGGAGGTAGACATAGTTGGTGTGTCGCTTCCCAGCCACCATCCGAGCATGATTATGGGTCCACGAGTTGTGGGTCGCGACGGCCCGCTTGGTGATGAGCTTCAGGACGCCCTTCTTTGCCTGTGCCACCTCGCGCTCGAACATCGGCTCGAGCCGTTGCTGAGCCGCCTCAACCAGGCGGTCGGGCGCCAGATGGATCCGCCCGTCCTCGTTGAGGACGCGCTTGCCCAGGTAATCCCCGGGCGAATGGCCCGGCAGCTTGCGTCCATGCTCCTGGCCCACCAGGGACTCGAAGCTCCCGGCCCGGCCCAGACGCAGCAACAGCGACAGCAGCCGTTCCTGACGCTTCTCCGGCCCGCCAAAGCGCGACAGCTGCTCCATCGCCACCTGAGCGACCTTCGAGCCGAAGATCGGCGTGCCGCACGCGCGCGCGAGATCCAGATACACGGACGTCTCGTCGCGCTGCTCCCCATCCGGCTCCACCAGCGCCTTGGTGGCCTGCAGGTAGGGGCGGGACTGCATCCCCAGGAACAGCGGGAAGATGAACGGTAGATCGGGGCGCTCGAAGGGGGCCGTGCATGGCAGGACGTGCGTGGCCACCGAGGCGGTCTCGTTGTGGACGATGTCCAGCACCACGAGCAGCTCGAGCTTCTCGAACGCCTCTCGGAGGCGGGCCGAGTTGGGCATGGTCAGCAGCGGGTTGCCGCCGGTGACGAACAGCGCGCGGACCTGGTTGTGGCCCGGCGTCAGGATCTCGTCGGCGAGGACGCCGCCCGGGAACGCATCGTTGACGCTGCTGATGCCGCCGACGCGGGACTTCTCCGACCGCATCAGGATGCCGTTTTTGTGGGCGAACGCCGGGAAGTCGACCAGCCCGTTGCCGACCACGGTCCCGCCGCGGCGGTCGAGGTTGCCACTGATGGTGTTGATGACCTCTTGCAGCCAGAAGCACAGGGCGCCCTGGCTGCCCATGTTCACGCCGGTGGAGCAGTAGAGGGCAGCACCGTCGGCGGCGATGTAGGCCGCCACCATCTGGCGCAGCGTGGCAGCGGGGACCCGGGTCACCTCCTCGGCCCGCTCGGCGGTCCAGGTTTTCACCAGGTCCACCACCTCCCGGTAGCCCGTGGTGAACTCCTGGACGCGTTTCGGGTCGACCCCGCCCTCAACGATCAGTTCGTTGAGAAATGCCGCGAAGAAGAAGATGTCGGTGTTGGGTCGGATGAAGACGTGCTCACCCGCTGCCTTCGCCGTCTCGGTGCGCCGGGGGTCGACCACGAAGACGTTGCCACCGCGGCGCTCGATGGCTTTCAGTCGCGCCACCGGGTTGGAGACCTGCCCGAACGCCCACTTCGACACCGCGGGGTTGCCACCGACGATGATGAGACACTGGGTGTGGTCCAGGTCCGGGAACGGCTGGGTGAACGGGAACCCGTAGACATCGCGGGCCACCGAGAACTTATTGGCGCAGTCCTGGGTCGCCGTGGCGTACATGTTGGTGCTGCCGATCCCAGTCATGAAGCCCTGGGCAAACACCGGGTGGAGCACGCTGAAGCCCGCGGCGGTGCCGACGTACATGGCGATGCTCTGGGGGCCATGGTCGCGCCGCAACTGCCGCACTTTGGCGCCGATGGAGGCCATCGTCGCTCCCCAGCTGGCGTCGCGATAGCTGCCGTCGGAGTTGCGCATCCGGGGCTTGCGGAGCCGGTCCTGGGAGGCATACATCTCGTGCTGCCGCAGCCCCTTGATGCAGGCGAAGCCGCCCGTCACCACGTGGTCGGCATCGGGCCGCACGGCGGCGATGCGCCTCTGACCACCAGCACCCTCTTCGACATCCACTTCCAGGCCGCACAGAGCCTCGCAGATGCGACAAAACGTCCGCGTCGTTTGAACCGTCACGCCCGTAACTTAACCGACGTCGGGCGACTGAACAGGCTCCAACTCGGCAACAATGAAACCATCACCGTTCTTGGGAGCGGCCGACAGCACCACGCGCCCGTCGATGATGGCCGATTCCCCGGTGAACGCGGTGTGAGCTTCCGGGCCGTAGGTGTTGGCTGCCACCAGCGCCGCACCCGTGTCGCGCATGCGCCAGGCCCAGTAGCCCCACACCCGGTGCCCCTCGTCCACCCAGTTGGTCGGGAAGGCCACGCTCCGAATGTCCTCCCTGGTGCACCAGTCGACGAACCCGTCGTCGTTGAGGTCCATGCAGATACCGACGGTGAACCGCCCGCCGGGGTGCCCGGTGTCGAAGACCTCATAGCCGCTGTCGCCGGCGCAGGCCCACGGGAGATCGTCGTCGTAGAGCAGGGTCTTTCGATAGGTGAAGGCCAGCTCGCCGGACGCGTCGATCACCAGGGCGCTGTTGAACAGCCGTCCATCGGGCGCCCGCTCAGGGAGGCCGACGACGATCCAGCAGGCGTTGCGCGCAGCAACGCCAGATAGCACCTGGAAGGTCGGGCCATCTGCGGCCTCGGCAACAGGCGCGACGTCTTCGGGCCCGGCAAACACGTAGCCGGTGACCGCCATCTCGGGGAGCACCACCAGGTCCGCCTCGCCCGCAGCCTGCTCGGCAAGGGCGCACAACCTGCGGAGTGACCCGGACCCATCTCCCTTGTCCGGCTTGAACTGGACCGCTGCGACCTTCAACGCGGTGTTAGTGCCTGACGAAGAGGGTGTCGCCGGAGGAGCGCTTGATGCGGAAGATGAGGGGGCGGCTGGAGAAGCTCATGGAGAAGCGCCCACTGCCGTCGACGCTTACCTTCTTTCCGTTCAAGGTCAGCCCAGTGCCGCGAGCCGCGACGCCCGTAACCTTGCCGCCGCGGACAGAGTCGATGCGAAGCGTCGGCAGCTTGTTGTCGAAGGTCAGCGAGAGCTTGTTCATCTGGCCCGTGCTCAGCTCGCCGCCCGAGGCGTCATGGGCAGAGTGGTACCAGAAGTAGGTCCCCTCCTTGAGGCGATTGGCCGGAAGCGAGACGAAGTTCTTCGAGCTCTTCTTCTTGATCAGCGGCGACTGAAGGTTGGAGCTGCGGTACAGCTTCATCTGGTAACTGGCCGCGTCGGCGTTCTTCTTCCAGCTGAAGGTCAGGCGCGGGTGTGGGCCCTGAAAGTAGATCCGCGTCTCTTTACCGGTGTCGCGGACCTTGTTCTTGACCGACGACGCGCTGCGGCCCAGCGATGGGTCGCCACGCAGCCGGACCACACCCACGACCCCGGGCTTGCCGTTGCGAATCACACGCCAGTAGTAGGTGCCCTGCGGTGCCGCCAGGGTGAAGGTGTTGGCCTCGAGCGGCTCCTTCATGACCGTTTTGGTGAACTTCTCGTCGCGAGCCACCTCGAGGGTCACGGGCGTCCCGGCCTTTCCGCCCCATCGGAACCCCAGGCGAGCGGGACGCTTGTCATAGTAGATGCGCGTCTTCTTGCCCTCGAAGGAGCCCAGCCGGGCGGCGCCCACCGAGCGCGGCCCCTCGATCTTGCCGTTGTCGTAGACCACCAGGATTTGACCGCCGTTGACGCGGATGGTCTTGCCCCCGGCCCGCACGTCGGCGTAGCCCACACGCACCGCAATGCGCGTCTTGCCCCTCCCGCGCCGGACCGACGCGTTACCTGTGAAGCCCCGTGCGCCGATGTCCACGGTGGCGGCCTTGGTGACGACCCGAGCGCCGCCCTCGCCCTTGCGCACGACGACACGCGCCTCGCCGCTGGACAGGCTCATACTGGCCTTGCCGCCACCGGACCCGATCCACCGAACGCCCGCGCCGCGGCCGAGCTTGATGTTGGTGTTGCCGGGACCGTTGATGGTGCCGCCACCCTTGGCCTTGATGGAGGTTCCCGCGACAACCGGGGTCCGCGCGGTCTTGGGTCGCCGGAACCGAGTGTCATCGGGCTGTTTGACCCGGGCCTTGCGCTTGGGGTCCACCAGCGTCACCTGGCTGCTCGGCGCCGAGGGCCCAGCGTCACCCTCACCATCAGCAGTCTCGGCCGCGTCCGTGGCATCGGTCGTATCACCACCATCGGTATCGGTGGTATCGGTGGCATCGGTAGCATCGGTGTCTGCAGCCGCGTCCCCATCCGCGACATCGCCCACGGCGTCGCCGACGACGTCCGCTACATCCGGTCCCGCGTCGGGTTCGCCACTGGGAGCCAGGGTCGCCTCGGGGGACCCTGAAGCGTCGGTGGCCACGGTCACACCGGCGTCGGCGCCGCCTCCACCACCGCCCAGCGTGAAGGAGAAGCCCGTGCCCTGCAGGTCGATGGGCCCTCCACCCTCGGTCAGATTGAGTCCCTGTCCGCTGAGGATGGTCATCGACTTGCCGGCCCGCTCGACCTTGCCCTCGCCGTCCATGACCGCGAGGATCATTCCGCGGCCTGTGAGCGAGATCATCATCTTTCCGCTCTTGAGGATCACCGGCTCTTTGTCGTCGCCGACCAGCAGTCGGAACTCGGCTCCGGTCGCCTCGACCTCCATTTCGCCGGCGCCGAGCTTCAGCGTGACCCCGCCCTCCCCTTCCTTCTGGAGGCCGACGATGAGCTCCGAGTTGGCCCCGAGTTTGACCGTGCCGCCTGCGGTGAAGCGCAGCGTCGTCCGGGATGCATCGCCCGTTCGCACGGTGTCTCCGAGACCCAGCTCCTGCCCCACCGGAGCGTCAGCGAAACCGGCCTCGGCGTGCTTGAACTCGACGCTGTCGCCGCTGCGGTCGGCAACCGTGGCGAAGGCGTCCTTGCTGCAGCCGCCACAGCCCGTCCAGACCAACCCGCCGAGCAACGCCAGAGCACACCCCACCGCGGTCCACACTCGGAGAGTGGGTCGGGTCGGGTCGTCGAGGGCTGGAGAGGGAGCGGCGTTGGGCACGTGAGTCCGCAGGGTCAGTTTCGCGGGTAGAGCTCCACGTTGAGGATGACCTCTTCGCCGGGTCGAAGTCGAATTTTGTGGCGCTGGGTCAAGTATCCCTTGTGACTGATGAGCACGTCCACCAGACCGGTCTCGAGCTGTAGCGCAAAGGTCCCCTGCTCGTCCGCTCGGGCCTTCACCTTGCGGGTCGGAATCGTGATCTTGGCCTTCAGGGGCTCGCCCTTGAGGTTGCGCACGGTGCCCTTCAGCGTGCCAACGGTGCGCCCCGTCGCCGGCTGGAGCTTCACCGTGAAGGGCACCTTCTTACCCTTCTTGACGAGTGCCACCAGAACGTTTGGCAGGTAGCCCTCGGCCGAGACCGTCAACTTGGTTGGGCCGGGCTTCAAGCTCGGGGTCTTGAACCGCCCTTCCTTGCGATCACTCATCACGATGAACGGATCGGCGTCACCCAGGACGATGCGTGCGTCCTGAACGGGCTTGCCGGTCACCCCGTCGATGACCTTGCCGTCGATGGTACCGGCGTTTTCGTCGGCAGGAACCTCGACGCGCTTGATCTTGACGACCTCTTTGACCCCACCGGGTCCAACATCGGCGGTCTGCCCGAAGTCCCACGCGACGCCGAAGACCAGGTTGTAGATGGGGGTGCGTGCTTGGCCGGCGGGAGCGCTCGCCCCCCCCACGCCGATTTCTACGCCGACCAGAAGGTTCAACGTCCGCTCGTCCAGCGGCCAGAAACGCGAGCCCAGCGCCAGCCGCTGGGGCTGATTGCCGAAGCCGACGCCGGCCCCCGGGCCGATCTCCGCGAAGTACTCCAGGTACGGCGCCGCAATGTCGTCGATCTGGTAGCTGATACCCACACCGATCTCGATCTGATGCAGGCTCGGGTTGATGCCTGCTGAGAAGAACTGGGCGTCATTGAGCCGATAGTCGAAGATTCTGGACGACTGGTCGAAGTGGTAGCCGAGGTGCAGACCCACCAGCAGGTCGGGTACCGGCTTGAAGTCGGTGTTCAGGGCGAGCTTGAAGCTGGTCCCGTCGAAGGACAGGTCGCCCACGCCTGCGCCGCTGGGGATGATCAGCTGGAACCCTCCGCCGATGGCGAACCAGTCGTTGATCACCTCGCCGTAGCGTACGCCAATGAAGGGATCGCCCAGACTCAGCGTGGTGTTGGGGAAGAAGGCGCTGTTCTCGTTAAGGACCATCGAGACGCCACCGGAGAGCTCCAGCCCCTCGACGGGCGTGCCCGACAGCGCAATGTTGATGCGACCGTGGCTGTTGGTGTCGCCATCAGCAATGAAGTCAGGGAGATGAAAGAACTCCAGGGCCGTCGAGAAGACGACCGATCCGGGCGCGTAGGTCTCCGCCGACCACATCCGGTAGAGCCCACGCATGCCGGTGAGTCCAGGTCCCAAAGGCTCGTGCGGGTTCTCCGGCTCGGCGTCGGTCGTGGTGCTTGCAGACACACCTCCGGCGCCGGCGGCGCCCGTGCCCCCGGTCGTGTCTCCAGGCTCCCCCGCCTCGGCCCGGGGGGCAGCCATGAGGCTCCCACCAATCAAGACCAGAGCGAGAAGGTATCCTAGAGGTCTCGCGTGCGCTTCGCTCAATACCGGACAAGCATCGCACCGGTTGCGAATCATTGCCAATTCGCACCCCACTGTTCCCAAGGCGGGTTCGCGAAGCGCCTATAACTCTGACGGTTTTTTACGGTCGGACGGGCTGCACGGGCAACGCTCCGCTACCCGCTTTCGGGCGGCCTGACATCGTTGCGTCGAACGTTGGCACGCGCTCGCGGCGGCCGCGTGGCCGCGATGTCGGTCGGCGATCCGGCAGATCCTGTCGGAGAGGCGGCAGATGGCCTCGACATGGCCGCAAACATCCCTGCACTCGGCGCTCGCGGCAGCCTGGTTCAAGGCCTCACTTCGATCGACCTGTTGCCGCTCCAGCTCCTGGAGTTCTCCCTGCTGAGGCTCCACGATCGGGGGTTGGGTCGTGCCGGCGTGATAGTTCGCCGCGCAACCAGAGACCGCGCAGAGGACCAAAAATGCAGCCACTCTCACGACCCACCTCCGGCCTGTGGCGCGGGGTTGTCTCCCAGCGCGCGGCTCAGGAGGTGCTCGTGGATGTCCAGCGCCGCCTCGTAGTCGGCGACCGCATCGAGGTCGCGCCCAGAGGCCTCCAACGCCGTTGCCCTCAGCGCGTGAAGGTTGGCCACGAAGACCGTCTTGCTCTGCCCCAGGGCGAGGCCACGGTCGGCCGCAGCGAGGGCCTGCTCGGCCTTGCCACTCACCAGCAGGGCGCGACCAAGGGCGAAATGAGCGTCCTGCCGCAGCGCCACGGTCCGTGACGACCCGCTGGGCGGAACCAGGTCAGCCGCGCGCTGATAGACCACCAGCGCGTCATCGACCTTGCCCGCCGTCTCCAGCTGCCGGGCCTCGTCGTGCATGGTCTGGAGCGAGTCGGCCCAGGCGGCCTCGGGGCTTGCTGAGCCACACGCGCCCTGAGCCAACGCCAAGAGCACCAAGAGCCCAAGGTTCACAGCGCCAGATGTCGCTCCTTTAACCATCATGCAGCTCCGCGATCAGGCGCCGGCGCTGCACATCCGCCAGCTGTTGAAGCGCCGCCAGGCGTTTGGCCCGGGCCGCCGAGTCGTTGGCAGGCGTACTCAGCGCCGTCACAGCCGCCCTGTGCTGGGCGACGGTGGGGGCCGGGGGTAGCTCGCCGGAACCCTGAAGTGACAGCAGGAGGACACCGCCGGCCACCACAGCCGCCAACCCCGCGGCGATGGCGAGGCGAAGCCCGGACCATCTGGAGGGCGAGGGGGACCGGCCAAGTTCGGCTGCCGACGTCGACGCCGCCACGCGGTCCCAGGCGCGGTCGAGATCGACGCCTGGGGCGGCCCCTGTGGTCAGCAAGCCAACCACCTCCCGCTCGGGCACCAGCGCCAGCGCCTGCTCGGGGGGCACCGCGTCTGCGGCCCCGTCCATGAGCGCCGCCAGGGCGGCCGCCTCAGCGACCTCCTCGGGGGTGGGCTCGTCGTCATCGAGAACACGCAAATCGTCGGTCATGGTTGCTCCTCACCGTACCGTGCGACCCACTGCTTGCGGAAGGATCGCACCGCACGAAGGAAGAGGACGTCGAAGGTCCCCAGCTTGATGTCCAGCATGTCGGCGCACTCCTGACGCGGCCGCCCCTCCAGGAGGCGCTCTTGCAGCGCCCGGCGGTAGCGGGGATTGAGGGATTCGAGGATGGCCTGGACCCGCTCCCGACGTTCGGCATCATCGACCGCCGACAGCAGCACCTCTGCGGGGGTGAGGCTGGGAGCCGGAGCCACCGCGACGGTGGTCGGCACGGCCTCCACGGCGGTGGTCAGGGCGTCGGTGAGCTTGTGTTGTCGGGACCGGGCCCGACCCACGTCCATGGCGCGGTTGGCAGCGATCCGGGCAAACCAGTGAAAGATGCTGCGGCCCTGCCAGGTGAACGTGTGGAGCTTGGCCAGGCCAGTGGTGAACGTGTCCACGAGGACGTCCTCAGCGTCGACGTCGGTGGTCACCCGGGGGCGGATGATCCGACGCAGCAGATCTCCGGCGAATGCCCGGTACAGCTGTTCGAAGGCACGCATATCGCCCTCATCCCGAGCGCGCTCGATCAAGCGCCTTTCGAGTCCTGGTTCCAACACAGTGATGCACGGTTAGCGGTTTGCTTACGCCCTGACAACGCGGCGGGACCAGGTCGCTTACACCTCGAGACAAATAATCCCGTGCCCGTGCCCGTGCCCGTAGTCATGGTCTCGAAGTTGGGCATGAGGAGACCTGGAGCATCTTTCCTGTCCACTCGCTTCGCTCGTTCCTGATGCGCTCCCTCGCTTCGCTCGTGCGCTTGGCGCGCGACCGACACGCGCACCTGCGCTCCTGCGGGCGCGAGGTTGATGGACGGCTGGCGCCGCCCATCAAGCTCGCGTCCTCGTTCGCTCCGGCACGTGTGTCGGTGGTTCGCGCGCTCTTGGTAGTGAGAGGCCAGCGGCCGGGGGAAGGTCGGCAACTGGGGTCCAGCGACCCCAGTTGCGAAGACGACCCAAGCACTTGTTTTCAAAGTGAAATTCGCTCCATGGGATTTGGCCCGCATCTTGCTCTTACCCAGAACCGACCCCGAAGTGGGGTCAGGACACTCCGCCCCGTCACCTGGAGCCCCGCAGCATGGTCGTCGCAAACACCCCCACGCAGCTCTTCGACACCGACCGCACCATCGACATGCCCCTGCGCATCGAGGCGTTCGGCGCCACGGACACGGGCCTCGAGCGGGACAACAACGAGGATGCCTTTGGCTTCGACGAGGGCCTCGGCATCTTCGTGGTCTGCGACGGGATGGGAGGCCACGCGGCTGGTGAGATCGCCTCTTCGCTGGCGGTGGAGACGGTCCTCGACGAGTTCGAGAAGCGCCACGAGATCACCCCGATGGCCGCCAACGACAGCGACGCTGCCCTCCCGGTGATTCAGCAGAGCGCCCTGCGCAGCTCCGTGCGTCGCGCCCACAATGCCATCGCCGCGGCCCAGGCCGAGAGCGTCGAGCGGCACGGGATGGGCACCACCCTGGCCGCCCTGAAGATCACCCACGAGGACATCCTGGTCGCGCACGTCGGGGACAGCCGCGTGTACCGTTGGCGCCGCGACACCGGGCTCACCCGCGCCACCCGCGACCACAGCCTGTTCAACCGCATGATCGACGACCGACTGATCCCGGCCGACAGCGACGAAAAGGGCTTCGACCAGCGCAACATCATCATGCGCGCCCTGGGCACTCGGGACTACCGGGCGGAGATCAACACCGTCGAGCGCCGCGCGGGGGACGTCTTCATCCTTTGCAGCGACGGCCTCAGCGACATGATCGGCGACGCCCACATCGAGCACATCGTCGACTTTTACGAGGGAGACCCCGAGCGCACCACACAGGCCCTCATTCAGGCCGCCAACGACGCCGGTGGCCACGACAACGTGACGGTGCTCGTGGTGCGGCTGCAGGCCGAGCGCCCCTCCGAGAAGTACAACTCCGACGACGTCGACACGATGACCGACCCGCAGCTTCAGCTCATGAGCGGGATGGGTGCGGCGTCCTTTGACGACGATGTCGAGTGGATGACCATCGACGAGGCCATGCGCGCCTCCCGCCGCTGGACCCACTTCCGGGCATAGAGCCTCCCCTTGTAGCATCCGACGAAGTCGGACGGCCTTCGCCGACGGCGCAGGAGGAGCTTGCGACGACGAGCAAGGAGGGGAGTACGGCCGCCCCGAAGGGGTGCGGAGCCCCCCAGCGGGGGGTTGGGGGGCGAATGAGATCGTCCTACGATGTGACGGACCTCTTCCATCCTTCCATCGAAGGCACCCCAAACGCACGCAGCCAAGACACCGAGCGATCAGCGCCGGAATACCCTCAGGCTGCGCGGTGGTTCACCGCTTCGCTGGCCCGGACGACGCGCGCCATCTGGGCGGCCGCCCGGTCCGCGTTGAAGTTGCTGACGTAGACCTTGTTCACGCCCAGCGAGTGCAGCCAATCAACCGTCTTGGCACACACCTCGGCGGCCTTCAGCCCCGACTCGAACTCGGCCACGACCCCGTCGACCGGCACGGGGAAGAACTTCGACAGCCGCTCCAACGTCTTGCGGCGCCCGCTGCGGTAGTAGAACACTCCGAAAACGCCCGGCATCTCCACGCCCTGCTTGTCGAGCTCCTCGAGGAAGCGCTCCACCGGGCCTGGATCGAGGTGGCTGACAAGCTGCGTGAGGTAGAAGTCGGCGTTGTATTCGGCGTCGAGCATGTAGCCCACTTGCCGCTTCACATCACCGTGGGGGTTGGCCCAGCCCCCCAGGGGAAGGGTCGGATGACGCTCCCGGATGTGCTTGCGTAGCACCCAGCCGTGAGGCACGCAGCGCGGCGCACCCACGCCCTTGTCACCACCGAGCACCGTCAGCCCGCCACATCCGGCGTCGACCGCACGGGCTGCGTACCAAAGGCAGTACTCGAGGGTGTGCTTGGTGGTCAGGAAGGGGCAGAACTTCTGGCGATTGACGTCGTCGGCCAGGTTGGTCACCAGGTGGTGGAGGTTCTCCTCCTCCTTGGTGCCGACCGCGCCGTCGGTCAGGAAGAGCACCGTGTCGCGCGACAACAGGCCCTGGACCGTGGCGTTCATGCCCAGCCACTCGTCCATGGTCTTGGCGGACTGCTGCTCCATCCGGGGCGGCCGCAGCTCCACCGTCACCAGGGGCTGTGGGGACTTGAGGCGCTCGAGCAGGTTCATGGCCGGAGAGCTTCGACCACCGACAAGGCAATGTCCAGCTTCCCGTGCGGTGCGACGATCTCGAACCCCTGCACATGGGGGCGCAGCGCCTCCGCCAGCTCCAGGGCAATGGCCTGTCCCTCGGCCTCTTCGGTCCCCGACTCTTCGGCCGCGCGCATGCGCTCCACGATCGGCTCCGGCACGGGGATCGACGCCATATTCTGCTCGAAGAACTCGGCGGCCCGTGCGCTGGTCAGTGGCCAAATCGTCGCGATGACCGGGATGGTCGGCGTGATCCGGTCGAGGAAGGACACGAGCGTCTGCGGGTCGAAGATGGGGCTCGTCAACGCGTACTCGGCGCCCGCATCGGTCTTCCAGAAAAAGCGCGACTCTTCACGCTCGATGTCGGGCGAGGAGGGGTCGATGTGGACCCCCAGGTGGAACTCGGTGGGGCGCCCGATGGCGCTTCCGCCGGCGTCTTCCCCGTGATTGAGGGCCGAGGCGAGGTTGACCAGCCCGATGGAGTCGATCTCCAGGTCGCGCCAACTCTCCGACGTCGCGCTGGGCGACAGTGGGTCCCCGGTCACCAGCATCAGGTTGGCGACACCGGTGGCCGCGGCACCGAGGAGGTCGGACTGCATGCGCGCCAGCCGCCGTCCCCGTGCGGAGTACCAGATGACGCTGGCCAACCCCACCTGTCGCGCCAGCTGAGCCTGGACCAACGGTGGCAGGAATGCGCCGTCCGGCGGCCCCTCGGGCACGGAGATGTAGTCCACGCCCGACAGCGCCAGGGTTCGCGCGGTCTGGGTGACCTCGTCCGGGACCCAGCCGCGCGGCGGCTGCACCTGGACCCCGGTCACAAACTTCTTTCGCGCCAACTTGGCCGCCAGCGTCGAGCGCTGCTCGCGGGGGACCGGCTCCGCGGCTGCCTTCCGCTGCTGGACGCGGGGCCGATCGCCGGTACGCACACGACGCGGCGGAGGCTCGGTGACGACCGCCCGCAGCGCACGGATGTGGTCGGGCGTCGTACCGCAGCAGCCCCCCAACAGGCGCGCGCCGTTCTTGATCGCCCGGCGGCCCCAGGCGACGAAATACTCCGGCGACCCCATGTAGAGTTTGCGCCCCTCCACCGTGCGGGGAACGCCGGCGTTGGGCTGGCTGGCTACCGGAAGCTTGGTGGACTCGCAGAGTTCGGCGATGGCCTGGAGGCTGCCCAGGGCGTCCAGGCAGTTGACCCCGAGCATGTCGGCCCCGGCGGCCTCCAGCTTGGCGGCCACCTCATCAGCGAGTACGCCCTCTCGAGTGACGCCCCCGCCAGCGAACTGGACCTGGGCCAGGATGGGCTTGTCGGTGACGCTGCGCACCGCCGCGATGGCCTCGATGAGCTCGGGGAGGTGGATGAACGTCTCCAGGCAGAAGAGATCCACGCCGTCGCCCTGGAGCAACGCCCGGGCCTGCTCGGCAAAGACGTCGCGCACCTCACCTTTGGCGATCGCGCCCAGCGGTTCGATGCGGGCACCGAGGGGACCGATGGCGCCGGCGACCCAGGCGGTGTCCCCTGCAGCCTGACGGGCCAACGTCACGGCCGCAGCGTTGATGGCTTCCACGCTCTCGGCCAACCCGTGCGGCGACAGCTTGAACCGGTTGGCCGCAAACGTGTTCGTCTCGATGACCTGGGCGCCGGCGTCCACGTAGGCGCGGTGGACGTCGCGTACGCTGTCGGGTGCCGTCAGGTTGAGCTCCTCGAAGGGCCGGTTGATGAAGGCCCCGAGGGCGTACAGCTGAGTTCCCATCGCGCCGTCGAACAGGACCACGCGGTCCCCGTCGGCGATCTCTTCCAGGAAGTTGGCGCCTGTTGGCGATGCGTCGGACATACCGGCTGCCTAACGACCGCTGGCGGGCCGCGTCAAGCAAGCACTTGAAGAGAAGCGTGTTTTTTTGCGGGTGTCGCCACCCTCTCTTAGCGTTTTGGGCATGAACGACCAGCAACGCCTCATCGCCATCGCCAGCACCTTCATGTGGGTCGCGGCCTCCCTGATGCTCCTCTCGATTCAGGCCAAGGCCGCGCCGCCTGCCAGCGGTAAGGCGGAGATCTCCGAGTCGAAGCGGCCCGTGGGCACCTGGCGGTTCAGGAAGCACAACCGGCCGGTGAAGGTGGTCGCCATGGGCGGGTCGTCGACCGTGTACTACCGCGGCAACTACACCAAATTCATGGAAATGGCCTGCAAGAACGTGGAGGTGAAGAACCTCGGCAAGACCGGCATGGGCATCAAGGACCTCAAGATCCGCTACGACCGGCAGGTCGCCTCCAACCGCCACATCAGCACCCGCCACAACGAGATCTGGGTGATGACGCGGGGCGGGCTCAACAGCATCTTCAACCCCGAGCGGGTGAATTGGTTTCTGAGCAAGCTCTTCCGCAGCGCCAAGAAGCGCGGCTTCAAGACGCTGGCGCTGTCGCTGACGCCCTGGGGCAAAGAGCGGGACAAGGACCGCTGGTGGGGGCTGAAGGGGTTGGAGTCCAAGCGGGCGACGCAGCTGACGGTGGACTACCTGATGGGGCGCCTGGACCCCGCCAAGGCCCTGGGTCGCTACGCCAAGAGCGCCAGCTGGCAGGCCGGTGAGCTGCCGGACATCGCGGTGGACCTCTTCGACACCGACATGCGTACCAAGGCCGCCAAGCTCCGAAACCCCAAGCTGGCGCGCGGTCAGCTGACGGAAGCGCGATGGGTGCGTAAGAAGATGAAGAACATGGCGCCGATGGATCGTACGGCGTTCCTCGACAAGCTCGTAGCCGAGCTGGTGGACGTCCCCCGTTGGCACCTGCGCAAGGACCTGAGGGCCTTCGACGCGGTGCACCCCAACACCTCCGGCCACCGCGAGATCGCCAAGAAGGCGTGCCCCAAGTTGCCCAAGAACTGGGGCTGCGACTGCGCCCTGATGGATCGCATCGTCTGGGGAAAGAAGGGCCTGGAGATCAAGGGCGTCCGAACGGCCAAGGCGGACTAGCCCGCCGCTGACTGAGCCCGAGCCTGGCTTCGCCGAGAGGCCCTGAGCGCGGCGGCAAGCCCTCGCCAAGCCGAGAGTCGCGACGCGTGTTCAGTCCGCATCCGACTCCGTCGGACGCCCCGGAGCGACGTAGTGACGGAGCGAGCCTGCGAGCGGAGGAACGAAGGAGCGCAGTGGGCGCCCCGAAGGGGGGCGGAAGCCCCCCAGCGGGGGGTTTGGGGGGCGAATGAGATCGTCCTACAATGCGACGGACCTCCACTGGCCTCCCTTTGAAGCCCGGCGACGGACCTTCACTGGCCTCCCTTCGAAGCCCGGCGACGGACCTTCACTGGCCTCTCTTCGAAGCCCGGCGACGGACCTCCACTGACCTCCCATCGAAGCCCTGCGACGGACCTGCAACGCCTCCCATCGAAGCCCTGCTACGAACCTACAACGCCTCCCATCGAAGCCTGCAACGGACCTCCACTGGCCTCCCATCGAAGCCCTGTCCCGAACCTGCAGCGCCCGCCCATCGCAGCCCAAGGACGGGGCCGGGGCCGGGGCCTCCACAATCGGGCACGGGCACGGGCACGGGCACGGGCACGGGCACGGGGCACGGGCCGACTAGCCCAGCCACTCCTTGGCGCGCTTCCAGGCGGGAGCCAGGTGGGCCGGATCGGCCCCCCACCCCACCAACAACGCGTTGAGCATCGCCTTGTAGAAGCGGTGGTAGTCCACCAGCTTGCTGTGGTTCTCCAGCTTCTTCATCTGGAGCACGGAACGGATGCCGTTCCAGAAGAGCACCGACCGCTCGAGCGGGTCTCCAGGCGCCAGGCCCCCAGCCTCCGCGGCGATGGCGAATGAGCGGCCTACGCCCGCCAGCAGGGTCATCATGTTGACGACGATCTTCTGCCCCATGTCGCCGGGCAGCAGCACATTGGGATCGGCCATGATCTGCTGGATGAGCGCAAACCGCGCGGGCGCCTCCAGGGCATACGCACGGTAGACCTCACCCTCGATCAACACGCAGGCCAGCCCGTCCACCGCCTCTTCGGGCTCCGCACACTTGCCACGAGCCTCCTCGAGGCTCTCGTTGATCTCGTCGATGACCCTCAGCTCGAGGGCAGCGATGAGCGCCATCTTCGACGGGAAGTAGCGGTACAGACCGGCCACAGCGACATCGAGCTCGCGGCTGATGCGATGGAGGCTGCAAGCGTCGAGCCCCTCCTCCATGACCAGCCGCATCGCGACCTCGATGATCTCCTCGGTGCGCTTGCGCCGGCGGCGGTCCCACCGGGTCTCTTTGGCCGCGCCGCTATCCCCCTGACTCTTCGTTTTGGCTGACATGACTTAAGGAATGGACATCATTCGCGAATCTGTCAAACGACAAAAAAGAGCGGCCCGAAACCGGGCCGCTCTTCTTTCACCCGACCGAGGCCGGGCTTGAACTCTCGTCTGCCGTCGCTTGGACGGACAGTCCCTTGCTCAGACGACCTTGCCCGACAGGACGAAGCCGAAGACGAGGGCGTAGATGACCAGCGACTCGATGAGCGCCAGGCCCAGGATGTAGGGCGTGAAGATCTTGTCAGCCGCGCCCGGGTTGCGGGCGATGCCCTCGAGGGCGGCAGCGGCAGCGCGACCCTGACCCAGCGCGCCGCCAACCGCGGCAATGCCCAGGCCAAGGGCCGTGGCGAGGGCCACGTAGCCACCCTGGGTGAAGTTGTTGTCGGCGGCGCCATCGGCGGCCATCGCGAGGGGCGCGAGGATGCAGATGGTGAAGAGCGTCATCAGTCCGGTGAAGACGGCACGTTTCATCGAAGTTCTCCTAGAGATCCAGTCAGTAAGCAAAGAGACAGTCGCGTGCTTGCGACAACACACGAGAAGACAAAGAAAGAATCAGTGAGCGTGGGCCTCGGCGTGCTCGCCGTGACCGTGGTCGCCGTGATCGTGCTCCTCGACCGCGATGGCGATGTACACCATCGTCAGCATGCAGAACACGACGGTCTGGACGACGCAGACCAGCAGGCCCAGCACCATGACGGGCAGGGGCACCAGAAGGATGTTGAAGGCGAGGAAGTTCACCAGCACCTGGTGGTCGCCGTACATGTTGCCCAGCAGACGCAGCGCCAGGCTGCCAGGGCGAATCAGGAAGAAGCCCAGAGCCTCGATGGGGAACATCAGCGGCGCCAGCGCCGGGATGGGGCCCATGAGGTGCTTGAGCGTCCCGCCCACGCCGTGGACCTTGATGCTGAAGTACATGTAGGTGAGCAGCGAGAAGATCGCGAGGGCCAGCGTCGTGTTGAGGCTCTCCGACGGGGTCAGCATGCCCGGCACCAGCCCCATCACGTTGGCGATGAGGATGAACACGGCGAAGGCAGTGATGATGGGCAGCGCCGCCAGGGCGTGCTTGCGCGGCATCATCGACTCCATCAGCTTGAGCATCGCCTCCATCAGGATGTCGAAGAAGGTGAAGGCGCTCATCCGCTTCTCGGGGAGCATCACCTTGTCCGGATCCTTCAGCTTCCGGGCTGCGGCCATGGCCAGCAAGATGCCCAGGAGCGCGGTGAGGAAGCCGAAGAACACGTGGGAAACGTGGATGTCCTTCTTGCCTTCCTTCCAGGACGGTCCAAACTTCTCCTGCAGGTTCCGGAACAGGGTGTCCGGAATGAACTGCTTGGCGACCGACCAGTGCTCGCACTGCTTGCCCCGCAGCACGTCTACGGTCGCGTCCTTGCAGGGGTCCTTCTTCCCGTCTCCGCCGCCAGCGGCCCACAGACGTGCGCCGGTAAAGGCCACCAAAAACAGGATCATGAAGATGCCGAAGGCTTTCTTCACGCGCCACGCTCCTCGGTCGCGTGCCCCATCGCGGTCGGTACCTGGGTCGGCTTGTCCAGCAGACCCACCACCACGATGGCGACAAACAGGTTGGTCATCCCGATCACGAACCCAATGGGCGCGATCGGCAGCAAATGCAGGGTTGCCCAGATGGTCCCCAGAAGGACGACCATCTTGGCTCCGCTGAGCAGGGTGTAGAACAGCCGCGACCGCCGCTCTCCCTCCGCCGTCTTGCGGGCGAGGAAGATGATGGCGCGCCAGTTGAGCAGGGCGATGACGGCACCAGCGATGACGCCGTAGAACATCGGCCCGAAGCCAGCCACTGCATGGGTCAGCGCACACGCCGCGATGGTGAGCAGGACCACGCCCCGCTCGACCTGGTGGGCGAACTGCTTATTGGCAGCGGTAAGCACGTTCTGCTGCTGCATCAGCGCGCCCCCGAGTGCCAACGGCCCGAGACCAGGGGCCGCGCCGAGCGGACCTCGTCTTTGGCCTGCTCGTGAAGCTCCCGACGCCACTTCTTCGTGGCACGCCACACCGACCGGCCGGCGGCGAAGATCCCCAGACCGAGGTACAGGAACGTCAGCCAGGGCGTGGTCTCGAAGACCCCGTCCAGCCACTGGCCGAACAGGAATCCCGCGGCCACGTAGCCCCCCATCTCGAGTCCGATGGAGGTGGCGTCCGCCTTGCGGAGTATGGAGGTCTTCGTCTTCAAAGCGGCCGCCGACTAACATTGGGGTCAGGCGGCGTCAACCATGTTCGGAAACCCCGCGAAAGCCCGTCGAGGTGGTGGTTATCCCCCTATCGACGGAAGTTGTTGCAACGGCGCGAGGCCCCGCCTAACGGTCGAACGCCGCAAACACGGCTCGCGCGTTTCGGGCGTCCAGATCACTGACCTTCACGACGCCGTCACACACCTGCGCGAGGGTGTCGAGCCGGTGATCGGCGACGTCGATGACGACGCCAAGGCAGCGACAATCGCGCTCCTTGCGAAAGCCCGCGAAGCGCTCGACATAGTCGGCGTTCAGCTGGGCCGCACCATCGGTGATGAGGACGATGTCGCCCCGGTCGAACCGTTTCTCGTCGGCGATGATCCCCTGCGCCGCGGTCAGCGGCGGTGCGAAGTCGGTGCCGCCCCCTACCCGCTCCTCGGCGAACGTCAGCAGCGCCGTGCGCTTGAACAGTGGGCGGCCGGCCAGGCCGCGCGCACCGGGGCCGTCCACCAACTCGTGGTGGCGCATCCCTCCCGGACCCGACGAAAACGTCAGAACCGTCACCGCCCGATGCTGGCGCCGCGCCCAGTCTGCCAGCGTCAGCGCCACTGCCTTTGCCCAGATCGCTTTACTGCCGGCCATGGATCCACTCACGTCCAGGCAGATCACGGCGGGGCCCCTGCCCTCTCGCTCGTCCCCCCGGGTGCGATAGCTCATCAGCTGCCGCTCCAGCAGCCGCCGCCGAAAGTCCCGACGCAGCACGGGGTGACGCATCGACAGGAGCTCGTGAGGCAACAGTCGCGCCAGGTCATTGCCACGGGTCAGCCCGTACACCTCGGTCTTGGCCCGCGGCACCCGCTGGCGTCGCGCGGCCCTTGCTTCGGCCCGGAACGCGCCGATGAGCTTGGCCAGCTGGGTGAGCAGCTTGTTGGTGGCCAGCTTGTCGCTGAGATCCATGGCGGCGATGGCGTCACCACCGTCCTCTCCAGCTCCGGGCGCCTCCATGGGCAGCGGCAGCGGCGCGTGCCCGGTCTCCTCCGCCTCCTCCATGCGGTCTTTCAACCCCTCCAGGACACCCCGGACCCGATCCAGACTCTCCTGGGGCACCTGCCTCGCCGCGTCGTCCAGCTCCCCCTGACGGGACGCCAGAGCCTGCTGGGCCTCCTGGGCAGCCTCGTCGAGAGCGTCGGCCTCCGCCTCCAGGGCCCGCTTGACCGCCTCGTCGCCGGTCCTCTCGGCCAGCTCTCTAGCGGCCTGCGCCTCCTCGTTGAGCTCCTCGACCTCCTGCTCGGCAGCGTCCGCGGCGAACTGGGTGCGAAGCTCTCGGGGCAGCATCAACCGCCCCGCTTTCAGCTCCCGCAGCAGCTCTCTGCCCACCCGGAGCGTGGCCAGGCCGGCGTTGTCGGGGCGCAGCTGGGTCAATCGGTGGAACTCGACGTAGCGTTTGTCGGCCACCAGCTCGCTGACAAGCAAATGCCGAAGAGCCGCCGATCCCGGCAAATGCTTGCGTTCCACGAGCCGCACCACCGCTTTGGCATGTGCCGCATAGACGTCCCGCATCAGGGCCCGGAAGTCGGGCAGCAGCCGCTCTCCCTGCTCGACCAGCCGCGACACGCTGGGCGACCGACCCAACAGCTGGTCGAAGTCGTACCGGTCGAGCGCGTCCAGCTCGACCACCGGCGCGTGGTCGGCCTCCGCCCTCATCAGAAGTCCTCGGCCAGGATGTCCTGTTGCAGCGACGCCACCTGCTCACGCATGGCCTCGAGGCTCTCGCTCTGGGCGCCCCGCTCCCGGGCGATGGCGGCCAATCGGTCGAACTGGGCCAGCAGGCGGCTCAGCTTCGAGTGGGCCTCGATCGCGGCACGTGCCTCGTCCTCCGGCCGGTCGTGTGGACGACGCGCGAACGCGTGCACCTCGCGAGCCTGATACAGGAGCCGCTCGGCCTCTTCGTCGAATCCACGCAGCGCATCCAGGATCGCCGACGCGGCGTCGGCACGTTCGTCGGGGTCGGACCACAGGCACGCGTCGAGCCGCTCGAGGTCGTCCATCGAGACCGCGTCACGCCCCTCGAGCAGCGCGTACGCCCGGACGATGTCGAGCATCTGTACATAGCGCCGGTCGCTGACCAACAGCCCCCGACGGTCCGCCTGCTTGCGGATGGCGGCCAGGGTCGCCAACACCCCGTCGGGTACCTGGACGGCCGCCAATGCAGCCTGCAGCCGTCGAAGCGCATCCAGGCCCAGCCGCGGCACGGGCTCTTGCTCGGCGTCCAGCTGGGCTCGGAGCAGCCCGACGAAGCGCCGCTCCTCCACGACCGGCTCGACCCAGAAGCGCAGCAGGAAGCGGTCGTGCAGCGCGGCCAGGGACTCGTCGTCGGGAACCTCGTTGGAGGCCGCGAACAGCGTCAAAAGCGGCGCCTCGACGGCGTTGCCGGCGTTGTGGAATACGCGCTCGTTCAGCAGTGTCAAGAGGGCATTGAGGATGGCCGAGTTGGACTTGAAGACCTCATCGACGAAGGCGATATGCGCGGTAGGCAAATGACCGTCGGTACGACGCTCGTACCGCCCCTCCTCGAGGGCGGCCAGGTCGATCGGCCCAAACAGCTCCTCGGGCGTCGTGAACCGCGTCAGCAGCCACTGAAAGTAGGTCGCGCCGTCGAGGCTCTCGCACAGCGACCGCGCCAGCATACTTTTGGCCGTTCCCGGCGGTCCCAGCAGCAGCACGTGATGCCCGCTGACCAGAGCTGCAAGTGCCCCGTCCACGACGGCGTCGCGCTCGACCAGCCGATTCTTCAGGGCGCGGCCCAGGGCATGGACCTGTTCGATGTCGTCGGTCGAGGCAGTACGGGTCGGATCGCTCGTCGTCATGGTCAGACACGATGCGTCCAGGGCGCCAGAGAGGCAACCTGTTGCCGTCCTGGAGGCGATGGCGGTATGGGGATGCGATGAATGACGCGCACGCAGCCCTGGCGACCTGGTGTGAGATCTCGGCGTCGGCGCTGGCTCACAACCTGACCATGCTGCGCCAGCACCTCAGCCCTCAGGCCCGCTTGGGGGCGGTCGTGAAGTCCAACGCCTATGGACACGGAGTCGCTATCGCGGCCCGCGCGTTTCTAGAGGCGGGCGCGGACTGGCTCATCGTGAACTCGGCGCGGGAGGCGGTCGAACTCCGGAGCCTGGAGCCGCACGTCCCCATCTATGTCTGCGGTCCAGTGCTTCCCTTCGAGGCCGCGCAGCTCGTCGCGGCGGACGCCCGGACCGTGTGCTACGACCCGCGCCAGGTGGAGGCATTGGGAGCGGCCGCCAGGGGAGCCGGCACCATCGCCAGGCTTCACCTGAAGGTGGAGACCGGCAACAACCGACAGGGACTCGGGCTCGACGCGGCGATCGCGCTGGGTAAGACCATCGCCGCCACACCGGGTTGCGAGCTGGAAGGCATCGCGACCCACTACGCCGACATCGAGGACACTACTGAGCACCGCTTCGCCCGGGCCCAGCTGGAGGCCTTCGAAGCCGCCCGTGCGGCCTTCGAAAGCGCCGGGCTCGACGTGCCGATGGCCCACTCGGCCAACTCGGCGGCCACCATCCTGTGGCCCGAGACCCACGGCGACCTGGTCCGCCCAGGCATCGCCACGTATGGACACTGGCCGTCGACGGAGACCTATGCGACGGCGCTCAGTGGCGGCACGTCGTTTGTGCCCGAGCTTCGGCCCGCGCTGTCGTGGCGAGCGCGGATCGCGCAGATCAAGGATGTCCCGGCGGACCAGTACGTCGGCTACGGCCGCACCTACCGCACCACCCACGATAGCCGCATCGCCGTGCTCCCGGTCGGCTACTTCGAGGGCTACGATCGGCGCCTGTCCAACATCGCCTACGTCCTCATCGAGGGTCGCCGCGCGCCGGTTCGCGGCCGCGTGTGCATGAACATGATCATGGTCGATGTGACCCACATCGCCGACGTGACGGTCGACTCGGTGGCGACTCTCATCGGCCGCGACGGCGACGAGAACGTCAGTCCCGAGCAGCTGGCCGGCTGGATGGGGAGCATCAACTACGAAGTGCTCTCCCGCATCCACCCGAGCATTCCGCGCGTCCAGGTCGCCTGAGCGAACGCAACGCGCGTCGCACGGCGAGCGCCGCAGTGACCGCTAGAAGCAGAGCTTCCAGTCCGAGACGATGGCGGTGAAGGCGCTCTCCAGCTCCTGCTCTGTGCCGGCCGGGATATAATCGGTGTAGTCGGTGCCGCCGTTGGCCGCCAGCGCCGTGAGCTGCTCGCCGGAGCCGTTGAAGTTGTACCCCACGACGTAGGTCTTCACGCCGAACTGGTCGTCTAGCTCGCGAGCCAGGGTCGCCAGGTAGCTTGGCTCGGACAGGGGCGCGGGCGCGCATGTGTCGGCGCCGTCACTGAGCACCACCAGCGCTCCACCCTGGTCTCCGAAGATAGTGGGTGCCGTGTTGCGGAGGCGCTCCAGCGTGAACACCAGCGGCGTATTGCCGACCGGCAGTTGCTTGAAGAAGTTGTCGATTTTGAGATCCAGCTCGGCCGTAGTGAGCGGGACCTGCGGGTCTCCGGAGGCCGAGCAGGCTTCGTTGAGATTGGACGGAAACCCGAGCAGCCCGAACCTGGCGATGTTGCTGTTGGCCACAGTCTTGGTGGCCCGGCGGACCGAATCCCAGTGAACCTCCATGCTGCCGGACCGGTCGATGACGAACAGCACATGCCCCAGACAGCTCGCCAACGTGCACTTGCCGGCGTTGCAGAGGTAGCTGCCGGAGCAGGCGAAGTCCTCGACCCAGCGGTCTCCCAGCGGTGAGCAGCGCTGAACCAGCGCATTGCTGCCGCACCGCGTCTCTCCGGGAGTGCAGATCGGGACGAAGCAGCGGTTGCCGGCCGCCGTGCTGCACACCTCGTCGGGCTCGCACAGCTTGGTGGACTGCCAGTACATGCCGTCGAAACCGCATAGGCCCTGCTCCTCGTCGGAAATGCAGGTCCACTGACGGGGTTGGCACAGGAGTCCATCCTGGGGAAGCGAGTTGTCCACCGGTGGCGGGAGTTCTATCGGCGCGTCCGCGCACCCGACCGCGATGAGGGCCAAGCCGCACCAACGGCCGAAGACGCCGAATGTGCTGGGGAGGGGCGCTGCCATGGCCTGAAGGCTATCGAAACCCAAAGGCCTTTTCCAAGGCCGCGGTCACATCGCCTTGCCGACGGCCTGCGGACGTGGTTTGACGGCAGTGCATGGACTTCTTCACCAGTGCCGCCTGGCCATGGATCTGGCCAACCCTGCTCCTGCTGGGCTGGCTCATCCTCCTGTGGGGAGGCATGCGGTGGCTGTTCAAGGGCTCGTCCTGGCACACCATCGAGGACCCCAAGGTCCAGCGCGCCATCCGCGGCGCGGCGGTCCTGCTGTTCGTCCTGGGAGCGATGGGCTGGCTGATGCTGGTACCGCTGCTGTCGGACAATCTCAGCGGGACATTCGATCAGGTGTGGCCGTGGCTTTGGCCCTCGCTGCTGTTCATCACCATCTTTGGCCTCATGCGCACCACCGACCGATGGGGCCGCGACAAGCTCGCGCCGCGCGTGGGTAGAGCGTCCGAGGAGATCCAGGAGATCACGGTCAAGCGCCTGGTCCGAGCGGTGACGGCGTCGGTGGTCCTGGCGGCGCTGGTCGGCTGGTCCCTCGTCGTGCCGATCCACGGCACCATCGAGACCTTCGTCCGGGTCAAGCTGCTGCCCTGGTTCTGGCCCTCGGTCGTGTTGGTCTTGTGGCTCGTGGTGGGCATCGTCGGGTCACGGAGGCTCGTCGACTGGCTCCACATGAAGGCCGAGAACACCGACACGGAGTTCGACGACGCCATCGTGGGCGCAGTGAAGCGTCCCCTGTGGCTCATCATCGTCACCACCGGTCTGGCCTTGTGGGCGGGGTTGGTGCCCATGCCGCCGGCCCTCGAGGAGTACATCGACGCCATCGCCAAGGGCGCCGCGGTGTTCATGCTGGTGCTTTTCGCCGACGCGTTCATCCAGACGTGGATGCTGCAGCGGGCCGAAAAGTCGAAGGTCCTGCGCACCTCCGGCGGCGTCTTGCGCAGCGCCGCCAAGGCGGTCATCTATTTGATCGGCATCCTGATGGTGCTGTCGACGGTCGGCATCGACATCACGCCGCTCATCGCCTCGCTGGGTGTTGGCTCCATCGCCGTCGGTCTGGCGCTCCAGAAGACCCTGGAGGACTTCCTCGCCGGCCTGATCCTGGCGGCCGACCAGCCGATTCGGGTAGGCGACTTCGTGACGTTGGAGGCGGGACTCGAGGGCGTCGTGCTGAACATCGGCTGGCGCTCGTGCAAGATTCGGACGCGCGACGACATGCACGTCATCGTGCCCAACGCCAAGCTCGCCGGCGCCACCCTGGTGAACCGCAGCATGCCCACGCGCCTGGTGACCTTCACGGTACCCGTGGGGATCGCCTACGGCACGGACCTCCCGCGCGCCTCTCAGGTGGCGGTCGAGGTCGCCACCGAGTTGCTCCAGAGCCACCCGGCCGGTGTCGCCGACTACGAGCCCAAGTGCGTGTTCACGGCCTTCGGCGGCTCATCGGTGGACTTCTCGATGTGGCTGCGGGCGACGGACTGGGAGCGCCACTTCGGCCTCAAGTCGGCGTTCATCCAGGCGCTGCACAAGCGGTTCGCCGAGGAAGGCATCGAGATTCCCTTCCCGATCCGGACCCTGGACGTCCCCCAGGGGACCGAACTGACCATCAAGCGGGACTGACCATCGTCGGGGGGCGAATCAAATCGTCCAGCCATCCAACTTCCACCAGGAAATCAACTGGATCCGGAGATGTAATCAACCATCAGCCCAGCGGGGGGTTGGGGGGCGAATCAAATCGTCCCGCCATCCAACTCCCGCCAAAGACATCAACTGGATCGGGAAATGTGCCCGACGCGAGCTAGCTGCCGGCCTCGTCACCGTACCCGTCGGGCGCGCCCAGGAGCTTGCGCTTGTCCGAGCCATCCTCGTTCAGGCAGCCGAACGCCACGAAGGGGTTCTCCAGGGCCTTCCGAACCGCCACGATACCGGCGTTGGCGTTGAGGCCGTCGTCGATGCGCTCCTCGTAGGTGAACCGGATGTGGAGCTGCTTTTTGACGACCGGCTGGCCATCTACGGCGACGACCCGGTCCTCCAGCTTGCCCACCATGAGGAAGAGCGGGCAGGTCCCCCACTCGAACAGGTGGTGGTAGCCCGCCGCCATGCCAAGGCTACCGAGGTTGGCGATGAACACGCTGGTGAACATCGGGTCGTTGTCGATGAACGAGGCCGGCAACAGGTTGTGGTAATCCAACCACCGCAGCAGCTTCACCCCGGCGTTCAGGAACGGCCGCGGGATCTTCAGGAAGATGTTCAGCTCCTTGTCGGTGTAGGTCACCTTGTCGGAGCGCTCGACGTTGATCTTGCCCTCGACCGCCTCGACCAGGTTGCTGAAGTCCCAGTCCTGCGGGATCTTCTGGTGCACGGCCGCGATCTTCGCCTTCTTGTTCTTCTTCTTGCGGAGCATGCTGAAGGTGATCTTGCGGTGATTGCGCTCATACAGCCGGCGCCCCACCACGAAGCGGTTCATCTTGGGCGCCTCGTCCAGCCCGATAGCGACCGCTGCGACGACACACGTGGTGACGTCGACCCGCATCCCCTTCTCTTTCGCCTGCGCCATGTAGTCGAGGAGCTTGTCGGCGTCGACGTAGTCGTCGAACAGCACGTAGGCCTCGTTGCGCGTCGGCATGAGGTAAAACAGCATGTCGCGGAACGGGTGGGTCTTCAGCAACGTCCCGTCGGGGCGCGACGTCTTGAGGTTCATCGCCACCCACAGGGCAAACAGCACCCCGATCGTAATCCACACCCACATCGTGGGGCCTCCCTTTCTTCTGGGCCGGTGCTTCTAGTCGTGGGACTCCAACGTCACCACGTCCCACTCGGCGGCCACCAGATCCAGCATCTGGGTCTCCTCCGCCTGGATATCGTCGGCCTTGGCGGCCTCCAACAGCACGTCGTAGATCGCGTCGCGGGCGCCTTGCCGGTCAACGGTCTTCAAGAACGCCTTCACCGACGCCTCGTCCGTGAGCTTGACGCTGTCTGCGGCCCGGAAAGCGTCCGGCCCGACCTTGCCGGCGACCTGCGACAGGGCCACCGCCTCATTGCGGCTGACCTGCTTGTCGGCGGTCACGATGTGCTTTAGCAGCACGACCAGGGCCACCCGCTCCGGCATGCTGAGAGAGTCAACGTCTTGGAGTACTTCGTGCATGGGGCGACAGCTTGCTCCAAACGCCCCGTGATGGAAAGTGCGGCCCGACAGTGGTAGTCCTGTCCGCCTCACTGCATACCCGCACTGCCTTTTGAGGATGTCGTGAACGTACTTGCCCTGGCCGCGCTGGCGGCCTCGCTTCAGCTGACACCGGCGGCAGCACCCTCGCTGAACGTCGAACAGTACTCCCTCGATAACGGCCTGACGGTCCTGCTCAGCCACGACGACCGGCTCCCGGTGGTGGCCGTCGAGGTGCGCTACCTGGTAGGCAGCGCCCACGAGGTGCAGGGACGGACCGGGTTCGCCCACCTCTTCGAACACCTGATGTTCCAGGGGTCGGCCAACTTCGACGACGAGTACTTCAAGCCGTTCGCACCGCTGGGCGCCAAGATCAACGGCACCACGTCGAACGACCGGACCAACTACTACCAGCAGGTCCCCTCTCAGTACCTCGAGCAGGTGCTGTGGATGGAGTCGGACCGGATGGAAAATCTGCTGCCCGCGCTGACGCTCAAGAAGCTGAACAACCAGCGGGACGTGGTGAAGAACGAGCGGCGCCAGAACTACGAGGACCGCCCCTATGGCGTGGCCTGGGGGATGATGGCCGAGAGCCTCTACCCCAAGGGGCACCCCTACCACCACCTCACCATCGGCTCCCACGCCGACTTGACGGCGGCGACGCTGGACGACGTCAAGAAGTTCTTCATGCAGTACTACGTGCCCGCCAACGCGGTGATCACCATCGTCGGCGACTTCGACAAGGACGCCACCAAGAAGATGGTCGAGAAGTATTTCGGCCACATCCCCAAGGGCAACCGGGCGCCCACGCCGAAAGCCGCGCTGCCCAAGCTCGACAAGGTCGTCAAGGTGACCGCCGAAGACGAGGTCAAGCTCCCACGGGTCTACTTCGCCTGGAACAGCCCGGCCATCTACAAGGACGGTGACGCGGCGCTGGACGTGCTGTCGACCGTGCTCACCGATGGCAAGTCGTCGCGTTTGTACAAAGCCCTGGTCTACGACAAGAAGGTCGCCAAGGATGTCGCCGCCTATCAGGTGTCGCGGCTGCTGAGCGGGTTCTATGTGGTGCAGGCCACGGCGGCCAAGGGCGTGACGGTGGAGACGCTGACCAAGGCGCTCGAGGAGGAGCTCGGCAAGGCCCTGGCCACGCCGCCCACCGCCGATGAGTTCAACCGGGTGCTCAATGGCTGGCGCAAGAACTTTTACGGCGGGCTGGCCGCGGTGCTGAGCAAGATGCAGCTGGTCAGCACCTACTACCACTTCACCGGCGACCCCAACTTCCTCGGTAAGGACCTGGCCCGCTACACGAGGCTGGACCCAGCCAAGGTCCACGCGGCGGCCAAGACCTGGCTCCCGCTGGACAAGCGGGTGGAGCTGGTCATTACCCCGAAAGCCGCTGCCGCTGCTCCCGCTGGAGGTGCCAAGTGACGGTTCGCAACACCACGCTGCTGATGGTGCTCGGCACCGCCGCTGCTTCGATGGCGCTGTCGGGCTGCTGCCCCAAGAAGGTCCTGTGGAAGGACAAGCCCAAGCCGGCGGAGGCGCCGAAGGTCGTCGAGCCCGAGGACCTGCTGCCGCCCAAGCCAATGCCCGATCGCTCGGGGCTGCCCAAGCCCGGCACGGCCAAGACGTGGGCGCCGCCCGCGGTGACGAGTTGGAAGATGCCCAACGGCATCACGGTCTGGCACCTCAAGCAGAGCCAGGCGCCGCTGTTGTCGCTGACGATGATGCTCCCCAACGGGTCGGCGGCCGACCCCGCCAAGAAGGAAGGCACCACCGCGCTGATGGTGGACATGCTGGACGAAGGCGCGGGCACGCTGTCGTCGCTGCAGCTGGGTGAGGCCTGGCAACGCCTGGCGACCGACTACGGCGCGGGAACGGCCGTGGACATCCTGTACTTCAGCCTGGATATGCTGGCCGACAAGCTCGAGCCGTCGCTGGCGCTGTTGAGCGATGTCTTGCGCAAGCCGAAGTTCGACAAGGCCGAGTTCGAGCGCCGCAAGTCGCAGCGGGTGCAGAGCGCGCTTGCCGGCGAGGCCTCGCCAGGCATGGGTCGTAGCAATGTCCTGCGGCGAGTGCTGTCGGGTACCGGCTACGCGGGCGCCTCGTCCAACGGCAACAAGGCAACGCTGGCGCGAATCCGGCTGAACGACGTCAAGAAGCAGTTCAAGGCGCTGATCCAACCCGAGGGCGCACACATCATCGCCGTGGGCGACGTCGACAAGGCGGCGCTGGAGGCGGCGCTGACCAAGACGCTGGGTGACTGGAAGGGAACCCCCAAGCCGAAGCTGCTGCCGGTGGCCACCAAGCCGCTGGAGAAGGGGATCCACATCGTGGACTACCCCGGCGCCAGCCAGTCGGCCATCGCCGTGGCGCGCCGCGCTGCGCCGTGGGCGACCAAGGACAACTTCACCAAGCTGATGATGAACCGGGTGATGGGCGGGATGTTCACCAGCCGGCTCAACATGAACCTGCGCGAGGACAAGGGCTACAGCTACGGCGCCGGCTCGGCGTTCGTGCGACGCAAGCTTGCGGGCGTGTGGTTGGCCTATGCCGGGGTGAAGGCTGAGACGACGGCCCTGAGCCTGGAGGAGATCCGCAAGGAGATCGAGGGCATGGCCACTGGCAGCAAGCCCATCACCGAGCAGGAGTTCCTGATGGCCATGGGTGGGCTGCTGGGCAGCTACCCAGGCAAGTTCGAGACCTTCAGCGACGTCACCAACCAGATCGTGCCGCTGGCGCAGCACGGTCTGCCGCTGGATTGGCTGAAGACCTGGCCCGACAAGGTGAAGGCGGTGACCGTCGCTCAGGCCATGGAAGAGGCCAAGGGGCTGATGACGAAGGCCGACGGGACCGCGGCGGCGACCGTGTGGGACGCGTTCGTCATCGTGGTGGCCGGACCGCGCGAGAAGATCGAGGCGGACCTGAAGAAGCTGGGCGTGCCGCTGATTCCGTACGACGCGGAGGGCAACCGGCTGAAGAAGTGGGTGCCAGCCAAGAAGGCGGACGCCAAGAAGGGCAAGTAGCCTCGTTTGCGCTGCGTCTCACGTTGGAGGCGCAGAGGCGCGGGTGCGCCAGTGCGTAGAGGATTGGTGCGTCTTGCATGTCGTGCAGCCGCTCGGGTTTCCGTGGAGTTCGCGGGGATGTCTCTCGCAGAGGCGCAGAGGCGCAGAGGCAGCCAACGCGGACCTGGCTGGAGCATCCGACGAAGTCGGACGCCCTACAGCTCCTGACGTATGGAACATGCTTGGCATGCGGAATGATCCAGGAGCTGGAGTGGCGCCCCGGAGGGGTGCGGAGCCCCCCAGCGGCTCAACGTTCAACACATCTCCGGAAACCGTCGGTGCGCGGGGCCGTCAAGCCATCGTCGCGAGTAAGGAGCATCCGACGAAGTCGGACGCCCGCCAGCTCCGGACGTATGGAGGGAGCCACCATTGGGAGTAGGCCCGGAGCTAGAGTGGCGCCCCGGAGGGGTGCGGAGCCCCCCAGCGGGGGGTTGGGGGGCGAATCAGATCGTCCTGCCATCCAACTTTCGCCAGGAAATCAACTAGATCCAGAGATGTGATCAACCATGAGCCCACCCAGCGGGGGGTTGGGGGGCGAATCAGATCGTCCTGCATCCAACTTTCGCCGGGAAATCCACTGGATCCCGAGATGTGATCAACCATCAGCCCAGCGGGGGCCCGATGGCAGGCGCACAGCCCTCTGCGCCTCTGCGCCTCTGCGCCTCTGCGCCTCTGCGCCTCTGCGCCTCTGCGCGAGACACTTCTGGGGCGCCCCGGTCCTCGAAAGCGGCTCCACTACGAGCCACCTGCGCCAACCACCGCCGAACCGCCGCACCTGCGCCTCTGCGCCTCTGCGCGAGACACTCCTACAAACACCCCGCTCCACGAACGCGGCTCCACTACGAGCAACCTGCCTCAACCACCTCCGAGCCACCGCACCCGCGCCTCTGCGCCTCTGCGCCTCCCCAAAACGCACAAGGGCGACGCCAACCGAGGTCAGCGTCGCCCTTTGAATGAACGAAGACCGAAGCTTAGCGCCTGCCGCGCCTCACCTTGCGTTTGCCCTTGCGGACGTTTCGCTTGCCCCGCTTCTCCACGCGCCGGCCCTTGCGGACCATCTTCCGGTTGCCCGTGGCGCGGCCGACGGCCTTCATCGTCTTGCCCCGACGCACCTGGTTCTTCCCGGCGCGGCGCTGGGCCTTACCGCGCCGCCGCAGCTGACGCTTGTGCGTGGACCGCATCGTCTTGACCGGGCGCGCCACCCCGTGACGACGCTTCACCACCGGACGGCGTCCGGAGACCCAGCCGCCAGCCACCCAGGCGCCACGCTGGTAGCGCGCGGGACGCCAGTAGTGACCCGCACGCTTGGCGGGGCGCCAACGACCGGCGATCCAGCGGTTGCCTTTTGGGTTCCAGTAGCCCGGAACCCAGGTGTGCCCCGCGCGTCGTGCGGTCGGACGCCAGTGTCCGCGCACCCAGCGGCCGTACCGCCACTGCCCGGGGACCCAGGTGTGACCGCGCCGCGCCTGGGCGCGCCAGTGACCGGCGACCCATACGCCTCCCGGCCCGCGTCGACCGGGGATCCACACCGAACCTGCGCGTGCCGCGGCAGGTCGCCAGTGTCCGCTCACCCACATGCCGTTGGCTCGGCGTGCCGGTACCCATACGTAGTTGGCGCGGGCTGCGCGACGCCAGTGGCCGGGCACCCAGTAGCCATCGGGGCCGACGTGGCCACGCACCCAGACGTGATTGGCGCGCTGTGCGGCCGGTCGCCAGTGGCCGCGGACCCAACCGTTGGGGCCATATGCTCCCGGCACCCACACGTGGTTGGCGCGGGCGCGGCGCCGATAGAAGCCGTCGTAGGTGGTGCCGTCCTCGAGCTGGGAACCAGGCACCCACACGTAATCATGATCCGGGGGACCGTCGACCACGACCACAGGGCCCTGCGCCATCGCAGTGCCACCCAGCAGCAAGAAGCTGCACGCAACCAGGAAAGACAACAGGCTCTTCATCAATGCCTCCAAAGCTAGAACAAGCGGACCACGTCGCCGCACGTGTGATGATGCCAACGCTTCATCCAACGTTAACCCGCGGGGGACAGATCCTCCAGCGAGGGGCAGGCAACCAGCAGTAGGACGGCTGTCAGGGACGCTTATTCAGGGCGCCTGGCCATACTTCTTCTGATGGAGCGTCGCTGCCTGGGTCACCCAGTCCGATTTCTCGATGCGCGACTTCTTGGTGTTCACCTGCTTGGCGAGCCAGGCCACGTCATCGCCGCTGAGTTTCGCCAGCTGCCTGAAGTGCCAGACACCCAGCGCGTTGAGGTTCTTGCTCATCACCGGACCGATGCCCTTGATCTTCTTCAGGTCGTCAGCATCGCCGTCAGGCTCTGGCAGCAGCCACCCGCCTTCTTCGGCGGCCTCAGGTGTCTTCTCGGCGGGCGCCTCTTCGGCAGCAGGCGCTTCTTCAGCAGCCGGCTCATCCTCTCCTGCAGCCTCCTCCGGCGCCTCGGAGGTGTCTTCGGCGACTGGAGTCTCTTCGACCTCGGGCTCCGGCTCCGCTTCGGGGGGCTTGTCGTCCTCGGCAGGCGCTGACGCGGCCGTTTTCGCTGCTTGCTTGAGCGCCTCCAGCTCCTCACGCAGGTCTCGCAGCTCGCTCTTGGCCGAGTCCCGCTCCTTGCGAGCCGCCACCAGTGACTGCTGCGCACGGACCAGCTGCTGTCGCACGCTGGCGTCGTCCTTGTTGGCCGGCCCCACTCCCAGGGAGGGCCCCGCGCCTGGACGCGGCATGGGCCGACGCCGCACGCTGGTCAGACGGAGGCGCTCCACCTCCTTCTGCTTCTTCTTGAGCACCGAATCGATGTTCTCCGTCTCAGAGAGCTTTTTACGTGCCTCCTCGAGTTCTTCCTCGAGGCCTTTGATGCGCTGGTTGGCCTTCTCCAGCTGCTCGGCGGCCAATGCGACCTCGGCGTCGGCCTCGTCACGAACCGCCTTGATCGCCGCTTCGGCATCGGCCGCGGCGTCCTCGTCGTCCCCGGCGTCATCGGTATCGGCCGCGGCCTCAGCGTCCGGAGCATCGTCCTCGTCGCTGCCGTCGGCCTCGGCGCTGTGCTGGTCTTCTTCCTCGTCGTCCTCTTCGGACGAGGCTTTGGCGAGGTCGGCCCGGGCCGTTTCCAGCTCTCCATCGAGAGACTCTACCTTGGCCTCGAGGGTCTTGACCTCGGCCTCGAGCTCCTTGACGCGCTCGCGTGTCGCCTCATCGGGTCCATCGGAGGCGGCGTCCGCGTCATACGACGGCTTGGCGTTGGGGGATCGCATGACAAACCCGACCAACAGGCCGCCGAGGAAGGCCAGAAAATAACCAAGTTCACCCATGGCACCAGCGTATCAGATGCTGGTCGGAGTCGTCATGGCCACCGGTCGGCCCAACCCCCGACGGGTTTGTCGTTGTTGCGGCCCGCCCCTTGAGCCGTGCCTCAGGGGGCCCTACGGTGGTGCTTGATGCGATTCGAACGGGGCCAACTCCAATTTTTGCGCCGTGGTGCTGCGCCGATAGGCATCCACTGGACGTTGCCTCTGGGCCTTGCGGTCTTCAGTCGCTTCACCTTCGCGCCCTGGTTCATGCTCGGCTACATCGCGCTGATCCTGGCCCATGAGCTGGGCCACGCCTCGCTCGTCAAGGCGTTCCGGTTCAACGTCGAGGGCATCGTCCTGCATGGCCTCGGCGGTGAGTGCAGCTACAGCGGCCCCGTCACCCAGCAGAAGCGAAGCATCATCGCCTGGGGAGGCGTCGCAGCGCAGACCGCCGTGCTGGCGGCGACGCTCGTGATCGGTCTGGTGATTCCGCCGGAGGGGTGGAGCGAGCTCTACACGACCCTGACCCGGACCAACGCGCTGCTTATCGCGATCAATCTCATCCCCATCCCGGGGTTCGACGGCTATCACGCCTGGAAGCTCGTGTTCGGCAGTCGCAAGCGCCCCGCGCCTGCAAAGCGCGTCCACACCCCGCCGAATCGCGCGGCCGACGACGTCAGCGCCAACGTGCTGCGCTTCCCCTCCGAGCGGGTGTCGCGCACGACGACAGGCGACCCAGGCGAAGCGCTCCGTGACGTCAACGCCCAGATCCTGGAGATCACCGAGAAGGTGAACCGGGAGAGCAGCAAGAAGAAGCGTCCGACCGGAGAACCCTGACGACTGCCAGGCGCTACGCGTCCTCGATAAAGTCGTTCATCAGGGCCGTGGCGAGGAGCCGCACGACGACCCCGTTGTCACCGTGGCCGGGGACAATCAGGTCTGCCTGTTGCCGGCACGGCGCGACGTACTCCTCGTGCATGGGGCGAACCGTCTGCTGGTATTGGCCGAGCACACTGTCCACGTCGCGGCCGCGGTCGGCAATGTCGCGCCGCATGCGCCGAATCAGCCGAATGTCCGAAGCCGTGTCCACGAAGATCTTGATGTCGAGGAGCTCGGCCACCCGAGGCCACACGAACACCAGGATGCCCTCGACCAGAATGACCGGACGCGGCTCTACCAGCGTGCCACCGCTGGCGCGGGTGTGGCGCGCGAAGTCGTAGCGAGGCATCTCGACCGCCGCCCCAGAGCGCAACTGCTCGAGGTGGGTCGCCAGGAGCTTCGAGTCGATGCTGTCGGGGTGGTCGAAGTTGACCTTGCTCCGCGCCTCGAAGCTCAGCTCCGACAGGTCGTGGTAGTAGTTGTCCTGCGTCACCACGGCGATGCGTTCGGGTCCGACCGCCCACGCGATACGACGCGCGAGGGTGCTCTTGCCCGAGCCCGTGCCGCCTCCGATGCCTACCAGGAGCGGCCGCTTCTGTTTGGTGTCCGCGGTCAACGCCGCGCATCTTGCCCTCAGCTGGTCGTGCTGTCGAGGGCGTCGTGCGAGGCATCCAGGGACGCTGGAGCGCTGTTGCCATCCATCCGCAGGAACTCGCCCGTCGCCTCACGCCGTGCGCGGAAGCGCCCCGTGATGTCGCGGCGCTCGCCATCGAAGGCGGCGTGGCGATCGGTGGCCTCGCGGCGAACGTGGCTGTTGGCGGCGATGGTCAGCATGGCCACGTGGGCCTCGACCTCGGCACGCTGCTCCTGCGCGCTCGGGTCGTTCAAATAGGCCAGGTAGTGATGGATGGCCTCGCGCACCCGGCCAGCGGCTTCCAGCGCACGGGCGTAGGCGAGGTTGCACTCCGGGAACTCGGACTTGACCGCCAGGGCCTCCTGGAACGACAGCAGGGCTTCGGCGAGCCGTCCCCGACGAGCGAGCGCCTGGCCGATGGCGAAGTGAGCGCGAGCGTGCCGCGGATCCAACTCCAGGATGGTGTGATACGCGTCCAGCGCCTCGCTGATCTGCCCCTTCTTGAGGTAGCAGTTGCCGAGATTGTAGTGGGCCTTCACGTAGGAGGGCGACGCGCTGATCGTCAGGCGGTACTGCTCGATGGCCTCGTCGTTGAGGTCCATCAGCGCGTAGACGTACGCGAGCATGAACCGGGCCTTGTAGAACCGGGGCTCGACGGCCAGAGCTCGGCGGAACGCCGCTGCTGCCTGTCGGAGGCGGCCTTTCTCTTTGAAGGCGTGGCCCAGGTTGAAGTAGGCGCGGGCGTAGTCTGGGCGAAGCCGGATAGCGCCCTGGTAGGCCCGAACCGCCAACTCGATGTCGGAGCACTCGAAGTAGATGTTGCCCAGGGCAAAGGCGATCTCGGGGTTCGACGGGTCCAGCCGTCGGGCCCGCGCGAACGCAACGCGCGCTTCCTGCAAACACCCCAGCGATGCGAGGGTCGTACCCAGGGCGAAGTGGCCGCGGGCATCGTCTGGCGCGAGCTCGGTGGCCCGCCGCAACGCCCCGTGGGCCACGTCCGCGCGGCCGAGGTCGTGCAGGGCGGATCCCAGGCGCAGATGCAGCGTCGACCGGTCCGGCAGGACCTTCAGCGCCGCTTTGCTCAGCAACGCATTTGCTCTCGCAAACATCGCTTTCATCGGGTGAGCAGCAACTCCTCGTACGCGAGGTCAAGGGTGATAGGTGTCATCCCTTACAACGAATGTAGCACGCTGTTCTGTTCCCTGGTAGCGTCCGTCCCTTTCAATCTCCGGACGTTGGAACCGGAGCCCGCCAGCGAGGACGCGTGAGCGACGAACACCAAGGCAACCAGCGCGACGCGTCCGAGGACGACGACGGTTTCACCCTCGCACTCTACGGGGCTGCAGGAGCGCTCGGCGAGCAGGTGCGCATCGCGCTCGAGGGCGAGGGATTGCCCATCGAGGCCTTCTACGCAGCGGGCGCGCTGCGGTCGGCCGGAGGTGAGGTGTCCTTCCGCAACACGTCGGTCGCGGTCCGCACCGCGGCCGAGGTGGACGCGATGGAGCCGGACGTAGCGATCCTTGCAGTCCCTGACGACGTCTCCGAGGGTCGCCGCGAGCGGCTGATGCGCAAGGGCACCCTGGTCATCGACGTCTCCCCCTCGGGGCGCCGCAACTCGGCGCTTCCGTTGATCTGGCCAGCGTTGAACTACGACGTCCTGAAGAGCCACGAGGGTGGCTTCGCCGTGCCCGGTGCGGTCACCACCACCGTCGCGCCGGTGGCCGCAGCGCTCGCCAGCGTGGGACGCCTGGACGCGCTGGACGTGGTGGCGATGCTGGGCGCCAGCCACGCCGGCGTCACGGGCCCCGCAGACCTGAGCGCGCAGACACTGGCGCTGATGAACTTCCGGGTGCCCGAGTCGGGTACCCTGGGCGGCGAGCTGGCGTTCAACGTCATGGTGGGCTCGCGCCACGCCGAGGACGCCTCCGATCTCTACGAAGACGAACTCCGCGCCGAGCTGTACCGCCTATCGCCGCGCTTCGACGGGGTCGAGTGCCATCTCACGGCGCTACGTATCCCGGTGTTTGCCGGAACGACGGTGACGTTGACGGCCCGCTTCGCTGATGACGTCGAGCTGGACCCGGACCGGGTGCGCGGGGCCTTCACGGCGCGCGGCGACCTCGAGCAGGGCGGACCGGACGTCACCCTTCGGGACGCGCTGGACAGCGACACGATCCTCCTGGGGCCCGCCCGGATCGACCCGGCTCGAAAGGTGGTGCGCGTCACCGCCTTCGCCGACGCGACCCACCGCGTGGCCACGTCCATTGCGGCGCTGCTCGACCGGATGCACGGTGACGACGATCTCTGGTGACATTTTGTCACGGTCAGGACCGTCGAACCGGTCGAAGTTGACGGAATGTCCTCATGACACGCGAGCGCTTGTGTGGCATTGAAGGCCCGTTGAGGACTACCGTAGCCGTTATTGATGGCACGGATGTTGCTCTGTCAGCGCTGACGATGGGAACGATGATTTCGACGACGAACACGACACGACTAGGCTGGAGCGCGAGCCTGCTGGCGGTGGCCACGCTGCTGGCGCCGAACGCCTTCGCCCAGAGCGGCGAGGTCTCCGGCTTCACCGTCAGCAACGTCCGCGAGTTGACCGACTTCACGCTGGACGACCGCTTCCCCGAGACCGGGGTGACCGAGCGGGTCATCAGCATCGATGATTGCGAGCTCTACACCGGCCAGCGCGTCGCCTTCGACATCGGCCTGGACGCGCCCGAGGCGGGGGACCTCATCGTCAAGCTGAATGCCCCCGAGACGACCTGCAACGACAACACCATCAGTGAAGAGACCGAGTGCATCACGCTGGAAAAGCAGGTCGATTGGACCGACACGTCGGTGACCTTCAACCTCGACATGGACCAGCTGATGTTCGGCAACAGCGCCGACGACTGCCTCAGCAACGAGCGGGAGACGACCTTCAATATCTTCTTCATGCACCAGGGCGCCAGCGAGGCATCCCCGGCGTCGTCCTCCATCCCCTTCCGCCTGGACCTCAAGGCCCCGGAAGCGCCGGAGATCTCCAGCACGGGTGGCGGCGATGGTCAGGTGACGGTGGTGTGGACCGACACCAACGACGAGACCGTCACCTACAAGGTGTACTGGAGCACGACCACCCTCGATGACGGCAGCAAAGGCGCAGCCGACAGCGTCGATGGACTCACCGCGACCAGCTACAGCATCACTTCCGGGATCGTGAACGGCACGACTTACAACGTGGCCATCTCGGCGGTCGACGAGGCGGGCAACGAGTCGACCCTGTCCATCGTGCAAAGCGCCACGGCCCAGCCGAGCACGGACTACTGGGAGCACTATCAGGGCCTCGGCGGGACCGACACCGGCGGCTTCTGCTTCATCGCCACGGTCTCGTACGGCACGCCCATGGCGGGCGAGCTCAACACGCTGCGGGCGTTCCGGGACAACGTCCTGCTCCCTACCGACGCGGGGCGCGCCTTCGTGGAAGAATACTATGCTTGGGGCCGATTCGCCGCCGCCTGGATCGCCGACAAGCCCGCTCTGAAGGCTGTGGCCCGCGTCCTCCTAGCCCCCCTCGTCTGGTTCGCGGAGCTGGCCCTGGCCACCTCCCTGGGCTGGGCCCTGGTGTTGGTGCTGATGATGCTCGGTGGGCTGATGGCGGTTGGCCGCGCCTACCGGAACCATGTCGCGCGGCAGAACCCCGGCGCCTACCTCTATTCGGAGATCGGAGCGTGAACGTGAGACGCCTGCTCGCGGGTCTGCTGACCACCTGCTTCATCGTCGCTGCACCGATGCTGGCGCCCACCGAGGCGCGGGCGGAGAGCCCCAAGAACTTCATGCTCGAGCTGCGCGTGTCGCCGTACACGCCGGAGGTCGACAGCCAGTTCACCACCGGGACGCCCTACGCCGACAGCTTCAACAGCAACCCCATGTGGACCCTGGGCCTGTGGCTGGACTACCAGGTCTACCAGGGCATCGGGACCCTCGGCATCGGCGGCGGCTGGAGCTACGGCTGGGTGGACGGCGAGGCCATCGAAGCGGACTCCACCGACGAGACCGCCTTCAACCTGATGCCGTTGCACATCGGCGTGGTCTATCGGTTCGACTACCTGCAGACCGAGTTCTCGGTCCCGCTGGTCTTCTATGCCAAGGTCGGCCTGACCTGGGCGCTGTGGTGGGCGACCAACGGCCAGAACGAGGTGTCCAACACCTGGTCGGCCGACGGCACCCAGGAGCTGACCGCCTTCAGCAACACCTTCGGGTTCTTCGCCTCGGCGGGGCTGCAGATCCACCTGGACTTCATGTCCCAGTCCCTCGCGGCGGACTTCGACGACGAGGTGGGGGTCAACAACAGCTACCTGTTCGTCGAGATCGGTAGGCAGGAGCTGAACGACTTCTTCAGCGACGACTCGATGAACCTCAGCGAGACCCAGCTCACATTCGGGTTGATGTTCGAGTTCTAAGAGCGGGTCCAGCCCCAGCCGGCGCGGTCGCGTCGCAGCGCTTTGATGAAGGGCGGCGCAGGTCGACTGGCCTCAAAAGAAGATTGCCTCCGACCGCAAGGACAGCCCTCCGCCAAGCGGAGAACTACGTCGCACGTTCAGTCCGAACCCAACCGCGGTTGCGCGACAGGCCTCATGAAGAAGGTTGCCTCGACCGCGGGGACAGCCCCCCGCCAAGCAGAGAACTACGTCGCGCGTTCAGTCCGCATCCGACTCGGAGCGACGGCGCGACAGAGCGAGCTTGCGAGCGGCGGAGCAGAGGAGCGGAGGTGCCGCCCCGAAGGGGGGCGGAAGCCCCCCAGCGGGCTCAACGTTCAACACATCTCGGGAAACCGTTGATACGTGGGGACGAGCGTGGCCTGAAGCCCAGTCTCGGCGCGTGTTCCGCATCCGACGCAGTCGGACGGCCTTTGGCGACGGCGCGCCCCCGCGAGCTTGCGAGCGGAGGCGTAGAGGAGCCGAGTATGGCCGCCCCGAAGGGGTGCGGAGCCCCCCAGCGGGGGGTTTGGGGGGCGAATCAGATCGTCCCGCCATCCAACTTCCACCAGGAAATCAACTAGATCCAGAGATGTGATCAACCATGAGCCCAGCGGGGGGTTTGGGGGGCGAATGAGAAAGTCCTACGATGCGACGGACCTCCGTCCTTCCATCGAAGCCCTGCAACGGATCTCCACCGCCCTTCCATCGAAGTCCTGCAACGGTCGTGCAAGGGCACGGGTTTGTCTGAAGATTCAGACTAGCGACGCTGCGAGGGCACCCGCTCCGAGTCCATCCCGCGGAACACCACGTCGGCGAACGCCGCGAGGCCATCCAGGTTATGGATGTCCCGCTCGAACAGCCGGATGGTGCGTACGCGCGAGGCGTCATTGCCCAGACGCTCACCAAGGTCGGCGAGCGCGTCGGCGTCCACTTTGGTCAGCACCTCGAACTTCTCGAGCGCATCCACCGCACGGCTGACGACACGCTTCACATCGCGCTCGTCTTGAAGCTTCAGCGCATCCGTGTCCGACGCGAGCGCCTGCAGGTGTTCTTCCAGGCCGACCCGCTCTTCCTCCGCGACCCAGGGCTCACGGACCCGATTGACCAGCATCGCGCCGAAAGGCATGCCGTTGCTGCGCAGTTCTTTGTGGAAGAACACCGACTCGTCGATGGCGGCGGCGTCGGTCGATGTCACCAGGACGAAGGCCACGTCTTCGCTGCGGAAGAGTTCTTTGACCTTGGCGGCGCGCTCCTTGAAGCCCGCGTACATGCTGCTCAGCGACTGAATGAAGTCCAGCACCCCACTGAAGGTGTCGCCACCGACAAAGCGGTCGAGCCCCTTGAGCACCAGCTTGTTGACCTTGAACAGGCCGCCCAGCCCCCAGCCGCTGACGCGCTGGGCACCCTTGAGCAGCATGTTGAGCGAGCCGTTGTCGAGGAAGTCCTCGAGCCGGTTGGGCGCGCTGAGGAAGTCCAACGCGTTGGAGGTCGGCGGCGTATCCAGCACGATCAGGTCGTAGTCACGGTCCTGGCGAAGCTCGAACAGCTTCTCCATGGCCATGTACTCCTGGCTGCCGGCCAGGGCCGTGGAGGCCTGCTGGTAGAACGGGTTTTCGTAGATGCGCTGGCGGGTGGCCGCGTCGGGCGCGTGCCGCTCGATGACCTCGTCGAAGGTCGTTTTGGTGTCCAGCATCATGGCGTGGAGTGCGCCTGCGCCCAGTTCGATGTTGGCCTCGGCGAACAGTGCCGGATCGACCCGGACCTCTTCATTGCCCAGCTGCCCCATGCCCAGCGACGTCGCCAGGCGCTTGGCGGGGTCGACCGTCAGCACCAGGACGTTGAGGCCCATGCGCGCACCCATGAGGGCCACCGCCGCGGAGGTAGTGGTCTTCCCTACCCCGCCCGGGCCTACGACGATGAGCGTACGGCGGTTGTTGACCAGTTCGCTCAGCAGTGGGTCGAGTGGTGTCCCCATGATTCGCTGGTTCGCTACCCCGCGTCCGAAGGACCGTCAACCGCTTTCGGCGCCTGAGTCGAAACTCTCGGCTTGCCGAGACGCGGGTAGCCCTCGAAGTACACCTTCCACAGCGTGAGACCGCAGGGTGGCGCCGTAGGGCCGGCGTGGGAACGCTCACCACTTTCCAACGCGCGCTCGACGTTGGCGCGACGCAGCTTTCCACGGCCGACCTCGGCCATGGTGCCTGCGATGATCCTCACCATATTGTGAAGAAAGGCATTGCCGGTCACCTCGAGCTCGACCACCGGTGCCTTCCCCCGCGTCTCGGAGAGCTCGGCCACCCGGATGGCGTGCATGTGGCGCAGGGAGGACTTCGACACACACCGCGACGAACGGAAGGCGTTGAAATCGTGCTCGCCCAGCATCGCCTCCGCGGCGTCGTTCATCGCGTCCAGGTCCAGGGCCGGCCAGCGACAGTGCCACGCGGTGCGACTGTAGAGCGGCCAACGCGCGTCGCCCAGCTGGTAGCGATAGACATACGTCTTGGCCACAGACTCGAACCGGGTGCGCCAGCCGACCGGACGCTCCTCGACAGACAGAACCCCCAGGTCGCTCGGCAGGACGGCGTTCAAACCACGCAGAAAGCCGTGCAGCGGAATGGTCCTGGGGGTCTCGAAGTTCACCGGCAAGGCACGGGCGTGGACCCCCGAGTCGGTGCGTGAGCTCCCGTACAGCGTCACCGGGTGCTGCACCATGCCCTCCACGGCCTGGGCGAGCACCCCCTGGACGCTGCGCTGCCCGGGCTGCATCTGCCAGCCCACAAAATCGGTGCCGTCGAACTGGACGGTCAGCAGGATGTTCCTCACCGCCCCGGCCCCTTCGGTCATCAGGTGTCGGAGCTGGCGTCGCCCTGCTCGGCCGCCTGGCGCGCATCCATCCGCTCACACACCAGCGGGTCGTCCGGGTTGAGCGCCAGGGCGATGTCCAACAGCTCGGGCGGGAAGTCGACGAAGGTCACTGTTCCGTCCGGGTTGATGACCATCTCGAACCCCTCCAGCTGACTGGCGTCGAGATTGGCCAGGGCCGCGTCGATGTCGGGGGCCTCGGAGGTCGTCGCCTTATCGTCGCTCACTGCACGCCCTTCTTGGCCAGCACCACGGCCTGCTCCATGCCGCGGTGGGGGTACCTCTTGTAGGGGGTTTTGCCCGCCAGGTAGTCCCGGTCGAACTTGTAGATGTCGGCGTAGAACATCGCCTTGCCGGTCTCCTCGTGGACGCCCACCGTGTTGTAGTCGATGGTGATGGGCACGTCCTTCTTGAGCTTGACCGCGTAGGTCTTGCGCGCCTTCAGGGCCCGCTCGTACTTGCGCTTGCTCATCCCCTCGACCTCCAGGAGGACGAACTTGGCCAGGTCCAATGCGTTCTCGACCCGCATGCAGCCATGGGAGAAGGCACGGATGGTGCGACCGAAGAGCCGCTTCTTGTTGGTGTCGTGCATGTAGATGGAGAACTGGTTGGGGAACAGGAACTTCACCAGCCCCAGCGCGTTCTTTGGCCCCGGCATCTGGGTCACCTGCTCGGTGCCATCGGCGAGGATCTTCACCTTGTAGTTGTTCTTGGCGTAGAAGTCGGGCTCCTCGATGAGGGACTTGTCGAGCTCCTGCTCCTTGATGCGGGGCGGCACTCGCCACACCGGATTGAGGACGACCGTCTTGAGGCGCTTGCTGAACAGCCGGGTGCGGTTGAAATGTCCCTTGAGCCCGGTGCGCTCGTGGACCTCCACGGCATTGTTGCCGACGACCACGTTGTGCTTGCGGATGGCCTTGCCGCCCTTGAAGAAGGTGGCCTCGAAGGCGGGGATGTTGACGCGCGCCTGCACGTAGCCCTTGCCGAACGCGAAGTCCGGGTTCTGGTGCAGCTCGCTCTCCCGGTGGCGCTGCAGCGACAGGCGAATCTCGGCCGCGCGCTCGCCGTACGACTTGTTCATGGACTTGCGGGTCGAGTACGACATCTTGCCGTTCTCGATCTTCAGCTGGTGCGTGGTCTGGTAGAGCGTGACGGCCTCTGCCAGAGCCTCGTCGTACACCGGGTGAATCTCGCCGTTGTAGTAGCCCTCCTGCTTGAGGCGCTTCTGCAGCTCCACCACGAACCGGCCCTTGGAGCGGGGACGGAGTCGCGACGCGATGGAGGCCAACTTCACCTGGTTGTTGGCCGCGGCCAGCTCTTCGTAGCGGCGCAGCTCCTTGCGCAGGAGGTTGTACTCCGGAATCTGCGGCTGCAGGTCCGCCAGCACCTGGGCGAAGTTGCCGTCGAACTTCGTCCGCTTGTAGCGCTCCAGCAGCGCCTCGGCTGACCGCTCCAGGCCGCGCCCGTACGTGGTGTCGGCCTCGAACGGGTGGGCCACCTTCCGGTAGCGCATCTCATAGGCGTAGCGCAGGTAGGCCTGGGTGAGGGCCAGGTCGAGCTTGATGAACGCCGTGTTCACCGCTGCCTTGGCCGCGAACACGGTGTCGGTGCGCTTCTCGAGCCCGGCCATGGCCGGGAGGTCAACGTCACTGAGTTGATGCTTGGCCAGCATCGCGTCGAGCTGAACCGAGGTGATAGAGGTGCGTCCACGCAGCGCATCGAGCACCTTCCAGAGCGCCGCCTGCTTGGGGCCGCCGGTATCGGCGAGAAGGGCGTTGTAGGTGCCAGAGGCCTTGTCGACGGCCCCGACCAGGGTCTGGATGCCCTCGCGATTATAGGGCTTGGGGTCGAGCCCGTGGCTCTCGAGGTGCTTGAGGGCCTCGAGCATGGGGGTTCCGGCGATGAGCTTGGTGCCGTCGCTGAAGGCCAGCGCGTAGTTACGGGCCTGGTAGGCGCCGCTGGAGAGCTTCTTGAACCAGCGAAGTTTGGCCAGCTCGCCGGTGAACGTGGCCTTGTAGGTCTCGACGAAGGCGGCCTCGCGCTTGGCCCACTTCTGCAGGAACCCGACGAGCCGCTCGGACAGCTTCGCCGTCGACGGGCCAGGCGGCACGGCGTTGGCGGCGGTCGGGAACGGAGCCGCTGCGGCGCCAGGCTGAGCGGCCACCATGGCGGTGTTCTGCTGGCCAGGCATGCGCTCCGAGGTGGCCACGGCGCGTGGTTGGCTCGCGTGCTCGGCGACCGTGGTGGCCGGGCCGGCCCCTTCTGCGCCCGCCTTCTCCGGCGGAGAGCCGCCGCAGGCCAGCAGGAGCAGGGTCGCGGACATCCAGACTGTGGTTAGGTTTCGCATGCCGTGTCGTGGAAGCAAAGGGTGTGCCACGCCCTGAAATCAGGCTGTTCGAGCGTGTTCCGAGCCATCCTAACAACGGCCGGTGGGTGAGCAAGGAAATTGGCCCTTTTGGCGAACGCGTCACTCGGGACACGGCGGGTGTGTCGCAAAGGCCCCAACCCAAAGGGCGGTCGTTTTTTTGACGCAATGACGCACAGCGTTACGGTCGCGACTCATCACCAGTGTTCATCGCTCGGAGCGGTGGCGCTTGCTTTGGCACCTTCGGCACCAAAGCAAGTCGCAACGATGGACTTTCCGGCTTGGTCATCCATGTGAAGCCAAGCTGGCGCTCGGCCTCACAATTTAGTTCGGGGAGAACAAGGTCATGGCTTCACTTCTGTCGCAGTCCCTGCGTCGTATCGTCTCGACCGTCGGCAACGACCGGCCCACCAGCATCGCCAAGGGCTACCGCAACGCCCGCATCGTCAGCGTGTGTGCGCGCAAGGGCGGCGTCGGCAAGACCACCACGGCGGTCAACCTCGCCGCGGGCTACGCCCTACGAGGCAAGAGCGTGCTGCTCGTGGACATGGACGCCCAGGGTCACTGCACCACCGCGCTCTCCTCGGAGCTCCGTGGGATGGCTGCGGGGAGCCTGTCGGAGGTCCTGCTCGGACGCCGCCGCGACGTGCAGGAGATTGCGCTCCGGACCTCGGTCCCCAACCTCTACATCACCGTGGGCGACAAAGAGCTGTCGTCCGCCGAGGGCGTGATGGCGGGCAAAATCGGCAAGGAGTTCCTGCTCCGCAAGTGCCTGAAGGTGGCCCGAACCCACTACGACCTCATCGTCATCGACTGCCCGCCGACCCTGGGCAACCTGACCATCAACGCGCTGATGGCCAGCGACTACCTCCTGGTGCCGTGCGACATGAGCGTGCTGGCCCTGGAAGGCGTCGACGACATCTTCGAGACCGTCGAGACCCTGTCGGACACGCTGAACCACGACTTGGGCATCCTGGGCGTGCTGCGGACGCGCTACGACAGCCGCAACAAGTCGGTCAACGAGTGCGTCGAGCCGGCGCTGGCATCGCGCTACGGCCGGACCCTGCTGGACACCCGCATCCCGGTAAACACCCGGCTGGCCCAGGCCCAGGCCGCCGGCAAGCCCATCGCTCGATTCGACGAGGCCTGCCGCGGCGCGGTGGCCTACGACGAGCTCCTGGACGAGGTCGCAGGTAGCCTGGGCTTCTAGCCCACGCCCACGGTGTGGGAGGCGTCTCCCTCCCACACCACCAGCGCTCTAACGGAACTCCATCCGGGACTTGCGCTGGATGCGCACGTCGAACAGTGGCGCCCGTTCCCCCGGGCGTAGGCTGAACGCCTTTCGCCGCGAGTTCTTGTAGGACTTCACCCGGGCACTGCCCGTGACCATGGGCCCCTGGCTATCGCTGGTACCGCGGTACACCGCGTACACCCGATAGCGGCCCACCTCGCGGGCCCGTAGCCCCAGCTGCTCGGCGCCCAGGCTCTGGCTCAGCGCGCTGGTGGTTCGCTTGTCGCCACCCTGCCAGCTGACGACCCGACCCTTGGGGGTCACCGCCACCAGGTCGATCTGGGCGTTGCCCTGCCAGTTCGCATCGAGACGAATCTTACCGCGAACCGACGCAGGCACCGACGGCTTTGCCAGCAGCTTGTCCACCTTCTTGCGGTCTCGGGCCTTCTCCAAGCGCTCCAGGAAGCGGGCCCGGTCGGACGGTCCGGCGCATCGAGCCGCCGCCGCGACACGCTCTGGATCGCTCTTCTTCACCAGCAACGCCCGCGCAGTCGCCTGGGCACACGCCAGGTTGTGCTCGCCGGCCGCTACATAGAGCTCGTGGAGCCGGTCGTGGGCGGGCTCGGCCATCCGGTCGATGTCCACGATGCTGGCCAGCAGCAGCTCGCTGCGCTTCAGCTTGCCCTCCAGGGCAGCGATGCCGGCCAGCTCCGTGAGAGCGTCGATGTCCATCCGGTCCCGCTCCAGCCACTTGAGCGCCAGGCTGCGCGCCGCCTTCAGGTCGCCCAGGCGGACGTGCCACCGCACCAGATCCCGGGTGCGCTCCCGGCTGTCCGGCCGCTCGGCCAGCTTGAGCTTGCGCTGCTGCAGCTTGCGGAGGTCGTAGTCGCTGATGCTGCCAGCGTCTCGGAGCGTGGAGGTCCGGTACCAGACCCGCTTGGCCCATCGCCCACCTCGGCGCCCCGGGCGCCGCGGACGCATCCGGTCGCCGAACGGGTCCATCAACGCGCCGGAGCTGGACTTCGCGCGCTTCTTCTTCTTCGTAGACTTCTTGGTGGGCCGTGGGCGTGACGTAGGCTTCATCTCCACATCCTTGCTCCGGGTCGCACGCGGCTTGCTGCCGCTGGAGCCCAGGCCTCCCATGCCCGTGGACCCACCGGCCCCCAAACCGAAGCCGCCTTTGGAACCCAGCGCCTTGCCAAGACCCCCCATCGAGTCGCCCTTGAAGGCATCCATGTCGAGCCCGCCCACGTCGCTCAACTTGCTCAGCAGGCCGTCAGCAGCTTTGGCGTTGGCCAGCGCAGCGTCCATGTCCTCCTCGCCGGTCCAGTCCACCGCCGGGCGCGTATCGTACACCTTGAACGCGCGCGCCATAGCCGGGCTCTCCAGCACGATGAGGCTGGTGTGTCGGCTCAGCACGTGGTGCTTGGTCGACAGCGCCACGACCTGCTTGCGGGTCGCGACGTCGTCCCGCTCCTGCAGCGCCGCGATGCGGCCCTCGGCCCAAAGCCTCGGCACAAAGGCGTTGCCGCGGTGCGGCGATGGGCGCAGCGCCACGTCGTACTCCCGCTTGAAGGTCTGACCGTCCAGCTGGCCCTCCAGCACGACCTTGCCGTCGACCGCGCCGTTCAGGCGCGCCGTCACCACCAGCTCCTCGCCGGGCCACATCAGCGCCGGGACACCTGCCACCTCACGCGTTCCCTCCGGGAGCTTCAGCTTCAGGTCACGCAGCGGCGTCTGGCGCTGGCGCGAGGCCACCTCCCAGGCGGTCGCGCTCATGGTGCTGCCGGGGCCGTGCGTCACGTAGGCGCCGCTGCCTGCCGACGCCAACGCGGTCAGCACGGAAGCATCGATCTCTCCGCCCAGGCTCACTGTCGTCAGCCGCGCTGCGCCCAGCGCCTGCTTGGCGGCGTCGGCCAGCCGCGCGGTCTCCACCTCTCCGGTGCTGGCGACGCCGTCACCGATGAGGATGACCCGCCGTCCCACGCCCTCGCCGGCCGTGAAGCGCTTGGCCGCCTCGGTGAAGAGCCCGTCCAGCCGCGTCGCTCCAATCGGCTCCAGGCGCGCCACCTCAGCGGCGAGACTGGCGCCCGTCACGGTCGTCGCCGTGACCCAGGCGCCATCCCCCAGCGGGGTGCAGCGGGTCGCGCAGGCCAGGACCTGGACCTGGGCCGTGGCCCCAAGTCGTCCGACCACCTCTTCCACCAGCTCCGCCGACCGCTTCATACGGGCGGCCTGGGTGCTGTAGGAACGGTCGACCACGACCACCACCTGCAGCGCGGCGTCACCCGCCACTTTCGCAGGCAGCCTCGGCCGCAGGTTCAGCATCGCGTAGTTGCTGGTGGTGTCGGTGGGGTCCTGGAAGCTGACGTGGGTCAGCTCCGCGGTCGCCTCCTCGGGGAGGTCCGCCACGTCCACGATCAGTGAGCCTTGTGGCTTGAACATGTTGGCCGCGAAGCGTCCGACAACTCGACCGGCCTCCTTGGCCGAGGCCAGCTCGTAGCCTCCGAAGCGCACGTCGCTGGCGGCTCGGTCACCACCCACCCGCACCTCGGCACCGAAGCGGTCGGCCCGCGCGTCGCCCGCAGGATGCGGCGCCAACGGGAGCACGTAGCGACGCCCGCCGGGAACCTGCTGCAGCTTCTGGGTGTACGCGATGCGCACACGCCGCGAGCCGTTGGCCGGGATGGGGAAGATGCGCAGCTCGAACCGGTTGCCCTGCTTCCACTGCATCAGCGCGGGGTCCTTCCAGGGCCCCGGGACCCAGATCCACTCCTCGCGCACGACACGGCGCTTGGGCTTGGGGGTCGCGTTGCGGATGACGCCACGCCAGATTTTGTCACCCCGGGCGCGGTCCACGATGGCCCCGTGCTCCCAACGGCCCTCGACCTCGAGGTCCAGCGCAGCGATCTGCGCACCCGGCGGCAGCGGGAAGGTGTAGATACCTTCGAGGGTGGAGCGGGTGTCGTTGGCAAAGACCTCGGTGACCTCGGTGCGCGCCACCAGGCCCTGGACGTTCACCTTCACCTGGTGATCGGCCAGCCGCAGCGAGCGCTCCGGAGAGTCCTTACGCGCACCGGGCTTGCGGGCCTTGAGGGTACCGAAGCCGGTCACTGCCGCCCCGTCCTCCACGACACCACCGGTCGGCCGCTTCTCGGCCCAGCCAGAGGCGGCCCCGAGGTTGGGTGCCGGCCCCACCACGGGAGCGTTGTCGTCCACCATCACGGCCTGCTGGCCTGCGGTCACGGGCAACACAGCGCCACCATTGTGGGCGTTGACCTTACCGGTGACGACACCCACGACGGCCATGCGGGGACGGGCGTGGATGGTGAGCTTGGTGCCGACCACCTCGACCCGACCGCTGGGCACAGCCACCGACAGGGACGAAAGCCCCTGCTGCCGGACCACGTCGAAGAACGCTTCACCGACGGCCAGCTTGAGGTTGCGCGGCCCCGCCGCCAACTCCAGTCGGGAACCGTGGTTGAGCGTTACTGTCGTCTCATCGCTCAGCGACACCCGCGCCCGCTCGGAGGGACCGGTCGTCACCGCGCCATCCTTCACCGAGCAGGGCGCCTCGGCGCCAGCAGCCAGCAACTGGCAGCGGACGATGGCGAGGGCCGGCGCCGTCTGAGGAAAAAGCGGGTTCGGGGGGGGCTGAGGCGGCTGGCCCGCAGCGTCAGGGGTGCTCGCCGATGTGCCGGCGACCGGCCCCGGCGCTTTCGACGCGCCATCGGCGGGTGACGTGCCGCTGGTCACGGCGATCACCGCCGCTACGCCGGCCGCAGCCACAGCGCCCAGCCCGGCCCATAGCCATGGGCTCCGGGAGCGCCCCGCCCTGCCGGCCCTGCCCGGCTCGGACGCCAGGACCGCCCGCGCGGCCAGCTGCTCGGGGGTAGAGCCCGGCTCGAGGTGACTGCCTACGCCAGCGACCAGCTCGGTCAGCTTGCCGGCAGCGACCAGCTCAAGCTGGCACGTATCGCAAGAAGAAGCGTGTTCGGAAAGGGCCTTTGGGAGCGCGTCACCCTGTTCGGGCGCGTCTGCCAGCAGCGCCTTAACCTGCTCGCAGTGTGTTCGGTCCATGCGTCGACTCTCCGTCGGTGTTCGTGACTGATTCGGCCGCCAGCGCCGCGTCCGCCAGGAGCGGAGCCAGGTGCTGCTTGAGTTGGGCCAGGCCCAGGGAGATGCGCTTGCGCGCAGTGGCCGGCCTTACCCCCAGACTCAACGCCACCTCGGGCCCATCGAGCCCGGCCTGATAGCGCAACAGCACCGCCTCGCGGTACGTGGGCTTCAGATGGGTCAACGCCTGCATCAGCAGGCGCCGCTCCTGGTTGCGCTCGGCGTCGTCGATGGGAAGCGCCGGGCTGGACTCGGGGGCGCTCGAGAAGCGCGCCCAGAGTCCAGCCCGACGGTCCCGGCGACGAAGGTGCGAGGCGCAGACCCTGCGGGCGATCCCGTACACCCAGCCTCGAACGCTGCCGGTCTCGCGATAACGCGACAGCGCTTGATATGCCTGGGTGAGGGTGTCCTGCAGGAGCTCCTCGGCCTCGGTCTCGGAGCCGACCAGTCCGTAACAGAACCGGAGCAGCCCGGGGGAGTGGGCTCGAGCAATGAGGGTAAGGGCTTCGCGGTGGGAGCCCACCGCGATGGCGGCCTGGATTTGCTTTTCCATCGCCCCCTACGCGGTCACGAACGGGGCAAGTGTGAACGAAAAAAGAAGAATTGTCCGATAGGCCCGTGTTTGCTCGGCCCGCGAGGCGAACCGGGGCTCGCGCCGCCGCATCGAGAAGTCGCGTCCAGTCGTTGAACCCGGATTCGGGCGCGCCTAGAATGAAATTTCACGCCGCAGGCGGCCGTTTCAGCGCCGTCACCCCAGCAGGAGGACCCCCTCGTATGTGGGCCGCTATACGACTGATCCGCGCCATGTTCGTGTTCACGCGGATCTTCCTCAGCTACATGTGGCAGCTGGGGTTGCGGAAGGTCCTGCCCAGGGCGGGCTGGGTCCAACGCCGGTGGAAGCGGGTGCACGCCGCGAACGCGCGACGCCTGTACAAAGGCATGGTTCGCCTGCGGGGCGTCTACATCAAGCTGGGGCAGGTCCTGTCGATCATGGGCAGTTTCCTGCCGCGGGCCTACTCCAAGGAGCTGGAGAAGCTCCAGGACGAGGTCCCACCGCAGTCGTACCGGAAGATCGCCGGCGCCGTCGAAGCGTCGCTGGGCAAACCGCCCGAGGAACTGTTCGCCGAGTTCGACCAGGAGCCCATTGCCGCAGCGTCCCTGGGACAGGTGCATCGCGCGTTCACCAAGGGAGGCGACAAGGTCGCGGTGAAGGTGCTTTACCCGAACATCGCGACCATCATCAAAGTCGACCTGAAGGTCTTGTGGTGGGCGCTGAAGGTGTACCGCTGGTTTGTCCCCATCGGGCAGATGGAGCGGGTGCACGAGCAGCTCACTGACATGCTTGAGCGGGAGACGGATCTGGAGAACGAAGCCCGCTGCCTCGAGCGCATGTCGGCCAACTTCGAGGACGACCCGGACGCCCTGTTCCCGGACGTCTACAAGGACCTGTCCAGCGACCGGATCATGACCATGTCCTTCATGGAGGGCGTGAAGATCTCCCGCAAGGACGCGCTGGCCGAGATGGAGCTGACGCCCGAGGCCGTGGCCACCAAGCTCGTGCAGATGTTCTACAAGCAGCTGTTCTATGACCGCTTCTTCCACGCCGACCCCCACCCCGGGAACTTCTTCGTGCAGCGCGGGCCGGAGGGACAGCCGCGGATTGTGGTGCTGGACTTCGGGTCGGCCTCGACGGTGGAGGACAACCTCGTCAAGGGCATGCTGACCATTCTGACGGGGCTGATGGGTCGCAACGATCAGCTGGTGGTCGAAGGCGTCGAGACGATGGGCTTCATCGCCCCCGACGGCAACCGGGAGCTGCTCGAGTCCACCATCCGCGAGTACTTCTCACGGCTCTTGGACCTCAACATCACGGACCTGAGTCGCATCGACCCCAACACCATGCACGACTTCGCCAACCCCGACATGAAGCGTCAGGAGCTGCGCGAGCTGATGAAGTCCATCGAGTATCCGATGGGCTGGTTCTTCGTGGAACGCGCGGTGGTCATCCTGTTCGGCCTGTCGGCCCAGCTGGCCCCCAAGCTGAACACCGTGCAGGTGGGCTTCCCCTACATCATGAAGTTCCTGGCGCAGAACAAGCTGCCCATCATCCCCAAGCGGCCCGCGCCTGCGCCCGAGCCTGCAGCGCCCCCTGCCGAGCAGGCCGCGTCCGCCTGAGCCGTGATGCTCATCACATAAAGTGATCGCATGAGCCGCAGCCGCTATAGTGGTGGGGTGCAAACCATCGCCGCCCACCCCGGCGAGGAGGCTCGCTTGCTCTCCATCCACCGTGGCCGTCTGCTCTGGACGACCCTCATGCTCGTGGCCAGCGTCTGGTTGGTGCCCGCGTGCGTGGACTCCGAGATCAGTGGCTCGCTCGCCGACGTCACCGTCACCGAAACCGTCGACGACGCCCGGCTGGACGTACCCGCCGACATCAGCGACGACATCCCCGTGGTTGCCTGCCAGGCCGACTCGGACTGTCAGGGCCAGATCCCACTCGGCGCCTGTCAGCGGGCCGTCTGTTCGCCGGCGGGTCAGTGCGTCCCGCTGACCCAGTCCAGCGACGCCTGCTGCCTCAGCGATGGCGACTGCAACCAGCCGGGAAGCCCCTGCCTTTCTGCCGTCTGCCCCTCTCGCGGTGCCAGCTGCGAGCTCGTCGACACGTGCGCCCGATGCGAGACCAACGGCGACTGCCTCGAGAGCGCCCCGGACTGCCGCCTGGGTATCTGCTCCCCCGACCCCGCGGGCGAGACGACCTGCACCTACCCCGACATCGGCGCCTGTTGCGATGACGACGCCGACTGCGCGGTGGGCGACGGATGCCTCGTGGGTGCTTGCGAGGCCGGCCAATGCGTCCAGAAGCCGTCCGGACCCGACTGCTGCACCGGCCCGGTGCTGCTCACGACGGACTTCGAGTCGCCCCCCGACTTCACCTCGCAGGGCAACAACCCGCTGCTGTCCTGGAGCGTTCAGCAGCTGTCGGACGGCAACAACTTCCTCTACGCCGGCAACGCGACGTTCACCCCGGCGCAAGCGGGTGAAGGAGGGGTCGGCGCGGGCTTCACCCTGGGGCCGCTGCCCAACGCTTCGTCCCTGACGGTGTCGTTCCGAGCGGCGCTGCAGGCCCAGGGCGCACAGATGGCCCTGGTCATGCAGCCCCTGGGCAACAACGCTGACCCTATCCCCGTGGCGCAGCTGTCGGCGACCACCGACTGGACCTGGTACTCGCTGAGCGTCCAGCCGCCTCCGGGCCCCTTTGCATTGGTCTTCGTATACCGCCAGAACGGCATCGCGTCGGACGCCTTCGGCGGCATGATCGACGATCTCCGCATCCAGCTCTGCGACGGCCCTCCGCCGCCGTGCACCACCAACGACGACTGCCCCGATGCTCCCCCCTGCGGTGAAGGCATCTGTCAGAACGGCCAGTGCGACGTCGCCTTCAAGGAGGGCTGCTGCACGACCAACGACCAGTGCCCGCAGCCGAACACGCCGTGTGCCCAGAACATCTGCAGCAACAACGTGTGCCAGCTGGTGGACGTACCCAACTGCTGCCTCAGCGTGAACGACTGCCCGCCCACCGGCGTGGCGTGCACCGAGAGCGCCTGCATCGGCAACCAGTGCGTGACCACCACCGACCCCAACTGCTGTCTGACCGACAATGACTGTCCCGAGGTCGACCTGCCCTGCGTGGACAACATCTGCGTGCAGGGCACCTGCTTGCTGGTGGATGAGCCCGACTGCTGTATCACCGATGCGCAATGCCCCGACCCGGGCGGCTGCCTCGACAGCGTCTGCATCAACGAGCAGTGCCTGACGGTCGCCGTCCCCAACTGCTGCGATGGCGACGATGAGTGCCCACCGTTTGGCCCCTGCGTCGCCTCCACGTGCGTGAACAACCAGTGCGTCGCCGAGCCCATCGATAACTGCTGCACCAGCAACGACGACTGCGCCGACCTGTCTCCCTGCACTGTGGGCGTCTGCAGCGCCGATGGAACCTGCGGTGTCCAGGCTGTTCCTGGCTGCTGTGATGGCGACAGCGACTGTCCCAACGTCGGAGCATGCGGCCAGGGCGTCTGCACCAACAGCACTTGCTCGGTCGTCACCAAGCCAGGGTGCTGCGAAGACGTCAGCGACTGCCCATCTACCGGCAACCCCTGCGAGGTGGCTCAGTGCCTCGCCAACCAGTGCGTGACCGAGACCCTACCGGGCTGCTGCCAGAACGATGACGACTGCGACGCGATCATCGGTGACCCGTGCAGCGATGGGCTATGTCTGGGCGGCATCTGCTTGCCCCTGCCGATCCCCGACTGCTGTGTCAGTGACGCCGAGTGCAGCGACGGCGACGTCTGCACGACCGACCAGTGCGTCGGCAACCAGTGCCAGCAGGAAGCCATCCCCGGGTGTTGCGCCAGCGACGCCGACTGCGACGACAACAACGTCTGCACGCTCGAGTTCTGCGAGCCGTTCAACAACACCTGCCTTGGCTTCCAGCTGCCCGACTGCTGCCTCGCCGATGACGACTGCGACGACGGCAACTCATGCACCATCAACAGCTGTGACGTGCCCAGCGGCACCTGCCTGAGCACGCCGGAGCCCTCATGCTGCACCAGTGATGCCCAGTGCGACGACGGAGACGCATGCACGACCGGCAGCTGCAACCTGGCCACCGGTCAATGTGAGCAGGACCCGGTACAGGAGTGCTGCAACGTCGATAGCGAGTGCGACGACAACAACAAGTGCAGCGAGGACACCTGCGTCGACAACAGCTGCGTCAACGTCTTCGACCTGAACTGCTGCACGGTCGACAGTGAGTGCGACGACGGCAACGACTGCAGCATCGACGTCTGCATCAACGTTGGACCCGGCGGCATCTGTCAGTACATCGCAGCTCCCGTCGACGGCTGCTGCGCCACAACCGTGGACTGCGCGCTGGGCCCCTGCGAGGTCGGCGGCTGCGTCGACTTCCAATGCCAGGTCGCGCCCGACCCCGGGTGCTGCTCGACCAATGCCGACTGCAACGATGGCGACCCGTGCACGGTGGACATCTGTGCGGGCAACGGGACGTGTGACAACTCGCCGATCCCGGGGTGCTGCGAGGCTGGAAGCTGCGACGACGGGGACCCTTGCACGATCGACTTCTGCGACCCCGACAGCCTGACCTGCAACTTCCAGCCGCTGCCCGGCTGTTGCTCGGGCGATGACGCCTGCGACGACGGCAACGCCTGCACGCAAGACGCCTGCGTGCCCGGGCCGCTGGGATTCGCGACGTGCAGCAACACCGCCATCCCCGACTGCTGTGACGACCCGGCCGACTGCAATGACGGGGATCCCTGCACGCTGGACCTGTGTGACGCCGCCAGCGGCACCTGCTCCAACCCGGCGGCGCCCAACTGCTGCACGACGGCGGCCGAGTGCAACGACGGCAACGCATGCACCCAGGACATCTGCACCCCCGACGGTCAGTGCCTCAACACCGCAATCACCGGATGCTGCACCGGCAACGCCGACTGCAACGATGGCAACACCTGCACCCAGGACGTCTGTGCCCCCGGCGCCAACGGGATCCCCGCGTGCAGCAACACCCCCATTCCCGGGTGCTGCAGCACCGCCAGCGACTGCAATGACGGCGATCCGTGCACCCTGGACATCTGCGATGCGTCCGCCGGCCTGTGCATCAACCTCCCCGACCCGGGATGCTGCACCAGCGACGCCGAATGCGCCGACAACAACCTCTGCACCCAGGATGTCTGCGGCGCTGACGGGACCTGCAGCAACACCGACATCGTGGGCTGCTGCTTCGTCGACGGCAACTGCAACGACGGTGATAGCTGCACCGCCGACACCTGCGTCCTTGGCCCGAGCGGTGCCGGGACCTGTCAAAACACCACGCTACCCGACTGCTGCAGCAGCAACGCCGACTGTGACGACGGCGAGCCCTGCACCCAGGACGTATGTGCGGCCGGCTCCTGCACGAACATCCCCATCGGAGGCGGCAACGACGACTGCTGCATCCTGCCCAGCGACTGTGATGACGGAGACCCGTGCACGGTGGACGCCTGCACCGTCAACAACACGTGCATTTACACGCCGGCGGCGCCCGACCCGACCAAGGAAGAGATCTGCGGCGACGGCATCGACAACGACTGCAACCCCCAGACGGTCTGCTACACACTCAAGCAGGGCAACGCCGAGGTCCCCATCACACCGGTGGAGGGCAACGAGGGCATCGTCCCCTGGTACGGCTACACCTTCCCGGACCAGGCCAGCGCGAACACCGGCTATGAGTTGAGCGGCTACGCGGTGGTGACGCTGTACACCGACGGCGACGGCAACACGAGCATCGCGTTCATCCTCGACCAGGCCGACGATGGCTCTGGGGGCCAGTTCGGATTGCAGTACTCGGGCGCTCAAGGCATGAGCGTATTGGTGTACGACGACACCCTCGGCGCCGGAAACGACTTCTGGAACATCGACGACGCCGCCGGCACCGGCACCATCGACTGGGTCTGGGCCGGCTGCTGCACCGACGGCTTCGCGCTGGGCTACCTCGAGGGTGAGTTCTGCGTGGACTTCACGCCGATCTATACGGCGGGACTGTTCGGCATCGTGGCGTGGGATACGCCGGGGTCGAACCTGCTTCTGAACGGGTTCCAGCCGTTCTCAATCTGCGGGACACTCTAAGCCTCCGTCAGGACAGCCCGGTGCCCGTGCCCGTACCCGACGGAGACGCCGACAGTTTGGCGGAGCCTGAGCTTCTGTTGAAATCGCAGAGGACGCAAAGGACGCAAAGGCCGCAAAGATACCAGGGAAGAGCCTCTCCTTTTGCGAACGCGAAGGCTGCGAAGACCTGACACCATCGACAGTCCCTTTGCGTTCTTGGCGTCCTCTGCGTCCTTTGCGTTTCAAAACCAGGAGGTGTCAGGACTTCACCGCGCTGTGGCGTCGGCTGCCCCCCACCAATACGAAGAAAGCCGCCCTCCCACCCGCAGTCAGCAGGTCAGAAGGCGGCTCTTTCGGCACGGGCAGGGGCACGGGTCGCCCCTTCCCGCTTGCGTGACTGCTAGTCCAGGTCGGTCTCCACCAGCACGTAGCCGGTCTCCTTGGAGATCTCGAGCGGACCCAGGTCCAGGGTCGTGTCGGTGCCCGGGGGCAATGTCAGACCGGGGATGAGGCCGTCGAAGTCCAGCGACGGGATCTCGATGGGGCCGAAGGTCTCGCCCACCAGGAACGACGACAGAAGCGGCTCCAGCTGGTTCTCCAGCAGTTCGCGGTTGTCCTTTTCGGAGACATCGGGGCCGACGGCCACGACCTCGACGTCGAAGAACTGGATGGAGTCCATCTCGATGAGCAGACCCTCGGGGCTGCCCACGAAGTTGACCAGCAGCTTGAGGTCCAGGAAGACCGTGGCATCGATGCCGAAGCCCAGCAGGTCACCCGAGATCTCGGCCCGCAGGTCGCCCAGCTCCAGCTGCACGCCCGCCGCCTTGGAGCAGTCGTTGATGACCGGGGCTGCGTACGGGTCCAGGTTCAGCACCAGGTTGTCGATGGGAATCGGGGAGCTGTCACCCAGCAGCGAGCTGAGGTCGATGGGTCCGTGCACGAAGCCCGACCACCACAGCGAGAAGAAGACCATGTTGAGGGCGTCGGTCTGGAAGCCCACACCCAGCTCATGGGACCAGTCGTAGGCCAGCTGCTCGGTGTCGCCCACGAGGCAGCCCGAGCGCTTGATGGCGCCGTCAGGCTCGTGGGTGTTCGAGTCGCCCTTGGGGGCGTAGGCGCCCAGCGACAGGCCCACCTGGCCGCCCTGCTCCAGGAACAGGGCGCTGCTGAGCTCGGTGTAGACGTTGACGTTCACCGGCGGCTTGCCGGTGCCCAGGAAGTCCGGCAGCTCGAAGTCGAAGTTCAGCTCGAACTGCTCCAGCAGGCCCTGCAGCGCGTCGGTGATGAAGCCCTCCAGGGTCGGCTCCAGGAAGTCGGTCAGGATGCCGCCCAGGGTGTCGATGAGCGGGTCGATGAGGGCGTCGGTCAGGTCCTGAAGGTTGAAGCCCAGGTCCGACAGGCTCACGCTGAAATCGGTCGAGCCGACGAAGGGCACATCGAAGCTGAAGTTGAAGACCACGTCCTGCAAGACGTCGAGGTTCAACGCGCTGAAGGAGAGGTTGAAGTTCTCCACGCCTGAGGTCAGCGTACCGCCGGCGGGCTTGTCCAGCAGCAGCTTGGCCTGGATGGTCAGGGTCTGGGCCTGGACCTGGTTGGGCACCGTGGCGGAGCCGGTAGCCGTGCCAAGGGTGAAGCCGGCGGCGGTCGCGTCCGCGTCCAGGGAGACGTCGATCTCGAGGTTGAGCTGCAGCCCCTGCTCGGTGGGCGTGCCCATCGTGATGAGGGTGTTGATGCCACCGGTGGTGGAGTCCAGGGTGACCGAGCTGGGCCCGATGTCGGTGGGCGGAACGATCCGGACCTCGAGGGTCACGTCACCGGTCAGCGCGATGAGGCCGGCCACGTCCACGTCGAAGATCGGGAAGACTTCGGTCACCACGGCGCCGTTCTGCCCTTCGAGGAGCGACGGAATGTCCAGGTTCTCGAGGACCACCTCCAGCAACGTGGCGATGTCGTCGATGTCGGTGGGGTCGTGCACGCCATCATCGAGCGCGCCCTGACCCAGCAGCGCCTGTGCGCCGTCGGCCACCTTCACGCCCTGAGCGTTTGTCTCGACGAAGCTGACGTACTCGCTGGTGAACTGGAACGACGGGGTCAGCTTACCCTCGTTGCCGTTGGAGTCGTTGGCGTAGATCTCGATGAAGTTGGTGCCCCACTCCGGCGTGATGTCCGCCGTGAAGTTGCCCTCGTCATCGACCGCCGGAGCCACGCCGTTGACCACGATGGCGTCGACGGTACCCATGTTCTCGGTCACCGTGCCAGTCACGGTGATGGTGTCGCCGTCGGCACCGGTAAGGGTGGCGCCACGCGGCGGGTAGGTGATGGTGATCTGCGGCCCCTCGTCGTCACAGGTCAGCGACAGGGTGTCGGACACGCCGGCGGCGTTGTCCAGGGTCACCGTCCAGTCGTAGACGCCCATGTCCACGAAGCTGAACCGGTTGTCGGCCACGTCACCGACGACCTCGACGCCCGAGGACGGCGAAGAGAGGGTTCCCGGCTCGTCGGTGAGCTCGTTGCCGTACTGGTCCTGGGCCACCCAGGTGAACAGCACGGTGTCGCCTCGCGCATACGTCGCCTTCTCGGGGTCCACGAGGAGGGTCACCGACGTCGCGGTTCCAGCAGTCACCGTCAGGGTCGACGGGGTGCCGGGGAGGTCCGGGCTGCCCGGCACCTGGCAGGCGATGATGTAGGTTCCGGCGGTCTCCGCGCTGATCTCGGAGCCGTCGACGGTGACCTCTGTCGGCGCGTCGATGGTGGTCTCGACCCCGCTGATGATGCCGTTGTCGGCGTCCAGCACGTTGCAGGTCACGGTCGCTTTCTCACCGGCCGCCACCGTGGACGGCTCGATGATGGTGAGGACCTTGGCCGGCTCACCCGCTTCGACGGTGAGGTCAGCGCCGACCTCGTCGAGGACATCCACGTCGGGCGCCGTGCACACCACCTTGTAGGTACCGGAAGCTGCGGCGGTCACCGTGGTGCCGTCGATGGTGATCCCCGTGTCCGGCGTGACGGTGACCTGAGTCGGGGTGTCGAAAGGCCGCTCAGCGGTGTCCACGACCAGACAGGTCACGGTCGTGCTGCCGCCAGCCTTGATGGTGGTCGGATCGATGGTGGTCGTGACCTTGTAGGCCTTCCCGTTCGGGAAGACCGTCGGGTTCTCGCCGGTCTTGCCTTCGTCCGAGTCGCTGCAACCCGCAGCGCCCACGGCGACCAGCATGCCGAGTACAATGGCCAAGTTCCGCATGAGTATCCCTCGCTCCCTTCTGACCCCAACTGAAGGCCATGAATGCCCTTACCTGTGAAAGCTGCTACTGCATAGTGGATGATGTCAGCTGAAATCAACGAATATCGTGTTCTTTTGGCGCTCTGGGCGGCGCTTCTGGGGTCGGTGATGGCCTGCGGCAAGGACGCCCCGCCGCAGCAAACGATGAACGCGGCCGACGCCTCATCGGCCGAGCCCGCCACCGAAGCGAGCGACAAGCCAGTCGTTCAGGACGCCTCTGCACCCAAAGCAGCGCCTGGCGAGGCGCAGCCCACGGCCGATACACCCGCCGACGTCGCCCCCAAGGCGGTCGCGCCGACCGGACCCGCGGCGGATCCGGCAGCCGTGGCGGCGCGGATACCTCGCCTCGTCAAGTGCAACTGGAAGGCCGCCACCGACGCCTGCAGGGCCGACTTGAAGGGCATGCTCGAAGCCTCGGACTCGGCCACCACGGACGCGCGTCTGGTGTCCCTGAGGTGGCTGACCCAGCGCTCGGCGATGGAAGCGCCTGGCGTGGTCGAGCGGCTTCAGCGCATGGTCAATCGCGACCCTGACCAACGCGTCCGGCGCGCCCTGTGCGCCAATGTCGGCCGCGCGGGACACCCGAAGCTGCTGGCGGCCGCAGCCCGCTACACCATCTCGGCCCACGAGCCGGGACTGTACACCGCCTGCTTCGAGGGCCTGGTGGGCTTCTGGGCGGACCCGTCCCAGCCCGCCCCCAGCGCTGACGCCTATGCGCTGACCCTCAAGCGGCTCCGCGCCCTTCCCCGTAAGGCGCATCAGCCCCCGGCCTCCGTCCTCAATATGCTGCGGCGGATCCCGACTGGACCGGCGGCCAAGCGAACCCGCCAGCAGGCGGAGTGGGTGAAGCGCACCCGGAGTTTCTACACACCCACTCAGATGACACTGGCGGTGCAGGATGTGGTCGAAGACGCCAACGTCGCCTGGCAGACCCGGCTGGCCGGCATCGAGCTGCTGGTTCACCTCAAGACCCCGACGTCGCGCCTGCAGGCCATCGCGGACGGACTGTCCGCCGCTGAAGACCCCGCCGCACGCCCACTCCTGGTGCGCCTGAAGCGGGCCATCAAGGGCCCCTCGAAATAAGGTTCTGCGGCCTCATGCCGGGGGCGAGAAGTTGGCAACGATGTGCTATCTTCGCTCCCAGTGCCGCTGTTCAAGTCCAAGAAACGGCTCGAGCAAGAGCTTCGGAACGAAGTCGCCGAGGGACGTTACTTCCGTGCCCTCCAGTATTACCTGGAGAACGGCAGGTTCGCCGAAGCGGCCGAGATCCATGCCCTGAAAGGGGAGCCTGAGAAAGCGGGTCGGCTGTACGAACGCGCCGGCCAGCTCGAGAAGGCGGCCAACATGTACATGAAGGCCGGCGACTCGGGGATGGCGGCCCTGCTGTACCGCGACGCGGGAAAGTTCGACCGGGCCGCCGAGGCGTTTGCCCAGGACGGCCGCCACGACTCCGCCGCCGAGCTGTTCGAGCAGACGGGGATGTTGGTGCAGGCTGCCGAGCAGTGGCGCGCTGCCGGGGAGCTTGCCCGGGCCGCGCGCGTCCTGGCCGAAGCAGGCGCCTCCGAGGAGGCTGCGCTGCTGAACGCGGAGCAGGCCGAGCGCGCCGGCCAGGCGGCAGCTGCCGCCGAACACTGGGAAGCCGCCGGAAACCTCCCGCGGGCCCTGGAACTCTACCAGAAGGTCGGCAATGTCGCGGCTTCGGCGCGGCTGGCCGAGCAGCTCGGAAACATCGAGCTGGCTGCACAGCTTCGCAACGAAAATGGTGATTTCCAGGCCGCCGGCGAGCACTTCGAAGTCCTTGGCATGCCGCGCGACGCTGCGTTTGCTTTCGGGCGCGCAGGCGATGTGAACAAGGCGGTGGAGCTGCTGGCGCAGGTGCAGGACTGGTTCACCATCGCGCGGACCTACCTGTCCCACCAGCGGACCGAGGAAGCGCGTAAGGTCTTGCGACGCCTGCGTCCCGAGAGCCCCGACTTCGAGGTGGGGCTGGCCACCCTGGCTCCCCTGGAGGAGTCGGCGGGCAACGCCGAGGACGCCTACCGAGCCTATGAAGCGCTGGTGCGCCGAGACGTCGAGCGGAACCTGGTGAGCAGCCAGACCCGAACCCACATCATGCGGCAGGTGAACATCCTGTGGGGCAAGGGGATGTTCCAGCAGGCCATCAGCAAGCTCAACCAGCTCAACGCGCTGGGGATCATGACCGACGAGCTGGCGGCCAAGCTCGAGCAGGCCAAGCAGCAGATCGCGGCGCCCGCAGTCGGCACCGGGCAGCTGCGCGCCATGTCGGCGATGCTCCTGGGCCCGTCCAGCGACCGCTACGAGTTCAAGAAGCAGATCGCCCAGGGCGGCAACGGCATCATCTATCTGGCGTATGACAAGACGCTGGATCGCGAGCTCGTGATCAAGATGATCCGCGAGACCGCCCTGCCCACCGAGATCGCCATCGAGTGGTTCCTGCGCGAGGCCAAGACCTCGGCCAAGCTGAATCACCCCAACATCGTGACGATCTACGACCTTGGCAGCATCGACGGACAGCCCTACATCGCCATGGAGTTCGTCAACGGCGAGACGCTGGTGGACTACGTGGAGCGGACGGTGTTGCCGATGCCGCCGGACAAACTGGTGGAGATCTACGTGCCCCTGTGTCGTGCGCTGCAGTACGCCCACGGCAAGGGCTTCGTGCACCGCGACATCAAGCTGGAAAACGTCATGCTGACCTGGGAGGGAGAGGTCAAGCTGATGGACTTCGGGCTGGCCCAGGCGATGCGGACCTCCGACGATCAGGACATGATCACCGGCACCCCGTTGTACATGCCGCCCGAGCAGATCGTGGGTGAGGACATCGATCACCGCGCCGACGTCTACTCGATGGGCATCATGTTGTTTCTGTTGGCCGCAGGGCAGTGGCCCTATGACCGCGGCAATGTGCTGCACCACCATCGGTTCACGCCCGTGCCCGACCCACGCGACTTCAACCCGGCCCTGCCTGCGGCGTTCAAGGAGATCACCGACCGCTGCCTGGCCAAACGGCCCGAAGATCGCTACGACAGCGTGTCGCAGCTGGGGGACGCCCTGAAGGCGTGCTTCGGCTGAGACGCCTTCCCTGCGACGCTGGAGACTTCAGAGCATGAATCGACGACACCTCGTAACGGCGGTGACCGTGCTGGCTGCAGCTGTGCTGACGACTGGCTGCGACAAGGACGGTAAGAAAGGCCCCGCGCAGGCGACGCCTGCGGCGCAGGGAGCCCCGGTCGAGACGCCGGCCAAGGACAACACCAAGAAGGCCGAGGCCAAGCCGGCTCAGGCGCAGGCGCCCCCGATGGGCGGCAACGGCGCCCAGGCGCTGCCTCCGGGACATCCTCCCGTGGGCCAGCAGCTGCCGCCGGGGCACCCGCCCACCGGCGGCGGCATGGCGCCGAGTCCCAATGGGTTGCCGTCGGCCCCTGCCGGCCCCGCAGGCGCGGGAAGCACGGTCACGGTGATGGGCTATAGCATCGACGCCCCCAAGGATTGGGTGCGCGAGCCGCCTCGCTCGCGGATGCGCGTGGCCCAGTTCCGCCTGCCTAAGGCCGAAGGCGATCCTCGTGAGGGCGTGTGCACCTTCATCGTGGCCGGGGGCGACGTAGCCTCCAACGTCAACCGCTGGCGCACCCAGTTCAAAGAGAACCCCGAGGCCAAGACAGAGACCGTCGATGCCGGCGGCGTGAAGGTCACCGTGGTCACCATCCAGGGGACGTTCATGGAGCAGGCTCGTCCGATGGCGGGTGGCCCCGGCACCGCCCGGGACAACACGATCATGCAGGCGCTGATCGCGCCGATGGGCGACCGCAGTCTGTTCGTCAAAGCATGGGGCCCCGCGCCAACCATGAAGAAGTACGCCGAAGGCTTTGTCGCCATGGCGAAATCCCTGCGCAAGGGCAAGTAACACCCCGACGCCAGCGCCGTCCTCCCAATGGGTCCAGAAGGCCCCGGCGATCTCTTTTTTAGACGGGTCGCCAACCCCGATCCACCATCGGGTCCGAACCTTTCGGAGGACCATCATGTACCGCAGTATTCGAGTGATAGCCGTGTCGCTGGCGCTCGCGATCGCCATCCCCACCGCCGCCAACGCCGGCCCCGCCAAGGGCAAGCGACTCACCCACACGGTCAAGCTCGGTGAGACCCTGAGCGGCTTGGCGCTGTACTACGGCTGCACCGTCGAGGACCTGCAGGCCCTCAACGGGATCAGTGGCGAGAGCGTGGTGCAGGGCACCCGCCTGGTGGTCCCCTGGCCCGACATTCGCCTCCGCACCGCGCCGCGAATCAACGTGTCGCATCACAAGGTGATCGTGGGCGAAACGCTGGGCACCATCGCGTCCAACTATGACGCAGATGTGCGGTCCATTCGCCTGTTCAACGGTCTCCGCAGCGACAGGATTCGGGTCGGCCAGCGACTGCAGGTTCCGTCCGCCGCCCCGGCGCTCAAGCGGGTCGTGGTCACCACCGACGTGAAGCCGGGCGACTCGCTACGCCGCATCGCCACGCGATTCGGCATGCAGCAGCGGCAGCTCAAGTTCTTCAACCCCAAGACCGACTGGGCGGCGCTGCGCATCGGCCAGAAGGTAAAGGTGTTCCGCTTCGAACGCGTGGTCCCGCTGGCCAAGGCTCAGGTGCCCGGGGCGCGGGCCGCTGCCAAGCCGGCCACCAAGCCCGCCGCACACGCAGCCCACAAGCCCGAGCCCCTGCGCAAGGCGATGCCAAAGGCAAACGCCAAGCCGGCGGCGGCGTCCAAGAGCGGCAAGAAGCCCAACTGCACGTGCACCTGCCATAAGCCGCAGACGGCAAAGGCAACCAAGCCGGACGCAGATGACGACTTCGCCTACCGCGAATAGTCCGCGTCAGCTGTGAACACAGGGACGACCGGTCAGCCTCGCTGGCCGGTCGTTTCTGCGTTTGCCCACGAGCTTTGTGAGGATGGGCGCCCTATTGGGCCGCCTTTTTCCTGGTCGGCGTGGAACTTTCTTTCCGGTTGTGCGTTTCTCACCCCGCCACCCAACGCGCGACTCGGGAGCATGGATGGACTCGCCGACAGCCCTCTTTCGGGGCCTCGGTGAGCTAGAGCCGCGCGCACACTGGAGGTGGTGTGTGATGCCTCTCCAGCCCCCATGCACGAGAGAGCCCCCATGAAGAACCGCCCCCCTCTGCCCGCCCACGCAGGGCAGCTGCCCCGGTACGTCCTCACCTGTGTTGGTGTCATCCTGCTCAACGGCTGCCCGGACGCCGCCCAGTCGGGTGCGGTGCAGGCTGGCGACGTCCTCACTCAGGTCGACGCTGGGCCTCCGGATGCCGCGTCCGTCGACACCCCGTCGCCCAGTGGTGGCCCGACCCCTCCGCCGCCGCGCTGCGACCCGAGCCTGGGCCCACCAGAACTCACGCACCTGGCGTCTGCTCCAGCCATTGGGCGAGCCCCGTACCACCGCTTCCACAAGGCAGGTGACCTGGCCGTCGGCACGTCCATGCTTGGACTAGACGTGCTCGATGTATCCGACCCGTTGAACATTCGGCCGCTAGGGTTCCTGGACGATGACGGGTACGTGTTCGGGACCGTCAGGATCGACGGGCACGTCGCGTGGGTCCACCACGCTCCCAACCGCGTCCGCGCGGTGGACCTCACCGATCCCGCAGCGCCGTCCCTCATCTCGGCAACCCCCGGAGGAGCAGGCTGGATCCTGGACGCCGAGGACGGCCTCGTCTTCGTGGCCAACACCGACTTCGACGGCCTCACCATCGTTGACGGCACCACTCCCGCGCAGCCCCTGCTGGCGGCCACCATCAGCACCGCCGGTGTGGTCATGGGCGCCGACGCGTCAGGTCCGCTGCTGGCCTACGTTCATTTCACGTCCGACCTGGTCACCTTCGTCGACGTCTCCACCCCGGAGACCCCCGAGACCGTAGGGTTCATCGACGTCGCCGGGGAGTGCTGGCTGCGCGACGTCAAGCTCGAGGGAAGCTACGCATTCGTCAGCTGCAATGGGTTACGCGTGTACGACATCGCCGACCCCGCCGCCCCCGTGCATGTGGCGACCCTCGATCTGGCTGAGGATGGCGAACTCCTGACAGGTGACGGGGTGGTGCTGTTTGTGCCCAACAACGGAGAAGGCGTCACCATCGACGTGTCCGACCCGCTCGACCCACGTCTCGGCGGGGAACTGGCGGTTCCCTCCGGAGACAAGGACCACACCGTCGACGATGGATTCATCTACCTCACGGGGGATGGCGCCGGAGTGAGGGTTGTCGACGCGTCGAACCTGGAAGCTCTCGAGGAGGTCGCCACATTCGACCACTCCGGCGATGGGTCCCAGATCGTTGTCCGCGGCGACCAGGTCTGGGTCGCAGACGGCAACGCTGGGCTTCGCATGTACGACGTCCAGGAGCCGAGCGCGCCTCGTCAGATGCTTCACTGGAATGAGGCTCCCGTCACGGATGTACACGTCACCGACACGGTGGCTTATGTGGCTGCGGGTTCACTCGGGCTCGTGGTCCTCGACATCACGCAACCCTCGGCGCCGGTGGAGCTTGGCAGGCTGGAGTCCGGCACATCCGGCCTCGAGTCGGCGTCGGGCTACCTGCTGACCAGCGGCGACCACTGGCTGGACGTCGTCGACGTCAGCGACCCGACGGCCCCCATGGTGGTTCTCAGTCACAGCACTAAGGGGTTCAGTGGTCGCGAAGTAACGGTCGTGGGAGATCACGCCTTCGTCGCGACATCGATTGACCTGTTCATCCACGACCTGTCGGACCTCCCAGAGACCCCTCAGGTGGGCTGGCTAGGGCTCAGCAGCCTTGGGCAGCCGTTCTTGGCACACGGGTGGGCCTTCCTGCCCTCGCTCTACGCATTGTCGGTCTTCGACGTGTCCGACCCGTCCGAGGTGCGGTCGGTTCTCTACGGGCTAGAGCTGCCGGTGACCAACGTGGCTCTGGACTACCCGTGGCTCCTCGGCGTGAGCCGACACACCGACGGCATCGTCATGCTCGATGTCTCCACCCCCGCGATGCCGGGTGAGGTCGTCACCTGGCCCCATACCCCCGCGGAGACCATCGTTGTGGATGGCGAGCACGCCTATCTGTCCGGGTGGCGAAGCCCGCTGGAGGTGGTGCGCGTCGATTGTCCGCGGCCTTGAACGATGCCTCACGGCGACTACGTCAGGTCCTGCTCTTCTTCCTTGAAGCTCGACGGCGCGATGCTGAAGGGCAGCACCTTGGCCAACACCGGGATCAGCAGCGACCCGCCTGGAGCCGCGAACAGCGCCAACGCCGGCGCTGATCGGAAGATGTCGAGGATCTGGTCACTGATCTGCGCCCGCTCCTCGGCGCTCAGGTCCTCGTGGGTCCAGCGCGCCAGCAGCGATAGCAGCTGCCCCGTCTCCTTGACCTCGGTCCCCACCTTCTTGGCGTTTCGAACCACCCACTCCTCGACGTGGCGCGTCGCGCTTCGACGGGTGCGCGACAACAACACGTCCGGCTTGAGCCCCTCGATCAACCCCGGATGATGGGCCACGGCGCGAGCCACCTCGCCAAAGATCGCGACCCGCTCCTCGCACTCGATGCCCAGCTCCACCGCGAGTCCATCGTAGAAGTCCTCCTCCAACGGGCTCAGCTCATCGTCCACCAGGGCCGCGAAGATGACCATCTTCAGCAGCTCGTGCCGGTCGGCCGGATCGTCGATGGTCTGCACCAGCTCCTCGACGGTCGCCCCCTCGCCGCTGGCAAGCACCTCGTGCAAGCGCTCGACGTCCTGCGCATCGATACGGGCCATCGCGATGAGCGACATGATGAGACGTTGCTCCATCCTGTCGACCCGACCATCGATGCAGGCCAGCGCAATCACGGCTTCGATGACGGTGGTCCGATACACCATGTTGCGCGCGAACTCGGCCTCCGCGGTAGGCTCGTCCAGCTGGCCCTGAGCCAGCTGGCGCGCCAGGTGAGCCGTCGCCCGGGCTTCGGCATGGGTCAGAATCCGGTGGAAGGGACGCCCAAGCAGCGGGTGCTGGTCGTCCAGCCGGTGCCTGAGGAGCCGCTTACCGACCAGCGTCATCGGGCCCTTCAGCGCTTCGATGCGCGCCTCGACGTCGGACTCACCCCTGAGCACATCATCGCGGATGGCACCGATCTCCCGCATCGCCTCGGTCTCGGTGACCAGCGCCGCCAGCAGCATGGCGACGTCCAGCAGCAACGTCTCCTCGTGCGAGCCACCCGAGATCGCCACCGCCATCGTCGCCAGCCGCGCCATATCCGCCAGCCCCGCGAGCAACAGATAGCGCCCGGGCCCACCCAGCAGCGGGTGGTCGAAGTGGTCGAAATCGTCGAAGCCAAAGGGCAATCCATCGACGATCTCGGTGGTCCAGAGCTCGAACTCGTCGCGGCTCATGGCGACCGTCTGCACCGCGCCAGACACCGCCGCGAGCTCCGGCCGAAGGGCGCGCAGCAGCTGGCTCAGCCACCCATCCTGGTGAAGGTGGACGGTATCCGTGTCGAGGGCGGTGCGGGACATCCTGAGGTGAGGTTAACGCGCCCTGCGGCGTCGTGATAGGGTCCCGCCATGTCTACGTTGATCCCCCTCGTCGAGAGCCTGTCGGCCGCCCTCCAGGCGGGCGATGAATCTGCGTTCAAGGCCCTTTCCACCGCTCAGGGGTGGGAGTCGGGCGGCGACTCTGCCCAGCGCCTGTGGCGGCAGGGGACCAAGAAGAAGTGGAGCCTGGCGCCCACCGGTGCGGGCCCCCGTGGAGAGGGCGACCGCTACGCGCTTGCCGTCGAGCTTCACGAGGAAGGCCGCGGCGCCGTGGCCGTCGTCCAGCTTCTGTTTGTCCCCGAGGGCGGCGAGATGAAGCTCGAGGGTGTCAACAACTCCGAGCTCTTCGTGAACCGCTTCCTGGAAGGCAAGGTGACTGCGCTGCTGCGCTACAAGGACCTTCCCGGAGACGCGGACGCGGACGCGTGGGGCAAGGCGGCGCCCCTGGATCTGGCGGCCTCGCTGACGGGCGTCGATGGCGCCGATGACTACGTCGCCCGCGCCACGGCCCCCGGCATCACGCCGACCTTCATCGAATCCAAGATGCTCGAGTCCATGGGCCGCGCCACGGTGCTCTACGAACTCGCGCAGGAAGGCAACGACTTCCCGGAGGAGCTGGCCATTCTGCTGGAGCGCACCCAGGAGGGTTGGCGTCCCATCGGGGTCGCCGACTACCCGGACATCGAGCTGCTCATCGGCTAGCTGCGGCCCACACGCGCTCGGCACGGCCGTGGCTCTTGGCGTGGGACAGCATGGCGACGATGTCGCCCATGGAGGCCTGGGAGGCGTAGCTTCGCAGCGCTTCGAACTTGCCGTTGAGGGACGCGTCGGCGCCCAACAGCTTGGACGTCGGGGTCGCGCCCAGTACCTTTTGGGCGTGGAGCTCGAGCGCTTCGATCGCCCCGCAGCCGTAGGGCAGATCCTCGTAGAACCACAGCCGATCAGCGGGCCATACCTGACGGGCGACATCCCGGACGATGCGGTGATCGACGTGGTCGCCGAACGCTAGCGGAGCGTACACGGGCCCCTCGTGACGCCACGTCGCGAAGCGCTCCGTGAGCCAGGCCACTTCGACAGCGTCGCCGGACGACAGCGGGCCGTCGTGGATGAAGGAGTCGTCGCCGTCGTAGTCCCGGAGCAAGGCCTCGCCGCGTCCAAGGTCTTCGAACCTCAGGGCGTCCCCGAACGGTTGCTGGAATCGGGTGTCCTCGTCGCGTCGCAAGGCGCTGATGGCCGCTTCGCCTTCCACGTCGGCCAGCGGGGCGTAGATCGACCGGGTGAAGACATTGACGACGCTCACGATCTCGCCGGCCGCCGTCCAGGACTGGATCGCCAGAGCCAGGGAGAACGCCGCGTCGTCGCGGTGGGGTGAGAGCACCGTGATCATTCCTTGATTATGCTACAAGACAGGCGTGTACGAGATCGCCTTTGCCCAACGTGAGCCGTGGCTCCGCGAGATGCCCTTCGCCCCAGTGCCCGGCCAGGCCTTCGACGCCTCCAACGTGGAGCGTGCGCTGGCCCTGACCTGGGAGGAGCATTGCGTCGAGTGCGCGACCCCTGAGTGCTTCGACACCTGCCCCTTGCACGAAGCGCGGTCAGACGGCGCCTGCGCCCGCTTCGACTATGGCATCGTGCCCAACGAGGCCTTCGCCGGTCTGTTCGACTTTGGCGCCGACCTGCGCTTCCGACGCTGGGGCAAGCTCGAGGCACGGCTGGTCCATGCATCGGTGTTTGCCGCCCCCTTTGGACAGCGCGATCCAGAGGCCGTCTCGCGGACGACCAATCCCGGCGAAGTCGCCCGCTGGATCACGGAGGCTGACGCGCTGGTGGTGGAGGCCTGGTCGCCTGAGTCGGAACCCTTCGACCTGGTACTGGAGTACTTCGTTCTGCACCCAGGTGGTCGCGAATCGCGAATGCGACGGTCGCTGGAGCTTGCGCCAGGTCACAACCTGCATCGCATCCCCGTGGCCGAGCTCAACGTCGACCCCGACCACACCAATGGCTTCATCCACCTGACGCCCGACCGCGCCGGTCGACGCGTCGTGTTCACCTGGCTCGATGTGGTGACGTACCGCAGCGACGCGGCCACGACGTCGACCCCAGCCGGGGAGCGAGTCCCCGCCGCCAAGGTCAAGTGCGTCGCCTGGGACCTCGACAACACGCTCTGGGACGGGGTCCTCATCAACGGGATCGATCCCGAGGCCAACGTCCGGGCCGAGACCGTCGCCTGCATCAAAGCCCTGGACGAGCGCGGTGTGCTGCAGACCATCGTCAGCAAGAACGACTGGGAGCAGGCGTGGGACGCCGTGGGCCAGCTGGAGCTGCAGGAGTTCTTCCTGCACCCCGCCATCAACTGGGGCCAGAAAAGCGAAAACCTCAAGACGGTCGCCCAGCGGCTCAACATCGGGCTGGATACCTTCGCCATGGTGGACGATAGCGCGTTCGAGCGCAGCGAAGTCCAGCAGGCCCTGCCCGAGGTCCGCGTGTTCAGCGACGAGGCCATCCCCACCCTGCTGGAACGCTCCGAGCTCGACCTGCCGGTCACCGACGCGAGCCGGACCCGGCGCCAGTCCTACCTTGCAGAGACCGAGCGCCAGGAGATCCGGGCCGCCTTCACGGGCGACTACCTCGACTTCCTCCGCAGCTGCGCGATGATCGTCGAACTGTTCCAGCTGAGCGCCGACCCGGAGGGCGAGCGACACGTCCTGCGCTGCTGGGAGCTGCTCCAACGCAGTAACCAGCTCAACCTGTCCGGCACCCGCTACGAACGTGACGCCTTCGACGCGCTGGTCGGCACCGAGGGTGTCGTCCCCGTGGCCTTCCGCTGTCGCGACCGGTTCGGAAACTACGGGGTCGTCGGCTACGCCACCCTCGACGAGCGCGAAGCGGCGCCGGTGGTGCGCGACCTGGTCATCTCGTGCCGCGTCGCCCAGAAGCGGGTCGAGCAAGCGTTCCTGGCCTGGATCTGCAACCGCTACGCCGAGCGTGGCCACAAGGCCGTGGATGCCGACCTGTTCCTCGGCGGGCGAAACGCGTTGATCACCAAGGCCCTGCACCAGGGCGGCTGGAGCATCGCCAAGATGAGCGGCAAGCGTATGCTGATGCGGCGGAGCCTGGCCGACCCGGCGCGACTGGCGCGGGAGCTGGCCGCCGAGCCGCTGACCATCGAGGGTGACGCCACCCTCGCCTGATACCCCGACTGAAGGCCCGTCGACGAGCTAAGGCAGCGCCTCGGTCACCACGATGACAAACCCGTCCGTGCCGCCGGAGGCGTTCAGCGGAGCCGGTCCGCCGACGTCCCAGGGTTGGTCCCCCTCGAACCACCCCGACAGCCACACACCGCCCGCGCCCTCCGCGATTCCGAAGGCTCGCTCTTCACCGGTCGCCGAGCCGATCTCCTGCCGCCACATCATGACGCCAGCGCCGCTGAGCTGGGTCAGGGTCGCCTCGGCGAACGGGGCGCTCGGCGTGTAGCGCCAGCCCGCCACGAGCAGGTTGCCGTCGGCCAGTGAAAGCACGTCGGTGGGAGCCTGTTGGTCGGCGTAGTCCAGGTTCTCCAGCCACAGCGGCTCGCCCTGCCCGTTCATTCGGGTTACGAACGCGACCTGCTGGGCGCCCTGGGTTTCGACCCCGGTCATCAACAGATCGCCGTTGTCCAACACGTCCAGCGTCGCCACATCGTGGTTGATGCCACCGTAGTTCAGCGACCAGACGTGGTTGCCCGAGGCATCGTAGCGGGCGACGGTGACGGCCGACCCATCGGGCAGCGGACCGCCCCCGAAGTCGACCGCGCCGGTGTGCACCACCCTGGCGGCGGCGGCGATCCCACCGCTGCTGTCGACGGCGATGGCTCTGCCGCGCGCCACGTCGAACTCGGCAGTTCCAATGGCGCGCGACCACTTCGGCGCCTGGGTGTTGAGGTCGTAGGCCGCCAGGACCATGGAGACCGCAGTGTCGTTGGTTCCCAGGTCGCCGTCGATGGATGCGCCCGCCCCGGTGACCTCGCCGGTCCACGCGACCACATCGCCCGCCGCGGCGATGGCCGTGGGGCACCCCGCGTTGGCGACGTGCGACCAGAGAGCCGTCTCGCCATCGGAGTACTGCGCAACGAAAGTCCCCTCACCATCGACGGGAGCAGCCCCGCCCGGGTCCAGGTCGAAGCCGGCCCCTCCGCGACCCGCCACCAGAGCCGTGGCGTCGGGGAGCGACGTCAGGATCAGGTCCGGGCAATCGTCGGCGGCGGTTCCAAAGTTCTTCTGCCAGAGGGTTTCCGGGGCGCCGGCGCCCGCATCCGCCAGGCGCGCCAGACCGACGGTGCTGCTGGAGAAGGTCCCGTAGACGGTGCCGAACGACGAGGCCGCCAGCGCGGTGATGCTGTCGTCGGTGCCCGCGTCCCCGAGGTCGGCGCCGCCTACTCCCGTCAAGCTCATGGGCTCCCAGGTGATGCCCACCTCGAGGTTGTCGCTGATGGTGAAGCGGCAGACGTCGAAGCCCGAACAGGTGTCGCCGGAGAACCCGCCAAAGCGGTGACCTACGCCTGGTAGGGGCCGCAGCGTGACCTCGGTGCCGACGGCGAAATCGGCGCTGCAGGTCGAGCCGCAGTCGATGCCCGCGGGGTCGCTCGTCATGAGGCCATTGCCGATTCCGTTGAGGAAGACGGTGACCCGCTTGTCTTCAGGCGGCGACACGTCCACCTCGGCGACGGCATCGCCCGGACCAGCATCGGCGTCCGTGGTGGGCGCCGGCTCTTCTCCCGGACATGCCGCGCCCAGCATCATCAGGGCGCTCAGCAAAACCAGATGGTGAATCCGCATCACTCTTCGCCCTCCTCGTGCTCGCGCTTGTCTTTGATGTAGTAGGTCATGTCCATCTGGGCATCGGTCAGTGCAGCCGGCTCATGAATGACATCCAGGATTCGGCCATCCCGAATCCCCACCGTCCAGACCGCCTGGTTGGTCCAGCCGGCCCAATCAGTCTGAACGATAGAGATCGTGAACGGCGCGCGCACATACGCATCACAATCGCGCATCCGCGGGTCGCTGTCGGTGTCGGTTACCTCGTCCCAGTTGATGGACAGCTCATACCGCCCCTTGGCGGGCTTCTGAACCCAGACGTCGACGGAGGCGCGGCCCTCGATGACGGACTCGGGTCCCCCCACACCCTCGTGGAAGGCGACGATACGAATGTCGTCGGAGGTTGCTGCCAACCCCGCCTCGAGGTCCTGCTCGTTGATGTAGCGCGTCCAGGTTTCCAGCAACGACCGATAGGCACTCATGTGCGTCCTATTATAGGTTGGGGGGGTGAGCTTGGTGCCCGACCACACGCGGGAACTCGTCAACGCCCTGGTGGACGCAGCCATTGTGGTGGATGCCGAGCTGAACCTGCTGCATGCCAATGCCCAGTTTCTGCGGCTCGTGAATCTACGCCCACGGGATCTTCGGCGCAATGCGTACCAGCGGGTGTGCGACGGGTTGCTTCAACTTCAGGCATGCGAGGGTGGTTGCCCCGGCCGCAGGGCCATCGAGTCGGGGCATCCGCTGCGGCTGCACGAGATCAAGGCGGAGGCCGTCGAACGCACCCTCATCGTCAGCGCCATTCCACAGTTCGACGCCAATGGCGTGGCCTGGGGGGCCATCGAGATCTATCGGGACGTCACCGCCGAAGCGCGTATGCAGGCCAACTACAAACACCTGTTGGACAAGGAAAAACGCTACAACGAGGTGCTGCGCGAACAGGTTCGGCTGCGGACCGCGGAGCTGGAGAACGTCAACGCCGAGCTCACGGATGCGCTGGCGAAGATGGCCGAGATGGCCCGCACCGACGGGCTCACCGGGCTCTTCAACCGCCGGCACTTCCAGGAACGTTTCGAGCGTGAACTGCGACGCTCGGACCGCTCGGGTCAGCACCTCGCCCTGCTCCTGGTAGACCTCGACCACTTCAAGAACGTCAACGACACCTACGGCCACCAGGTTGGCGATGTCGTGCTGCGGTCCTTCGCCAATCTCCTGCAGCGCTGCATCCGCACGAGCGACCTGGCGGCGAGAGTGGGCGGTGAAGAGTTTGCGGTGCTGCTGTTCGACACAGCGACCGAGGGCGCCCTCATGACCGCTGAACGGATCCGCACGTCACAGGCCGAGGAAGGGCTTCACTGCACCCTGAGCATCGGCGTGGCTTGTACCGAGCACCAAAAGCTCGACCCGGCAGAGCTCTATCGGCGTACCGACGCCGCGCTCTACCGGGCCAAGAATGAGGGACGAAACCGCGTGATGCTGGCTGAAGAGGCCTCTACTTCGAGGCGGTCTGTACCGGACGCTTGATGACCACTTCACCGGTCTTGAGGGCACCGGCCAGGTAGTAGGGCGAGACGACGGTGGTCGGGAAAAAGACCGCAGCGGGGCGCACACGTACCTTGACGTAGGCCGAGATAGCGTCGTCGAGCTTCAGGCCGTTGCAGGCGAGCGCCTGGGAGAAGCTGTGGCCGGGCGCCAGCATCACGCCCTCCGCTTCGCGCCACGGCTTCTCGGCACGCTTGCGGTGGTGCAGGGTGCGGAGGCGGGTGTCGTTTTCCACGATGACCCGGGTGTTGCAGCTGACATTGAGCTTGTGGGGGCGCGGCACCCAGACAGCGACGTTGCTGATGTTGCGGTAGGTGGCCCGGAGCTCCACCGTGTCGGCGTCGACCTGACGCGCGCCGTCCAGTGACATGCTGATGGCTTCGGCGCCGACCGGCATGCGGTGAGGCGTGACGGAGACCTTGGCGTCCGACCGCAGGTCACGCGGCAGCACCACATCGATGGTCTCGTCGCCGGCGACCTCAGGGTTGCCCGGGTACGTCAGGCGGGCCAGCAGGTGGTAGTCACCACTCTGACAGCCGGTCTGGCACTGCTTGAAGACGTCCTTGAGGCTGCCTCGGACCTCCATGAAGGCATCGGGCTGTAGCGTCTTCCACTTCACCGTCACCGGCCGCTGGGTCTGGCGCGCGGCCGGGGCGACCGGGCGGCGCTTGTCCCAGGGCATGGCGTGCCAGCCGAACAGGTCGAGGTGGCCGAGCAGGTCAGCAGGCACGCGGACCGGCTTGAAGCCCGTGTTTTCGAAGCGGATGCGGTAGTAGATTTTGCTACCGGCGGACGGGTTCGGGTGACTGAAGTCGATCTTCAGACGGGTGGTGGGCACCGGCTTGGGCGGCGTGGCCGTCGAGGGCGGGGCCGCGAGTAGCAGGAGTGCGGTCGCACCAATCCCGATCAACGTCGAGCGTTTCATCGTGTCCTCCCCACAGCGACTAGGGCTGCGCGATTGGGTCTGTCTCGGTCGTAGCACCGCCCCTGATCCCCCGCCAGAAAATCGCCCTCTCTCCGTGGCCCGCGCCCGTGCCCGTGATCGTGACCGAAAAACCAGCATGTTCAGCGAGTTGAAGATTCACACTTGACCATCGATAGCCCGTAGACACATTAAGAGTGCAATGAACTCATATCGATTCAACAATCAAGTCCTACATGTCGACGACCGAAGCCTCATCGGCTCCGGCGGGGAAGCAGACGTCTACGGACACGGCGACCTGGCGCTGAAGATCTACCGCAAGCCCAGCGGGCAACAGGTCGCCAAGCTTCGCGCCTTCCCCACCGGTCTGCCGCCGGAGGTCGTCACCCCCGAGGGCCTGCTCCGTGACGATGCTGGGGACGTTGTCGGCTATGCCATGGCCCGGGTGCGGGGCGGCTTCACCCTGAACCGCCTGCTGCGTCGCAGCTGGAGGGCGGGACGCATCGACACAACAGCGGTGGTCGAACTCTTCGAGAAGCTGCACGCGGTTCTGGAGAAGCTTCACACGCGCGACGTGGTGGTCGGCGACCTCAACGAGGGCAACGTCCTGTTCATCCCGAGCCCCAAGCAGCTGGACCTGGCCGTCATCGACGCCGATTCCATGCAGTTTGGCGCCTTCCCGTGCCCGGTCGGGCATCCACGGTTCATCCCGCCCGAGCTCTATGGCGCGGACCTGGCCGCAGTCCCCAGCTTTACCCCAGGGACCGACTGGTACGCCTTCGCGACCCTTCTGTTTCAGTCATTGATGTATATACATCCATACGGAGGCATCCATCCGACGACCCACACCATGGAGCAACGGGCACGGGACGGATTGTCCTGCCTCCGCCCCGAGGTAAGGCTTCCCAAGGTCGCCTCACCCCGAGAAGCTCTCCCGGCCGACCTTGCGGCAACCTTCGAGCGGATCTTCGACGATGGCCAAAGGGTACGTTTCGACGTGGGACTACTCGCCCTACCCTGGACCCGCTGCCAGAGCTGTGGTTTGGAGCACGGCCGACCGGCGTGTCCCGCGTGCGACACCGGTTCGTCCCTTCCGGTTGTCAACGCAACCGCCTCCCGACGCAGCGGCGACGTCGTTGCACGGCGTATCATCCACGTTCCCGCCGGCGCCATCGTGGCCGCTTCGGCCGACGAGGGACACCTTCGCTACCTGGCGTTCGATGGCGTGGCCATGCGGCGCGAGGACGGGACCGTGGTTGCCCAGGGGCCCCCGCGCGCTGGCCTGACCGTGGGACTCGCGCCGCGGACCACGTGGCTGGGCGCCGGAAGCCGCCTGATGGGCCTGAGGGAGACCGGAGGAGGCCGGGTCGTCGAGCAGACCAACTCGGAGACCTTCGAGGGCGAGACCGTGTTCGGTGTCGCCGGGCGGACGTTGCTCCGGATGGACGGCGACCGCCTCATCGACCATGCGCGCGGCACGGTCGTGGCTCCCCTGGCGGCCGGACGCACATGGCTGCAGGTGGGGCGCCATCTGGGCTGCGGCTTCTATCGCGCCGGGCGGCTCATGAACTGGTTCATGTTCTTCACCGACGCGGCGGGCCGACGGCCGCTGGCGATGCCACCACTGGCGCCCGGCGAGCGGGTTCTGGCGGTCTCGGCCAGCCTCGGCCGCTCGCGGCTGGCGGTGCAGCTGGAGACCGAGCGCCAAGGCACCAGACGTCGATCGCTGCGCGTGTTCTCGGCCACGGGGAGCCTGCTGGGCGAATGGAACGGCGACCAGGGCCCCCCCGGCGGCGCCTGCCTCGTCGGTCGGGCCGTGCTGCTGCCCACCGATGACGGGCTGCTGCGTCTCGCGCTTGCCTCACACGGCCTGCACAAACCCGTGCTCTTCGAAGACACCGAACCCTTCGTGAGCGCCACCGACCGCCTGCTGCAAGGTCCCGACCACACCGTCTACGTGGTTGGCGACGTGTCCATCACCCAACTGCGACTCATTGGTCGCAACTAAAGGAGCACGACCATGACCCAGCCCATTGCCCTTCCCGACTTCTACGACCCGTCACAGGTTTCAGAGCTGTACGTCGAGCGCGCCGGTCTGGTGGCGCAGCACGCCGAGGCCTACCGCAAGACGCACGCCATCGCGCCGGCCAACAGCGACGACCTCCGCATCGCGGCGTTCGGCATCGACTGCCAGGTGGGCTTTTGCCAGCCCGCCGCCAGCCTCTTCGTGCCCGGCGCGGTCGCCGACAGCCAGCGCACGGTCGAGTGGCTGTATCGGAACATCGACCGCATTACCGGTCTCCACTTCTCCATGGACACCCACCGCATCTTCCAGGTGTTCCACCCCGCCTGGTGGGTCGACGACACCGGCAAGCACCCGGAGCCGTTCACGCCCATCACCCACGACGACGTGGTGAAGGGGCGCTGGAAGCCGGTCGCCCATCCTCGAGAGTGTCTGGAGTACACGAAAAGGCTCGAGGAGCAGGGCAAGTACATCCTGACCATCTGGCCGTACCACACGCTGCTGGGCGGCACGAGCCACGCGCTGGTACCGGCGCTGATGGAGGCCGCCATCTTCCATAGCGTGCTGCGGCGCCACCAGACCCACTTCGAGACCAAGGGGACCCACTCGCTGACCGAGAACTATTCGGTGCTGTCTCCCGAGGTGACCGAGCTGCGCCAGCGCGTGGTGGGTGGCTTCAATGCGCCCTTCTTCAAGCTGCTGATGGACTACGATCGGATCTACGTGTTCGGCCAGGCCAAGTCCCATTGCGTGCTGTCGACGCTGCGCGACATCGAGACCCACATCAAGGCCACCGATCCAGCGCTGGCGGACAAGATCTACATCCTCGAGGACGCCACCAGCCCCGTCCCTGCGCCTCCCATCGACCCGCTGCCCCCGTCGCTGGACTTCCCCGCCGTTGCCGACGCCGCGTTCGAGGACTTCAAGCGCACCGGCATGCACATCGTCACCACCGAAGACGCCATCGCGGCGTAGGAGCACTCTCATGACCAACGGAACCAACAACGGCAACAGCAAGGTCCCGCAGCTCACCCAGATCGACCTGGACACCCTCTTCGACGGCGCGGTGAGCAGCGGCATGGTCAGCCAGGACGTGATGTCCACCATCGGCGGCAGCCTCGGCAGCTTCGTCGTGGCGGGCGCCGCGGGCAAGGCGCTGGAAGACCTGGAGGCGGCGGAGGTGACGCTGGTCACCCTGATGGTGGACGTGTCCTCGTCCATCTTCGGCAACCGGCTCGACAAGGCCGTCTGCGACGCCCAGAACCTGCTGCTGGACCACCTGCAGAACTCCCCCCAGGCGGATGAGCTGATGATCGCCCTGTGGCTGTTCGACGACGTGCAGAGCGTGGTCCACGCCTACCTCCCGGTGGAGGACGCGACGCGGCTGGATAAGAAGAACTATGTGGGCGGCGGCGCTACATCGTTGTACGACACGTGGCTCGATGGGCTGATGGCCAACGTGGCCTACGCCCAGCAGTTGAGGGACGGCGGCACCCCGTGCCGAAGCCTCGCAGTGGTCATCACCGACGGCGAGGACACGACGTCGAGACGCAGCGCCGCAGACTGCGACACGCTGAGCCGGGACCTGCTCGCCAGTGAGCGCTTCACCCTGGCCTTCGTGGGCGTCGGCAACGTCGTCGACTTCCGCAAGGTAGCCGCGTCGATGGGCCTGCCCGACGACTGCGTCGCGGTGGACACCGACCCCACCCCCGAGAGCCTCAAGCGCCTGTTGCGCCAGGTCTCGATGGCGGCCATTCAGCTCAGCACTGGCTCTGTGTCCGCCGGCCAGGGCTTCTTCTAGATGAAGCGGCGGCGGACGCTGGCCGTCCGCCGTCGGTCTACTCGTACTGACGCATGTACGCCTGGAGTGAAGGGTCGCCCTCGCCGTCCTTGGTGAACGTCTCGTCGAGCAGCTCGATCGCGTCGATGCGGTCGACCCGGAAGACCCGGTAGTCGTCCCGCAGCTCGCACCAGGCCACCAGCGTCCAGACCTTGCCCCAGAAGAACAGCCCCAGCGGACGAACGGTTCGCTCCGAAGGCGTCCCGTCGGCCTTGCTGTACGCGTAGTGAGCCTTCCTGTTGTCGGCGATGGCGGCGCGGATCACCTGCAGGGCGTGGCTGGACTCGGACTCGCGCATGCCGTGGCTAGGCCCGTACGCGAACAGCGCCGTCTGCTCGAGGCGCTGCCGGACCTGTTCGGGGACCACGTTCTGCACCTTCGCGATGACCGAGCGGGCGGCGCGCGCCAGCTCCGGGTCGCTCCAGGCCTGAACCATGCGGGCGCCCAGCACGAGGGCCTCCACCTCGGTGGCGTCGAACATCATGGGCGGCAGCTCGTAGCCCTTTCGCAGGGCGTAGCCGACCCCCGCCTCGCCCAGGATGGGGACACCCGAGATCACCAGGTCGCGAATGTCCCGGTAGATGGTGCGTTCAGAGACCTGCAGTTCGTCGGCGAGCGCAGCCGCCGTCGTGGTGCGACGGGCGCGAAGGTACTGGATGATCTGAAACAGGCGGTCGGCGCGGCGCATGGGCAGCCTCCTCGGCGGCGAGCGAGCAGAGGAGAGCATATCGGGGCCCTCCTGTCAGGGTTGTGTCAGGAGGCTTGCTCTGGGCGCGCATTGCCGGCTGGTGCAGTAGCCAGCGTCAGTCCAGCTCCCAGTCGTAGTGGGCGTCCATCGGGTTGAACACCTGCTCGTGCTCGGGCAGCGCCGCAAGCTCTTCCGCGTAGGCCTCGATGACATCGAAGGACATGGTGAAGAAGATGAGCTTGGTGACGTCGACCGCGTCCCGGTAGGCCTGGTCGTGGTGGAAGACCGTGATACTGCCGGCGGGCGGGTGGAAGGCCTCGTAGGCATACTCGGGGCGCTCCATCTTGGTCTCCGCCCACCACCGCAAGTCGCAGACCTCGGTGATGGCCTCCAGGTCCAGATAGCGGCTAAACGCCCAATCCACGTGGTGGGGAAAGTGGGCCGCCATCAGACTGACCAGGAAGATCGGGGCGGGGCGCGGTCCGTTTGCGGCCGCGCGGACCTCGTCGAGGTGCCACTTGGCGATGACATGCATGCACTGGTAGGCGTCGTCGTTGATGGTCTCCATCAGTGACGGGTCGCCCTTTGCGGCGGAGTATATCAGCGAGGTGCATTCGACGTTGACGCCCAAGGGATGGCTCCGGGTCCGTTGCGGATGCCGGTATGCCGCATGCGCAACGACGCGCCAAGCGGCGGTAGCCCCAACGTGGACCTGAAGCCCCGCGATGCTACAGTCGACGCGTGTCCGCCGTTCGCCTCGCACTGCTCCTGACCGCCTCGGTGAGCCTGTCGCTTCCGCCCACCGCGGAGGCCGGGGCCAAGCGTGGAAGGCGGGGAGCCGCCAAGACGAAGAAGGGCAACGACGGAGGCAAGCGTCGCTCAGCCGACGGTCCGGGAGACCGACGCAAGGGTCTGGATACGCCGAAACCCAAGCCCGAGGACGAAGCGAAGCGCAAGAAGCGCGAGAAGATGGTCAAACGAACCATCACCGAGCGTGGCTGCCACCTGCGTGGGCTCAAAAAGACTCGGCAGACCCTGCTTGCCTGGCAAAACAAGAGCCAGCTGATGAGCCTCGAGGTGTGGGGCGACACCAAGCGCTACCGGCCGGGGCAGAAGGTATTTTTCTTCTTCCGCTCCCCGCGCGACGTCTACGTCACCTTGTTCTGGGTGGGCCCCAACGGCGACATCATCGTCCCCATGTCCAACACACGCATCAAGGGCAACCGCAACGTCCGCATCTGGACCGGCGGCATCATCGTGCCGCCGCTGGGCCGGGAGCGTTGGGTCGCGGTGAGCACGCTGGAGCCCATCCCGATGAGCTGCATCCAGAGCGACGCCGCGTGGATGCGCACCATCAAGAAGTTCAAGGGCATCCCCCACGGCGTGGGGCGCTGGCAGGTGCACTCGCAGTAGAAGCAAGCGTGTCCAGAGCGGGCCTGCGCTGGCGCGAGATCAGGATGACACGAGCGCTTGCTCGGCTAGCGCCGACCAAGCGCTCTACCATCCTTCAACTATTGGATGTATCGCCCTTCGGGCTCCTAAAGGCTGCTCATCAGCGCCACTTCGTGTCACTGATGATCACTCATGAAGAAACTCGCGCGCTGATCCCCGGCCGCGGAGACAGAGCAACGCCAAGCCGGAGACCACGCCGCGCGTTTATCCGCAGTCCGACCCCCTTCGGGCTCCTAAAGGCCGCTCATCAGCACCACTTCGTGGCACTGATGATCAACACTTGACGGCCGAGCTTCGGGTTAGTCGATAACGACGTGCGACAGGCCCTTGCCGTGGAAGCCCAGCTGGTTCTTGAGCTGCTTGGCCACGAACTCGCCCAGCTCGCCGTCCTGCTCAGCCAGGCCTTTCAGGTAGTCCATCACCTTGTTGGAGCCCACGGAGATGAGCGCGTGCAGGGCGCTGTACTTGCCGTCGCCGCCCTCCTCGAGGGTCTGCTTGATCATCGGGATGGCTTTGGGGTTGCCGCTTCGGGCCAGGGCGTAGACGATCGTCCCCTGGTCCTGGCTCTCGAGCTTGGGGTAGGCCTCGATGAGCGCACTGGTCGCGGCCTTGGAGTTGTTCGACTGGAGCGCGCTGAGCGCCGCGCGACGCACATCCTTGTCATCGTCGAACATGGCCTTGGACACGGTCGCGATGCTCTCGCTGTCGTTGAGGCGGCCCAGGACCGTCAGCGCCGCTGCACGTCGCGTGGGCCGGTCCGACTCCAGGCCGGCCACGGCGATGTCCTTGACGTCGCTGGCCCGGTTCCAGGCCATGCTTCGGAGGAGGTCGTCAGCCTCCTTGGTGTCGCCCTTCACCACCTCGAGCACGTACGCCCGGGCCGCGGGGTTCTGCGAATTCACCATGGAGTTCAGCAGGTTCTGGCGCTGCACCTTGTTGTCGCTAGTCTTGGTGAAGTCGACCAGCGACTCGACGAGCGCGGGGTTGCCCCCATTGATGATGGCGCTGGCTACGCTGTGGACCATGTTGGGCGCCGTCTTGCCCAGCATGCCGATGAGCGCCTTGTTGGCCTTGTCATCCCCCATCCGCGCCAGCATGTCGGCATAGCTGTAGATGTTGTAGCCCACGCCCTTGTCGACCTTGGCGAGGATGAGCTCGCGCAGCTCGTCCTTGGGCATGCTGCCGTTGCGCGCCAGCGCCTGCAGCGCCTGCATCTGCACCGCCGGAGCTGCGGAGTCCACGGCGCGCCTGAGCGCTGCTCGCGCCGTCGCCGAGTCGATGTTTCCCAGGGCCGAAATGAGCGCGTACTGCTGGTTGGCGGGGGTGTTCTTGAGGGCTTCTTCGAGCAGCGGGACCGCCTCGTCCCCCAGCATGTTGGCCAGCGCCGGCGCCGCATAGGCCATCAGATTGCTGTTGCTGCCACCCTCCAGCATCTCGCGGAGGACCTTTACAATGCGCTCGTCTCGCGGGGCGTTGGACAGTGCGCTCACGGCGGCCTGAGCGGTGTGCGGCGGTCCCTGCAGCGCCTTCAGCAGCGCCTCGATGCTCTCTTCGTCCCAGATGTCGGCCAGCCCGCGCGCCGCAGACCAGCTGGTGCTCTGCTCGCCCTTGGCCAGCACGGCGATGAGGGCATCCCGCGCCAACATGTCGCCGATGCGGGTAAGCCCCCAGGTGGCCTGAGACCGCACCGTGGGCGCCCCATCGAGAGCGGCCTTGCGGAGCGTCTTCACCGCCTCCGCGTCAGCGACGTTCGCCAATGCGTCGACCGCGGCCTGAGAGGCGGCGGCGTCGTTGCCCACGGCGAGACGATGCAGCAGTTTGCGGGCCCGGCTGTCGTCGAAGCCGGCCAGGCCTCGAATCGCGGCGCCACGGAGCTGCCGGTTGGTGCCCCTGGTCGCCACGGTGATGAGCGCGTCGAGCGCGTCGGGCGTCCCCAGCTGGGCCAGCGCCTGCGCTGCGGCCGTCGCCAACCGCCGCTCGCCGCTGCGCAGCTGGGTCAACAGGAACTGCTGGGCGCCCTCTCCGGCAGCATCGGCCAGCGCCGACAGCGCCGATCCGGCCAGGTTGGCCGGGGCGGAGGTCACCAGCTCCCGCAGCCACTGGGTCGCCGTGGGGCCACCGGCACGCCCCAGCGCCATGATGGCCGTGCGCCGCTGGTAGGCCGGGCCCGAATCGCTGAGCGCGATGAGCGTGTCCACGGCCGTCTTGGTGGCGATGCCGCCCAGGGCCGCGATGGCCGCCGGGCGGTCCGAGACGCGGCCCTGCTCGGCCAGCTCGGCCAGCGTCGGCACGCTCTCACCGGTCCCCACCAGACCCAGGCGCTCCATGATGCGGTTGCGCTGGCGCTGCACGGTCGTCGACGCGAGTTCCTCGAGCAGGGTCTGCTCGTCCATCGACGGATCGGCGTTGCTGTTGATGGGGGACGTCGCCGTCTGCTTGTGGTCGACGGCTGGCTCGGGCTGCGGCTCGGGGGCTACGTCCGGCTCGTCGCTGGAGGTGGCGACGTCAGCGGCGACGTCGGTCGCGGAAGGCTCGGGAGCAGGGCCACTGAGACCCATGACGGCCAGCGCGGTGACCACGACTCCAGCCATGAAGGCGGCAAGGAACTTCTGCATGCGGGTGATTCTCCAGTCGGCTGCTGCTCCTCAGACGTCTGAGAAGCCCAAAAGGTTCCGACTGAATCACGCGGAGCGCGGTCAGGTGTTCCGAGTTTTTGGAGGGCGCCGCAAGCGTCAGGCTTTGCGTCGCTCCTGCGGAGCCTCGGTGCCCTCGACGTCGCTCCGCTTCTTGGCGGTCGGCGAGCCGTATAGCGCGAACCGGAGCTTGGACCGGTCGACGGCCCGCATGTCGAGGTAGTGCAGCCCCAGCCGAGCCTTGTCCTCGAGCCCGGTGCTGCCGCTGGCCACCCAGACGATGCGCGCGGTGCACATGATGCCTTCGACCGGCGGCTCGCCTCCGAACAGGAGCTGAACGTTGCCGGCCATCAGCATCTCGCCGTCGAGCTCCACGGCAACGCCGCTAGCGCTGACGTTCAGCGTGGTGCCCGCGCGGTGGTCACCGCCACCGGGCATGCTGATACTGACCGGCCAAGCGGTCGTGATGCGCTCGAACTCTCTTCGCTCGTCCAAGATAGCCCCTGCAGCAAGGTCCCACTCCGGGCGGAGCATCGCAGCTGGTCGCCCGGGTCACAAGCTCGATTTTGGCCCGTTCAACGGCTGAGGCCGACACCCTGTTCCAGGCTCGTGGGTTACGCGCCTCAGGCCTCCGCCAGGTCGGCGGACAGGGCGGATCGTTGCGCGTCATCAAGGTCCGTCCGGGCGGGGTAACCGTCGAAATCACAGCCGATCGCCACCGGCGCCCGCCCACCCAGCTCAAAGTGCAGGTACTGGACCGACGACAGCCGCGTCTCTCCCACCTGCCGCTCGTCGTAGGTGGCGCCCACGCGGTCGCCGCCCTCGACCTCGATGTAGAGGTGCCCGACGAGGGGCAGCCAGCTCGACAGCTTCTCGGCACGCTCCTGCTCGTCGTCGATCTCGATGAGCATGGTGCAGCCAAGCCCACCGGGCACGCCCAGCAGCTCGTTGTAGGTGTCGATCTCGTGCTGGATGTCGCTCTCCCGCACGATGCGCTCGACCCGCATCATCTCCTGCACCTGGTAGAGGATGGTGTCGTGGTTCTCGAACAGGAAGGTGATGTCGTCACCCAGGTGGATGCGCCGTGGGGGTTTGACCTCGCCGACGATGCGCTTGCGGAACTCGGGCCGCACATCGCTGGTGTAGGTCATGTAGTCCACGACCTCGCTGCGCTCGACGCGTCTCGTTGTCATGACGTCTCCTCGGAGTCACCGGTCTTGGCCAGCTCACGGCCGAACGATTCGCCGCGATAGGCCTTGGCCAGAATCGACATCGGGTGCATGGGCCGCACACCCGCATGCTGTTGAAACTGAATGGCGGCCAGGGGGCAGTCGGTGGCCCAGATCTGCCCGTCTGCACCGTCCTTCATGCCCTCGAAGGCCTTCTTGCCCACCCGCGCCGACGGCTCGAAGCCCTCGACGGTCATGGCGTAGGTCCCGTCGTGCCCGCAGCACTCCATGACGGTGCCGACCTTGGTGTCCGGCAGCTTCTTGATGAGGTCGCGCCCCTTGAAGCCCACGGCCTGCGCGCGCAGGTGGCAGGGGGCGTGGTAGGCGACCTTCTCGCCCGGCGACGACTTGAAGTCGGTGTTGAACCGGTCCTCCTTGCGGAGCGACCACACGTATTCGGAGGGATCGACTGTGGCCGCGGCGACCTTCTTGGCCCGCTCGCGGTCGGCCTCGTCGACCAGCTCGGGGTACTCGCGGCGCAGCATCATCGAGCAGGTCGGGTTGATGACGGCCACCTTGGCGCCGGCCTCGACGAACGGGGTCAGGATGTCGAGGTTGTGCTTGGCGTGCTCTCGGAGCTTGTCCAGGTCACCGCTTTCCCAGGCCGGCATGCCGCAGCAGCGCAGGCCTTCGACGCAGTTGACGTCGATCTTGTTGGCCTCCAGGACCTCGACGGTGTCGCGCCCGATCTGGGGCTCATTGTGCTGCACGTAGCAGGTCTGGAAGAGCACCACTTCGCCGCCGGGCGTCTTGGTGGTCTTGCCCTCCTTGACGGCCCACTTCTCGAAAGTCTTCGAGGCGAAGTCCGGCAGCAGCTTGTCGCGGTGCACCCCGATGACCTTCTCCAGGAACCATCGGTGCAGGCTCACCCGGTTCATGACGTTGGCCATGCCCAGGCTCATGCGTGCGAACTTCGCCGTCCCGTCGGGATTGCCCAGGACCTTCTTACTGAAAGGAATTCCTTCCTTCTTGGCGCGCTGCGCCTTGAAGCGATGAACCAGCTTGGGGAAGTCCAGCTGGAACTCGTGCTCGTCGCGCGGGGTGTAGGGGCACTGAACCTCGCACAGCTTGCACTGAAAGCAGTCGTCCATGACCTTGGTGGTCTCGGCATCGCTGAGCTTGGTGACATCGCCGTCGTGGTTGTCGTCGATGTACTTGAAGAGGTTGGGGAAGGAGTCGCAGTACTTGAAGCACATGCGGCAGCCGTGACAGATCTCGAAGGCGCGCGTGATCTCCTTTTGGAGCGCGTCGGCATCCCAGTACTTGGGCTCGCTCGGGTCGTAGCTGAGCCCGTCGCTGGGTTTGTACGAGATGATCCCTTCACTGCTCACGGTGTGTCTCTCCTGAAGGCGTGAAACGACAAGGGCGGCTGCCTACCCCGATGGGAGGCGCCGCCCCTTGCCTTTCGCTCGGCGACCATCAGCCGCCGGCCCGAACAACTCTTAGAAGTTGTTGTCGAGCAGCTGCTGGAAGCGCCCGGCGTGGGACTTCTCAGCCTTGGCGAGGGTCTCGAACCAATCGGCGATCTCCTCGAAGCCCTCTTCGCGGGCGGTCTTGGCCATGCCGGGGTACATGTCGGTGTACTCGTGGGTCTCACCGGCCACGGCGGCCTTGAGGTTGTCCTCGGAGTCCCCAATCGGCAGCCCGGTGGCGGGGTCGCCGACCTTCTTGATGTAGTCGAGGTGACCGTGCGCGTGGCCGGTCTCGCCCTCGGCGGTGTCGCGGAAGTTGGCGGCGATCTCGGGGTAGCCCTCGATGTCGGCGACCTTCGCGAAGTAGAGGTAGCGGCGGTTGGCCTGGGACTCGCCGGCGAAGGCGGCCTTCAGGTTGTCATGGGTCTTGCTTCCGTTAAGTTCGGCCATGGTTTCCTCCCGGAAAGAGTCGGTGTGGGTGCGGACTATACTCAGCTCGAAGAATTCCAAAAGGGGCTCTTTTAGAATTGTTCTAACCAGCCCTATTCCTCGTCCTCACGATGCACGATGAGCACCGGACGGTGCGCGCTGCGAGCAACTTTGTAGGACACCGAACCCAGCAGGAAGCTCCTCAGCCCCGACAGTCCGCGGTTTCCCACCACGATGAGGTCGGCTTCCTGGTCCTCGGCGATCTCGACGATCTGGTCCTCAGGCTCACCGAACGCCACCAGGGGAACCGTCTCGACGCCCTCCAGGCTCGCCGCGCTGATGGCCTCGTTGACGATCTTGCGGGCCGCGGCCTTGCGGTCCTCGTGGTCCCATTCATCCTCCGCCACCGTGAGCACCAGCACCTTGGCGCCAAACGCGCGGGCCAGCGGCGCAGCGTGGTCCAGCGCGTGTTGGGAGCTTTCGCTGCCGTCGACGGCCACCAGAATCTTTTCGTACACCGGTGCGGCTCCTTCCTGGACGCGTCCAGGTCCGTGGGAGTCGCACTATGTCGCGCCGCTCTGCGGTCTACAACCCCATCTGCTTGGCGATGATGATCTTCATGATCTCGTTGGTGCCAGCGTAGATGCGACTGACCCGGGCGTCGGCGTAGGCGCGCGCCACGGGGTACTCCATCATGTACCCATAACCTCCGTGGAGCTGGACGCACTCGTCGACTACCTCGCACAGGGTCTCGCTTTGGTAGAGCTTGGCCATCGAGCACTCCTTGACGAGGTACTCGCCAGCGACGTGTCGCTTGACCAGCTCGTCGAGGAAGTGACGTCCCACCTCCAGCTTGGTGGCGCACTCGGCCAGCTTGAACCGGGTGTTCTGGAACGTGCTCACCGGCCGTCCGAAGGCCTTGCGCTCCTTGACGTAGGTGATGGTGTCCTTGAGCACCTGCTCGGCGTTCGCCTGGGCGCCCACCGCCAATACCAGCCGCTCCTGCTGAAGCTTGCGCATCATCATCAGGAAGCCGGCGCCCTCGGCACCCAGACGGTTTCCGACCGGAACCCGTAGGTCCTCGAAGTGGAGCTCCGAGGTGTCCTGCGAATGCATGCCCACCTTCTTGAGCTTGCGGCCGCGCGTGAAGCCGGGGCTGTGGGCGTCTACCAGGAACAGCGAGATGTTGGCGTGGGGCTTGTCGGGGTCGTCGCCCGTCTTGGCTGCCAACACCACGGCATCACACAGCTGGCCGTTGGAGATGAACGTCTTGGAGCCGTTGATGACGTACTCGTCGCCCTCGCGACGCGCCGTCGTCCGGATGCCGGCCAGATCCGAGCCGGTGTTGGGCTCGGTCATGGCGATGGCGGTGATGACCTCGCCGGACGCGCACTTGGGCAGCCACGCCTGCTTGAGCTCCTCGGAACCGAACTCGTGAATGTAGGGCACCACCACGTCGCTGTGCAGGCTCGCCATGAAGCCCGAATCATAGGCCCGGGCAAGCTCCTCGATGACCACGCACGCGTGCAGGAAGTCACCACCGGGGCCGCCGTACTCCTCCTCCAGCCAGGGGCACAGGAACCCGGCCTGCCCGGCCTTTCGCCACACCTCGGTGTCCACCTGCCCCTGCTCCAGCCACGTCTCCTGGTACGGCAGGACATTCTTTTCGATGAACTGACGGAAGGCTTTGCGGAACAGCTCGTGGTGGTCTTCGTAGATCGTGCGTTTCAAGGCGTACCTCTGGAGGGTGAGTCTGGCCGATGAACGTACCGGCTACCGGGCGCTCGACGTAAGAGGCAGAAACGCAAAGGGGTGTTTTGGCGCTGCGGGCTTCGGCGCCAGCGCCATGTCCCTCCCTGATTGAGGCTCAATTCTCTTGAGTTTTCACAGTGGCTTGTGTAACCCCGCAGACCCTATGGATTCCAGCCAGGACCGGCAGCCCGAGGACGTGAAGAAGCCCTGGTGGGGGCATTGGCCGCGATCCCTGGCGGGTGCGTTTGGCGGCTCGGCCCTGGCCGCGCTCGTCTGGAGCATCGTGGACCTGGTGTCGGCGTCGACCGACTCCACCGACACGTTTGTGCTCTGGGCGATGACGGCGGCGGGCTGTGCCCTGCTCCTGGTCATCACCCTTCCGCCGACCCTGGTGTTCATCGCCGGCGGCCGCTTCGTCGAGCGCCGAATGGTGGCCACCGGGCCGGGAAGCGAGCAGCCCAGCTTCGCCCTGATGGTGGTCAGCGTCGCCCTGGGCCTGGCCGCAGGAAGCCTGCTGGTCTTCTTCACACACCGCATCGTAGGCGGCGCCTTCGCGAGCAAGGAGGCTCGAGCCGTTGCGCTGGCGCTGGTGGCCCCGATCGTCGTCTTCGGGCTCCCCCTGGCGACGCGATGGGCGGTTGTCTGGACCTGCCGCAAGGTGGGCTGGCAGCCTCGCAAGCTCGTCTACCAGCGGCTGTTCCTGTACCTCGGGACCCCCATCGTCGGGCTGCTCTGGTACCTCGTGCTGCGTCTGAAGGCGCAGACGTTCTTCGAGGCCCTCGAGTACAGCTGGGTGCTCGCCGTCGGTAGCGTAGTCCTCGTTGGTGGCGTCAGCGGAATGCTCGCCCATCGGTTCCGGTTCCGCGCCTGGTGGCTGACGCTGCCGGCGGTCCCGCTCCTCGTCCTGGCGGGGGCGCACCCCTTCCTGAGCCTCGGCAACGACGTCAAGGGCGCCGTCCTGGTCCAGAAGAAGACCACGCTCAGCCACATCCCCCTCCGGTGGGCCTACGGCACGGGCGAGGCCGCAAAGACCTTCACCAAGCGGGAGGCGAAGTTCGGGACCTGCGACCCGGCCATCGAGCCTCCGAAGAAGGGCGACGCGGGCAAAGCGCCGCCGGACGCTCCCAACATCGTACTGCTGACGGTCGACGCGTTCCGGTGGGACCGGACCACGTTCGGTGGCTACAAGCGCCCGACCACCCCGCTCCTGGCCCAGCTGGCGAAGACCGCGGCCAGCTTCCAGCGCGCCCATGTGCCGGCCACGTCCACGCGTCAGACCCTGCGCTCACTGTTCACCGGCCTGCCGCCTGGCCTGGTGGAGGCCCCCAAGGGACGCGACTGGGCCCTGACCTTCGCCGAGGACCAGGCGACCGTGGCCGCCTACCTGTACGAGTCGGGCTACCACACGGTGGCCCTCAGCTCGGACAACCGAATCTTCACGTACAAAGACAGGGCGCTCAAAGGCTTCAAAATCCTCGACGAGTCCTTCGTCAAAAAGCACATGAAGCACAAGCCGACGGTGACCGACAAACTCAACAAGGTGAAGCAGCTCCTCAAGAAAGGCCACCGCAAGCCGCTGTTCATCTGGAGCCACATCTTCGAGCTGCATCACCCCTACGTCCACGGCAAGGTCAAGAAGCGTTTCGGCAAGTCCAAGTCCGACCGGTTCGACACGGCGCTGACCTACATGGACCAGGAACTGCACAAGTTCATGTCGTTTGTGCTCGAGCAGCCTTACGCCAAGCGGACCATCTTCATCATCACCTCCGACCATGGCGAGAGCTTCAACGAGCACGGCCACTACTTCCATGGAAAGGCGCTCTATCAGGAGGCCGTGCATGTCCCGTGGCTGGTCTGGGGCCCCGGCGTGAAACCCGGCAAGTACGACGAGCTGCGGTCGCTGGTGGACCTCACGCCGACCATCCTGGGTCTGGCCGGCGTGAAGGTGCCCCCCGGTCTATGCGGCCGTGACCTGAGCGACGGATTGAAGACGGGGAAGATGCCCGAGGCCGGCCCCATCTACCTCGAGGTCATCCCCGACAGCACCCGGAAGTTCTTCGTGATCGCGCTCATCGATGGCTACGACAAGCTGCTCTACCACCCCAACGAGCAGTCCATCGAGCTGTACGACCTGAAGAAAGACCCGACCGAGAAGACCAACCTGGCCGACGACAACCCGCTGAAGGTCACCTACATGCTACGCCTCATCCGCGAGCTCTTCGCCAAGCGCGGCGTCGATCCCAAGGCGTACCAGCTCCCCTGAGCACCACGGCCGTCACGGTCGAGGGCTAACGTCGTTTCAGCGCGGCGACGACCTGGTTGAGCAGGCTCCGCTGCTTGTCGATGAGGTCCCGCTGCTGAAGCTCCAGCGCTCCCCGGAAGGCCGCCAGCATGGCGCCGAGCCGCTCCCGCTCGCCGCCCGTCAGTTCCACGTACAGCGCCTCGGCACGCTCCAGCGCGGTAGCGTTGGGCAACGCGTCTCTGGGGTGGAACTTCAACATCTTCATCGCGTCGCGGGCCTTGTCGATCTGACGCTGGGACAGCCGACCAGGTGCTCCCTCGATGAGTAGTGATGTCGTGCGTTCGGTGCCCACCACCGTGGCGTCCACCTCGAGCAGACCATTGAGGTCGTAGGTGAACCGGACATCGACCGACTGCTCACCCGCAGGCGCCGATGGCAACGCGGTCACCTCGAACTGGCCCAGCAGGGTGTTGTCGCGACACATCGAGCGCTCGCCCTGGTAGACCTCGATCTTGATGGCCCGCTGGAAGTCGGTGACGGTGCTGAACCGTTTCACCCGGCTGGCGGGGATGACGGTCCCCCGCTCGAGCACCGGCGTGAACAGACCGCTGACGCGATAGCCACCGGTCTCGGTGGACGTCGCGATACCCATGGAGAACGGGGCAATGTCGGTCACGATGAGGTCGTCCACCGCCGCGTCGCCGGCCTTCAGCGCCGCCTGCACCGCCGCGCCGATGGCCACTGCCTCGTCCGGCGGCAGATGACGAAGGGGCAGGCGCCCGAACACGGTCGTGGCCAACTGCCCCAAGCATGGCATCCGCGTGGCGCCCCCCACCAGCAGCACCTCGTCGATGTCCGACGCCTTGAGCCCGGCGTCACGCACCGCACGCATCATCGCTCGGCGCGCCCGCTCCAGCAGCTCCGACCAGCGCTCCTCGGCGTCCTGCCGGCTCAACGGCAGGGAGATGTCCACCTCGCGCCCGTCGGGCAAAGCAAGCCTGGGCACCGCGATGAGGCTTTCTTGGGCCTCGGTCAGCGCCACTTTCGCCCGATCGCCCGCAGCCACCAGGCGCGCCCACGCCTTGTCGTCCGACTCACGCGACAGGATGACACCGTGCGCCCGCTGAACCTCATCGGCGGCCCAGTGGGCCAGCACCTGGCTGAAGTCTTCGCCGCCCAGCCGCGCATCTCCCGCGGACGCCTGGATCTCGATGATGCCATCGATGATCTCCAGCACCGTCACGTCGAAGGTGCCGCCCCCGAGGTCCAGCACCACCGCCTGCAGCTCGCGATCGCGCTCGTGCAGCCCATAGGCCATGGCGGCGGCGGTGGGCTCGTTGATGATGCGTTCGACCTTCAGGCCGGCGATCGCGCCGGCGTCCTTGGTGGCCTTTCGCTGCAGCTCGCCGAAGTACGCCGGCACCGTGATGACCGCTTCGGCCACCCGCTGGCCCAGCGCCGCCTCAGCGTCCTCTTTGAGCTGCCGCAGCACCAGCGCCGACAGCTGCTGCGGGGTGAATGCCTCGCTGGAGCCCTCCAGCGTGACCGTGCCTTCGGTTCCCATGTCACGCTTGAACAAGGTCGCCGTCGATGCTGGTCGAGTGACCGCGCGGGCCCTGGCGGCAGCCCCCACCAGAAGCTGACCGTCGTCGCCGATGCTGACCGCGCTGGGGGTCAGCGTCTCGCCCAGGGCGTTGTCCAGAACCAACGGCTGCCCGTCCTGCAGGACCGCCACCAGTGAGTAGGTGGTACCCAGGTCGATGCCGATGGTCAGGCCCGGCTCGTCGTCGGTGCTGGGATGTCTGGAGATCGCGTCAGTCACTTGCAGCTATGAAGGTAACGACCGCGAAGCGCGGCCGCCAGATACCCCTTCAAACCCGGTTGCCGGGCGACAAACTCCCGGACCGCCCCATCGCACGCTCCGGCGTCCAGCTGTCGCACCGCTTCCACCAGACCACGACATTGTGTTCGCGCGTCGCTGCACGCCTTCTGCATGCGATCGGCATCGTAGGACGCCTCGATCGCCCGAGGCAGGGTATCGGCGAATGTCGCCGCGCCCATCGTGGCGAGCACGGTGTCGGCCGGATGCTTCAGGTCAGGCAGTCGGGTCGCCAGGAACGCCACACCGACCACGCTGCTCACCAGGAGCGCAAACCATCCCCAGCGCTGGAGCCGACGATTCCCCTCCGTCTCCGGCGCCCCGTACCGCGGCCTCAGTGAGTCGCTGAGCGCATGGTGAAGATTCGGGCTGCGATGAAACAACAGGGCGCGGGCCACCTCGGCGCCCGCCGGGTCGCGTTGCGCGTAGTCCTCCAGGGGGCCTCGCGCGGAGGTCAACCGAGCCTGCCGAACCGCTGTCGCGATGAGCGCCCGTGGTTCCTCCGGAAACACCGGGGCGAGCTGATCGAGCTCCCGCGCCAGCAGCCACAGCGCCGCGACCTCGTCCCCGAGTCGGGCCCCTGCCCCAGTGCGCTCCAGAAGCGCGTCCAACGCCGCAACCACCCGCTGAGAGGCCGTGATGGCTCGATCCTCCGTCAGCCGCAGCGCCATCTGGACCAGGTAGTAGGGATGCGGCAGGTCCAGCTCGGCGTGGTTCTGGGCCAGCTCCAGCTGCCGTTGCACGAGGTGCGCCGCCATCTCCGGGTGCCCCGCATCGAGCAGCTCCTCGGCGTAGGCCACGCCGACGTGCGGGCTCGCGCCGAAGCCTGCAGCGAGGCGGCGAACGTCGAGCACGTCCGAGGCTGCGTCATGCTCCGCCGCAAACGCCTCGGCCTCGCTCTGCGCCCAATCCGGCACGGTCTGGTGGCGCACGATGAGCCGAGCACCAGCGCCCGCGATCAGCTGCGCCATCTCTTCCAGCTCAGAGTCCGCCTGGCCGTCTTCCTCACCTTCCCCGACGGAGTTGTCAGGATGATCGGCGACCGCCGGCTTGACCACCGTCACCTCCACCTGCACCTCCTCGCTGTCGGCCTTGGCGGCCGACTCGACGGAACCGGCCTCCCTACGGGCCTCCCGCGCCTGACGTGCGATGCGCCAGTCGATCTCGGCGTCGACCTTCTCCCAGGCTGTCCGAAGCCGCTTGAAGCCTTCCGGGTCCACCTCCGGTTTGTGCGTACGAAGCAGCTTCAGATACGCGCGGCGAGCGCCCTTGCGGCCGGCTTCCAGCCCCACGCCGAGGAACGTCAGGCATTCCTCGAAGCTCGGGGCGTCACGGCTCATGGGGGCGTCAGGGTCCTTTCTTCTTCGTTCCGGCCGGGGCACCGCGGCGGCGCGGCGGCTCATCGTCGGTCATCCGCTTGAGCAGGCCGCCCGCCGCGTCGATGAGGGCCTTCAGCTCAGGGTCGTCACCAACGAGCTCCTTGGCCAGCCCCGTGATCATCTCGGGCATCTTGCGCGGATCCAGCAGGGCCTGCGGGTCGTCGATGAGCGTCCCGACGATCGCCATCATCCGCTCCAGGGTCGGGTCGCCGTCCGCCAGCAGCCCCCCCACGGTCTTGACCAGCTGCCCGATCTGGAGGTCGTCGCTGATGCGCCCGTTGTCGTCGAACAGGGTCTTGAGGAGCTCGGCGAGCTTGCCGTCCTGGTCGAAGTACTTCATCAGCTGCCCGATCTGAGGGTCGGACCGCAGCGCTTGCGGGACCAGACTCATGAGCGAAGCCACGTCGAAGCCGCCGATGTCCTCGTCGCCATGCTTCTCGTACAGCCACCGCCGTGCCGTGGCCCTGGCCGCCGTCTTGTCGCGCGCTGCGGAGACCAGCGCGTCGACGAGATCCTTCGGTTCAGCGATCGCGAAGGCGAACTTCCGATAGTAGTCGCTCAGCGCCTTGAAGTACGCCTCGTCCGACCGCGCGTGCTTGCGCATGGCGTCGAAGAACAGGGCGCCCTTGCCGTACACGATGCCCGCGTACTCGAACATGTTGTCAAAGGCGCTGGTGGGGCTGTCCACCGGGTGGTCCTCGCCGCCCATCATGCGGCCGGTCTGGTAGCCTAGCTTCACCTGAAGCATCCGCTGCCGTTCCGCGGCCGCCTTGCCGTGCGTGTGCTCGAAGTAGAGCAGCGCCGAGTGGTTGGCGAGCGCCTCGTCGACGAAGGGATGCCGCCGGCTGTCGCTTCCGACCACCGCGTTCCACCACTCGTGCGCCACCTCGTGGGCCACCACGAACTCGAGCGTTTCCTTCATCAGTCCGTGGCTCATCAGCCCGCCCATCAGCTGCTGGTTGCTGCCGACCCGGCCATTGGGCCCATAGAACATGGTGGCGATGGTGACGATACCAGGGAACTCGACGCCGCCGGCGCCGCCCACCAACGGGGCCTCGGCGATATCCAACTCGCGATATGGGTACGTGCCGAAGCGACCGTTGAAGAACTTCAGGGCAGCGGCGGCGTGGTCCAGGACCTTGCGGCCAACCTCGGAGTGCTGGGTCAGGTAAAGGCTGTTGAGGGCGACCCCGTCGACGGTGGTCGAGGCCTTCCCATACTTCTGCGAGGCCTGGATCGTGAACTCCCGGACCGCCCCGGCCTGGTAACGCAGCACCTGGTTGTCGCCCTGAAGCTTACGCTCCACTTCCAGTCCCGTGGCTGCGACCGTGACGTCGCGAGGAACGGTGATGCGGACGTCGTAGTCCCCCACCTCGAAGTAGCTCACGTCCCCGATCTGCTTGTCGTCAGCGACCCTGGGGCGGCGGGCGAGGTCCCAGCGGGTGCCGTCGTGGCTGCTCATGATGGGATACCAGAGCCCGAGGCTCACGATGCCCTTAGTGATGCTGAAGACACCGTAGCCACCCTCGTGCCCACCATCGCCGATGATGGCCCGCAGCAGCTGCTCGAGGGCGCCCTTGGTGGCCATGTCGTCGGTCTGCTCGGGCAGGCGGTAGATCACGCCCTTGAAGTCCAGGGCCAGGTTCGTCACTGCGCCGGAGGCCAGCGGTGTCGCCAGCGGCACGCGAATCACCGGACCGTCATGCTGGACGCCACGAACCGGGACGCCATCGACACGGACGTTGGACACCACCAGCCCCGGGGCTCCCCCCCGCTTGAGGTCGGCGATGTTCGGATAGGTGAACAGAACCAGCTCGTTGAGCGCCCTGGAGGCCGTATTCGTGTAGCGGACGGTCTGCTTGCCCGCGTATGTGAACAGCTGCCAGTCGACCTCGACGTCGATGCCGTAGACCGGAAGCGTTGCGGCGTTCTTTGGCCGCACCGTGCCGGGCAACAGGGTGTGCGGATGCCCCTTGTGGGCAGAAGAGGCTGGCGGCGCCGCGGTGCCCGGCGCAGGGGTGGCTCCTGGAGTGCCGGGCAGCGGCGGGATCGCCACGGTCTTGGCCGCGGGGGCTCCTGGTGCTGGTACCGGTGCCTGCGCCGCGACGGGCGGAGCCGCCTTGGGTGTCGGATAGAGAACCGGTGCAGTGCCCTTGGCAGGCGCCTTGTTGGCGCTCGCTCCCGACGTGGGGGTTCCGGGTAGCGAGGGCATGCTGTGGACCGGCGACGCGCTGGGCGACGAACTGTCCCCGCATCCCACCGCTCCACCGAGGAGGAGCAGAGCGCCCAGAACTGAGGCCAGGCTCAGGGTGTGCAGGTTGGCCATCGGCATAGCGACTCCCGGCGCGGCGGCGTGTGGCGGGCGGATTCCCAACCCGGACAACCCCTCACCGGGGCGAACCATTCCGCGGGGCCCTATTCGGCGATGATCGCGCCGTTCTCCACCGCGGCATTCACGTATTGCACCAGCAGCTGGCGCGCCTTGTCGTCCATCCCCAGGAAGCGGATCCCGATATCGCGTGGCTCGATGTCATTGCACCAGGCCACCTCGCCTTCCACCTCGACGCCGTCGGCGTCCGTGCCGGGAAGGGTCAGGAACAGGACGACTTTTGTCCCGATGGGTTGGACCTCGCTGACCGACAGACAGGCACCGCCGACGCTGAGGTTCTGCACCTCGTGGTCCAGGATGACCTCGTTGGGCGATCCGTAGTCGACTCGGGCATCGCACTGGATGCGCGGGGCTGTGCGCCGCTCATCGGACATGGTTCCTTCCTGTGTTGTGGCTGGGTGTTCCAGTATAGCTTGCTCGACCGGCCTCGAAAACTTTCGTGGGTCGGGGTAGAACACCGGCGTGTCCAGGACGATTGGCCAGCACACCGTCGGGGAGCTCTTCCTGATGGTCGAAGACCTCGAGCTTCGCGTCGACGAGCTACGGCGCGAGCAGCTCCCGAGCCTGCTTTCGGAGGTGACCCGGTTGGCCACGCTGGTCAGCCGCGAGCTGGAAACCGATCGCAAGGCGCTGGTCGAGGCCGAGGCGAAGTTCAACCGTGAGTTTGGGCTGATGAACCGGCTCAATCCCTTCAGTCGCAAGGCGCGTGAAGCGGCCTGGCGGCGAACGGTCGGCCGTCACCAACGCGAGGTCCATGGCGACAAGCAGCTGCACGACCGACTGTACGAGCTGCTGACGCTGGTCAATGGCGCCGCCCAGCCCATCGAGTGGCGCGAACACTCGGGGCCCATCGCGGCGGTGTTCAACGAGAGCACCGGCCGGGTCGAGTGGCGCCAGGACGACATCGGTGGCCTGTTCGGCGTCTACAACCCCATCAACCGGGATGTGGAGTGGCAGCGTTCGGATGGCGCGGTCTACGGGGTGTTCAACCCGCGGCTGAACGTCGTCGAGTGGCGCGAGAGCAAGAAGGGCGGTGTCTGCGGCGTGTTCAACCCGGTCACCGGTGACGTCGAGTGGCGTGAGGAAGCCGGCGCCGGAGTCTTCGGGGTGTTCATCGCCGACAGCCAGGCGGTGCGCTGGCGCTCGGTCCCACGCACCAGCGTGGCGGCCGGCTGGGACCGCACCAAGCTGCGGTGGGAGTGGCGTGACAGCAAGGTCGGAGGCCTGGCGTGCGTCTATCACGACGGTGTGGCCTATCGCACATCATCTGGCTGGTGCCCCACGCTTTGACCAGCGTGCCGTGGTATGCTGTCCGGTAATGAACACCGCAGTACGACGACTCGTTTCGATCGCTGCATGGGGGCTGCTCGCAGGGATATTCGCAGGATGTCCCGAGATCACGCCGCCTGAGGGCGACACCTGCTTTTCGGACAAGGACTGCGCTGGCAATCGGCTGTGCGTGAACAGTGCCTGCGTCGACCCGCAGTCCCTGCAGGACACGGGAGACGCAGGGACCACGACCGACACCGGGCAACCCGACGCCACGGTGGACACGAACCCGCCCGATGTCAGCGGAGACACACCGACCAGCGATGCTCCCGTGGGTGCAGAGGACTTCTGCCGCCCCTGCCTCGACGATTCGTCGTGCAGCAGCGCCAACACCTCGTGCGTTTCGGTCGGGCTGGGCTCCTTCTGCGTGCCGGCCTGCGCCTCCAACGCAGACTGCCCGGTGGGCTCCAGCTGCCAGCAGCTCGAGTCCCAGACCGTCTGCCTGCGTGACAGCGGCGGTTGTGGTCAGACCGGCGCCAGCTGCCTCTCCGATTGGCAGTGCGAGGACCTCGACCCGTGCACGTCGGACCAGTGCAATGGCGGCATCTGCAGCTACGCGTCGGCCCTGTGCGACGACGGCAACCCCTGCACCGACGACAGCTGCGACCCCGACATCGGTTGCGTGTCCTTCCCAGCCACGGGAACATCCTGCGACGACGGCCAGTACTGCACGGTGGATGACACGTGTCAGGACGGCACCTGCGTGGGGGGCGCGCGCGACTGCTCGGCGTTCGGTCAGGGGTGCGTCAGCGGTGTCTGTGACGAGTCTCAGCAAGCCTGCAAGCAGGAGCCGCTGGGCGACGGTGCGCTGTGCAGCGATGGGACGGACTGCACCGCCAACGACTCCTGTGTGGCGGGGCTGTGCATCGGGACCCCGGTGGGGGGATGCTGCTCGGTCGACGCCGACTGCGACGACGGAAATCCTTGCACTCTGGCGACCTGCGAGGTGGCCACCGGGACGTGCCAGTACAACACGGCGGGAGCCGATGGAACGCCCTGTGACGACGGCCTGTACTGCACCACCAATGACGAATGTGGTGGTGGCGTGTGCAGCGGCGAAACGCGCGACTGCTCCATCGCGGCCGGACTCTGCAACGGCGGCGGCTGCGACGAGGACAACGACACCTGCGTGAGCATTCCGCTGTCGACCGGCGCCTGCGACGACGGCAATCCCTGCACCAGCGGCGACAGCTGCCAGGCGGGCCAGTGCGCGGGCTCGGCTTACACGTGCGAAGACACGCTGAGCTGCACGACGGCATCCTGCGACGGCGTCGGCGGCTGCAACTTCGTGGCCCAGGCAGGATTCTGCGTCATCGACGGGGCCTGCATCGACCAGGGCACCGCTTCCAGCACCAACCCGTGCCTGGCATGCGACCCGAACATCGACCCCAACGGCTATGTCCCCGTCGCCGACGGGAGCGTCTGCGACGATGGGGTCGCCTGCACCGGCAACGATCAGTGCACCGGCGGAATCTGCGGCGGCGAGACGCTGGCGGGCTGCTGCGTCACGGATGCCGACTGCGACGACAGCCTGCCGTGTACCGACAACACCTGCGAAGCCGGCGGAAATTGTGTGGCGTCGCCCAAAGTGGGCTGGTGCTTCATTGGAGGCGCCTGCTTCCTGGACGACGCGCCCAACCCCGCGGACGGCTGTCTCGTCTGCAAGCAGGGACTCGCCGAGCAATGGTCGCCCAAGGCGGAGGCGTCTCCCTGCGACGACGGCGACGAGTGCACCATCGATGACCAATGCGACGGCGCAGGCACATGCATCGGCACCATCGGTAAAGACAGCGATGGCGACACCTTCATCGACGCCGCCTGTGGGCCTCCGGGTGACGACTGCAACGACAACGATGGAAGTGTGTATCCAGGTGCCCCCGACCCCATCGAGGGTCTGCAGGTCAACGGCAACTACATCGACCGCGGCGGCGACCGGGACGCGCACGTGTCCCTGGCCGTCGACGGCAGCGGCTACGCTCACGTCGCTGTGCAGAACACCGGCACCAGCGACTTCGAGTACGGCACCAACAAGTTCGGATTCTGGGGCACCGCGTTCATCGACCGGGCCAACGTCACCGGCCTCTTCAACAGCCTCGCGGTGGGCGGTGGAGGCGCAGCTGCCAACCTCTACTTCAACGAGACCAACGGTCAGCTACTGTTTGCGACCAACCTGGGCGGCACCTGGATCGATGGCGAGTTGGTGAGCACCGACGCCCATGGCCCCAACGCCCTCGCGGCAGGGGGCGACGGGTCGCTGCATGCGGTCTGGATCAACGTCCAGCAGAACCAGGTGCTCCACCGGACGCGCTCGGCCGGCCCCGACGGGGTCTGGGACACTGTCGAGACCGTCGCCACCGGCACCTACGACTTCACTGCGGTCGACGCGGTTGTCGATAGCGCCGGCGTGGTGCACGTGACGATGGTCGACAACGCCGAGGACGAGGTGTGGTACGCGGCCAACGCGGGCGGCGCCTGGGTCATCGAGTCGGTCACCGGCACGGGCAGCAACTACGACGGCAGTGGCCGTATCGCACTTGGCCCGGGCGATACGGTCTGGGCCCACTACCGAAACAGCAGTCAGAACCGCATCGAGGTGGCCGAGCGGCTGCCGGACGGCACCTGGCAGTCCTACATCATCCGGGAGGGTACGCCGGACGACCAGGGCGACTTCGCGGTCCACCCCGACGGCCGGATGACCGCCTGCGCGGTCCGTCGGGTGACCGGCCCGTTCAACTCGGTGAGCTACTACCTGGATGTGCTGACCAACTCCGGCTCCCTCGATGCGCCCGAGAACTGGGACGCACTCCAGGTTCTGGGCCCCCTGGGCAGCAACAACGGGCTGATGTGCCGGGTGGCGCTGACCGCCGACGGTGACGCCCATGTGGCATGGACCGTCCCGGGCAGCGGCGTGAACCACACCCAGCGGACCGGTGGCGGCATCGGCTACGAACGCATCCTCGGGCTGAACTCCCCGGGTCGCTTCAACGACATCGTGCAGACCGCCGACGGGACCCTGCACATCATCTTCAAAGACGACAACTCCAATGAGCTCAGGCACGCCCGTCAGGTGCCCGGTGGCTCCTGGGAGTGGGAGCTCATCGACGCCAACGGCGACATCGCCGGCGAGATCGACGCTGCGGTGGACCCAGATGGACAGACCATCCATATCGTCCACAACAAGTACAATGGCGCGGACCAGGGCGCGATCTACTCCGTCGGGAGCTGGGGCAACTGGACCCCATGGGAAGACATCACCCCCGGCGTGGACACCAACGACGCAGACTTCTCGCTGGTGGTCGACGACGCCGGTGTCCCAAGCGTTGCCTGGTTCCGCAGCAGCGGCGATGACCTCTGGTTCGGCACCCGAGCCGGCGGGACGTGGACCGTCGAGAGCGTAGAGATCGGGGGCAACGTCGGTCGTGATGTCTCCTTGGCACTGGATGCCACCGGGACGTTCCATCTCTCCTACCGCAAGGACGGCGACGGCGCGAGCAACGACCTGTACTACACGCGCGGGACACCCGGGAACTGGGAGCCTCAGCAGGCTGTCGCCACCGACGGGGACGTCGGACGCGAAAGCCGCCTCCTGCTGGACGGCACCAACGTCTACATCGGCACGTACAACAACTCGAACACCAAGATTCAGCTGGCCCACAGCCCCAGCAATGGTGACCCCGGAACCTGGACTGTGGTGGACGTCGTCGACGACGGCAACAGTGGCCAGGACCTGGACCTGACCATGGCCGACGATGGAACCCTGGTGTTCGCATATCGTGACGACAGCCGACTGAACGTGACCCAAGGCACGCTGGTAGGCGGCTTCAACAGCGTCAACGTAGACCCCGACACCAACGCCATCGAGATGCGCGTGGTGGCCAGCGGTGGGGACATCCACGTCTCCTACTACGACGACGGGGCCAACGATCTGATGTGGGCCTCCACGACCGTCAAGACGTGGGAGAACAGCGGCCAGGTCATCCATCCCGGTGACGACGTCGAAGCGGCGGCGGTCGACTTTGGGCCTCAGGGGCTAAGGGCCTGCTACCGGGAGGGCGCGAACAACACCCTGCACTTCGCGGCCGCGCGCGAGGGTGTGTACTACCGGACCCGGCTGGAGACTGGTAACGACCCGGGCCAGTACTGCGACATCGCCGTCGACGCGACCGGGGTGTCCCACATCGTCCATCGCCGGGGAGGAAACTCCTCGACCCGCTACGCACGCGTCGAGGACGGCGTCAACCCATTCCGCGCCACCGTTCGGGATGTTGGCAACGATGGTAACTGGTCGGCCATCGCCGTCGACAGCACCGGCACGCCTCACGTCGTGTGGCAAAACACCAGCGACAACGACCTGATCTACGCCACCACGCCCGACAATGGCAGCACCTGGAACGACGAGGTGCTGGCCACCCAGGACAACTCGGGGCAGCACGCCGACATCGCCGTCGACGCCAACGATACGCTCCACGTCATCTACAAGTACGACAACACCGACGATCTCCGGTACCTCACCGGAACCGCTGGGAGCTGGACGACGTCATCGGACATCGCCACCACCGACAACGTCGGCGACTACGGGTCCATCGCGATGGGCCCCAGCGGGACGGTGCACGTCTCCTGGTACAACAACACCAGCGACGACGTGTACTACGCCGACAACACCGAGGGCGCCTACGTCCCCATCCCCGTCGAGACCGACGGCGACGTGGGCCGGTGGTCCAGCCTGGTGCTCGACGACGCTGGCAACGCCTACATCGCCTACCGCGACGAGAGCAGCGACGACGTTCGCCTCGCCACCAACGTCAGCGGCACCTGGCAGCTGTTCGATGTGGAGACCACCAACAACACGGGTGAGCACATCGACCTGGCCATCGCCCCCGATGGGACGCTCTGGGCGGTGTACCGCTATGTCAACGGCAAGGACCTGCGGGTGGCCCGTATCACCCTGCAGAACGCCGTCGACGCCAACTGCGACGGGTACTGAGGGCGTGACACGGGGCCTGTGACACCGATCACGGGCCCCATGGGTCTGCCACCGACCAGCAGACCTCTTCTCAGGCTCTGAGGCCCATGGATACTGGCTGAACCTCCTTGGCACAGGGGTTGCTCCTGCTGCGGTCGCCTACGACCGCGAGGAGTGTCATGTCTGCCCTGTTTCATCGAATCATCCCCCGGCTCAGCAGGATGCTGCTGGTGCCGCTGCTGGTCGCCGGGATGGCCAGCAGCGTGTCTGCCGCCACATTCACCGTGCTGATCGCCGCCGACGAAGGCGACAGCAATCCAGGCAACGGTCAGTGCGACACCTCTGCGGGGTTCGGGTTCTGCACGATCCGATCGGCCCTGGAGGAAGCCGTTGCGCTCCCTGGAAGCCACACCATCTTCATCCCCCAGGGGTCGTTCGTCGTCTCGTCGACGCTGAACGTGACGGTCGCGGGCGGCAAGACCATCACCGTCAACGGCACCCTCGGCGGCACCAACGGTACCCTGATTCGACCCGCAAGCACGGCGACCACCGTGCTGTTCGCGCAGGGCCCAGGGACACTGGAGCTCAACGACCTCACCCTGGCGGACGGCCGGCGCGGCCTGCTGATGAGCAACAGCGCCCAGGTGGTCGGTGATGGCCTCATCCTCGAGGGTCATTCGGCCACCAGCTTCGGAGGTGGAATCCGAGTCTCCAGCGGTTTCGCCAGCCTCACCAACTGCGCCATCATCGACAACACCGCACCCAACGGCGGCGGTGCCTACGTCGTGGGTGGCAGCCTCATCCTCACGAACTGCACCATCAGCGGAAACACCGCGACGAACACTGGGTTCGACGACGGCGGTGGTGGCGTCCTCCTGGCCACCAGCCAAATCGCCGACCTCGAGCTCCACAGCTGCACGGTCGCCGACAACTACGCCGGAGGGCGCGGCGGCGGCGTGATGCGCTCCGAGACCCAGGCATCGACGAACGCGCTGCGGCTGCGCAACACCATCGTGGCGGACAACCTCAACTTCGGTGGAACGGCGCCGGACTGCGCGGGGACCATCATCTCCCAGGGCGGCAACCTCGTCGGCAACGACCTGGGCTGCCCGAACTTCCAGGACACCACGGGCGACATCCTGGACGGCGACGCGGACCTGGGCGTCCTGGGCGACAACGGCGGACCCACGCCGACCCACCTCATCGGCATCAATTCCGAGGCTATCGACAATGCCGTTGCCGGTGCGCCGACCACCGACCAGCGGGGCGAGCCGCGGGGCGACGGCGACGCCGACGGGACGGTCACGGCCGATTCGGGCGCGTACGAGTTCATCCAGACCACCGTCACCGAGTTCGGCGCCAGCCCGACCACCATCGCCAACGGCCTCTCCGCAGCCCTGACGTGGTCGGTGGCCAACGCCAGCAGCTGCAGCATCAATGGCGGCGTTGGCGCCGTCGACGCAGCCGGCACCACGACGGTGTCCCCCACCGCCACGACGACCTATGTACTGAGCTGCACCGGGCCCAACGGCGACACCGATACGGCCCTGCGGACGGTCACGGTCGTTGCGCCGCCCAACATCGTCAGCTTCACCGCCTCGCCCGACTCCATCCTCGAGAGCAGCGCCGCTGAGCTCGCCTGGAACGTCAGCGGCGACGCCTCAATCAGCTGCAGCATCGCGCCCGGAGTCGGCGCGGTGGGTCTCAGCGGTACTCAAATCGTGAACCCGTCGGCCACCACGACCTACACCCTGACCTGCTCCATCGCAGGCGCCAGTGACGAAGCGAGCACCACGTTGGAGGTCATCCCGTTCGCCGAGGTCCAGACGTTTACCGCATCTCCCGCGACCATCGATTGGGGGGACGCAACGACGCTGACGTGGTCTTCCGTCGGCACAAGCCTGTGCGTCATCGACAACGGTGTCGGAACGGTCGGTGCGTCGGACACGGAGGTGGTCAGCCCCATCGAGGACACGACCTACACTATCACCTGCACGGGCCCCGGCGGCCAGGACGTCGCAACCACCAGCGTGACGGTCAACCCGCCTGTCGCGGTGACCGCCTTCTCTGCCGCGCCAGGCACGATCGATTTGGGCGCCAGCAGCACGCTGACGTTCGCCGCCGACAACGCGACGAGCTGCGCCATCGACAACGGCGTGGGCGCAGTGAGCGCGGACGGCACCACTGCGGTCTCGCCCAGCGTCACTACGACTTACACCTATACGTGCCAGGGCGTCGCCGGCCCCAGCAGCAGCTCCGCGACGGTGACCGTGCTGCAGCCGGTGGCCATCGACAGCTTCACGGCCACCCCATCGACCATCCTCAATGGAAACTCCACCACCCTCGCATGGTCGTCCAGCGAGTCAATGGCCTGCTCCATCAGCCCCGGCGTGGGAAGCGTGGGCGTCTCGGGCAGCGCGGTGGTCAGCCCCACCGCGACCACGACCTACACGCTCGACTGCACCGGACCCGGCGTCGACGCCCAGAGCACGGTGACCGTGACCGTCGAGGACCCGGTCGTCATCGGCGGCTTCTCCGCCTCCCCCGCCACCATCGACCTGGGTGCAAGCAGCACGCTCACCATCGCTTCCAGCTTCGCGACCTCCTGCACCGTCGACAACGGCGTGGGATCGGTCAGCGCCAACGGCACGGTCACGGTGAGCCCCACCGACGACACCGCGTACACGCTGACCTGCCAGGGCCCCGGCGGCCCGGTGAGCGCCAGCACCAGCGTCACGGTTCTTCCGCCGGTCGCCATCGACAGCTTCACGGCCTCGCCCAGCACCATCCTCAACGGTGACTCCACCACCCTCAGCTGGAGCTCGACCGAATCCACGGCGTGCACCATCTCGCCGACCGCCGGCGCGGTGGCCACCTCGGGAACGGTCAGCGTGAGCCCCACCGCCACGACCACCTACACACTGAACTGCAGCGGTCCGGGCATCGACGCGCAGGCCACCGTCACCGTCACCGTCGAAGACCCCGTGGCTATCACGGCGTTCTCCGCCTCGCCGGGGACCATCGACCTGGGCGGCGACGCGACGCTCACCTTCGCCTCCAGCTTCGCCACGTCGTGCAGCATCGACCAGGGTATCGGCCCCGTCAGCGGCAACGGCACGATCGGAGTGAGCCCCACCGCGGACACGACCTACACGCTCACCTGTGAGGGCCCCGGCGGTCCGGTCACGGCGGCCGCCGGTGTGACGGTGTTGCCCCCCGTCAGCATCGACAGCTTCACGGCCGCCCCAGACACCATTGTCGACGGAGACGCCGCGACCTTGAGCTGGGCCTCCAGTGCCTCCACAGGCTGCACCATCTCCCCGTCCGTCGGCCCTGTGGCGACCTCGGGCAGCGTAGCGGTGAGCCCCTCGGTCGATACGACGTACACGCTGGATTGCACCGGCCCGGGCATGGACGCTCAAAGCACCATCAGCGTCACGGTCCAGGCACCGGTCACCATCGCCCTCTTCAGCGCCTCGCCCGACACCATCGACGCCGGCGCCAGCAGCACGCTCAGCATCAGCGCGTCCAACGCCACCTCGTGCAGCATCGACAACGGCGTCGGGACCGTGGCGGCGGCTGGCACCGTGCTCGTCAGCCCCCAAGCAGACTCGACCTACACCCTCACTTGCCAGGGCCCGGGCGGCCCAGCAACCGCAACCGCAACCGTGACCGTGCTGCCCCCGGTGGCCATCGACAGCTTCACGGCCACGCCCGAAACCATCCTCGACGGCGCCTCCAGCACCCTGACCTGGGCCGCCAGCGACGCCACCGCGTGCAGCCTCAGCCCGGGCATCGGCGCAGTCGGCACCTCGGGAACCACCATCGTCACCCCCACGGTGACGACCACCTACACGCTTGACTGCAGTGGCCCCGGCCTCAGCGCCCAGAGCACGGTCACCGTCACCGTCGAAGGCACCGTCGCCATCACCGCGTTCAGCGCAAGCCCCGATACGGTCCTCGACGGCGGCAGCAGCAACCTGAGCTTCGCGACTGACAACGCCACCGCGTGTACCCTCGACAACGGCATCGGCACCGTCGGCGCCAGTGGCACCATCGCCGTGACCCCGGCAGCCACCACCACCTACACCTTGAACTGTGAGGGACCGGGTGGTCCGGTGACCAGCAGCGTGACCGTGACGGTCGAGCTGCCCGTTGCCATCGACGACTTCTACGCCGACCCGAACCTCGCAGGCCCCAGCGCCCCCGCCACGCTGCACTGGGCCAGCACCAACGCAACGAGCTGCACGATCGCCCCCGACGTGGGTGATGTGGCGGCCACCGACTCCGTCAACGTCAGCCCGCTCGTCGACACGACCTACACGCTCAGCTGTGAGGGGGCGGGAGGACCGGTGACGGCGACCATCGATGTGACCGCGGCGGTGGTCATCGAGGCCTTCTCCGTCGACCCCATCGTCATCGACGGCGGCCAGAGCGCGTCCCTGGACTGGACGGTGAACAACGCCACCAGTTGCAGCATCGACCCGGATCTGGGCGCCATCGCCACGAGCGGAACCCAGGCGGTATCGCCGGGCTCGAGCACGGTCTACACCCTGACCTGTGAAGGACCTGGCGGTCCGGTCACCGAGACCGCGGCGCTCATCGTCAACGGCTCGGTCGGCATCAGCAACTTCGAGGCCAGCGCCAGCCCCATCCTGGAGGGCGGGTCGACAACCCTTTCGTGGAGCACCAGCGAGGCCGACAGCTGTACACTGGATGGCGCGTCGGTAGCGGTCAACGGCACTCAAACCGTTACGCCGGCTGGGACGACCAGCTACACCCTGGAATGCGACGGCAGCGGAGGTCCGGTCAGCGCCACAGTCACGGTCGAGGTGCAAGTCCCGGTCACGATCGACAGCTTCGACAGCGATGTAGCCAGCATCAGCACCGGCGAGTCGGCGACCCTGAGCTGGACCACCAGCGAGGCGTCCTCCTGCACCCTCACACCCAACGTCGGCCCGGTGGCGGTCAACGACAGCGAGGTTGTTTCCCCCATGGAGACGACCGACTACACGCTGGTCTGTGAGGGCCCTGGCGGCCCGGTCTCCGCGTCGGTCACCGTTGCAGTCGGCAGTGTCGATCCCGATGCGGAGCCAGACGCTGCACCGGACGAGGCCCCTGACGCGGGGGCCGAGCCGGATGCCGACGCGGACGACGTGGACGCTGGCCCGGAGCCCGACGCGGGGACCGCCGACGCCGACGGTGGCGGCACCGAACCGGATGCGAGCTGGGACGACGTCGATGCCGGTAGTAACGCCCCCGACGCGGGAGGCGACGACGCGAGTACGCCCACGCCCGACGCCTCAGACGCGGGCACAAGCGAACCCGACGTCGAAGACGCTGGCACAACAGTGCCCGATGCAGGGCCCGAGGACGCTAGCCCAACCGAACCTGACGCTGGATCGGAGGATGCGGCTACGACCGAACCAGACGCGGGTGCCGAGGACGCCTCGACCCAGCCGGACGTGAAGGAGGACGACGCCAGCAGCGGCGCGGAGGTCACCGGCGGCGGCGACGCTGGTACCTCGAGCGATGTCGACGTGGTGACCGACCCGGGTACCTCGGGTGACGACGCCGGGTGCTCCGGCGCAACGCCCCCGTCGACCGCTTGGTTGCTCGCCCTGATGCTTCTCCTGCTGGCCCTCGGTCGGCGTCGCTGGACCCACCGGTAGCGCCGAACGCGGTCGCGCCTTTCGTCGATGGCACAGCTGTGCGATCCTGAAAGGCGTGACCGCACCTGACCGCACGTCCTCGGACGTCATCCCTCTCGGCCCCTTCCGCCTGCACGAGCGGATCGGGCGCGGCGGTATGGGAGAGGTGTGGCGCGGACACCATGTGGGGCAGAACATCCCGGTCGCGGTCAAGGTGATGACCGAAGCCCGGGCCCGAAACCCCAAGTACCTCACGGCCTTCTCCAACGAGGTCCGCTCGGTCGCACAGCTGGATCACCCCGGCATCGTCATGGTCTTCGACTATGGAGAGGTGCCCACGGCGACCCAGGACGCCAGCCGGGGTCACGTCGCCGCGGGGTGTCCCTTCCTGGTCATGGAACTGGCCAGCGGCGGGTCCCTGTCCCAGGCGGCGGGTCCACTCGAATGGCCGCAGCTAAGAAGCCTGCTGCTCAATGTCCTGGACGCCCTCGCTCACGCCCATGCGCGCGGCGTGATCCACCGGGACCTCAAGCCCGCCAACATCCTGCTCAGCGTGCGCTCGGACCAACGTCCGGGCATCAAGATCAGCGACTTCGGCATCGCCCACGCCCGCACCCGGGACGCCCCCATGCTCAAGGGCGCGGGCACCCCGCGCTACATGGCGCCCGAGCAGATTGTGCGGCGCTGGCGCGACCACGGTCCCTGGACCGACCTCTACGCCCTCGGCTGCATGGCCTACCAGCTGGCCAGCGGTCGCCCGCCCTACACGATGCGCGACCCCAAGAAGGTGTTGGAGGCACACCTCACTCAAGACGCGCCGCCGCTGCAGCCCATCGCCCCGGTCCCCAAGGACTTCGAAGCGTGGATCCGGCGTTGCATGATCAAGACGCCGCAGCATCGCTTCCGTCGCGCCGCGGACGCGGCCTGGGCGCTGATGCGCTTGACCTCGCCCTTTGTGGGGCCGGGCTCGAAGAGTGCAGGCCTTGTCCACGTCCCGCCAGCCTCCTTCAGCACCACGCTGACGCTGAACAAGATCGACATCTCGGGCGTCAATGTCGGGGAAGACACCGTGGTCCAGGAGGGGCTTCCTGGGCAGCTGTCCGTCGAGGAGGCACGCGCGTCGACCCAGGACGACCCGCTCAAGGTCATCGAGTCACTGGCCAACAACCCGCCCAAGCGGGTGGGCCTGACCGCCAAGCGGCGCCACAGCGGCGCCGTTCACGTCGATCTCCGCAGCGGCTTCGCAGAGTTCATCCCCATGCTGGCGGACATCCCGCCGGGCAGCCCAGTCATGCAGGGAGACGCCGAGAGTCTGCATTGGGCGCCGCCCATGCCGGGTTCGTGGCGCAAGCCGCGGGAAGCGACCGAGGTCGCTCCTTCGATGCAGTTGGTCGGCGCGGGGTTGGGCCTGTTCGGGCTTCGCCAGGTCCCCATCGTGGGGCGCGAGGAGGCACGGGACGCGCTGTGGGACGAGCTCGCGGACGTACGCGGTAGCGGGCAGCCGCGACTCGTGGCGCTCACTGGACCGGCGGGTGTCGGCAAGAGCCGACTGGTGGAGTGGATGGCCGAGCGCGCCGCCGAAGTCGGCTCGGCGACGCTGCTGAAGGCAGAGCATCAGCAGCACGGTGGCGGCGACGCGCTGGCCGAGATGCTCACCACGCATCTGCAGTGCCAGGGTCTTTCCAACGTGGACACATGTCGCCGCCTGGAGCGCATGATGCGTCCGATGGGGGTCAACGAGCACTACGAGTGGCGGGCCCTGGCCGAGATCATTCAGCCGCTCCAGACCGAGTACGACACCGACACCTCCCGACTCGTCTACTTCCCTCAGGAGTCAGCGCGCTTCGGTGTCATCTGCCGACTCATCCGGCGCCTGGCACAGACCCGCCCGGTCGTCCTGTGGCTCGACGACATCCAGTGGGGGTACGACGCCCTGGCCCTGGCGCGGCACATCCTGGCGGACGAGGACGAAGAGCCCGTTCCGTGCCTGATCGTCCTGACCGTGCAACAAGAGGCCATCGTCGAGCAGGAGCAGGAGTCCGCCCTGTTCGAGGCCCTCCTCGCCAGGCCCGAGAGCACTGAGGTCGAGCTCGGCCCCCTGAACCAGGGCCAACGGCGGGAGCTGGTGCAGGGCCTGCTGCGCCTGTCGGGCGACCTGGCCAACCGGGTGGCTGAGCGGACCGGGGGTAACCCGCTGTTCGCGGTGCAGCTGGTGGGCGACTGGGTGCATCGCGGGGTGCTCGAGGTGGGTCGCGACGGGTTCGTGTTGAGCCCGACCCAGAAGGTGGACCTTCCCGATGACCTGCATGCGGTCTGGGGTGCGCGCGTCCAGCGTCTGATCGAAGATCTTCCGCGGGCGGTGCAGCCCATCATGGAGGTTGCAGCCGCCCTGGGGCCGCGCATCGACTCCTGGGAGTGGCACGTCGCCGCCACCGAATCCTGGGACGTCGCGGGCGCTCTGGCCCGGGAAGAGAAGGGACTCCGGGTGGCTGACCTGGAGCAGGTGGCCATACGGGCACTGGACGAAGCCCACCTCATCAGTCGCAACCCGGACGGGTCCTGGAGCTTCGTCCACGGGATGCTGCGGGAGAGCGTCGAGCGGGCTGCCCGTGAGGGGGGGCGCTGGTCCCGCCACCACGAAGCCTGCGCGGGCATGCTGGGCAAGTGCTACCCGTTGGGTGGCCGCGGCGTCTCCGAGCGTCTCGGGCGCCACCTCGTCGGCGCCAATCGCCCCGAGGAGGCCATCGAGCCGCTGCTGGTCGCCGCCGTCGAGCGGCGTGAGTCGAGCGAGTTCGGCGCCGCCCAGGCGCTGCTGTGGCTACGTGAGCGGGCGTTGGTCGACGCCCAGGTACCCGAGAGTGACCCCGCCTGGGGTCTGGGCTGGGTGCTGCGGTGCCGGCTGGACGAGGACCGCAACAAGCTCGACGAGGCGCTTCGCTGGGCCAAGACCGCACGCACGCAAGCCAAGCACTGGAACTGGCACGAAGTCGCGGCCGACGCGCTATGCGTCATGGGGACCATCTTCAGCCGGCGCGGGCAACAGCTGGAGGCTAGCGAGGTCTTCCTGGAGGCCCAGCAATCGTATGCCGCCGTCGGTGATCGGCTGGGCGTTGCGCGGTGTTTGCGAGGGCTGGGCACTGCGGCCGCATTGGCGGGCAAGTTCGAAGACGGCCGCAAGCTGCTTACCAAGGCGCACATCCTGTTCGAGAAGAACAACCAGCTGTTCGAGGTGGCGCACTGCATGCGCGCTCAGGCCAATCTGGCCTGGACCGAGGGCAAGCCGGTGCGAGCCGGCGCGCTCTACCAGCAGACGCTGGGCATGTGCGAGCAGATCGGCGATCGGCTCGGGATGGGGCTGACCCTGACGGGACTTGGCGAAGTCGCGCGGGCCGCGGGCAAGCTGGACGAGGCGGAGCACCTGTATCGGCAGGGCATCGCGACTCTCAGGCAGCTCGACAGCGGCTGGGAGTACTACCAGAGCCACCTCGCCCTGGTGCTCCTTGCGCGTGGTGGCTACCGCGAGGCCCGGCGTCTGCTGCAGCGTGTCGCCATGCTCACCGAGCAGCAGGAGCAGCTGGGCATCCTCGGGTGCGTGCAGATGGCGCTGGCATCCTGCGCGGCCGGCATGGAGGACTGGGTTGCCCTGGACGACCACCTGGAGCGGGCCACCGACCTGCTGCGGGTCACCGGCATGATCGAGCCCGATGTGGCCTGGTGCGCCGAGTTGGCGGCCCGCGAGGCGGCCAAACGCGGCAAGGATGACCGGGCACGCAGGGCGCTGGTGCTGGCGCGTCAACAGTTCGAGGCGTTGGGCTCCGAGGTGGGCATGAACCGCATCCGCGACGAGCTGCAGCGGCTGCATGCGCGGCGCGGTCAGGTTGAGGTGACGTGAGGCGCGAGGTGGACACCGAGCCCGAACTTCACGCGGTGGGGGCTACGCCGCCCGACTTCGTGCTGCGAGAGCCGGTCTCTCTGGGGGCTTTCGACATCACCGCGCGTATCGGCATGGGTGGGATGGGGGAGGTCTGGCGCGGCGTGCATCGCGCCCAGGGCCTGCCTGTCGCCGTCAAGGTGCTGACCGCGTTCGCGCTCCGCGACGACGCGGCGCTGACCGCCTTTGGCAACGAGGTGCGCGCGGTCGCGGGCTTCGACCATCCCAACATCGTCACCGTCTTCGACTACGGTGAGATCAGCAAGGAGGCGGAGGAGCGCAGCTACGGCAAGGTGATCGAGGGCTGCCCCTATCTCGTGATGGAGCTCGCCTCGGGAGGCTGGCTCGACGCGACCATCGTTCAGCTGGAGTGGCCCCACATCCAGAGCCTGCTGACGTCGCTGTTGGACGCCCTCGCTCACGCCCACGCCCGCGGCGTGGTCCACCGCGACCTGAAGCCCGAGAACGTCCTGTTGCCGCGTCGGGGCGGCCATTGGTCGAACCTCAAAGTCACCGACTTCGGCATCTCCCACGCCACCGACTGGCTCGACCCCCACGCCGCGACCGACCCTATGAGCGGCGCAGGCACGCCGCATTACATGGCGCCAGAGCAAATCTACTGCCGCTGGCGAGACCAGGGGCCCTGGACCGATCTCTACGCCATCGGCTGCCTCACCTGGGAGCTGGTCTGCGGCTTTCCCCCCTTCGACTACAACAACCTCGACCTGGTGGTGGATGCGCAGCTCAAGCAGCAGCCCCCCGAACTGAGCCCGCGCATCGAGGTCCCAGCGGGGCTGGAGGCGTGGCTCAACCGACTGTTGGCCAAGAACCCGCAGGACCGTTACAGGCGGGCTGCCGATGCTCTGTGGGCGCTCGTGCGCCTGGCGCAGCCCCCCGCCGTCCGGCCCACTCCACCGAACGAGGTGCCGGAGCCGGGAGCCACGATCCACCCATCCAGCCCTACCGCGAGGGTCAGGGGGCCGCGAGCGGCGACCATCACCGATCTCAAGCCGCGAGAGGTGGACGTGCCTGCCGACAACGCCCTGGCGAGCGGCGAGGGCGCGGCAAACCCGAACATCTCCCAATGGCTCGGGCACATCCCCCCCTTTCCGCCGACGTGGCACGCGCCGGAGGCGGAGCTGAAGACGATGCAGTTCATCGGGGCGGGGATAGGGCTCTACGGCATGCGGTCGATCCCGCTGGTGGACCGGGAGGCCGAGCGGAACGTGCTCTGGAGCGGTTTGCGCAACGTTCGCACCAGCGGGTCGGCGCGACTCATCGCGCTGAGCGGTCCCAGCGGCGTGGGCAAGAGTCGGCTGGCCCAGTGGCTGTGTCACCGGGCGCACGAGGTGGGTTCGGCGATCACCATGCGAGCCACCTATGCCCCGGTTCCGACGCCCACCACCGGACTCCGCCACATGCTCGCGCACCACTTCGGCTGCCTGGGGATGCCGCGGACGGCCATTCGGCAGCGCCTGGAGCGCGTGCTGACCCAGCAAGGCGTGGACGACCCCTACGAATGGCATGCATTCACCGAGATCCTCGCGGAGGACCGAGCGCTGGACCCGGACCCGGCCGGTCGCCCCATCGCGTTCAGCAGCAACGCCCAGCGGTTCGCCGTCATCCGTCGTCAGCTGACGCGGTTGAGCCGAGAGCGACCGGTGGTGGTGTGGCTCGACGCGGCTCACAACAGCCGCGAGGCTCTCGCCTTCGCCCGCTATCTGCTGCGGTTCCGCACCGGACTGCCGGTGTTGCTGCTGCTGACGGTCCAGGACGAAGCCATCTCCGAGCGCAGCGAGGAACTGGAGCTGCTGGACCTGGTACTGCAGCAGAGCGGCACCATCGACATGCGTATCCCGCCGCTGAACGAGGCCGCGACCCAGGAGCTTGTGCGGCGGCTGTTGATGTTCGAGGGAGAGCTGACCCATCGCATCGCCGAACGGGTGGCTGGAAACCCCGCCTTCGCCGCGTCGCTCGTGGCGGACTGGGTCCGCCGGGGGGTGTTGGAGCTGGGCCGCGAGGGCTTCGTGGTGCGCCCCGGCGCCGAGGACGACCTGCCCGACGACCTCTATGCAGTGTGGTCGCGCCGGCTGTCGCGGTTTCTGGAGAGCATCGGGGATGACGCCGAAGCTCGCACAGCGTTGGAGCTCGCCGCCGCGCTGGGGCGCCGTTTCGACATCTGGGAGTGGCACGTGGCCTGCGTGGAGGCGGGTCTGGGGGCGGGACAGTCGGCCCGGGTCTCGGAGCTGGTCCGATCGCTGACCGACGACCTGCTGGCCGACAACCTCATGCGCGAGGACGAGACCCACCAGCAGCTGGTGTTCGTGCACTCGATGGTGCGAGAGAGCCTGGAGCGTCACAGCCGCGAGTCGGGGCAGTGGGCGACGGTGAACCGGGCGGTGGCGGGTATGCTCGACAAGACCTACCCCATGGGCGCCATCGCCGAGCGCCTCGGCCGACACCTGGTGGCTGGAGAGACCTACGAGGAGGCGCTGGGACCGCTGCTGGAGGGAGCGCGCCGGCGGTGGCGCCGGGGGTCTCTGGCCGCTGCGCTCGAGCTGCTCTCGGTGCGCGAGGACGCGCTCCTCCGTGCCGCGCTGGGGGAGGAAGACCCGCGCTGGGGCGATGGTTGGGTGCTCAAGGCGCAGGTTTCGGGTGACCGTGGCGACTTCGAGGAGGCCGCGGGCTGGGCCAGTGCCGCCGACAAGCAGGCAGACCGTTGGCCCGGGGAGGCGTGGCGTCGGGTCCGTGGGGCGGCGCTACTGGTGATGGGGACGCTGGCGTTCCGACGAGGCGAGTTGGCGCGTGCCAAAGCGGACCTCACTCTGGCGTGGGAGGTCTACGACCATCTGGGGACGCCCCTGGATCAGGCGCGCTGCGCGATGGTGCTGGGCGAAGTCCAGGTGGCCAGCGGCGAGTTCGACCGTGGGGCTGACCTGCTGACCGCGGCGCTGGACCTGTTCAGGGAGCACGGCAGCCCCCACGACACGGCGCTGGCACTGCGGGCACTGGGAGACCTGGCGTGGACGGTGGGCAACGCCGACGACGCCTCCAGGCTGTTCGAGTCCGCCAGGGATCTGGCGGACGCCAACGGCGACCGCCTGGTGGTGGGCCAATGCATGCGCGGCCTGGCCGAGGTGGCTCGGTCGCGGGGGCAATTCGAGGTCGCCGAGACCTCGTTCCGCGAGTCCATGGAGTTGCTCCGCGAGCTAGAGGCCGACTGGCGCCCGGTGCGGGCCAAGCTGGCGCTGGTGAAGCTGCAGCAGGGGGACTTCGGCCAGGCACGGGAGCTGCTCGAACAGGGCCTGAAGGCGGCCCAGGCGCGGGGGCGTTCCGTGACGATGGGACGGTTGGCCGCGATGGCGTTGGCGACGGCGGCGCAGAGCATGAACTGGACGCGCTATGACGAGCTGTCTCAGCTGGCCGCCGAACACCTGACGGCCAGCGCTCTGGTCGACCCGGATGTCGCCTTCACCACCTCTCTGGCGGGCAACCTGGCTTCCAGCGCGGGGGAGGAAGGACGGGCCCGGCTTGCCTATCACATTGCCTTGGAGCAATGGGAGGCGTTGGGGAAACCCGAACGTGCGGACCGCATCCGACAGTTGCTTATGCAACTAAAGCAACAGCCGCCCCGATGACCGCGGGCTCCTAGAGGCTGCTCATCAGCGCCACGTCGTGTCACCGATGATCACGACAGCCTCAGCATGACACCAAGGACCGTGCTGCGCGTCCCCTCAATGCTGGTGTTGCTTCTGCCGCTCGTCGCCTGTCCGGCGCCACGCGAGGGCGGACCGCCGCTGCTGCCGGTTGAAGGCGAGCTCTACTACCGACAGATAGGACTTGGTGGCGCGGCGCTCGGGGAGGCTGCTGTCCTGGTGGGGCCCAGGGGTCAGGTTGTGCTGGTCGATGTGGGCAATGACAGCCACGACGACAACGTCGGTGACGTGCTGGAAGAGCTCGCCCGGGTGGCGCCTCACGTACAGCGTGGCATCGACCACATCCTGGTGACCCACTACCACGCCGACCACGGCGACGGCGTCACGGACCTCCTGGAGCACTTCCAGCTTCGAGGCTCGCTCATCCACCGTGGGGTCCATGGCCTGACCGACGCCGGCAACGGCAACACCGCCGACAAGATCTGCAGCGCGATCGCGGCACATGGCCTGGACGAGGTGGCCCTGTGCACCAGCCCATGCGGCGCCGCTCCGGATGCGCGGACGTGCGCGCCCCAACGGGGTCACCTGCCCCTGGGCGATGGCGCCGTCCTGGATGTCCTGGCGGTCGATGGCGAGATCGATGGTGCTCGTTTCGACCATGACCATGGCCCTCTGCTGACGGAGGACACCAACGGCGAGAACGCTCGTAGCGTCGTCGCGCTGGTGTCCTTCGGCGAGATGCGGATGTTGCTCACTGGGGACCTCACCGGCGGTGGCTCGGATACCGACCCCGTCGAGGCCTTCTATGCGCCGCGCCTCGGGGATGTAAGCGACCTGGATGCGCGCGGTGTCGACCTTCTGCACCTGGGTCATCACGGTCGGGACTCGTCATCATCGGCGGTATGGCTCGACGCGCTTCTTCCCAACGACGGCTGTGCACGCAACGCGTTCATGGGGATAAGCACCGCTCATGTCGGCTCCCCCCATGAGGTCGTGCTGCAGCGGCTGCTCGACGACGAGCGGCTGGCGAGCGGGTCCGCCTGGACGACGCGGGTCGCTCCCTTTGGGGAGGACCACCCGTCGCTGGTGGAGGCCTACGGCGGAGACGTCATCATCCGCACGTTTGGCGGCGGACTCGGGTATTTCATCCAGGCGCTCGACCAGGAGGGTGTGCCCGTCCGGACGCGGGCGTATTGGGCCGTCCGGAGCCGCTGCAGCGCGGACGTTGCAGACACGCAGCGGGAGTAGACCCGCGAAACGAGGGCGTCCTAGCCTTTGGGCGTGAAGACGATCACCGGCTTGTCGTCGCCTCCTTCGAGCGCCACGGTCGTTCCGAAGTCCTTCGAGACGTCCCGCAGCAGCTTGAAGATGGCCTTGGTCTCCCGGGGCCTGGAAGGGCGCGGCCAGTAGCCACGGCGCTGGACGTAGACCGGCGACATGTCGAAGCGGTCCAGCTGGGTGCTGCCGTCCGCCCCCACCTTCAGCAGCAGCCGCCAAACACCGGTCTGCCGGGTGGACTCCCACGGCGATGACATCACGAAGTTGCCAATCTGGTAGGCGATCCACTTGTCTTTGTACCGCTCGACGGTGCCGAGAACGTGGGAGTGGTGGCCCAGGATCATGTCGGCGCCGGCGTCGATGATCTTGTGCGCCAGTGGCCGCTGCCACTTGGGCAACTTCTGGAACTGCTTGCCCCAGTGGACGTACACCACCACAAAGCACTTCGGGTCGGCCTTCTTCACCCGGGCCACCTCGGCGAGCAGCTTCTTGGCGCCCTCTTCCTTGCGATACAGCGCCACGAACGCGTCGCCGCGGACCGGCTTGTTGATCTTCCGGGTGGCCGGGATGATGGCCGTACACGTCCCGTCCTGACGGTAGACGTGGGGCCTCGTCGCCTCCGCCCAGCTCTTGCCCGCGCCGATGACCTTGGTGCCGGCATCCCGAAGCCGCTGCAGGGTCTCGTGGACACCCGCCGCGCGTCCGTCCATCGTGTGGTTGTTGGCCACCGTGACCAGGTCGATGCCAGCTGGTTTGAAGGCCTTCGCACCCGCCGCCGGGACCCACAGGTTCCACTTGTCGATGGCGTACTTAGGGTTCTTCTTCATGTAGACGGCTTCGGCGTTGCCCACCGCGAAGTCGACGGCCTCGAACAGATGTTTGACCGGCCGAAGCGGGTTCTTCTCCCACGGCACATCATCCCAGGCGACGCTCCAGGCGCGCCAGGTGAAGCTGATGTCTCCGGTGAACCCGACCGAGACCGTCTTGCTGGGCTTGCCGGCCCCTGCATCGGCTGTCTTTGCCGGCTGCGCGGGCGCGGGTGTGCCGGCCCCGTCAGGAGGCGCTGCCCCCATCAGAATCAGGGAGAGGGCGAGGACGGCGGTGACGGATCGAGCCAGCATGGGTCGGTTCTAACCGCCCGCACTGCCCCTCACAAGTTTGCGTCTCGGCTACTCGTCGTCGTCGAACAGCAGCTGCAGCAGGTCGGCCGTGGTGACGATCCCGATCAGTGCGCCTTCGCTGACCACGGGCAGGGCATGGAACCCGGCAGCTGCGAGCATCGACGCGGCCAGCCCGATGGAGTCGTCGGGGGCGATGGTCACCGGGTCGCGGTGGACATAGTCGGCCACCGTCATGGCCTCGGCCTCGAGGCTGGACACCTGCTCACCGTCGTCCTCGGGGAACGTCTTGGAGACGCCAGCGGCCACCAGATCCGACGAGCTCAGCACGCCGATGAGGCTGGTCCCATCGACCACCGGCAGGTGGTGGAAGTCGTGCTTGAGGAACAGCCGGCGGCAGTCATAGAGGCTGGCGGCTTCGGTCACGGCGACCACGTCGGTGGTCATGATCGTGGAGACAGGCTGCTTGCTTATCGCGGACATGCCCGGTTCATATCAGACGGACGGGACCGCCGTCGACAGCGTGCGGAGGGTCTTTCGCTCAGCTTGATAGACGAGGCGATTCCGACCGGTCGCACCGTCACCCGGTACGTCGTGCTCGGAGAGGTTCACCTTCAGCACGTCGCGCAGGATCGTTCGCAGCTCGCGGCTCTCATCCGAGGCGGTCAGCAGCACCCAGCGCACCGAGATGACCCGCTCGCCGCGCTTGAGCAGGACGTCGTCGACCTGCACCACGAAGCGCACCGGTGAGGTCCGCCCGCCGAGCAGGGTGAGCCGTTGACCGATGCCGGGGAGGGGCCCATCCAGGTCGCCAAAGGGACGCAGCAGTCCGCCAGTGGCGTTGCCGGCGACGAGCGCATAGCGGGTGGCGCGTCGGGTGTCCTCCAGCCACATCGGCTGAAGCAGCGTGTGGGTCGCGGTGGGGTCGTGACGCACCATACGCGCTCGCGGGACCTGGGTCGGCCGCGTCCGCCGCATGGCGGAAAGGTCTTTTCGACCACGCTGATACATGGAGCTCGTCACGTTCCCCTGTCCCCTGCTGGAGGTGCTCGGTCGCATTCAGCGACAGGACCCACAGCTTGGCAAGAAAGTTACCCCCGTGGCCGTGGTCCAGCCGTCGTCGCGAGCAGAGTACGGCCGCCCCGAAGGGGTGCGAGCCCATCTCGGGAAACCGTTGGAACGTGGAGCCGTCAAGCCATCGTCGCGAGTAAGAAGCATCCGACGAAGTCGGACGCCCGCCAGCTCCGGACGTATGGAGCGAGCCATCATTGGGAGTAAGCCCGGAGCTGGAGTGGCGCCCCGGAGGGGTGTGGAGCCCCCCCCAACGGGGGTTGGGGGGCGAATCAGATCGTCCCGCCATACAACTTCCACCAGGAAATCAACTAGATCCGGAGATGTGATCAACCATGAGCCCAGCGGGGGTTTGGGGGGCGAATGAGATCGTCCTACGATGCGACGGACCTTCACTGCCCTCCCATCGAAGCCCTGCGACGGACCTGCACTGCCCTCCCATCGAAGCCCTGCGACGGACCTGCACTGCCCTCCCATCGAAGCCCTGCGACGGACCTGCACTGCCCTCTCATCGAAGCCCTACTGCAGCTCCCATCGAAGCGCTGCTTCGGACCTGCACCGCCCTCCCATCGAAGCCCTGCTACGGACCTGCACGCCGCACCAACAAAGCAAGAATCGGGCTCGGGCACGGGCTCGGGCACGGGCACGGGCACGGGCACGGGCACGGGCCGCCGATTCGTCGCGCTACGGAAGCTTCCCAAACACCGCCAGCTTGGTGATCCGCTCGATGAAGCTGGTCTTCGTGGTGCCCTCGCCCAGCGACATGTCGCTAACGACCACCCGGTCGAGCCGGATTGTCTTGTCTCCCTCGCCGCAGGGCTCCATGAACTCGGCGATAGCGCTCACCGCATACGCCCTGCCCTTCTCCTCGCCCAGCATCAGCATGATGTGTCCGGGCATGTAGGCGAAGACCACTCCCTGTTTCATGGCGTCGCTGAGGATACGGCGCCGCTCGGCCACGTCCTTACCGTCCAACCCGATCACCCGGCTGCCAGCCTTGGCCTGCTCGCCGGAGTGGCGCCCCAGCCGAACGCCGACCGTGGAGAACACGTCCAGCATCAGCCGTGAACAGTCCTGGCCGCCGTCGCGCTCACCCCACCCGTAGGGATGGTCCAGGTAGGCCAGAGCGCGCTCGTAGACATTCCTTCGGGTGAACGGGAGGAAACCGACGGACGTGCCCTTCGGAGGCTGCATCCGGGTGCCGACCAGGCCTTGCAGGGTGGGCAGCGTAACGACGACCTCGTCGCCCTCTCGCTGCTCGATCGGCAGGGTCGCTCCCATACGCAGCCCGAGACCGTTCGGTAGGGACGCCGACGTCGCTGTGACGACCAGCCGCGGGGTGGCGTCGCGGAACCCTCGGGCCTTGTCGACCGGCAGCGACGGTGTGGTCTGCGGCGCCTCCAGCCAGCCAACGCTGTGGCCCGCATGGGCATATACCCAGCGTCCATCAGCACTCTTGCGCAGCAGCCGCACCAGTTCACCGGCGTGGAGTCCAGAGCACTGGTTTCGGTCGAACGCCGGGTCCACCGGCGGCTGATACAGCGCGTCGGTCATCGGGATGCAGCGCAGATCCGCCGCCGCCACGAGCACACGCAGCTCGTCGATGCGACCCGCCCCATCGATCAGTGCTTTGGTGCGTGCAAAGGCACCGTCGTTGCCCTCTACGTACTTGCCCTTCTTGAGACGCGCCAGGAGCCAGGCGTGCCGCTCCTGGATCTCCCGATCTACCCGTTTCTGGTCACCGATGGACGCCTTCGTGACGTCCTGGAACCCCATCGCGCGCTTGGCGTTGCTGGTGTTGAGCGCCCCGATGGCGTCGTCGGCCATCAGCACCGCGTCGGCGTCCGCGACCTTGGCCAGCCAGTAGGCGCCACGCTTCATCGCGTCCGGGACGCCCGGCGCCTGGGTGCGCAACTCCGCCTTGCAGCTGGCGGCGGGAGTCGTCTTGGCCTCGGCGTTGCGCCCTTCAGGGCCGACTGGCGGAGCCCCGCTCGACTTGCAGCCTACAAGCGCGACCAGAACGACAAACGCGAATGAGATGAAGGTGTTGAAAACACTCGAGGGCATCACCAAGTCCTAACGCACGGCGTTGGGACCAGCTTCCCAGGGCGGCACCCAGCCGCCAAATTCTTCTTCCAGGACCTGCGCCACAGCAATGCTGACGTGGTCGTTGCCATACCCCGCCCCAACCTGCACACCCACAGGGATTCCGTCGGCGTTGAGGCCGAGTGGGACCTGGGTCACCGGCAGCTGCATCACGTTCAGCACCGACGTGTACGACCAGGTCGAGCTGACGTTCAACCCACGTCCGCTCCGCTTGCGTTTGACCACCAGAGGAGGCCACCAGGGTCGGCGGTGGGTGGGCGCCGGCTCCGCGTACGGCGGATAGAGCAGGACACCGTCGTCACCCAGAATCTCGTCCAGCTCAGCCCGCAGCTTCCACCCCAGCGAGAGGGCTTCGCGGGTCATCTTCCGCGCGTTGGGACCGACCCGCTCGATGGCCGCCAGAGCCAGCGCCGGCAGTGTGTGCGGCGACCGTCCCAGGGCGTATTTGACGAACTCACCCCAGATGCTGGGATCCCGCCCCTCGAACAGCATGTCGCTGAAGGTCTTGCCTCCCGCGGCCTGGAGCATGCTGGACCAGATCGGCACCGACTCTTCCAGCGCCTTGAAGCGCCTGGTCTCGACCTTGGCGCCTCGCCCGGCCAGCGCATCCCGCGCCCGCTCCTGGGCGGCACGCAAGTCGGGGTGAACATCGACGACCCCGTTGTCGGGGATGTCGACCACCCGCAGCGTCGAGACATCGACGTCCGCCGGATTCCCGAGCGTGATGTCGGCGCAAAACGTGTCTCGCCCGTCCGGTCCAGCCATCAGCTGTAGCAACGGGTAGAGGTCGGCGCTGCGCCGGGTCAGCGGCCCCACGGTGCAGTAGCGCTGGCCCTCGTTCTCGGCCAGCGGAAACTGCCCCGTGTTGGGGACCAGCCCCCCGCTAGGTTTGTGCCCGAAGACGCCGTTGAAGAACGCCGGCATCCGAATGGAGCCCCCGACGTCGGACCCAAGCCCGAACGGAGACGCTCCCGATCCGATGATGGCGCCCTCCCCGCCTGAGCTTCCGCCCACCGTGCGGGAGGGGTCGTAGGGGTTGTTGCTGCGCCCGTAGACCCGGTTTTCGCTCTCCATCCACATGCAGAGCTCGCTGACATTGGTCCCTCCGAGCGGGATCGCGCCAGCGGACCGCATGCGAGCGATGGCGGTGGCGTCTTCGTCGGCAATGCTGCCCTTACGCGCCAACAAGCCCCCTGTCTGGGGTTGCCCGGCAAAGGAGAAGCATTCTTTCACGGTGCACGGCACACCGGTGTAGGGCCCAAAGCCCTCGGTCTCTCCCCCACGCACCGCGGCGTCCACGGCCTCCGCTTCGGCCCGCGCGGCGTCGTACCGCTTCCAGACCACCGCGTTCAGAGTGCCGTTGACCCGCTCGATGCGTTCGATGTGGGCCTCGACGAGGTCCCGCGAAGAGACCTCGCCCGCCCGCACCTGCGCCGCCAGCTCGACGCCGGAGGCGGTGAGCACCTCGGTCATGGGCGGCTCAGCCCACCCCGTTCAGGCGCCGACGACGCCACAGGAGGGCCCCCGCCACCATCGCCAGGTACACCAGGAATCCGTTGGGGATGCCGGCGCCCGTCGAGCCAGAGCATTCGTCGCAACCGCTGGTGCTCGGGTTCTCGATGGTCGGTGTCTGCGGGTTGAAGTCGTCCACCGGGTTCAGCGGATCCGTGCCCTGATCGATCTCGGCCCCGTCGAACACGCCGCCGTCGTCGCTGTCGGGATCCAGCGGGTCGGTCCCGTAGTCCTCGAACTCGCTGTCGGGCAGGCCGTCCACGTCGGTGTCCACCTCGGTCGGGTTGGTCTCGCCGTCGTCCCAATTGCCGTCGCCGTTTTCGTCCTCGCCGCCGACGCAGACGCCGGGGACGGACTCGGGGCCATCGCACAGGCCGTCGCCGTCGGTGTCGGGGCTCATCGGGTCGGTCGACACATTGCCGCTGGTCTCCAACTCGTTGTCGAGGCCGTCGCCGTCGGCGTCACCGTCACAGACGTCGCCCTCACCATCGTTGTCCATGTCGGCCTGATCCGCGTTGGGCCGGTCGTCACAGTTGTCGACGGCGTTGTCCACCCCATCACCGTCCTTGTCCGGGTCGCAGGCGTCGCCCAGCCCGTCGCCGTCAGTGTCCTGCTGGTCGGGGTTGTCCACGGCGATGCAGTTGTCGTCGCAGTCTTCCAGGTTGTTCTGGTCACAGGGCGTGTCGCCCGGGATGCCGCTGCCGTCGCCATCGTTGAGGATGCCGTCGCCGTCGTCGTCACCGCCGGTGCAGACCGAGGGCTCGCCCTCGCAATTCCAGCCCAGCTCCTCCTGGCAGCCAGCGCTGCAGCCGTCGCCGTCTTCCTGGCCACCGTCGTCACAGGTCTCCGGCGCGGTCACGACGCCATCACCGCAGCCTTCCTGGCAGACGCTCGGCTCGTCCTGGCAGCCAAAGCCAGGCTCGATCTTGCACTCGTCGTCGCAGCCGTCGCCCACGACCAGGTTGAAGTCGTCGCACTGCTCGATGGGCAGACCGATCTGGCCGTCGCCACAGGTGGTGCTGCAGGTGCTGGGCTCGCCGGTGCAATCCCAGCCGTTCTCCTCCATGCAGTCAGGAGCACAACCGTCGCCCGGCAGGGTGTTGAGGTCGTCGCACTCCTCGTCGCCGCGGACGAAGCCGTCGCCGCAGACGGGCGAGCAGTCGGCGTCGCCGCAGTCCCAGCCCTGCTCGATCTTGCAGCCCGCCGAGCAGCCGTCGCCAGACACGGTGTTGTTGTCGTCGCAGGTCTCGTTGCCGGCGACGATGCCATCACCGCACTGAGTCAGGCAGCCGCTGGGCTCGCCGGTGCAGTACCAGCCCTCGGTGATCACGCAGGCCACACAACCGTCGCCGTCCTTGCCGTTGCCGTCGTCGCACTCCTCGCCTGTGTCGATAGTGCCGTCGCCGCAGCTCTGGTTGCACACCGACGTGGAGCCAGGAACCTGGCTGCACTGCCACCCGGGCTCGGGGTTGCAGCTGGCGTCACAGCCGTCGCCAGGCTCGAGGTCACCGTCGTCGCAGGCCTCGGCGGGCACGGCCAGCTTACCGTCGCCGCACTCGGCCGTGCACACCGAGAGCTCGCCGGCTTCGTTGGTGCAGTTCCAGCCGGGCTCGACCTTGCAGTCGGCCGAGCAGCCGTCGCCGTCCACGTTCAGGCCGTCATCGCACTGCTCGACACCTACCGCGAGCTTGCCGTCGCCGCAGGTGGTGCTGCACTCGCTGGCACCCAGGACGACCTCGCAGTTCCATCCGGGCTCGACCAGGCAGCTGGGGGAGCAGCCGTCGCCGGCGATCTGGTTGCCGTCGTCGCAGCCCTCGACCCCAGCGACGACACCGTCGCTACAGCCGGCTTCGCAGTCCGAGGTCCCGGCGGGGACGTTGGTGCAGCTGAAGCCAGGCTCCACGTTGCAGTTGGCGTCGCAGCCGTCGCCCGGCGTGTTGTTGCCGTCGTCGCAGGACTCCACGGTGACCGCCAGCTCACCATCGCCGCAGGCGCTGACACAGTTGGACAGGGCGCCCGGGACGAGGGTGCAGTCCCAGCCGGGCTCAATGGCGCACTGCGACGAGCAGCCGTCGCCGGAGATGGTGTTGCCGTCGTCGCAGCCCTCGAGGACGGGCGTGTAGGAGCCGTCGCCGCAGGCGCTGGTGCAGAGCGAGGTAGCGCCGAGGAGATCGGTGCACTCCCAGCCCGGCTCCACGTTGCAGTTGGCGTCGCAGCCGTCACCGGACTGGGTGTCACCGTCGTCGCACTGCTCATTGGCGGCACGCTCGCCGTCGCCGCAGGTGGTGGTGCAGGTGGTGACCCCGCCGGTGCTGCCCGTGCAGTCATAGCCCGGCTCGATCTGGCAGCTGGCCGAGCAGCCGTCGCCGCTCTGCTTGTTGTTGTCGTCGCACTCCTCCAGGGAGGGGACCCACTGGCCGTCGCCACAGCCGGCGTTGCAGACACTGAGCTCGCCGGGCGCCCCGGTGCAGTCCCAGCCGGGGGCGATGACGCAGTTGTGGCAGCCGTCGTTGGGGTTGGTGTCGTCGCCGTCGTCGCAGGCCTCGACCGGCGGGGCCCAGGCGCCGTCGCCGCAGTCGGCGCTGCAGACGCTGAGCTGGCCGGCCACGTCGGTGCAGTCGAAGCCGGGCTCGATGTTGCAGTCGGCGTCGCAGCCGTCCTGCGGATTGGTGTCGCCGTCGTCGCACTGCTCGACGCCCGGGGCCAGCTCGCCGTCACCGCAGGTGGTGGTGCAGACGCTGAGCGTGCCCATGACGGCGGTGCAGTCCCAGCCGGGCTCGACGCCGCAGGCCGAGCACCCGTCGCCGGCGGTGCTGTTGCCGTCGTCGCAGTTCTCTGTCAGCTCGACCAGACCGTTGCCGCAGTCCTGGAGGTCGACGACCGCGGGGTTGGTCAGCGCCGTGCCGTCGAAGGTCTCGCCCTGGCAGCCGAGCCACTGGTAGTCCCAAGCGCCCTCGAGGTCGAGGCGGGACGGCGCGACCACGGGACCGTTGACCTGCAGCTGGAAGGTGACGGTCTGGCTGCCACCGATGTTCACCAAGGGGACGACGATGCCTGTCTCCAGAGCGGTCTGCGAGGTGACCGAGCCGTTGGGCGGGGTCGAGCCGTTGACCTGGAAGCTGCCGGCTACGTAGCTGACGCCCGACGGGAGGGGCTGGAAGAGGCGGAACGACTGGTTGGTGGCGTTGGCGTCGCCGGCGTTGTCGAGGGTCATCGTGACGCTGATGGTGTCGCCGACGGAGGCCAGGGAGGTGTCCGCGCTGGCGGTGCCCGAGGTGATGGGCTCGGCGACGTTGATTTGCATGCCGATGGAGGTCGCGACGTACCAGTCACCGTCGGAGGTACCGCGGACCCAGGCGGTGGTCTGGTCGTTGTTGAGCCGTGCCGAGATGTCGACGCCGGTGATGTCCCAGCCCTGGCGACCGCCGACGGCGTTGCTACCGGGGGTGTGGTTGGCGTTGCCGAAGGTGCCGCTGGTGTCGAGCTCGCCGAAGTCGTCGTTGATCTGCGAGGCGAAGAAGTTGTTCACCGGGTTGTTGGGGCCGGAGACGCGCGAGCTGTCCAGGGTCAGCGCGGCCTCGGTCTCGGCGAAGCGGAGTTCGTCGCCGACGCGGTTCGAGTCGCCCTCCATGGCGGAGATGAACAGCCGGCCGTCGATGGGGCCGGCCTGCGGGGTGCAGAAGCCGCTGACGGTGGCGGTGGCGTCGGCGGGGAGGGTGTCCTGGGTGATCCACTGGTCACCGAGGAAGAGGGTCAGGTTCCGCGCCGGGTAGTCGGGGTGCTTGAACGCGACGATGAGGGTCCATCCCGCGGTGTCGATGGTGACATCGGTGCGGGTGGTGGCGGGGACCGCGGCGACCACATAGGTGCCGCCCTGGGCGGCCTGGACCACCGGGGTCACGTCCTGGGAGCGGTAGTAGTAGCCATACTCGCCGACCGAATCGGTGATTGCCGGGCCTGCGCCCTTGGTCAGGTCGGGGGAGACCTCGTAGGCGCCGTCGGGAGTAAAGAAGAGGATGGGATCGTCGACGTTGTCGATGACATCGGGCATCCCCACGACCTTGCCGTAGGAGCCGCCCCAGACCAGCTCGGCGTGGAGCACCTCGGCGCCGGCGGGCAGGGAGAGGGTCGCCGCGGCGGAGTTGAGCAGCCAGTTGTCGGTGGTGCCAGCCGGCCAGCCGGTCTCCTGCAGGGTGCCAGTGGCGTCCATGAAGGTGCCGATGGAGTCATCGGTACCCGGCGCGTCCGTCACCGGGTCCACGCTCAGACCGAGAGCGTTGCCGGTGATGGTGATGCCGCCCTGGGCGGTGGTGTTGAAGATGGGATCCCAGCCTGCGTGAGCGGGGATGGCGACACTGGCCAGGCCGAGCATGAGCACGGCGGCCAGGGCTGCGGGTGTGGTGTTCTTCCTGATCATGGTGACCTCTCATGGGCGAGGCAGAAGCGGTCTGCGGCGCGTGTTCGCAGTGCTGAGCCCCCCGGTTGACGCCTTATCCAGAGCGTCTGAGCGATGCCGATACGGTGGGTACCGTAGGGCGGGGGAGATAGCATCGTCGAGCGGTCAAAGGAAAGCGGAAAACGCGGCGGTGCGCGGTTTTCCGCGTGACGCTGCGGGAGTTTGGCCCTCTCACTGGTGAGACGTCGCCCCAGGGACCCGTCCAAGTCGCGATCGCCGAGGGGCGCCGCGGCTTCAAGCCATGCGAGGCTACTTGCTGGCGCTGAAGCTCATGGTCGCGGTCACCGAACAGGTCCCCGACTCGGGCCGCGAGAACCGCATGCCTTTGAAGGCCCGCTCCAGGCATCGCCTCACCTTTCCGTCCTTCAAGGAGCCGGACAACTTCGTCCCTTCCACACTGCCGGTGGCGGTGATGGTGAACCCGGCGGTGACGCCGCCCGCGACGGAGGGGTCGACGACCAGGGACCGTTCGTAACAGTACCGGAGCCCTGCGGCACGGCGCCGGACGTTCCGGCGCACAGCGGCCTTGTCGCAAGAGCCCGTGGCCGAGATGGAGTCGAACCGCAGCTTGGCGATCTTCCGGTCGTTGAGGAAGCCGCCCCCGCCCTTGCCACCGCTCCCCAGCGCTTTCGTCCCAAAACCGCCAATTGCGGCACCACCACCACCACCACCACCACCGGACCCGGTGCCAGCGAAACCCAGGCCGCCGGAGCCGCTACCGATCTTCAGCGCGCTCGCCCCGCCGATCATGGCTCCGCTGAGTTTGCCGGCAAGGGGATCGCCCAGGGTTTGACGCCGCTTCTTGGGAGGGGCGGCATGCTTGAACGGATTGACCGTCGCCACGGCCGCCGCCGCGCCCTGCTTGCGACAAACGTGCACCTCCAGGCGCATGGCCCGCCTGCGCGTCATGCCGCACTTGACGCGGACATCACCGCCAAAGGAGCCGAGAATTCCCCCGGCTCCAAAAGACTTGGAAGAAAGCATGGCCTCCAGTCCAATCTTTCGTGGCCCTACCACCTTCTTGGGTCGCGTTGGCCAGTTGCGCTTGGCCTCGAGGCGCGCGGCGGTTTCGGCAGTGTCGGTGCAGGCATAGCGGATCGCGCTGACGTACTGGATGGCGGCCTCCCAGTTCAGCCCCTCGTCCAGGTAGAGCCGAACCGTCGCGTCGCGCTTGGCGCGGTCGGCAAAGCGAAGCAGACGCCCCGTCGCCTTGGCGGCCTTCAGGTCGACCTTGGGCTTGTCTCCAGTGGGCTTACCAGTGGCGTCGGTCCTACGCGCTACGACCCGCTCTCCATCGATGGTCACCGCATACTGCACAGCATCCTTGGCCGCGGTGCGGCCGATGGCTCCCACAGCCTTACAGTCCAGCGTGGTCTCCGCCTCCGGGCGGTAGGTCACGGGCGCAGCGGGCTGCTGGGACAGCGTCATGCTCAGGACGCTGTCGGAGTGAGTACCGTCGATACGACGCGAGCCAACCAGCTCAACGTCGCGAATTGACTCCCTGGGGAGGGCAGCGAGGAGCTGGGCGGCTGCGCGCAGACCCGTCCCTCGCGGCACCTCGAGCGTCGCCTCGCGCGTCGCGGGCAGATGCTTGAGTGCCTGGGCGATGCCCTTGCCGACCGCATCGCTGCCCAACTTGGTCAGCGCGTCTTTGGCCACGAGCAGCCCGTCCACGTGCAGCACGCCTCCGGTCGTCAGCACCACGTCCAGCCACGCGTCCGCCGAGTCGTCGGAGTAGGTCGCCGGCAGATCTTTGCGGGCCAGGTGGGCGTCGGACTCTGGCACCATCGCAGGCGCCGCAGAAGCCGCCGGCTTCTTGGTGGGCTCATCAGGAGCCGCGGCGACCTTCGGAGGTTTTGGCCGCGGTTCGGCCGACTTTGCCGGGGGCGTGCTCGCCTTGTCGGGCTCAGTCTTCGACACCTTGGCCTCTCCGGTCTTGTTCGAAGCCGTGTCAGAGGGTTTCACGGTCTTTGCTGGAGCGGGCTCAGCGGGCGTGTTCTGGCCGCACGCAGCGGCAACCAGCAGGGCCGTCAGGCACGTCGGCAGGAGGGATCGCATCAGGTGGTCCTTCGAGGGAGTTGGGGGCGCGCGCAGTCGACCACTCTCCTCGTCAGACCACAAGTGGAGAAGTGTAGAGCTGCATCGGCAGCGTATGGCGTGCACCCCGTGTGTTGGGGCACGACGTTCAGACGTTCGGACCCTCGGACGTATGGCCCCTCGGAGGTCCAGACGCGCAAAGCCGTCATCCTATCCCCTCCGCGGCCGCCCTCTGCGCCACCCAGCCCACACACGCCTCACACACCTCCACCGAATCGAACGCCATCATCTCCCCCGCCGTCCCGTCTTCCTGCTCGCAGATCGCGCAACCCGTGAGCTCCTCTGGAGGCGCGCTGTTCATCTGCTCGCGCAGCGCCACCACCATCTCGTCGAAAGCCCCCCGCAGCGCCGTCTTCCGACCGGCCGCCACCCACTGAAGCGTCGACGACACCACCAGCTCTTTCAGGTACGCAAAAGAGAACCCTGAAGTAGCCTCGACCAGCGCCTCGAGGTCCCCATCTCCGAGCCGCACCGACGCCTCCAGGTGGTCGTTGCGCATCCGCAAATAGGCCATCCGCTCCGGCGAAGACGGCGGCAGGAAGTGATACTTCACATCGAACCGGCTAGGGCGCGCCACGATGGCTGGATCCAATCGGTCAGGGTGGTTCGTCGTCGCCAACGTGATGACCCCGTCGTTGTCGGCGAACCCATCGAGCTCGTTGAGGAACACCGACCGACAGCCGGGCGTAATCATCGCGTCCAGATCCTCGAGTATCAGGACACACGGGGCGCTGCGCCGCGCTCGCTCGAAGACTCGCCGGATGCAGCTGTCGATGCTGTCGTACGCCGTCTTGAGGGTCTGCACATACAGACACGGCAGCCCCAGGCGACGCACGATGGCTTTGACACAGTGCGTCTTACCGTTGCCGGGCGGGCCCACCAGCAGGACGCCGCGCTTGAACGGGATGTTGTAGCGTTCGTAGGTCTCGCGACCGCCCAGGAACGCATCGAAGTCATCGACGATGCGCTGCTTCAAGTCCCCTGCCAGCACGAGGTCGTCGAAGCTGGCCTTGTGAATCGACGCGTACAGCTCCTGGCTCTTGTCCCACTGCCCATCCGCGAATCGCCAGATCTCCTGCCGGAGCGTGGTGGACCAGCTCGCACAAGCGAGCATGAACCCCTTGGCCGCGCTCGGCTCGTCCGCCACCGCAATGTGCCTCACGGTTCGACACCCCTTCACCTTGTAGGTCAGCCTGAAGAGGTCCAGCCCCTGCCCCTGCCAGGTCACCCGATAGGCCGCGTGGCTCAACGACCGAACCAGCCGCTCGCCCTCCCCTGCGACGAACCAGTCGAAACCGGGCCGAGGCCTCTCCTGCAGCTCGAGCGTGCACTCACCCGCTCGCACGAAGCCCGCAACGTCGAGATACGTGGTCGTGTGAACGTGGTGTCGCTCGGGGTAGCGCTCTGCCAGAGCGTGCTCGAAGTGATACGGAATCGCCGACTCGCGCTGAGTGAGCACGTCGTGAAATAGGGAGTCCAAACCCATAGCGGGCCTCCTTTCGGTCTTGCGGAACGCACGTAGGCGCTCGGTGCCTGTCAGCGGTCTAGTTCCCCCTGGACCGCCGCACGACTATGCAAGAACCCCGGGAGGGAGGCAACGAGCGGGCCGCCAGCCAGCCGGTTGGCTAGGGCGCCACGTCGATCGTCACCACCGTCTCAGCCCGCTCCCCAGGCACCAGGCTCGCGATGCCCATGCCGCTTCCCAGGACATTCCCCCCGACCCCGTCCAACGCGTTGACGATGACGCTGGCCCCGATGGCGCTGTCCACGCCAACATCGGTGAAAAGCACTCCGGGCTTCTGCGTCCCATCCGCCGGATCCGTGAAGAAGCCCCCACAAGCCACCGTCTCCGGTGGTACCAGGTTGGTCTCCAGCGCGTCCACGACCCGGACCTCCACGTGTGTGGTCCCGTTGTCCACGCACGCCAGCCCATTGCTGAAGACCCAACGAACACGCAACTCCACCCCATCCAGCGGCAGCAGCTGCAACTCCGTGGTGGCGGTCACCCCACCCTCCACGAGCACGCTCTCGCTGGCGCCGTATGCTGCATTTCCATCGGCATCGAGAGCCTCGATCACCACCAGATAGCTCCCGTCCACCAGCGATGAGATCAGCAACTCCCCGCTGCTGCCTTCGCAGGGTCCACTCATCTCCCCGACGGTAGCACCGCCCGCTCCTACGGCCCGCGCCCGCACGGTTGTTGCCGCGGCCTCGGCGCAGCTCGCCGGCATGAACGTCCAGCGTGCTCGAACCGCGCCGGACACGACCCCCACTTCCGTCGCCACGTCCACGACAGTTTCCGGCACCGTGTCGGCAGGCCCGACGTCTGGCGTCGTGTCGGCGACCTCCATCGCGTCGGCGACATCCAGCACCACTACAGGGCTCACGTCCTCTTCGGGACAGCCCACCAGCGTCACCACCAGAGCCAAACACCATGCGCACCAACAAGCCTGCTTCATGCAGGCCAGTTTAGCCTGGCAGGCGCCCCGCCACCATCGGTGGAACGGCCAGCGCCTGCTCGCGGCGCGCCATCTCTGCGCGGTAGCCCCGTACCTCGGCCACCAGCCGGGTCACCATCTCCCAGTGCACCGGACGTCGCACCGTGGCGGTCCGCTCCACCTTGGCCAACTCCCCTTCGGACAACGGCAGCAGGGTGTTACCTTCACGGGCCGGCGCGGCGGTCGCAACCCTGCCCGCCACCGGGACCATTGAGGCCACCGCATCGGGCGGCGCCACCGGCTCCGGCAACTGTTCCTTCCGAATTCCCTCGACGACGCTTGGCTGTACGACCTGAACCATGAACACATGTTCAGTACCGCCACGGTCGAAGTCAAGACCCTCGTGACCGACGCTTCCAACACCCCGCCACCCAACGACGAAAGCTACCCGATCCCGCCGCACCCCTCCCCCGAGGTCATGCGCACAATGATCGCGCGGCTGCAGCCCCTGACCAACCTCATCGCCCCGGTCTTCCTCGGCACCGAACGCGTCCCCGACCAGGATCGACCGCTGCTCTTCGTGGGCAACCACACCACGTACGGCATCCTCGACGTGCCGTTCATGTACGCCCACCTCTATGAGGAGAAGGGCATCTTCCTGCGGGCCCTCGGTGATCACGCCCACTTCTCCATCCCGCTGTGGCGGGACTGGGTCACCCGCTGGGGAACCGTCGACGGCACCCGCTCCAACTGCGCCCGCCTCATGCAGGCCGGCGAGTGCATCCTAGTCTTTCCGGGCGGCGCTCGGGAGGCCGCCAAGCGCAAGGGCGAGAAGTATCAGCTCATCTGGGGCAACCGGCTGGGCTTCGTGCGCATGGCTGTGGCCCACGGGTGCACCATCGTTCCCTTCGCCGCCCTCGGTGCCGAAGACGCGCTGGACATCGTCATGGACGCTGACGAGGTCATGCAGACCCGCGTTGGCCGCTGGATCGAAGGGCTCGGCATCCGCAAGGACATGATTCCGCCCGTCGTCCAGGGCATCGGCGGCTCCCCCATCCCCCGCCCAGAGCGGCTCTACTTCTGGTTTGGCGACCCCATCGCCACCCGGGACGTTGCCGGACAGCAGGACGACGACGGGGTCTGCCATCCGCTACGCGACCAGGTCCGCGAGTCCATCGAGGCCGGCATCGTCGAGCTCCGCCACGCCCGCGCCGCTGACCCCAAGCGCCACTGGATCCCAAGGCTCGGCGACATGCTCCGAGGCTTCCGCAAGTAGCGGCTGTGAGCGACCGGCGGGTACTCCGATGGTGCGGCGGCTGGTGGGCCGGCATCGCCTTGCTGCTGACCCTGTGGCCCACCAGCGTACAGGCACGCGACCTCCTGACCGAAGGCGACACCGTCGGAGGATGGCGTGTCGTCCGCGTCGTCAGTCACAGCGAGTTCCGCCGCGTCTTCCTGACCGACGCGACGGGCCAGGAAACCGGGGTCGAAATCACCCTGAAGCGCGAGGGAGGCACGGCCACCGTGCTGGTTCAGCCCGCCCCAGGTCAGCGGCCCCCCACCCCGCTCCTGGAGGCCGTTCGGGCGCTTCTGGACAAACCCGCTTCCAACGTGGGGGAGCAGCGGCCGAGCGCCCAGGAGCTCTTTCAGGCCGAGCCTGACAGAACCCTTTCGAACTTCAGCATTGCTGCAGGCTTCGTACTGCTCGCCCTGGCAGCGTTGTTGCTGTTCCTCCGGCTGAGAGGGCCCCCTGCCACCGCCCTCAGCGCGGACGCGTTGCCATGGCGTCCGACGCTTCTGGTGACACTTGCCGCCTTCCTGCTGATGTGGGGCTACCTGCAGCTCACCAGCATCCCGGCCCCGCTCAACCGGGACACCATCCGCGACATCCTCATGGGCCAACAGTGCCACGCCGCCGGGTGGTGCCACATGGGCCCCCAAAGCAGCCTCGGTGGCCTGGTGCAAGGGACCCTCTGGCCACGCCTGGCCGGATCGGGTCTGTCCATCACCGCCCTCCAGACGACCGTCCACGCCTTGGAAGCCCTTGGCGTCGCTCTGATCGTACTGGCCGGGGCGCGCTGGCTCTCGCTGACCGTAGGCGTCGTCGCTGCAGCGTTCTTCGCCTCGGGCATCCTGTGGACCCGCCCAGACCTTCCCATACTGTGGCACCCCATCCTCATGCCGTTGATGGCGGGTGCCGCCACTGCCTCCCTGGTCTGGCTGACGCGCAACCGCCATCTGGAAGCCGGCGTCGTGGCAGCCGTGGCGCTGGGCCTGAGCCTGGAAGCCCACCCCGTCGCCGCCGGCCTGATCCCCGCCTGGGCCGCCGCGGTCATCCTCTGGTGCCGTCGGCCCTGGACGACCCTCGCGGCAGGGGCGCTTGCGCTTGGCGCCATGGTGCTGTGGCTCTCGCCGGGCACCGCGGTCAACAACCTCTCCGCGGTGGCCGGGCTCTCCACCCCTGTGTGGATGGGGCTGGTCTTCATGGGCGGTGCCGTGCTGTCCGGGCTGCTACGTCTGCGGCGCCGCTTTGCCGCGCGGCTCGCGGCACTCCCCCCGGCTCATGGGGTCGCGCTGGTCCTCGGGCTGCTCGTCGCCGCTCAGCTGCTGGTCGTGCTGGCGGGGCTGGTGATCGGGCATCAGCTGGTCGCGCGATATCACGTCCAGGCGCTTCCGGCGTTGTCGCTGCTGGCCGCCCTGGGTCTGGCCAAAGTGCTTCCAGCACACGGCCGTCCCCTTGGCGCCGCTGCGATCGTGCTCGTTGCGCTGGTCGGCGCGGCCGGCGCCAGCACGATCGACTACGAGGGCTGGCACCTGGAAGACGCCCAGCGCATGGGGCGAGAGTTGGCAGCGAGCGGGTACAGCCACGACATCCTCTACACGCAACTGCAAGGCTCCGACGGCCAACGCCTCGTCGCCGGGATGGCGTTGGTCAGCGAGGCCTCCACCACAGACGTCCGGCCGCCCGCAGGCGACATCCTCGTGGTCCGGACGCCCCGTTCCAGAATGCCGACGCCCCCTCCTTCCGACTGGCGCGTGGTTCCTCTGGTGGACTCAGACGATGTCGCTGTCATTCGTGTCCGCGCCAGCCGCCTCGCCTCGGCATCCAGCCAGGTCTGCGTCCAGACCAGCGCGGGTCGCGAGTGCCTCTCGGGCCGGCGAGATCCCAGTCGACTGCAGGGCCCCAGGAGCCGTCTGGCCTACCCCACCGTCCGGCTACCAGCGACACCCGACACTGCGTACGAGCTCCGCTGGGAGTTCCCAGTGACGCCTGGCGACCCGCGTCTGCTCAGCTTCGGCATGCACGAGCTGGCCGCCGATTGCCCCTGGGAGATGCAGCTGGCTGACGGCGCCGCCGTTCACCGGCCCGGCGACCGGCCACTACCGCTGGGACCGGAGGGCGGCACCCTCGTGCTGCGGTCGCGCCGCAACGTCGAAGGATGTCAGGTCGCGCCTATCCCGTGGCCCCCCGACCTCGTCGAGATCGGGGCCGGGGAACGCGAACTGCTTCAGCTGCCAGTCGTGCAAGCCCCCTGAGCAGAGGGCTGCTGGGCTATTCGGGGTCGCCCAGGTTGTCCAGGACGTCCTGCTCGGCGTCCCCGTCACCCAGGGCGGCGCGGGCGTCAAAGTAGACCTCGAGGATGTACGCCACCATCAGGACGCTGAGGAACGTCTGCACCGGGACGGCCAGCAGGATGAAGATGAGCGCCAGAATCGTGCTGTCAGAGCCCGAGAAGATGCCGAAGACGGTCATCACGATGCTCTGGGCCACGCCGAAGCAGATGAGGGCCAGGAAGATGCGCTTGAAGTCGTTGCGCATGATCCACAGCGTACGCCGCACCGGACCGAACTGCTGACGGTCCTCGATGTAGTGAATGGGAATGACGAAGGTGGCCACCATCATCGCCGGGAACACCAGGGCGATGGCCGACGGGATGATGACGGCTGCAGACCACAGCAGCGTGAACACGAAGGGCTTCCACTGCCCGACCACCGCCATGACCGCCTCGATGGACGTGATGGGCTGTCCGATGCGCTGCCGCAGGAAGTACACGTAGGTGCCCGCCGTCGCCAGGATGCCGACCAGGCCGATGAGCGCGTTGAGCGCCGAGAAGAGACCGCCCAGGAAGAACAGTCCCAGGATGCTGAAGACGGCCATCGCCGCGTTCACGGCGCCAATGGGGATAGAGGCCTCGATCAGGACCGGCTTGTAGCGACCCAGCGCCACCCGGAAGTCGTCCTTGACCTCGTCCATGCCGCCGCGCTGCTCGCCCCACGCCTTGAAGCTGTCGATGAGCCCCATGATGGCGCCCAGCACGAAGGTCTTGATGGAGTCGCCCGGAGGGCCCTCGTCCAGGTGCGCGTTCTCGTCGGGCAGGACCCCGCTGACCCGCTGCGGCTTGGGGCGGTCCGTCGAGATCTCGATGTCGGCCAGGGCGCCAGCAGCGCCAGCAGCGCCACCCCCCTTCTTCTTCTTTTCCTTCTTTTTCTTCTTCTTGCCGCCGACGTCACCGGCTGCGGCCGCTGCCGCCCAGTCTTCCTCTTCCGCCGCCGCCTCCTCACGGTGCGCCGCGGCCCAGTCGTCGCCTCCACCACCGCCGACCGGCACCATCTCGGGCTCCGGCGCGCGTGGCGCTGGCTCGGGGTCGGGGGCGCGTCGACGCCGCGGCGGCTCGGGCTCGGGCTCGCGACGGCGGCGCTGGTTCGGCGGTGGCGCCGCCTCCTGGCGCGGGCGTCCGCTCGGGGCATGGGAGGCCGGCGGGGGTGCCGCGGCGGCGCCGCCCATCTCATCGCCCAGCAAGCCGGCGATCTGATCGGCCGAAAGCATCGCCGTCGCTTCCATCTCCCCGCCGCCAGCAGCAGCCGGGGCCGGCGCGGGTGCCGCATCGACCTGGACGTCCATCAGCTCGATGTCGATATCGCCCAGCTGCAGGATCTCGCCGACCATCAGCGCGAAAGGCTGCCCGTTGTTCAGCCGCTGACCGTCCTCGTTGAAGGTCCCGTTGGTAGAGCCGATGTCGACGAAGGTGACCTCGCGACCGTCGAACCTCAGTTCGCCGTGACGACCCGACACCGACTTGTGCAGGATCAGCAGATCGTTGGTCTTTCGCCGCCCGACAGCAGCGACGGAAGCCGTCAGCCGCGTGTCTTTGGAATCGCCGTTCTCGTTGTGGACACGGATCGTGTAGGACGCCATCTGAGCCATCCGGGGTCGTTCAACGGGTTTTAGGGTAGGCCTTCGCTCGCTTTTAGGTCAGCGCGGCCGTGTTCGCAACGCTACTGGAGCGGAAACGGGGTCCGCACATAGTCGCTACCCGCGGAGTGACACCCGGTACAGGTCGAGTTGCCGGTCGAATCGGCGAACGTGCTGCCCTGATAGAACTCGTACCAATACCAACCATCCCCACCGGCGCTGTCCTCCTGGACCTTGACCATCACGGCGTGCCCCAGCACCGCCGCGTCGCTGGCGCCGTAGAGCTCCTTTACAGAGGCCGCCCCCACCGGATGTGAAGCGTTGCCCGCCTGCAGCGACTCCAGCAGCGTGTTGTTGACGAAGGTCCGCACGAAGCCGAAGTGGGGACCGGTCGAGGTGTGCGGGGCGGACTCACCGACCCAGCCCTCGTAGAAGCCACTATCCAACCAGGTCTGAAGCTCTGTCCCATTGGTGGGCGGGTCCTGTGGGCCGGTCCCCGTCCCCGCGTCGGCCACAACGTCCCCCGCGTCGGCGGTAGCTGCATCGGGAGCGCTGGTCTCTGCAGCGATATCCGCGGTCGCGTCCGACGTCGCGGCGTCGACGGTCGCATCGGCTCCGACCACGGGCGTCTCGACCGTCTCGGGACAACCGCCCAGCACCAGGGCCACAGCGGCAATCAGTGCCGCCATCCCGTGTCCGTGGTGACACATTCTTCGCAAGGAGTGAGCGCAACAGTTCGAAATCATGGCGGATGGCACCTTGGCACGGGGACTGCACAACCACGGGGCGCCACCTCACAACCCAAGGAGCCCAACCATGGCTGTTCGATCGTTTGTTATCACGACACTGATGTCGATGCTCGGGTTCGTTGCCCTTGGCGGGCTCGTCGCGGCTTCCCTGCTGGTCGCGACGCCCTCGCACGCCTGCTGGGACGGCGTCTACGTGGAGACGTCCCGAGTCACGCTCACCGACAGCCAGCTGGGCGATCGATGGACTCCCTCCCTGGCCCGAGATGTCGGTCTGTGGGTGTCCCGAGTGGAAGCCCTGCTCCCCGATGACGTGCACCTCACCGTCCAACATGGAATCGTCGAGGTCTGCGGCGTCCAGGGCAACGAGGACTTCGGCTGCGTCGAGCCCGACGAACGCTGGAACGACGGCGAGCTGGCGTCTCTGTTCGACGTCGTCGCACGTGCGTTGGACGTGGACGCTCCGGACCGAGCTCTGGCGATCGCTCTACTGACCAGGCCGGTGACGCTTCAGCTGGGAGCGTTCAAGACGCGCAAGGCGGCGCGACGTTTCGCCTATAAGGTCAGCGAAACGCTCGACGACGCGGATGTGGACCTGTTCGGCTTCCTCGAAGCCGGCGCCTTCCCCGCCGAGAACGCCTTCGCCCACGTGATTCATGCCGATGGGCGCTATCGTGTGGTGGTGGGCGCGTTCCTCGATCGCGACGAAGCGCGGCTGGCGGGTCGACAGATCAAGCAGCTGGCAGGCTATGGCACCTACATCCGCGACCTGTAGGCGCTTGGTGTAACCCTTTCGCCCCGTGGTCGTGGCTCTGTCATCCACGCCCGCCTATACTGTCTGTCATGCGGGTGACGGGCTGGCTGCTGATGGCGTGCGCTCTGGGTATGGGGGCATGCCTGGACTTCAAAGAGACACCGCTGGACAGCTCTGCCAGCGTGGATGCCGACACGTCCAGCGAGACCGCCGCAAGCGAGGTCCTCGAGTGCGTGTCCGACGCGGACTGCGATGGCCTGGACCTGGGCCCATGCCAGCGCGGTGACTGCGTCCTCGGCCAGTGCCAGGTCATCCCAGACGATGCCGCCACCGGCAACGCCTGCTCGGTCGGCGACGCTCGCTGCGACGTGGGCACCTGCAACGCCTCCGGCACGTGCGAGAACATCCAGCCCCTGGACTGCTCGTCGTTGGACAGTGCCTGCCAATCCGGGGTCTGCGACCCGGGTACCGGCACCTGTCAGGCCTCGCCGGTCACTGACGATACACCGTGCACAGGCGAGCTGTGCGTCATTGCGACCTGTCAGGCGGGGTCCTGTACCCCGCAGGGATTCGATGAGGGCGCCGACTGCGCCACCGGCAACGACTGCCTGGCCAACGGCACCTGCAGCGGTCAGGGCGCCTGCCTGGAGACCTGGATCTGCCCGTGTGAGGACAGCACCCAGTGCGACGACGGCCTGGCCTGCACCGCCGACACCTGCGAGGACGGGTCCTGCACCTTCGTCCCCTACCCCTCCACCTGCGCCATCAACGGCCAATGCTACTTCGCCCAGGAGACGTCGACGAGCGCCTGCCAGGTGTGCATCCCCAACCGCTCGGCGAGCTCCTGGAGCGCGCTGGACTGCGACGATGGCAACCCCTGTACCGAGGACGTCTGCAGTCCCGCCGACGGCTGCGTGAATGCCTCGGCCTCGCTGGACTTTCAGCCCTGCGATGACGGACTGGACTGCAACGGCAAAGAGGACATCTGCAACAACGGCACCTGTGGCGTGGAGTGCACCATCGAGTGCACCACGTCCTCGGACTGTTACAAGGACGAGACCCTGGCGCTGGCGCCATGCCAGCGCTTCGCCTGCTCGGACAACACCTGCACGCTCGTGCCGGACCCCCTCGAGGCGGGCGAGCCGTGCTCCAGCGGAGACCCATGCTTGGTGGACGGGGTCTGCGACGACGCAGGGACCTGCCAGGAGTCACCGGTCGACTGTGGCGGCGACGCCTGTATCCAGGCGACCTGCTTGTCAGATGGCGACGGCTACACCTGCGAGACGACGCCGGTCGCCGAGGGGACCCTTTGCGACGACGGAGACGCCTGCACCTTCGAGGACACCTGCGGCGAGGCGGGCAAGTGCGGCGGCACACCGGTCGACTGTTCAGCCTATGACACGCTCTGTGCGGCGGGTGTCTGCACCAACGGCAGCTGCACCACCTCCGCCCTGCCCAACGACAGCGCTTGCGATGACGGCAACAACTGCACGACCGCCACGACATGTGTCGACGGCGTCTGCGCCGGTCAGCCGACCTGCTCGTGTAGCGTCGCCGGCGACTGCCCCCCAGATGGTCTCGCTTGCACCTTCGACGTCTGCTACAGCGGCAACTGCGCCTACGAGCCGGAGACGGGCTTTTGCGTGATCGACGGTCAATGCTACGCCGCAGGAGAGGCTCGCCAGGGCAATGCGTGCATGGTGTGTGACCCGCTCAGCAGCAACCTGCAGTGGACGCTTCTGGACTGCAACGACGGCAACGCCTGCACCACCGACACCTGCACCGCCGCCAATGGCTGCGTCCACGTCAATGATGACCAGGCACCCTGCGACGATGGGGATGACTGCACTACCGATGACGCCTGCCAGGCCGGAACCTGCGTCGGAACCTGCGAGTGTTTCGCCGACGAAGACTGCTCCGCGCCGCCGCCGGCGTGCAGTCGATTCGCATGCATCGCCAACAGCTGCATTCCGGTGCCGGACGCCACGAAGAACGGTGAAACCTGCGACGATGGGGAGTTCTGCACGGCCGGCGACGTCTGTCAGGGCGGCATGTGTGTCAGCGCAGGCCCCACGGATTGCAGCAGTGTGGTGAGCGCCGCCTGCGAGGTGGGGGAGTGTGACGAGGGTACCCAGGCGTGCGTCGCGGTGCCCGCCTCCGACGGCGTCGCCTGTGACGACAACGACAACTGCACCCTGGCCGACACCTGCTCGGGCGGCACGTGCAGCGGCCAACCCCAGGACTGCTCGAACCTCGACGGCCCCTGTACCGAAGGCGTCTGCAACGCAGGGGCGTGCTCACCCGCCCCCACCGTCGGGGTGCCTTGTGACGACGGGGAGACCTGCACCGAGGGGGATATCTGCAGCCAGGCAGGGACATGCGTGGGCGCGTGGAACCCCGACCTGCCCGACTGCGGCTGCGCCAGCGATGCCGAGTGCACGAGCCTCGACGACGCCTGCAACGACGGAGTCTGCAACGTCGCCACGTTCACCTGCGTGCAGCAGCCCAAGGCGGCGTTGACGGCGTGCGATGACGGCGATCCATGCACCGTGGGCGACACCTGCTCGCCCGGCGGGAATTGTCTGGGCAATCCGTATGTCTGCGACGACGGCCTCGCCTGTACTCTGGACACCTGTAACGGCGAGGGCGACTGCAACGTCCAGGTGCTTCAGGACTTCTGCGTCATCAGCAACAGCTGCCGGTCGCAGGGAGAGACCAATCCGGCGAACCCGTGCCAGACATGCAACGCCGCAAATACCCCGGACGACTGGAGCGTTGCCGTCGGTGTCGCCTGCGACGACGGTGACGCCTGCACGAACGCCGACGCCTGTGTGGCTGGGGGTGGATGCGCAGGCACCGCCTACAGCTGCCCCGACGACGGCCTCCCCTGTACGGTCGAGAGCTGTGGCGCCGGCGTGGACGAGTGCTTGACCGACATCGTGCCCGGAAGCTGCGCCATCGATGGCGCGTGCTACTTCGCGGGCGCTCCGTCCCCTGCGACGCCCTGCCAGGCATGTGCCCCGAGCCAGAGCACGACCAGCTTCAGCAACGTCACCGGTGCCTGTGACGACGGTGAGCCATGCACATTCCCCGACCTCTGCAGCAGCGGGGCCTGCGAAGGCACCCCATACGTCTGCGACGACGGCAAGTCCTGCACGACGGACAGCTGCGACGGCCAGGGCGGGTGCGTGGTGACTCAGGTTCCGAATACATGTCTCATCGGCGGCACCTGCGTCGACGATGGGGATGCATCGCCTACCGGCCTGTGCCAGATCTGCGACGCCAGCGTCTCCACGAGCGCCTGGTCGCCCAACAGCGGAGGCACCCCATGCGATGACGGTCTGGCCTGCACCGACGTCGACGTATGCGACGGTGTAGGCAACTGCCTCGGTATCGGCAACACCTGCGTCGCGGACTGGTGCGAGGATGCAGACTGCGGCAACAACTGCGCGGTCTCGTTGAAGCCAGGCCACTGCAAGATCGGCGGGGAGTGCTTCCTTGATGGTGACCGGAACCCGGCCAATACGTGCCAGCAGTGCGCCGCGAACTCCTCGACCAACTCCTGGTCAGCAGCGGTAGGCTCCTGTGAGGATGGCGACCCCTGCAGTATCGGCGACGTCTGTCTCCTGGGCGGCTGCCAAAGCGGCCCATTCCTCAACTGCAACGACAACCTCAGTTGCACGCTCGACCTCTGCAACCCGGTAGGGGGCTGCCTCAACGGCATCGAGACCGGCAGCTGCCTCATCGGTGGTCAGTGCTACAGCGATGGGGACCAGAATCCCGCCAACGAGTGTCAGGTGTGCAACCCCTCCGTGTCGGCCACCAGCTGGTCGGCCCGTCTGGGTGCCTGCGCTGGCCCCACCTGCACGTCCAATATCTGCTCTGCTGGGACCTGTGTGCAGGAGGTCCTCTTGGGGGGTGGCCAATGCTACATCGGCGGGACCTGCCTCGACGACGGCGCAGCCAACCCGGAGAACCCCTGCCAGGCCTGCGACAGCTCGGCCAGCGCCACCAGCTGGACCGCCGTCAGCGAAGGCACCTCCTGCGGCACGAGCTCGGCCTGCAGCTCCAGCGCCTGCAACGCCGGCACCTGCGTGACCAGCAACAGCCCCGACTACACCATCTGTGGCACCAGCGAGCACGCCTATGACTGGTGCTTCGGAGGCACCTGCAACCAGGCCGCGGTGGCGCGGACAACGACGCACAACGAGTCGCTCCTTCCCGACCGCTACGAGGGCGCTGCCCTGCGACCCGATGGGGGGCTCTACGCCACATACTTCGAGCCAGAAAGCTGCAACGGCGTGGAGTGTCAGGGCGTCGTGAAGGCCGAACTGTTCGTCGCTGGGTCGCAGTCGTCGGTCACGGGGACTGTTCCGGGCCCCGCGGTGCCGCTGCCTGCGGCCAATCACTCGGTAGATAGCCTCTACCTGTCGGTGGAGACCAAGATCCTCGAGCTCCAGCCGCCCAACTTCGTCGCGTTCCCCGAGATCGCCCAGGGGAGCCTGCAGGCTCTGCATTCGGACTACGTGGTGACTCCACAGGCCGGCGCCAAGGGGGCCGACCACCTCTTCTGGGTCGACAATGGCATCATCACATCGTGCGCCAACACCGGAGCCTGGAATTGTACGCAGGACTCCGAGGGTATGCCGGTGGGCTCGGCGGGCGGCTTCTTCCCGAGCAGCGGCGGCATCGCCTTCATGGACACCGGGGTGGGCAACACATCGGTCCGATTCCTCGAGCCCATCGACGGCACCGGCGGGACCATGGGCTGGACCGTCAAAGACTTCGTCCCGTTCAACGGAGCGCAGGCTCGGGACGTCACGGCCAGCGACTCCGCCGCGATCGTGGTCGGCACCAAGGGCCTCATTGGCTGTGCCACTCTCGGTGGTCCCCTGACGATGTCGGTCATCTCCGTCCCAGGTCTGTCCGAGCAGTCGTTGACGACGTTCCAGGCCGCGGCGACGGCCAACAACCTGTTCGTCGTTGCGGGCAACGCCACCGTGACCAGCGGCAGCACGGCCCGCGTCATCCACATCGCCTACGCACCCAGCAACCAGAATGCCTGCCAGTCCGGGACATGGCGCTCCACGGAGCTACTTCGGGTGAATGCACTCAGCTGTGGCCAGGACTGCTGGGTCAACGACAACGAGGTCCGCGGCGTCGTCTGGAGCCAGAACTCGGCTTGGTTCTTCGGGGCCTCGCGGGCCAATCTGGCGGAGCAGGCGGCCCGGACGTGGTGGCGCTTCACGCCCTGAAGCCCACCAAGCGATGGGCGAACGTTCGCTTCACCCTACGAGACGCTCCAGTCAGGCAGGCGCAAGAGTGTATCCCGGTATCCGGAAGCCCATCGTTCCGATTCATGAACGGTGCGTCCACAAGTCCCCACAAGATGAGTCTTGAATCGCCGAGGACCGGAACCCACTGTTAGAGACAGAGAATCAGTAAATTCAAATGTTCGCCTCGGGAGTATGGTCATGCTTCGCGCCGCCGTAGCCGTCTTCCTCGCCCTCGGTGTATCCAGCACCGCTAGTACAGCCGTCGCCCAGCGTATGGGCTTCGACCGCGAGAGGGTCACGGTCGACAAGGAGCGCGACGCCATCCAGAGCGCCGTACAGAACCCGTTTGTGACCGTGGTGCTGTTCGACCAGACCCGAGGCACGGTCGAACAGAACCGCCGCCTCGCCGTCAAGCGCAACGCGCTGCCGCTGCGTCCGCAGACGCTCCGCCCCGCCGAGGCCGCGTGCGCCAAGGAGCAGGCCCGATTGTGGCGGGCATCCCGCGTTCAGCCCGCGTCGGTCAAGGCGCAGACCCCAGACACTCTGCAGAGGTATGCGCGACAGGCCGGGATCCTCGACGCCAAGGCGAAGGCCCTCGACGCGTGTCTGACCTCCCGCAAGTATGGGGCTCAGGCGGGCCCGATGGTCACCGGGGCTCGCACCATGGACGGCTTCCAACAGGTCATTGCGGTGGAGCTGGCCAAGGAGAGGCTCCTCCAACTCCCCAAGCCGATGCTGCTCGCACCCGCAAGGAGCGACCGGAATCAGCAGTAGCATTCAACGCGCGACTCAGCCCCGCTCAAGTCGCTCCACGATGGCGTTGAGGGTCTCGATGCGGCCTGACAGCTCGGCCTGAAGCGCCCCGATCTCCTGACGCAGCTCGGCGATGACCGTCTCGGTTTTCGCGCGGGCTTCCAGCAGCGAGTCCAGCTCCGCGATGGCGGTCACCAGCACCGGGTCGCGCGAGAGCTGCTCAGTGACGTCCCGGTCGCCCGCTTTCTGCAGCTTCCGCACCTTTCGCGGGAACTGGTACGTGCGGCTGGTGGAACGCAGCGATCCCTTCGGCCGACGATACACGATGCGCAGGTAGTCGATGTAGTTCCAGCTCGACAAGGCGTAGCGGGTAATCTGCCCCGGGTGCGTCACTCCCATCTGGGTCAGCGTCGGATAGTCGGTGCTCATGGTCGTCTCCTGCCAGGCTCGGGTGAAACCATCACCCCCGAGCCTGATAGTAGGACGGCCAGTCCTCCGCCCGAGCAAGCGGCACCGCGGAAACGGTCAGTCGAGCAGGAGCTCCGCCAGCTTCTGCCCGACCTCGGCGTCACGTCCCTTGGTGAAGAAGTGATTGCCATCCCACAGCTCGACTTGCAGGTCATCGCTGGTGTGGCAGCCCCACTCCTCGAGCAGCTCGGGCCCTACGTGGGGATCGTCGGTGCCACCCCAGCAGGTGATGGGACACGGCAGCGCCGACTGTTTTCCGTGCACGTAGGTCTCGAAGACCTGAAGGTCGGCACGCAGTACCGGCGCGTACATGTCGAACAGCCAGCGGGTCTCGAGCACGGCCCCGGGCGTGCCGGACATGCGGACCAGATAATCCCGCAGCGCCTGCTCTCCGCGGTCGTGGACCGTCGGACGCGTGCGCGGCAGATGCGGCGCCGGGGTCCCCAGCGCGATGAGGTGCAGGGGCGCCTGCCCGAAGCGGCTGAGTTCGGCGGCCAGCTCGTATGCGATGAGCCCGCCCAGGGAGTGGCCCATCAGCACGAAGGGCTTGTCCAGGAGCGGCTCGATAGCGTCAGCCAGCTCCTCGACGATCTCGTGGATGTCGGTGAGGAAGTCCTCGGAACGCCGCGTCTCGCGACCTGGGAGTTGCACAGGCAACACCTCGATCCGAGTGTCGGTCGACGGCGCCAGGTTGCGCCAGACGGAGGCGCCCGAGCCGGCGGCGCCGATGCAGAAGACGCGGATGTCGGCGTCCGGGCGCGGGGTCAGGTGGGCGAACCACGGCGTGGCGTACGGCCCCGACAGTTGGTCGACAGGGCGGACGTAGCTGATGTGGTTCGCGACGGCCATGACCTAGATGCTCCCCTTCTTGCCGCCCTTGACCGGGTGCTTTTCGCGCGTCTCGGCAAGGGTCTCGGCGACCGTCTTCGCGGTCCAGGCGAGCTGCTCCTCGGAGTGGGTGCTCGACAGGAAGAACCGGAGCCGGGCCGCATCGTCGGCCACCGCCGGGAAGACGATGGGCTGCACGTTCATGCCCTTGTCGGCCAGATACTTGGACAGGAACAGGGCGTGGATGGAGTTGCCGGTGATGACCGGGATGACCCCCGAACCGCCCAGCGCCGGGCCCGTGTCCAGGCCGTGCTTGACGCACTCGGCGTGGAAGAAGGCCGCGTTGGACTGCAGCTTGGCGACCCGCTGCGGCTCTTCGAGCATCAGCTTCAGCGACGACAGCGCCGCGACGCCGTTGGCCGGGGTCATACCAGCGCTGTAGACGAAGCCGCCCACGCTGTAGCGCAGGTAGTCGATGAGGGTCTGAGAGCCTGCGATCCAACCGCCACAGGAGGCCAGCGACTTGGACAGGGTGCCCATCCACAGGTCGACCTCACTGCCGGCGATGCCCCAGTGCTCGCGCAGGCCGCAGCCGGTTTCACCGATGATGCCGAAACTGTGGGCCTCGTCGATCATCAGCAGGCAGCCGTACTTCTTCTTCAGCGCGACGAGCGACGGCAGATTGCAGATGTCGCCGTCCATCGAGTAGACGCCCTCGCTGATGATCAGGCACTTCTCGTAGTGCGGGCGGAGCTCCTTGAGCTGCGCCTCGAGGTCGGCGTGGTCCTCGTGCTTGAACCCGCGCCGGTTGGCGCCGGACATCTTGATGCCGCCCAGCGCCGAGTCGTGGATCAGCTCGTCGTGGAGGATGAGGTCCTTGGGGCCGAGGATGTGGCCAATCGTCGACACGTTGGCGGCGTGACCGGCGGTGAACAGCACCGAGTCGTCAACGTCCTGGCAACGCGCCAGGAGCTTTTCGAGCTCGCCGTGGAAGGGACGCTCACCGCTGGCGACGCGAGAGGCGCTCACCGAGGTGCCATAGGCGTAGACGGCGTCCTTCACGTCGGCCAGGACCCGCTCGTCGCCCGACAGGCCCAGATAGTTGTAGCTGGAGAAATTCACCAGCTCGCGGCCGTGCACCAGGGTGGTGTCCCGCGCCGTGCCCTCGTGGACGTGGAAGTATGGGTTTCCGACCCCGATGGCGTCGGCCATCTTGAGCCGCATCGCCATGTCCTTGACCTCGCGCCACTTGGAGAAGTCGGTCCACTTGGGATCGACGACGAACGCCTCTTCTTCCGTAGCAACGTCTTCCGCAGCGGCGGCTTCAGCCGCGTCCACCTGCCGGAGTTCGGCGACGACGTCCTCCGCCAGGGCCAGCAGCGCGCCGCCCTGGTCGTAGAAGGCGATGGTTGCGCTGAAGCGGTCGCTGTCGGCGGACATCTCGCCAAAGTGGACCTCGGCGACGGTCTCGGGCGTCAGCGGCGCCAGCTGGACGAAGCGGCCCAGGCTGACCGGGGTGCCAGCCCGCTGGAACCGGGTCCAGGCCACATGGGCGGCCAGCTGCATGGCGGAGTCGAGGGCGAGGGGGTCGATAACGAACCGCTCGCGGATGCTCTTGGGCTCCCAGACTTTCGGATCGCCCGCCTTCACGGCGCCGCGGATGAAGGTCTCGCCGATGCCGTCGATCCGCGTGGCGCCCTGCAACAGCGGCCCGTGGAAGGTCACGTCGGCGTAGAAGTCCGCCAGTGACAGGGTCGGGGCGTCGCCGCCCTGCACCCGAACGGGCGCCTCCAGTTCGCCGTCGAAGCGGGTCAACCGCGCGCGGTAGCTCAGCGTCTGGTCACCACCCTGGCGAAGCTCGACCTTCGGGCCGTCCACGCTCAGCTGGATGGTCAGCGCCCCGTCCGCCGGGGTCAGCGCAACGCCCTTGAAGAGCTGCAGGTCGGTCAGCTCGAACGCGCCGTGGGTGCCAGCATCGGCGCCGCCGATCCAGGCCAGCAGGTCCGCCGCACCGGCCAGCGGTAGCACCGGGGTCCCGTCGATGGCGTGGTCGGTCAGGTACGGGTGGGTCGCCGTGGACAGCGTGGCGGAGGTCTCCGCCCGCAGCACCGAGGGCTGACGCCGGGCATGCACCACAGCGCCGTTGCCGTCCGCCAGGTCCGCGAGGATGGCGTCGAGGCCCTCCTCGTCGCTGATGAAGTCCACGCCCTCGGCCTTCATGGCCTGCTGCACCGCCTCGGGGATGCTCTGGACCATGGTGGACTCGGCCCAGGGACCGAACTCGGCCACAGCCAGTCGCATTCCGTTGGCCGGGCGGGTCGCCAGCGACGCCATCAGGGCGTTGCCGGCGGCGTAGTGCGCCTGGTGGCGGTTGCCGAAGCGACCGGCCCAGGAGCCGATGCCCAGGACCGCCTTGAGCGACTTGCCGCAGGCGCTGACGGCGTTCATGAAGCCACGGGCCTTCACCTGCCGCGCGGTTTCGCCGCGGCTTGGCTCCACCGAACCCAGGGCCCCGTCCGCGAGGAGTCCGGCGGCGTGGACCAGAGCCGTGACCGGACCATGCGGAGACACCGCGTCGGTGACCGCCTTCAGGTCGGTGACGTCGGCCTTGGCCGCGACGACCTTGCCCTTGGAGTCGTCAATGAGCTTCTGCACCTCGGCCGACGGCGCGCCGCGCCCCAGCAGAACGACCTTGGCGCCCTCGGCAGCCATGCGCTCGGCCAGCTTGGCGCCGATGCCGCGGGTACCGCCGGTGACCACCACCGTCTCGCCCTCGGCCGGTGACCAGCCCAGGTTGCCTTCACCGTCGCCCGACCCGAAGGCGTCGAAGCGAAGGGTCTGACGCTGGCCGTCCACGAAGCGAACATCGACGGTCAGGTCCTCGGAGGCCCACTCGGCGACGATGTCGCTGGCGGAACCGCCAGCGATGCTCTTGGCGCTGACGTCGGTCCACTCCTTGGCCACCACACGCGCCACGGCGCTGAGGCTCTCGGCCCAGGGGTCGTCGGCACGCCGCAGCACAAGCAGGTCGGGCTCGGCGCCGCGCGCAGCGGCGGCGTCGAGGGCGGCGATGAGCGCACCCGAGCGGTCAGGCCAGGCGACCTCGCCGGCAAGCACGGCGCCCAGCGGCTTGGGAGCGTCCATGTCGCCGAAGAAGACGACCAGGTCGGCCCCGCCAGCCGCGGCCGCGTCGTCGAGGCTGACGTCCGCGACGGTGAGGCCGCGCTCTTTCAGCTCGGTCCGCAGCTGGGGGTCGTCGCCGCCGATGAACGCGGCGGTCTTGGCCACCACGGTGACCGCGTTGCCCAGGCGCTCACGCGCTTCCCAGACCGGCGCCCACCGCTGCAGGGGGCCCTCTTCGCCAAGCCCCATGCCGGGGACGGCCGTACGGGCGTACTCGATGACGTCCGACACGGTCGGGTTGTTGAGCATCAGCTCCTGCGGGATGCCGTCGACGTTGTCGAAGGCCTGCGTCAGCCCAGCAGCCAGGTCGGCCACCATGATGGAGTCGAACCCGAGGGCGCCCATCAGCGTCATGCTCGGCTTCAGAGCCTCCAGCGGGTAGGCGCTGACCTTGGCGACGATCGCCATGACCCGGTCGGCGACGTCGTCGCCGGCACTGTCGGTGACCGTCTTGGCAGCGGTCGCGGACGGAGCCTCGATGACCGTCGTCGTGGTCGCCTGCGCCTTGCCCTTCTCGATGCTGGGCGCGCGACCGGCGTTGTCCTGGATGACCCAGTAGGTCTCCGTGGGCAGCAGCGACGCCGGCAGCGTCGAAGCGATGGTGGCCTCGCCGGCGATAGCGCGAACATCGAGGTTGACGCCGAGGGTCCAGAGTCGGGCCAGGATGGACAGCAGCGCCTGGCCACCGTCGTCGTCGATCATCGGCGCCAGCGACAGGATGGTCTTGCCGCGGCCCTTGAGCGTATTGCGGGCAAATGCTGCCAGCGGGCCGCCGGAGGCGACCTGCAGGTAGATGTCGACGCCCTGCTCCTCGCAGACCTCCAGCGCGGTCATGAACTGGACCGGGCTGAGCGCATGCCGGGCGAAGATGTCCCGGGCGTGGGCGGCGTCGGCGTAGACCTTGCCGTCGATGGCGGAGGCGACGCGGGGGGCGTCGGCGTCCACCTCGTGGATGGTCAGGCTGCCCACCAGGTCGGAGACGTCCAGCCCGTCCAGCGCGGGGGAGTGGAAACCGTGGCTGACGGTGAGCGGAATCGCCTCGACGCCGGCCTTCTCGGCGGCCTTCACGACCTCGGCGACGCCGTCGGTCAGACCGCTGATGACGCACTGGCCGGGGTGGTTCAGGTTGGCCAGGACGACGTCCGAGCGGTCGCCCAGGATGCCGCGCGCCGTATCGGCGTCGGTCTTGAGCGCCGCCATGGCGCCGGGGTCCCCGCCCAGCGCCTCCATGGCCTGGCCGCGGAGGGCAACGAAGCGCGCCGCCTCGGCCGCGTCCAGGACGCCAGCAGCGGCCGCAGCCGTGAACTCGCCCAGGGAGTGGCCGGTGGTGACCACAGGGGTCACGCCAAGGTCGCCAAGCAGCTCGTTCAAGGCGACGCCGCACGCCAGCAGCGCGGGCTGGCAGTTCTGGGTCTTGGTGAGCTCGGCAACCGCGGCGTCGGTGACCTGGGCCGGGTACATCAGCGCGTTCAGGGAACCGCCGAGGACCTCGGTCAGCTCGCCGTCGAGGCGGTCGAGCGTGGCCTTGACGCGAGGGAACCGCTCGCGGATGTCGGCGAGCATGTTGGGGCGCTGGGCACCCTGTCCCGGGAACAGGAACGCCAGGCGGGGCGCGTCGTCGGGCGCCACGCCGAGGTGGCCGCCCTCGGGGATGTCGCCGGCCGCCACCTCGCGGAGCTTGGTGACCAGGTCCTCGCGGCCATGGGCGACGACGCCGACGCGGGCCTTCAGCGAGCGCCGGTTGGCCCAGGCACGGGCGACGCTGGCCACGGTGATGCTCGGGTCTGCGACGATGGCGTCTGCGGTGCGGCCCGCCAGGGTCCGCAGCTGGTCGATGCTGCCGGCGCTGAGCGCCACCAGCTCGTGCTGTTGCACGTCGGGATGGGCGTGTTCGGTCGTCCCGCTCAGGACGACGTGAGCATTGGTGCCGCCGAAGCCGAAGGAGCTGACGCAGGCGACCCGCTGGTCCGCGTCCCAGGCCACCGGGGCCTTTGGGATGACGAAGGGGGTGTTGCTGAAGTCGAGCTTCGGGTTGGGGGTCTCGAAGCCCGCCATCGGCGGGCGCTCGCCGTGGTGGATGCTGAGCGCCGCCCGGATGAGCCCGGCCACACCGGCCGCGCTCATGGTGTGGCCGATGTTGGCCTTGGACGAGCCGATGACCACGTCGCCGTCGGCCTTCTGGAGGCCGCCGCCCAGGGCTTTCACGAGCCCCTGGATTTCGGTCGGGTCGCCCACCGGAGTGGCCGTGCCATGGCACTCGACGTAGCCCAGGTGAGCGGCGTCGACACCGGCGTCTTCCCAGGCGCGGACGATGACGTCGGCCTGGCCGTCCACGTTGGGGGCCATGGGGCCGTCGCCGCTGCCGTCGCTGTTGAGCGCGAACCCGTCGATGACGGCGTAGATGCGGTCGCCCGCGGCGATGGCGTCGTCGAGGCGCTTGATGAGCACGACACCGGCGCCTTCGCCCTGCACGAAGCCGTCAGCGCCCTCGTCGAAGGGCAGGCAAGTCCCCTTCTGGGACATCGCGCCGATGCGCGAGAAGGCGATGTAGTGGTCGGGGGCCAGGTTCAGGTAGACGCCGCCGGCCAGGGCTGCATCCAGAGAGCCCGAGCGGAGACCCTCGATGGCCTGCGCCAGCGCCACCAGCGCCGAGGCGCAGGCGGAATCGACGGTGTAGGCGGGCCCCTTGAGGTCCAGCTCCTGAGCGACCATCGCGGCGGCCATGTTGGCGAGGCCGCCAGGCGCGGTGTAGGCACGCGGCGGGAGGACCCGGTCGACCGCCTTGGAGAACACCTCGGCGTCCTCGGGGGCGGTACCAAGCTTGCCGCTGGCCATCAGCTGCGCCATCGAGCGGGCGGTCTGAAGCTCACGGAACTCGGTGGCGGTCACACCGACCATGACGCCGGTGCGACGCGGCAGGTCTGCGGGGGACAGCCCAGCGTCCTCGATGGCCTCCATGGCGGTCCACAGCAGCAACCGCTGCTGCGGGTCCATGACCTGCACGCGGCGCGGCGGGATGCCCAGCTCGAGCGCTGGGAACGAGGTCACGTCGTCGACGAAGCCCCCGCGGGGGGCGTAGCTCTTATCGGCGGTGCGGCGGCTTTCGCTGAAAAACAGCGAGTGGTCCCAGCGGTCGGCGGGGACTTCCGAGAAGCCATCCATGCCGTCGCGGGTCATGCGCCAATACCCGGCAAGGTCAGGTGCGCCGGGGAACCGGCAGCCCATGCCGACAATCGCTACTTTCGTCATAGGGTGTCTCGTCGGGGGCCACGACGGCCCCCTGCTGTTCTCACGAACGGGTGGGGTTACGTTCCCATCGGGCGCGAATTACGCGCGGATGAGCCCCGCCAGGTCGCCGAACGTCTGGAGGCGGGCCAGTTCGTCGTCGGCGAAGACCTTACCGGTCTTGTCCTCGACAAAGCCCACGAGCTCCATGAACGTCACGGAGTCCACCGAGAGGTCCTCGATCGCAGTGGTCAGGTCGATGTGGTTCCACTGGCCGGCCTTGCCGGGCACAACGTCGTCGAGCGCCTCTTTGAAGAGCGCAATCAGCTCTTGGTCGTTCATTGGTCGTCCTCACGCGTGACTGGGCCGTCGCGCCGCGACGGGCTTGGATGAAGTGGGGAGTGTCTAGAGACAGACCCGGGCATTGTCAATTACATATCCAAGACCGAACGCTCGCTCTTGACCGCGCGAAATAAGGCTCGCAGCGGATCCGGGGGCTGCCCGCACCGGGAATCTCGACGCAGCGCGTCAAATGCCACGCCCGATGCGAAAATCCTTTCGCACCGGGTGGTTGGCGATCGAAGTCAGCCGTCTTGGCGATCTGCGAGTTGGTTGGTCGCAGATGGGGTGGTGGCAACTCCTGCGAGCCGGGCGGTGCATGAGGAGGTGGGGGCATCTTTCCGATTGCATGGCGCGCCACCCTGCTCGCAGGTGGCTGCGCGAGCTGTGGGCGCGAGGTTGATGGACGGCTGGCGCCGCCCATCAAGCTCGCGTCCTCGTACCCTCCGCCACCTGCGGCAGGGGACCCGCTGCGCTCTATGTCGGGACCATTGAGGTGGTGGTGACAGGCTCCTACTCACCCGCGACGATGAGCGTCCCCTCGCCAATCTCCATGGCGCAGTCGGTTCCCTGGGGGCACTGCAGCATGTCCTCGCCGCCACCGGTGAAGGTCACCAGCTCGATGGTGGTGCGGTTGAAGACGTAGTCATCGCCGCCACCGCCGAGGACCTCGATGGCCCGGACGGCGCCCTCTGCGAAGTGGACCTCCTCGGGGAAGCCGGCCTGGCTCACCAGCAGCCCACCGTCCGGCGCGGGGGTGATGACGATGTCGTCATCCTCCCCTGTCCCGTGGATGGTGAGGACTGTCCCGTCGTAGCTCAGCTCGAGGTACTGGGTCGGCCAAGCGTCGCTCGAGGCGTGCGCGTCGGCCAGCGTCGACGTGTTCAGCACGAACACGGCCGCGACGGTGAAGAGCAGGCCGGCGAGGTAGCGAAGGGTGGCGTTCATGGTGTCTCTCCGGTGTCGTCGGCCGCCGAATCGCGGCGAGGATGGAGAGAGCAATGCGCGTGCCAAGAAGCCCGGCCGAATGATTCCAAGTACTTGACCACTTCTCAGGGTCAGAGATGCTCGGTATGTCCCGGACAGTGTCCGGACCCGCTCAGTAGTCGTAGACGTGCTCGACCCGGCTCCCGTCCTCCTTCGAGAAGGCCAGCAGCAGGCGGGATAGGTCCGCCACTTTGCAGACCAGGCCGAGCCGCTTGAGCTCGGGCTGGGTGAGCAGGGGCTGGTCGAACAACACGGTCATCCAGTCCGACGAAGCCACCTGGGCGTCGGCGTCAACCAAGACTGTGGTGAGGATGTCTCCAGTGTTGCCCGCGACGCTCCGGAACTGCACGCCAGCACGCGCCAGAGCCAAGGAGTAGGTGGTGAACTCCCCATATCGGGGCAGGTTCATCCGGGTGGTGTCCGCCTTCTCCTCGAGCACCTCGAGTCTGGGCGTCTCCGCCAGCTTCGGAAGGCGGCCGTCGATCTCCACGATCGTGGTCAACAACGGCTTGGTGTAGGCCCCGGCGGTCATCTTGCCGATGAACCAGGCGTAGAACGTCTTGAAGCCATACTCGGTGGTCAGGACATACCGCCGCTCCCACTTGCGCACCGGGTGTCCCTCGCCGGTGGCCGGCACCTCCCAGAGCCCCTTCAAGTCCTCGACGAACGGGTACTTGTAGAACGGCGTGTGGTTGACGAAGTCCACGTAGCGTCGGGCCGCGCCCGCTGCAAACGTATCCTCCGCAGACATCGTGCCGTCATCACCCGCGATCCACTTGGAGACGCGACCAAACGCAACCTCGTACGCGGACCGCGCCGCGTACTCGACCGTGGTACTCAGGCCGATGACCATGACCATCATGTGGTAGCCGGCGTTGAAGGCGTACTTATCCGCAATGTGGTCGTAGATGGCGGAGTAGCTCGACCAGAACTGTCCCACGTGGCCCATGAAGGGGAACTCCTCCGCGGTCGTGTGGGCGAGGAACGTGGCGTACTCCTCGGGGCTGTGGACCAGGTACCACTCGGGATAGGTCAGGAACGTCTGGTCGGCCGGACGTTCCGCGCTCTCCTGGGGAACCGTTGCGTTCGGGTCCGGCGGCATGGTCATCCAGGTCATCCCGGCCACGATGAAGGCGGGGATGACATACCCGCGCAGCATCAGCCGCCCTCCTTCACAAACTTCATCAGCCCGTTGAGCGTCGGGTCGTGGTCCTGAAACAAGCGCCGCCCGTCGGTCTCGAAGCCGCGCTCGCGCAGGTAGTCGGTCCAGAAGTCGAGTGACTCGAAGGCCCGGAACTCGGCCTCGTCCACCGACCAGGGCTCCTCCAGGCCGCAGTTGAACACGCAGTGGACCAGCGAGACCAGGCACCGCATGGGCTCGTCGGTGACGTCGTGGTCACGGAGAATCAGGATGCCACCGGGTCGGAGCACGCGGTGCAACGACTTCACGAAGGCGTCGCGCGCCTCCAATGGCGCGTGGTGCAGCCCGATGAAGCAGGTCACCATGTCCAGACTGGCGTCGGGGACCTGCTCAGACGTGATGGGCGCGTACTCGGGCCCCATGGGGATATGCTGGCCCAGGACCTTGATGCCTCCCCGCTCGACCATGTCCACCGGGGACATGGTCGGGGCCACCTCGTGGAGCAGATAGATGGGCCCACGCACCGTCGCTTCCTTCATGAAGGCGCTGACGTAGCGACCCGTAGAACCGATCTCCAGCATCCCATCAAAGGTCTTCTTGTCGCCCACGAGCTCGAGTGTCTGGCGGGTCATGACGCCCTTCTGCTTCTTCAGCGCCGGCAGGGCCAGCCGCAGCGGCGCCAGGGCCGGCGTGATCGCTTTGAGGTGGGTCTGGATGTCCCGGTAGATCGCCTCGTCACGCTCGTGACGACCACATGCCTCGTGGATGAGCCAGTGGAAGCGGTCTGGCGGATACAGGCCGTAGACATTCTGCAGGAACAGGAAGAACCGGTCGGCCCACTCCGGGTTGCCAAAAATGGCGTGGAACTCGGTCTCGCCGCGGACGCCAGCCACCTCGGGCGGCGCTTCGGCCTGGTAATACTTGTTCCACAGCGCGTTGCGGAACCGGTTGTGGGGGTCGACCCGCTCCTTGAGCGCGAAGAATTCGGTCGCGCGCGGGTAGGCCGCGTGGAACTGCTCCGCCGTCGCGTGGGGCTGGTAAGGCAGATAGTAGGCCCCGTCGCAGTCGACGACCTGGGAGATGAGCTCGCGTGTCCAGGTGGCGACCACGTTACGGGCGCAGTGGTGGGTCTCCTGCTTGTAGTAGACGACGAAGGCGAAGCACTCCTCGCGAGCCCAGGCCAATAGCGAGCCCGGGTCGGCCTTGGCGTGCCGCACCGAGACGTTGATGACGTTGACGTCGTAGCGCTGGAAGACCTCGGCCATGCGCCCGGCGAATTCCCGGAAGCGGGCGATGGGCACGAAGTACTCCTGCAGCACGTAGGTCTTGCGTGCACGTGACGAGGGCTCCAGCTCGGCGACGTCGTAGCCAGCCTCGTAGTTGCGCCAGTGGACGCGCTTGGCCAGGTAGAAGAGAGGCTCGAACATGTGCTGGCGGCGCCACTTGCCCAGAGGCATCTCCGAGGTCACCCAGAACAGGTAGCGGAACATGGCGTGGGAGCGCTTCAGCGCCATCAACCGGCTGGGCTCGGTGACGAACTTGTCGGTGGTGCGCCAGGTCACCGAGCGCATGCGGTCGTAGTGCGGCGGGTAGAGGTCAGCGTTGTGGAACACCGCCTCGGTGGAGTCCCGGACCGTCTGCCGGAAGTGGTCGTAGTAGGCGTCGATGCCCATGGTCTCGTGGGTCTGCTCGACGCGGGTGTTGTCGGCCAGCGACAGCTCGATCTCGACCACCACGCCCAGCCCGCCGTAGCCGCCGATGGCGCCGTAGAACAGCTCGCTGTTGTCCGAGGGGGTAGCCTCCACGAGGCTTCCGTCCGCCAGGCACAGAGTGATGGCATTGACCGAGCGGATGAGCGGCCCCTCACCGATGTAGCGGCCATGACAGTTGACGCCGATGGACCCGCCGACGGTGAAGTTGGCGTAGGTCTGCATGATGCGGACGGCCAGGTCGTGGGCGTCGATGACCCGCTGCAGGTCGCACCAGCGAACCCCCGGCTGAACCCTGACGGTCTTGGCGACGGGGTTGATGCTGACGATGCGGTTCATGCCGCGCATGTCGATGTGAAGGCTGTCGACGCTGGAGGTCTGCCCACCCATGCTGAAGCGGCCGCCGCCGATGGAGATGGGGCCGTTGGAGCGCCTTAGCGCCTCCTGCACGCCGTCAATGGTCGTTGGCAGGGCGACCGCGGCGACCTGCACCGGGTGAATTCCCGTGACGTCGTTGACCGTGTTGACGGTCGTGCCGGGCGCGTTCTCGACGACGGCGTAGGCCAGCCCCCAGGACGTAGGCTCGGGTCCGTAGCGGTTCTCGCCGGGGGTGCCTCGCCGGAAGGTCAGCTCCAGCAACGCCCAGAACGGCCCGATGATGGGAATGATAACGAGACCGAGGCGTGTCCCGGCCTTGTCGACGTCGTGATAGCGCTTGATGCCCAGCGCCAACAGGGACCAGTAGAACGGCGGGTAGAGGGCCACCGTCGCCATCAGCCCGGCGGCGCTCTCGACCAGCGAGACCCCCAGGAGAAACAGCGTCCAGCTCAGCGCCCAACCGACCGCGAAGGCGCGGCGAGGGATGCGACCGGAAGTGCTGAAGAACAGCCGAAAGGTCGAGCCGATGGCGGTCATGGGGCTCCTGCGAGTGGCGGGTAACCCGGCCACTGTCAGCTGACCCCGAGACTTTGGCTAAAAACCGGCGGAGAAGACGAGCAGCGCCGGCGACCATGGGCGCAAGTCGGACGGCCTTTGGCGCCAGCGGGCTCAACGTTCAAAATATCTCGGAAAACCATCATCGCGAGTAAGGAGCATCCGACGAAGTCGGACGCCCGCCAGCTCCGGACGTATGGAGCGAGCCATCACTGGGAGTAGGCCCGGAGCTGGAGTGGCGCCCCGGAGGGGTGCGAAGCCCCCCCAGCGGGGGTTGGGGGGCGAATCCGATCGTCCAGCCATCCAGCTTCCGCCAGGGAATCAACTCGATCCGGAGATGTGATCAACCATCAGCCCAGTGGGGGGCGAATGCGGTTGTCCTGGGCGAGTAAGGAGCTCCGCACCCATAATCGGGCATGGGCACGGGCAGGCGCGGTTCGGGCTACCCCTGGGCGACGACCTCCAGGCTCCCGTCGAGGAACCCGTTCTTGGCCGCGTGGCGCTGAATCTTGCCGCTGGACGTCTTGGGGATCGACTTGGCGGTGATGAGCACCACGGCGTCGGGGTCGACCTGGAAGTCCGCCGTCACCGTCTTGCGGATGGCCGCGATGACGGCCTCGGCGTCGAAGCTCGGGTCGCGGGCGTCCACCTCGGTGACCAGGCCCAGCACTTCTTCGTCGTTCTTGTCGAAGGCGAACGCCGCGATGCAGCCCTTGCGGACGAACTCGTGGGCGTCCTCGACGGCCTCCTCAATGTCCTGGGGGTACAGGTTGGCGCCGCGGATGATGATCATGTCCTTGATCCGGCCGGCGATGTAGACCTCGTCGTCGCGGATGAAGGCCAGGTCGCCGGTGCGGAGCCAGGTGCCGGTGTCTTCCTGCCCCTTGATGGAGGCGCGGAACTCGCGCTCGCTGCGCTCGGGCATGTTCCAGTAGCCCTTGGCCACGATGGGGCCCTGGACCCAGAGCTCGCCGATGGTGGTCGCGTCGCACTCCTCGAGGGTGTCCGGGTCGATGACCTTCAGCACGTGGTTGGGGGCCACCGAACCCGAGCTCACCAGCTCGCGGGCCTTCTCGGGCGACGACGGCGGCGCGATCTTGCGCTGATGCAGGGCGTCGGCGTCGAAGCTCTCCGTCACCGCGGTGCCCCAGTGGTCGGCGCCCGTCACCAACAGCGTCGCTTCGGCCAGGCCGTAGCACGGGTAGTGGTGGGTCGGCTCGAAACCCGCCACCGCGAAGGCCTCCTCGAACTTGCGCAGGGTCGAGGCACGGATGGGCTCGGCGCCGGTGTAGGCCACTTTCCACTGGGCCAGGTTAAGCGCGGCGCGCTCCTCCGGCTTGGTCTTGCGCAGCATCAGCTCGAAGGCGAAGTTCGGGCCGCCGGCGGACACGCGGCGGTCCGGTGTGCTGGCGATGGCGTTGAGCCAACGTTTTGGGCGCCGCAGGAACGCCATCGGCGACATCAGCAGCGCCGGGAACGCCCCATGGATGGGGGTCAGGATGGCGCCGATGAGGCCCATGTCGTGGTACGGCGGCAGCCAGTGGGTGGCGATGGAGTTGGGCTCGTGGCCGAACTTCTCGTGCACCGCCTCGATCTCCGCCAGCAGGTTGGCGTGGGTCAGCATGACGCCGCGCGGGGTGCCGGTGGAACCCGACGTGTACTGCAGGAACGCGATCGAGTCGGTGTAGATGTTGGGCGCCTCCCAGCCGTCCTCGAGCCCGTCCTCGAGCTTGTCAGTGGGCAACCAGGTCATCGTCGCGAACTCGGGCGCCAGGCCGAACAGGCCCTTGGCCATACGGTTGATCATCGAGTCGGTCAGGATGACCGTCGAGCCGCTGTCGGCCACGATCGCCTGCAGCCGCGGCAGGGTCCGCTTGAGGCGCTTGGGGTTGGGATCCGGGGGATACGCGGGGACCGCGATGACACCGGCGTAAAGGGCGCCGAAGAACGACGTGATGTAGTCGGTGCCCGGGGGGAACAGCAGCAGGGCTCGGTCACCAGGCTCGGCGTTCTTCCGAATCAGCGCCGCGATGGCTCGCGCGCGGCGGTCCAGTTCGGCGTACGTGATCGTGTCTCGCTTGGAGTCACCGTCCACGAGGAAGGTAAAGGCCTCATCCTCGGGGAAGTGCTTGGCGTGGTGCCGGACGATGGCCACCAGGGTGGGCAGCTCGGCGCTGGTGTCTCCGCGGCCAAGGCCGGGGCGGGTCACAAAGGGCTGTTCCGTCATGTCTCTTCCTCACTTGGCGGGCTCACGGGGCACGCCGGTTGGGGGTCTATAGACGCTGCAAGTGCGCGCATCAAGAGACGTTTCCAGAGCGAGCGTTTGGTCTGAAGGGGAAGTTGGGGCCGCCGAGATCCGCAGCTCCCGTGCCCGTGCCCGTGCCCGTGCCCGTGCCCGAAACCTCCAACTGGCTGAGATTGCTCACAACGCGCACCGAGCACCCAGAGTTCACGATCCGAACCGGGGCTCAGTCACGACCGGCGAATCGTCAGGCGCGGGCACAGGTACGGGCAGGGGCACGGGTCGGGGATCGGTTTTTTGGACACCCCCTCGGATCCACCACAGTCTCCGCGGGCACCCTCAACCACCTCCACGAGGCCCACATGAGCGCCAGCATCGACGTCAGCCCCAAGGCCTCCAGCGACAGCAGCAAGGTCATCCCTTTTCCGCGCAACGCCCGCACACATGCGGTGACGTCGCCGCGCCTGGCGGTGGTGGTCGCCTATGCCAACCCCGAGGGCAACTCCGAGACCCAGGTCGACATCCAGTCCGAGGCGTCCCTGGTTGAGGCGCTCCGCAAGCAGATCCTCTCGCTGGCCGAGCACTACGCACGCGACGTGGCCAACCTGACCGAGCGCGAAGAGGCGCTGATGGCCGACGTCGACACGCTCGAGGCGGACAACAAGGACGCCTGGCAGCAGCTGTCGCACATGCACGTCCGCGCCACCGACGCGGAGGCCGATGCCGCGACCGCCCAGGAGCAGACCGAGGCCGCCATCGCAGAGGCCAACGAGCTGGTCCAACAGGTGCGCGAGCTGTCACTGGTCGTGGGTGCGCTCCGGGCCGATCTGGTCGCCGCCCAGCAGCGCGCCCGACTGTTTCAGGAGGCCGCCCACTGCGGCATCTTCGAGCGCGGCGCCAAGAAGAAGCTCCTCGCCGCCGCCGAAAGCCTCCCCGGCTGACGCCGGTAACAAGCTTGCCCGTTGTCTTGGCGGGTGGGCTGTGAAGCGCCCTCCATTAGAGCTATCGTGACGGCATGCGCACGCTCGAACTCACGGGGGCAGCAAGAGACGCTTGCGCCCGAGTCCTCCGGACCTCTCCTCTCTTCCACGGCCTCAACCAGGACCAGCGACACTGGCTCCTGGAGCACGCTGAGCTCTGCCAGTACGCAGAGTACGAAGCCTTGCTGCAGCAGGGCGATCCGCCTGACGCCCTGCTCATCGTCGTTCAGGGCACAGCGTCGGTGCTGATCCGCCACGACGACTGGATCCAGGAGGTCGGCCGGATCGAAGCCCCTACCACGGTCGGGGAACAAGGCCTCCTGCTGGGTCAGCCCCGCACCGCCACCGTCGCCGCCGCCGGTCAGGTCCGCGCCCTGCGGCTGTCAGCCGACGCCTTCTTCCAGCTGTTCCAGGCCGCGCCCAACTTCGGCGTCGCCGTCAGCCGCTCCCTGGCGTCGCGCCTCAAGGACGCTTCGATGGAGCTGGTCGTCGCCAGCGGGGACGACCACGGTCGCCCCGACAAGAAGGCGATGGACCTGCTGCCGATCGAATTCATCTATCGGCATCGGGTGCTGCCGCTGCGTATCGAGGGCAAGCGCGTGACGCTAGGCGTCGTGCAGGACCCCACCACCGCGATGATCTCGGCGGTCCGCAAACAGCTCCCCACGGCGGATGTCCGCCTGGTCCGGATCACCTCCGGCCTGTTCGACGAGACCATGAGCTCGTACGGCGGCGTCATCAACCTCCAGAAGGGCGGCACCGATCAGTCGGACGGAGCGGACAGCGGCTCCAAGAAGAAAAAGAAGAAGGGCCCGCGGGACGGCAAACAGCAAAAACCATCACCACGGCTCGATCCCATCCTCCAGCGGATGGTGGCCGAAGGCGCCTCCGACCTTCACATGTGCGGCGGTCAAAAGCCGTTCTGGCGCGTCGACGGCGTGATCAAGCAGCTGGCGGACGCCCGCGTTCTGGGGGCCGACGAGGTCTACGAGCTGTGTGAGCCGACGCTGACCCAGGTCGCCGTCGAGTCCTTCGACGACAACCACGACGCCGACTACGCCTACTCGATCGCCAGCGGCGACCGCTTCCGCGTCAACATGTTCCGCGACATGGGCGGCGTCTCGGCGGTCTTCCGCTCCATCCCCAGCAAGCTGATGACACCGCAGCAGCTGGGCCTTCCGCCCGTCGTGCAGCAGTTCTGCCACCTGCCCAAGGGCCTGGTGCTGATCACCGGCCCCACCGGCAGCGGTAAGACGACGTCGCTGGCGGCGATGTTGGACTACATCAACGGCAAGCTGCCCAAGCACATCATCACCCTGGAAGACCCGGTCGAGTTCATCCACAAGTCCAAAACCTGCCTGGTCAACCAGCGCGAGATCGGGAGCCACGCCACCAGCTTCAAACGCGCTTTGCGCGCCGCCCTGCGTGAGGACCCGGACATCGTGCTGGTAGGCGAGATGCGTGACCTCGAGACCGTCGACCTGGCGCTCGAGACCGCCGCCACCGGTCACCTCGTCTTCGGGACGATGCACACCTCGACCGCCGGCCAGACGCTTGATCGCATCGTCGGCATGTTCCCGCCAGAGCAGCAGAACCGCGTGCGCTCGACGGCCGCAGAAGCGATCCGCGGCATCGTCTGCCAGACGCTGTGCCAGAAGATCGGCGGCGGCCGTGTCGCGGCCTTCGAGGTGCTGGTCGTCAACAACGCCGTCTCCTCGATGCTGCGCGAGGGTAAGACCCACCAGCTGGAGACGATCATGACGACCCAGCGGAAGCTGGGCAATGTGGTGCTCAACGACGACCTGGCCCGGCTGGTCAACCAACGGAAGGTCGACGTCAACGAGGCCATGTCCAAGACGCTGGACCGGGCCGAGCTGGCCAAGCGCATCGATCCCGCCTTCCTGCAGAACCTGTCGCCGGTGCATCAGTAGTCGTGTAGAAGGCAGCGCGTGACTATCGAGCTGCCCAGAGGGCCGCGCTACGGCGACAGACTGACTGTGACGATCCAGGGGGTCTCCCCCAACGGACGTGGGTATGGCTATGTCGAGGCCCGGATCGGACCGCAGCGGGAAGAGCGGCGCTACAAGGTCGAGGTCCGCAAGGCCATGCCGGGCGACGTCATCGACGCCGTAGTCGAAGGCCGCAAACGGCTGACGCTGGAGGCCCGGATCGGCGAGGTGCTGGAGCCTTCGCCGAACCGCCGCGAGGCCCGCTGCCAGCACTTCGGCCCGCGCGAAGAGCCAGGCCGGGGCTGCGGGGGCTGCACCCTGCAAGCGCTCGACTACGCCCACCAGCTGCAAGCCAAGCGTGCGCTCGTCAAGAACCTGCTGGGGCGCGATGACGTGGCACCGCCCATCGGCGCGGTCTCCCAGTGGTACTACCGCAACAAGATGGAGCTGACCTTCGGCGACGATCGGACGCGAGAGTTTGCGCTCGGGCTGAGGCCCACCGGCTGGCACCGCGAGGTGGTGCAGCTGCGCGAATGCCACCTGATGGACCCCAAGCTCATCGGCGCCGTCCAGGCGGTCCGTGCCTGGGCCGCAGACAAGCCGCTTGACTGGCTCATCCAGCTGACCGTTCGGACCGGCAAGCGAACCGGCGAGCGGCTGCTGGAGCTGGTGACGACGCATGCGCCCCTGGTCGGTGAGGTCCCCGCCGAGAGCGTGGTCGCCGGCTTTGCCGAGGTCGCCGAGCCGCTGGCGCAGAGCGTCTGGTGGACCCAGGAGCGCGCCGTCCGCGGCGAGCGCACGTCGTGGAACAGCCACCACCTGGCCGGCGCCCAGGAGTACAACGAGGAGCTACATCTCCCCTCCGGACAGGTGCTTCGGCTCGCCGTCCCCCTGCGGGCGTTCTTTCAGCCCAACCCCATGACGGCCGAGCGTATCGTCGAGGTCATCGTCGGAGAACTCGGCGACGAGCAGGACCTCAACCTGGTCGACCTGTACTGCGGGACCGGGACCATGGGCCTGGCCCTGGCACCCTCGCTCCGGCGCGTCGTCGGCGTTGAGATTATCGCCGACGCGGTCGAGGCCGCGCGCCGCAACGCCACCGCCAACGGGCTCGACAATGCCCACTACCTGGTCGGCGACTGCGCCAAGGTGCTGGGCTCCGAGGCGTTCACCGCGCTCATCGAGGGCGATACCCCGGACGTCGTCCTGGTCGACCCACCCCGAGCGGGGCTGCAGGGCAAAGCGCTGCCGCTGACCGCATCCATCGGCGCGCCGCGCATCGTCTATGTGTCCTGCGGGCCCAAAGCACTGGCCCGAGACCTGCGCGCGTTTGCCGAACACGGCTACGAGGCCGAGCGGATTCAACCGGTAGACCTCTTTCCCCAGACCCATCACATCGAGAACGTGGCTTTTCTGAGGAAGACGTCAGAGTCGTGAACGAGTCGCCCATCACGCGGCGTATTCGGAAGGCGGCCGCAGCTCGTGGTTTCGATATCGTCGCCGAGCTTCCCAAGCGCGCCTATGACGACACCGTCGGCCCCGAGCATCGGCTTCCGGAGGTTGGCCCCCCAGACGCCCTGGCGGTCCTGGTCGGCAACTCGCGCGCGCTGTGGCCGGCGTTCACCAAGGCCTGCGCGGCCGACCCGCAGCTGCCAGAGCTTCCCAATCCGCTGGACCGCTGGACCGTAGCGACACTTGGGCCCCTCCTTGAGCAAGCCGCCGCCGATGTCGCCTTCGATGTAGTCTACTACTTCGAGCCACCGCCACGCCTGGTGGGGATGCAAAAGCTGGCGCAGGCCGCAGGCGTCGCCCATCTCGGGCCGGCCTATCTGTCGGTGCACCCCGAGTTCGGGCCGTGGCTGGCCTTTCGAGCGGTGGCCGTCTTCGACAGTCCCTGCGAAACGAGGCCCTCAGCCCCGCCTGACCCCTGCTCCAGCTGCGTGGGCCAGCCCTGCCTGCCCGCGCTGAACCGCGCGATGGCCCTGAAACAGCGGGCCACGTGGCACGACTGGCTGGCGCTGCGCGACGCCTGTCCTCAGCGACGCGATGCCCGGTACGACGACGAGCAGATCGCGTACCACTACGGCAAGAACCCGGCCTTCCTGCAGTTCCTGTCTCCGTCCCAGTAACACCAACGGCTGGAGGCCTGTTGACACCCCAAGTGGCAAGCGGCAAACGTGGGGCCTGCGCCGGGGGCCGGGAGAGCTGCTGAGGCGCCGGAACATGCATGTCCAATGAGCCCACGATACGCGTCTCCAAGGACGCAGCCCGGAGCCTGGCAGCCAACGCCCAGCTGGGGGTGGTGCTCGTCTGCTCGCCGGTGCCCAGCGAACGCTGGCAAGCGCATGTCGTGATGCCCGACCTGGTCATCGAGCGCATCAGCGGCCGCGACGGCCATGACGGGCAGATGTCCCGTCGCCATGCCACCCTGATGCACGAGGGTGACCACCTGACCCTGATGGACGGCGCGGCCCAGGACGGTCAATGGAAACCGTCGGCCAACGGGACCATCGGCCCACAGGGACAGCAGGTCGGGCAAACGCCCATCCCCCTCCGCATCGGCGACGCCTTCCAGACCGGGCAGTCGCTGTGGGTCGTCGTGCAGGACCCGATGACCGTTGCCGAGGACCAGGACAGCCTGCTGAAAGGCGCGAGCGTCGCGCTGCAGGAGCTTCGTGACGAGATCCTGATGCTCGTGGCGATGGTCGCCAAACGGTTGCGCAAGGGCGACCGGGTCTATCAATCGCTCCTGGTGACGGGTCCGCGAGGGGCCGGCAAGCAGGTGGTGTCGCGGGAAGCACACCGGATGCTGGCGGAGATGACGAAAAACCCCAAAGCGCCGTTTCGTCAGGTCTCGGCGCCAGGCCTCGAGGATGGCACCGGGGCGGCGGACCTTTTTGGTGTCGTCGACGGTTATGCCACCGGATCGAGCGCGCGGGCAGGCTACTTCGAACAGGCTCACGGCGGCGTGCTCCTACTCGACGAGGTCGGCGATACCCCCGCGTCGGCTCAGCCCAAACTGCTCAACGCGCTGCAAGAGCGCGAAGTGACGCGGCTGGGCGGCAAGAAGACCATCGCGTTCGACTGCCTGGTCATCGGCGCCACCAACCGGGAGCTGGATCCCCCGGACGACGACGAGGCCAGCGCCCGCGCTGCAGAGTCCAAAGACGCCGGTGGCAACCTGCGCTCGGACCTTGTCGACCGCCTGGCCCGGTTCAGGGTCCACATCCCGCCGCTGTCCGAACGTCCCGAGGACATCCCGTTCATCCTCGACGACCTGCTGGAGCGCCATGGCGTGGCCGAGCCGCCGCCTGCCGACCTCGTCCACGAGCTGATGCGCCGCCCCTGGCCCGGCAACGTGCGCGAACTCGACATCACCCTGGAGCGGATGGTCGCCCTCTCCGACTACCGCGACGAGGCGCTTTCGCTGGATCTTCTGGCGCGCGCTACCCGACCGCCAACCGGCTCTTCCAGGACGGCGCCGACAACCGATCCCGGGGAACAGGGTGCGGCCGAACAGATCGCACAGCGACGTGGGCGCCCGTCGCGGGAAGAGCTTGTCAGAGTGCTCGAAGAGTGTGGCTGGAGCCGCACCGAAGCCGCCAAGGCGTTCGGCCGGACGACGCGCCAGCTGCGTCGCTGGATCACCCACTACGAGCTGACCCTGCCCGACGCCTCGAACTGAGAGCTAGCGGGCCAGGCCCAGGGCCCGAGCCGCGTCATCGGGGAGGGACTGCAGCACCGGCGGCACGCCGAAGGGCATGGGACTGCGCAGACGCGCCATCACGGCTATCGGGAACAGCAGGTAGGGGATGTTGTACGCGATGAACAGTCCCGGCTCCGGCGTCTGCCAGCCAGGGACATTGCTGACCAACTCCTCGGCGACGATCATCAGCATGATCCCGGTCAGCGTCGCGCCATACATCAACCCGGGGACGCGGATGCGGTTGTCTCCCCGATAGAAACCCCGGGCCAAGTAGATGTAGAGCGGCCCCCAGACGAATCCGGAAAGGGCGACACCGACCTGCATGAAGACGGGGTCGGCGACCAGCAGCGGATCCACCGCCGCGTACATCTCCAGGCCCCCGGGCGCCAGCGGCCAGGCCAGTGGGTCGCCGCTGAGCCAGCCGACGAGCAGGGTCATCGCGTCGAACAGCAAGGACGTGCAGGCGAACGCCCCGCAAATCACGATGTATGCCCAGTCGCTCCTGCGCGCTGTGATGGGGGTCCCCCACATGCTCTCGTCTCGCGCCATTCCAAGCTCCTCTCCCATGTCAGGGGACGACTAACATGGAGGCCCCATGTTTTCAGCCGAGGGTCCACTGTGGATCGTGTCCGGTCGGTCGGCGCCGGAAGTCCGGACATGGCGCCACCGGCTAGCGAACTGGCGCCGATGGACAGTCCCTGGTGCCTCAGAAGCGCCTATTCTCTGGGTGTTCGCACCGAAGCGACCCGCCCCAGAGACAGGAGAAAGGACATGGCACGCCGAAGACTGGCCATCGATGACGCGACCCGGAACAAGGACCTCAGCGGCAAGGTCTACATCGTCACCGGCGCCAACTCGGGCGTGGGGCTCGAGACAACGCGACAACTGGTCAAGCAGGGCGGGCACGTCGTCCTGGCCTGCCGTCGGCCGGACGCCGGTGAAGAAGCCGCCGCCACCATGACCGAGCTGAAGGGCAGCACCGAGGTCATGAAGATGGATCTGGCCGACCTGCAGTCGGTACGGGACTTCGTGAAGACCTTCGAGGCCAAGCACGACCGCCTGGACGGACTGGCCTGCAACGCGGGCATGGTCAACATGGGCAACACACCCAGCTACACCAAGGACGGTCACGAGACGACCATCGGCGTCAGCTACTTCGGCCACTTCCTGCTGACCGAGTTGCTGCTGGATACGCTGAAGAAGAGCGCCCCGTCGCGGATGGCCATCGTGTCCTCGGTGGTGCATGCCGGGAACCCGAAGAAGCGTCCGACGCTGGATGTGAACGACCTCAACTGGAAGGGTCGGAAGTTCAACGGACTCACCTGCTATGGGGAGGCCAAGCTGGCGACGACGCTCTACGCCAAGGAGCTCGGCGAGCGCCTGAAGGACACGGGCGTGACGGCCGCCTCGATTCATCCGGGATGGGCGCGCTCGAACCTGGGTCGGGGCGGGAGCTTCGGTCAGCGCGTGATGCTGGGGATCGCGATGCCGATGGCGAATACCTTTGGCTGGACCGACAGCAACGAAGAGGGGGCCCAGACGACGTTGCACGTCTTGCTGTCGGACGACGCCGCCGAGCACAACGGCGCGTACTTCAGCCAGAGCAGCGTGCTGTACCGGGACAAGGGCTGCAAAGACGGTGGCTGGCCGCTGGAGTCGCCCAACCCCAACGCCCACGACATGGACACGGCCCGCAAGCTGGTCGATGTCACGTCGGAGCTCGTGGGGATTGCGCGACCGACCGCCTAGCGTTCAGGCGACAGCCGAGGCGTCGGCGACGAGACGTCGCCGCAGCGCCTCGGGCGACGCGCCGGTCCAGTTCCGGAAGGCCCGGAAGAACGAGGTGGGCTCGTCAAAGCCGAGGAGATAAGCGATCTCCGTGGCGGTCAGGTGGGTCCGGCGCAGGTAGTGACGCGCCAGCCGCTCGCGGGTGCTGCGGAGCACGTGCTTGTAGCTGGTCGCCTCTTCACGGAGGCGACGCTGCAGTGTCCGTGAGCTCACGGCGAGCCGCTTGGCGACCTGGTGCATTCCCACCTGTCCACTGGGGATGGCCTCGAGGAGCACGGCCTGGACCCGGTCTGCGAACGCCGCGTCGGCCTTCAGGTCTGCCAGGCGTCGCTTGAGTTCCGGCTCGAAGATGCTCCACATTTCGCTGCTGGCCGTCATGAAAGGCCGCTCGGCGTCGTCCTTGTGGAAGACGACGCGGATGCCCGAATCGCCCTGCTGCAGCTTCACCCCGAGGAACTCCTCGAAGGGCTGGGGCTGCTGAGGTCGCTGAGGGACGACGACGGCCGCGGGGCAGACGCGGTGACGCGTGCCCATCCGCGCCAGCTGCACCACGAACAACGCTTCGACCGCGTGCATGTAGGGTGGCGGGGCTGTCGTCGCGTCCTTCCACCGATACCCCAGGCGAAGCCCGTCGTCGCTGACCTCCACATCCATCGTAATAGGCCCCAGCAGGGGCTTGAACAGCTGCAGTCGTTGGGCGGCGACCGTGAGATTGGGGCTGCACAGCGAGGCGAAGATGGGGGGCGAGAAAAACTCCGGCTTCATAGCCTCGGTCAGACGGACCCAGAAGGTGGCGTCCGGGAGGCTGGTGTCGAGGGCCTCGGCGAAGCGGAAGAACGCGTCGACGTCGAGCTTGACGTCCTCGCGGTTCAGCAGGTCTTCCGGAAGCGCTGCGCGGCGCAGAACGTCCGCGTCGTCGACGCCCACGGACGCCAGCATCTCTCTCCAACCGGCACCGATGGCGTAGATGTTGCGGTGGGCCATGGGACCTCTGTGGTGATGAGCCGTGGACCAGAGTCTAGCGCTGCTGCGCGGGAAACGCCGATAGCCAAGCGCGCCAACACGTTGGCCAACGGCGCCAGACTATCCTTCAGCAAGGTTGTTGATGTCCTTGTTGTCCAAGATGGCCTTCGGCGTGCCATTCTTAACCGCGTTGAGCATCGCCTGGCCGATGGACACGGTGTCGGTCACGGACTTGCCCCCGAGCAGCATGATGAGCGGCGTGAACGGCCATATCACGATGTACATGAACCGGTAGAGCTTGGTCTTCGACTTCACGCCACGAAGGGGCCGGATGAAGCCGGGACGGAACATGGTCGCCTGGGCGAAGGGCATCTCCAGGAGCGCGTTCTCCGCCTTTCCTTTGACCCGCGCCCACATGGTCTTGCTGTCCGGGTCGGTCCCCTGGCCCGAGATGAAGCACATCTTGAGTCCAGGGTTCTTGTCGAGCAGGACCTTCGCCGCAGCCACGGTGAAGTCGTGGGTGATGCGCGTATAGGCCTCTTCCGTCATGCCCGACGACGCGACACCGAGGCACCAGAAACACGCGTCGAGGTCGCCCAGTTGGTCGGCGATGGCGGAGAAGTCGAGGAAGTCGCTGTGGCTGATCTGCGTCAGCTTGGCGTGCTCGACGGGCACCGCTGACCGGCCGACAGTCTTCACGGAAGTCACCGAGGGGTCGTCGAGGCACTCGAGCAGCACACCGTGACCGACCATGCCGCTGGCGCCGAAGATGATGATGTTCATTCGGGGGGTTCTTCCTCGTCGAGGGTGGCAGCGAACGCGTCGAGCATCACGACGCTCATGAGGTCGCGGAAGGCCGCAGCGACTTCGGGGGGTCCTTCGAGGTGCACGTGGTCGCGGCGGAAACGTGGCAGGGACATCTTCCCGGCGGCCGTGGCCATGAGCAGCTCATAGCTGGTGACCACCACCAGGTCGCCCGTCAGCCCGTGTCCTTCCGGGGCCCCATACCGAACGGTGATAGGCGCCTCTCCGGTGGCCTCGATGGTGAACGACTCGTGGTCCAGGATGAAGTGAACGACCGCCTTCATGTCGTCGGGAGCCACCTTGCGCAGGGCGTTCTGCAGCGTCACGGCGGCCAGGCGAAGATGCCCGGGCCGCTTCAGCTCGGGCTCGGGATCGAACAAAATCCCCAGCTGGGCCAGCTCCCAGAGCACGCCATCAGTGCGGCGCCCAAGCTCGGTCAGGTGGTAGGTCTGCCCCTCGCGCCGGACGAGCCCGTCGCGCTGAGCCTTGTCGAGCCGAGTCACCAGAAGATTACTGGCCAGGCCAGGCAAGCCCTTGAGCAGCTCGCCGAAGCGCATCGGGCCCGCGTGCAGATCACGCAGGATCAACAGGGTCCAGCGATCCCCCACACGGTCGAGACCGCGGGCGATGGGGCACAAAAACCGATAGCTCCGACTCACGCTGCAACCCTAGCCGATGTGCGCTCCTCCGGCGATCCGCACGTCACGGACTCACCTTTCCCCTTGACCACCTAATTTTAAATTTTAAAGTTTAATATATCAATCATCCAGGAGACACCATGAGCCTCGACACCCTCATCGAACGCAACGCCCAGTACGCTGTTCACCACGAGCCGCGTCCCATGTTCCCCAGCATGGGCACCCTCATCGTCAGCTGCCTCGACGCCCGCATCGACCCGGCCCACATCCTCGGTCTGCAGCCCGGCGAGGCGCTGGTCATCCGCAACGCGGGCGGCCGCGTCACCGAAGCCGTGGAGCAAGAGTTGGGCATGCTGCTGGCCATGGTCACCAAGGCCACCGGAAAACCCGCGCGTCCCAAGGTCGTGCTGGTCCACCACACGGACTGCGGCATGGAGAGGATGGCCAACCCAGGCGCCTGCTCAGCCGTCAGCGCGGCCTCCGGCGTGCCCGCCGAGACCATCGAGCGGCTGGCCATCCACGACCACGACGCCAGCCTCGCCGATGACCTGGCACGCCTCAAAGCCTCGCCCTACCTCCCCATCGGCTTGCCGGTCTCGGGCCTTCGCTACGACCAGCAGACCGGTCAGGCGACCGTCGCCTTCACCACCACGACCTGAGGAGGCGGCCACCATGACCACAAGCCCCGTATGCTCGTCACCCCCGCCAACGGCCGCACCGGTTCCGGCGCCGCCGACGAACTCCTGCGCCTCGGCTTCCCCGTGCGTGCCCTGATCACCCGCGACGATCACCGCGCCGCCGCCTGGCGCGCCGAGGTCGTCGTGGGAAGCCAACCGCAAGAAGCTCTTCAGGCGCATCAAGAACTGGAAACGCACGACCAAGCAGCTCAAGCGCCGCGTCCTATACAGGTATGAGGACTATGGCGTCATGGCGAAGTACAGGGACGGCTACCTGGACTCGGTCGCGTTCTACTCCCACGACAAGGGCGCCTGGACAGGGACGTTACCCGGCATCGGCGGTCGTGTCGGCCGGACGACCCGGGCCGAGGTCACGCGGCGGCTCGGCAAACCGTACAAGACAACGACGCTGAAGCACGGCGACGTGGAGCTGACCTGGAGATGGGGCAGGCACAGGATCCGGGGGCTTTTCACGACGACCCGCGGCGTGCTCGTCGCCGCATCGTACTGGCGCCCCTGAGACTCCAGGGGCGCCTCGGAAGCCGCCGTCTAGGCGGCTTCGGCTTCGAACTCTCTGAGGACCTTTTCAGCCTTGGCCTCGGTCACACGGTTGATGAGTTTGTCGGACTCGTGGTTGTCGCGAATGGTCTTGGCCAGCGTGAAGCAGGACCCGATGGAGAAGAGGAAGGTCACGCCCAGGTAGCCGGAGATCCAGGGTTCCACGGGCAGGTGGTAGATGCCGACGGCCATGGCGATGAGGGAAAGGATGAATGAGGCCCATACCTGAATGATCCAGGCTGGGGTGTCTTTGGAAATCTTGGGATGGTTCATGAAGAATCCTCCTGTGTTTGCAGGAGGCTATGAGCAGGAACCGTGCCAGCACCCAAGTGGTCGAAATTACATGACCACACGGTCAGCTTTGCGCCACCTGCGCTTCGCAGTTGGGCATTCTGCGACGCACCACGGCGCCCGTTCAGGTGTGCTATCGTCGCGCCATGATTGGACTTCGTGGATGGATGTTGGCGGCGGCCGTGTTCGGCCTCGTGGTGATGACCCCGGGCTGGGCCGAGGCCAGCCGGTGCAAGGCCCCAAAGACCTGGTGCAAAGCCAGCAAGAGCTGTGTCTACAAGGGCAAGTGCCGGACGGCGGTGAAGAAGAGGCTCAAGACGGCGGCCTGCCTGAAGGGGCAGAAACGCAGCAAGGTGACCCAGGGTCACTGCTGCTGGCCGGGACAGGCCTGGAACGGCAAGAAGTGCGTCGGCAAGCCCGACAAGTGCCCCAAGGGCTGGACGGCGAGCCTGGAGCAGCAGGCGTGCGTGAAGCCCGGCTGCAAAGGCGGCCGGGTGCGCATGCCGGGCGGCCAGTGCTGCTGGCCCGAGCAGGCGTGGCATCCGGGCAAGAAGGCCTGCATCGGCATCCCCAAGTGTCCGCCTGGGACAGCGCGCCAGGGAACCAGCTGCGTCATGGCGAAGACCAAGCGCGCACCAAATTGCCGACCGCCTATGGTGCTTCGAAACGGAAAGTGTGTGGTGGGTGGACCGCCGCCGAGCAAACCGGCCCCTGGGCGTGCAGCCCGGGACCTGTACCGGGCTGGACGCAAGGCCCTTTCCAAGGGCGACAAGACCACTGCGCTGAGGCTGTTCAGGAAGGCCGCCGATGGCGGGTACGCGAAGGCGCACCGCCTGATGGGCAACGTGTTCCTCCAGAAAGGAGAAATCCGGAAAGCGATTGACGCCTACAACACGTTCCTGCGGCTCCAACCCAATGCCATCAGCGCAGAGGCAACGAGGGCCACCATCCGTCGCCTGGGAGGTCAGCCCTACACCGTCCGCAAAGTAAAAACGCCTCCGAGACCCGCACGGCTCAGCGCCAAGAAGATAAAGGCGCCTCTTCAGAAGAAGAAGCCGGCCTTTCGCGCTTGCCTGGAGCTGATGAAGACCCCGCGGCCAGACGCGGTCTATCAGGTCAGGCTCAGGTTCACGATCCGCAGCTCGGGCGAGGTCGCGAGCTCCAAGGTCACATCCGGTGGCGGCACCACCAGCGCGGTTCAGAACTGCGTGCTGAGCGTCCTCGAGAACATTCGGTTCGACCCCTTCACCGACCCGTCGATGACCATCAGCTACCCGGTCAGACTCCAGTAGCCGCGCTCAGAACGCGATCGCCACCGGCTCGGCCGCCACCTTGGTGCCCTCGTAGCCGAGCTGCCCAAAGTGATTGTCGCCCCAGCAGGTGACGCTGCCGTCCTCGAGCCGCGCGCAGGTGAAGCGCTTGCCGGCCTTCACCTCGGCGACGTTCTTGACCGTCTCCAGGCGGAACGGCTCCGGGCGATAGATCCGCGACCCGTCGCCCAGCTGGCCGCTGTAGTTCTGGCCCACACAGCTCACGGTACCGCCGTTCTCGCGGGCGCAGACATGGGCCACGCCCACGCTGAACTGGGTCGCCTCCGGCCAGTCGGCGATCTTCCGCGCCTTCGGCTTGTGGTCGCCCCAGCACAGGATGGCGCCATCATCGCGGCGCGCACACGTGCGGTTCTGATACGCCTGGATCTCCACGGCCTTGCCGTCGATGCCCTTCACCTGCCGCGGGGTCGAGCGGTTGCGGGTCGTCCCGTCGCCGATCTGGCCCACGTCGTTGCGGCCCCAGCACCAGACGCTGCCGTCCTCTTTCAGCGCACAGGTGTGCTTGGCCGCGGCGGCGACGCCCACCACCTCCTTGAGTCCCTTCACCCGGGTCGGCCGGGTCTTGAGGCTGCGCGTCCCGTCGCCCAGCTGGGCGAAGCGGTTGTCGCCCCAGCACACGAGCGTCCCGTCACCCCGCACCGCGCAGGTGTGGTGCAGCCCCGCGTCGATGGCCACGACGTCCTTGATCTTGGCCACGACCTTGGCCCGCGTCCGCATCTCCCGGCGCTCGTCGCCCATCTGACCGCGCCCGTTGGTACCCCAGCAGACCACCTGCCCGTCCTGCATCAGCGCGCAGGTGTGCTTACCGCCGTTGGTCACGGCCACCGCCCGCTGAACGTCCCGAGCCTCGATTGGCGTGGCACATCGGGACGCCGCCCGGTCACCCAGCTGCCACGTCCGGTTGTGCCCCCAGCAGCGCACCCGCCCGGCGTCCATGACCGCGCACGCATGTGCCGAACCCGCGCCAAGCGCGACGACGGGCTCCTCCAGATGGGGATGCTTGGTCGGCAGCGGCCGGAACAACCGCGGCCCCTCGCCCATCTGTCCCTCGGCGTTGGCGCCCCAGCAGACGACCCGGTCACCCGCCATCTCCGCGCAGGCGTGCTTCTGTCCCGCCGCCAGGGCGGTCGCCTCGACGACGCCGGTGACCCACACCGGACGCGAGAACACCGCCTCCTCGTCGACCACGCCCTGGCCCAGCTGCCCGTGCTCCGCCGAGCCCCAGCACTGGACCCTGCCGTCATCGAGGCGGGCGCAGGTGAAGTCGTCGCCGGCAGCGATCTCCGTCGCCGGCGCGCCCAGGTCCTGGACCTTCACCGGCCGGTTGGCGTCAGCGTTGATGCCGTTGCCCAGCTGGCCACGACCGCCCCAGCCCCAGCAAAGCACGTCGCCGTCGTAGCGCAGCGCGCAGGTGTGGGACTTGCCGGCGGCGATGTCGACGACGCTACCCAGCCCCTGTACCTCGGCCGCAGCGCTGCGGAAGCGCGAACGCCCATCACCCAGCTGCCCGAACCGGTTGCTCCCCCAGCAGCTGACGCGCCCCTTCCGAGTCCGCGCGCAGGCGTGCCGTTCGCCCATGGCGATGTCGAGGGCATCGTCGATGCCGCCAATCGGATCCAGAGTCACCGTGCTCTGGTGCATGTTCCAGCACTTCACGGCGCCGTCGTGCTCGACGGCGCAGGCGTCGCGGCCGCCTGAAGCCACGCTCATGACGTCGCGCAGCTCGGCCACGGACTGCAGCTCGAGGTGCTTTCCCCCCCAGCAGTGCACCTTCATCTCCTCATCGCGAACACACGTGTGGTGATCACCTGCGGCGACCTCGACCACGTCGGCGACGCCTGGCACCACCGAAGGCGCGTTGGCTTTGGGAAGCTGGTCGTGCCCCAGTTGCCGGCGCTCGTTCGACCCCCAACAGGTGACCTGTCCCTCCGGGTTCACCATGCAGGTGTGGTGCCGGCCAGCGACCAGCTTGCGGTCCCTATCCGCGGCCGCCAGCGCCTCCGCTTCGGCCTGATGCTCGAGCGGGTCGCCGCTGGGTTGCAGACAGGAGCCGACCCCGGCCAGGGCCAGGAGCGGGGTTCCGACGAACAGCGTGAAGATGAAGGCAGAGCGCATAGCGCCCTCACGCTAAGCGGGCTTGCAGAGACGATCCAAAAAACGACCCTCTGTTTAACGCCGCGCCCGCCCCAGGCATCTACCCAGTGACTGAACGAGACGGTCGACCCCTAGCTCGAATCAACAATCCATTGTGGAGAGAAGCATGAAGAGAACGACTTCGAAGATGTTGGGTCTGGCCCTCGTCGCCCTCGGGTTGGCGGCCGCACCCTTTGTGATGGCCGAGCCCCCCGCCGCCGACGGCAAGGGACAACGCGCCGAGTTCAAAAAGCAGCGCAAGGCCATGTTCAAGGCCAAGCGGGGCGAGCTCCTACGCAAGGAGCTGGGCATCGCCGACGGCAAGGCCACCCAGATCGAGACCACGCTCGACAGCTACCGCAAGCAGATGCGCGGCATCAAAAAGCAGAACCGGCAGCTGATGAAGAAGGTCAAGGCACTGCTGGCCGAGGACTCCAACGACAACCAGGCGTACGAGTACAACCTGCGCGCACTGAAGTACAACAAGGTCCAGGTCGACAAGATCAAGCAGGCCCGCCAGGACTTCCTCAGCAAGCAGCTGACCCCCAAGCAGCAGGCCATCATGATGATGAAGCACAAGCAGATGCGTAAGCAGATGAAGCGCTTCAAGCGGGGCAAGATGGGTCGCCGTGGCGGCGGTCCGGCCGGGTTCTAACGCCCGCGAACCCTGTGCCTATGCAAACGCCCCGGTCGTCTGGCCGGGGCGTTTGTGCGCTCGGCAGGTTGGAGCTGCGACCTACGCTCCGATGGGGTTGTCCTTGCGGAACTTCTTCAGCGGCCGGTCGATGACCCATCGCACGACGCCCGGGAAATGCCGGTACATGAAGTAGGTGAACTTCGAATCGAAGCCCGCCAGGATGTGGTACTTGCCCTTGGCGATGCCCTTGAGCAGGGCCGTGGACACGTCCTCGGCGCTCATCGCCTCGACCTTGCCGGCGATGGCCTTGGTCTCGGCCGGCTTGATCTTGTTCTCTTCGTGCAGCTGCGGGGTGTCGGTGTCGCCGGGGAACATGACCGAGATGGCCACGTTGTAGTCCAACAGCTCCTGGCGCAGGCAGTCGGAGAAACCGGTCATGGCGTGCTTGCTGGCGGCGTAGGCGGTGTAGCCGTAGATGCCCATGAAACCCAGCAGGGACGACACGTTGGCGATGTACCCGCGACGCTGCTCCTTGAAGTAGGGCAGGAACGCGCGCGTGGTGTGCACCATCCCGAAGTAGTTGATGCGCATCATCCGCTCGTACACCTCGTCGGTGGTGTCGTGGATGGTCGCGGGGTGGGCCACGCCGGCGTTGTTGATGAGCACATCGATGCCGCCCAGCTGAGCCACGGCGTCCTTGGCCACCTCGCGCATCTTCTCCGGGTCGGAGACGTCGCAGGAGACACGGCTGATGACCTGGCCGGGGTCGATTCGGACCGCTTCCAGCTCGGCGACGGCCTCGTCGAGGCGCTCCACGCCGCGAGCGGCGATGAGGACGTGAGCTCCCGACTTCACCAGGATCAGGGCGGCGGCCTTGCCGATGCCGCTCGAGCCGCCGGTGACGAACACCTTCTTGCCTGCGTACCAGTGGATCGGGTCGATGTTGGCGCCCATCGTGGTCTCCTCTTGCTCTTGCTCTCTGATTGCGCGCGAGTGGCGGACCTAATCACACCCGCCGGCCCTCTCAAAGGAGAATCCTGCTCACAGCTGCGCGGCGTGACGCTCCAGGCAGTCCCGCCAGGCCACGTCGTCGAAGGGCTTTCCGTCTTCCTTCCAGAGCTGCTCCACGGCCACCTCGCCATCGGTGGCCCGACCCTCGAATCGCCCCACCAGTTGGCCGCGATGAAGCAGCGGGCAGACGTAGTACCCCCAACGTCGCTTGGCCGCAGGCTTGTACACCTCCCAGATGTACTCGAAGCCAAACGCGTGCTCGACCAGGCGCCGGTCCCACAGTACGGGGTCCAGCGGCCCCAGGATGCGCATGCGGTCGTCCGGCTCCGGGAATGCCCGCTCCAGAAAGCCTGCAGGCGCCAGATACACCCGCTTGGCCCCCGACACGCGAACGAACTCGGCCGCGCCCTCGTCCACAAGCTGCTGCGGCAGCTCGCCGGTCCGAACGTCCTTGAGCATCGACCAATGCGGCCCGGCGTTCAGCGACAGCAGCCCGGCGGCCTCGATGCGCTCCAACAGCGCCCAGCGCTCGAAGCTCTCGCGTGGGGCAGCGTCGGCCACAGCGCCGAGACTCCGCTTCGGCAGGTCGTACACCTTGTTTCGTCCACGCCGGCCCGCTACCACCACGCGGCATCGGGCGCGCAGGACTTTGATGGCCATGGTGGCCGCCTTCGACGTGCCCTTCCAGCCGGACCAGTCGACCGGCTTCACGCGCCCCTGGTCGGTGAACTCGTCGGGCGTCAGCGGCCCACGCTCGACGACCTCTGCCAGGACAGCCTCCATGAGCTCGTCGGTGACCTGCTGGTACCGCTTCGGCAATCGCCACCAGGGATGCTCGGCGGCCTTGTCCCGATAGTACGGAAACGCCGATGCCGGGAGGATGCACCGCTCCTTGGCAAAGTGTTCGAAGCCGTGCTCGGGCATCAGCGCGCTGTACACGTCGCCCCGGCGCAGACCGTCGACGCGCGCCATGGCGACGAGGTCAGCATTGGTTCCAATCCGGTCCAGAGGGTCCAGTTGGATGACCCGCAGCTGCTGAAGCATCCGCCGAACGCCCTCAGCCCCCGAGGCCTCTACGCCACGGCGCAATCCGAGCTGTCCGACGAGGTAGGTACGGGCCTGTTCCGGTGAGATCTCGCGCATGACGGCACCATCATCACCGAGTTACCGGGGTGGCGCGACATCGAATCGACCGTTCTGCTAGAGTCCAGTCATGGCAAACGTCCCGCGCGCGTCGCTCTTGTTGGCCCTGGCTCCGATGGGCCTTCTGTTCACCGGATGCCCCGAAATCGTGGTGCCCCCCATCACCGGCGAGCTGCCGGATACGAGCACCACCCCCGACTCGGCCGGCGACGGGACGAACGTCCCCGACTCACGGCCCGATACGCCTGCACCCGATGCCGCTGCGGAGACCGACGGCGGGGGCTGCACGCCCTCGATCGAACGCTGCGACGGACTCGACAACGACTGCGACGGAGAGACCGACGAGGGCTTCAACCTGGGCGGCATCCCCATCGGGGACGGCTGCGGAGAGGGGGCATGCGCGGGTGGCACCGTCAGCTGCGACGACAACGGCACCGCCTTCTGCACCAGCGACATCCTCGCGGCGGACGCCGAGGTCTGTGACAACAGCATCGACGACGACTGCAACGGGCTTACCGACGAGGGGTGCGTCACGGTTCCCGCCGACATCGACGGTGACGCCTTCGAGGAGCCGGCGGACTGCAACCCCTATGACGCCGCCTACTTCCCCGGCGCTCCCGAAGGATGCTGTCCCAAGGACGCCGACTACGACTGCGACTTCGACTGTGACGGCAACGTCAACGCCTGCGCCGAGAACGACGGCGACGGGGATAGCTTCGAGACCCCGTCCGACTGCGACGACACCAACCCGTTGATCTTCCCCGGCGCGGCCGAGCAGTGCGGCAATGGTGTCGACGAGGATTGCTCGGGTGATGACCTCCCCTGCGCCGGCGTGGCCGACATCGACAACGATGGCTACTCCAACGCCGTGGACTGTGAACCCGACAACCCCAACGTCTTCCCTGGCGCACTCGAGACCTGCGACGGCAAGGACAACAACTGCAACGGTCAGGTCGACGAGGGCAATCCTGGCGGAGGGGGAGCCTGCACCGGACCACTGGTGGAGTGTGGTGAGGGCGTCGAAGTCTGCTCCGGTGGTACGTACTTGTGCCTCTCCGGCCCCGCCGAAGACGAGATCTGCGACGGCAAGGACAACGACTGCGACGGCGCCACCGACGAGGACTTCAACTTCCAGGGTACGCCGGTAGGCGCTGCCTGCGACGGCGTCGGGGCATGCGGTCTCGGGGTCGTGGAGTGCGCCGAAGACGGGGCCACCACCCGTTGCAGCACCGACCCTGGCGGCAGCGCCGACCAGAGCAAGCCGGAGATCTGCGACCCGCTCGACAACGACTGCGACGGGGAGAACAACGAGGACATCTCGCCAGACCTGCTGTCGGCAGGCTGCCTGAACAAGGGCGTGTGCGCCGGCGTCGCCATCCCGGCCATTTGCAGCCCCCAGGGCGCGCTGACCTGTGACTACACCAACGTCCCCGGCTACCAGGACGCCGTCGAGCTGGCCTGCGACGGCCAGGACAACAACTGCGATGGCTTCACCGACGAGTTCTACAACATCGGCATGGGCTGCGACGGTCCCGACTCCGACGAGTGCGCCAATGGCGTGTTCGTCTGCTCCCCCACGGGCGGAAACGCCGCCTTCTGTGACGAGTCGAACGCGTCGACCGCCGTGGAAATCTGCGACGGCCTCGACAACGACTGCGACAACGACGTCGACGAGGGCTTCGACAAGCTTGGAACCCCGTGTGACGGCGACGACACCGACCTCTGCCCCAACGGCATCTGGACGTGTGCTCCGGACGGCAGCGGCGAGGTCTGCATCAACGAGTCGATCCTCGACCTGGCCGAGGTGTGCGGCAACCTGACCGACGACGACTGCGACGGGGAAACCGACGAGGCGGATTGCGTCCCCGGCACCTGATGCGGCTGCAGCTGGCGGTCACCGCGGCCCTTCTGTGGGGGGGCTGCGGCTACACGTACTACACGGGCCCGCTGTTCATCACCGGCAACCCCGACCACCCCACCGCGACCGTGGTGGCCGTGGATGGTCAGGGGCGGATCGTCGGGCTTCACGACCACATCGCCGAGGACCACCCCGTGGTGCGTCTGCCTGGCGTCATCGCGGTGCCTGGCATGCACGATGCCCATCTCCATGTCATGGGGATCGGGCGTAGTGCCTCGCGAGCCAACCTGTTGGGGGCCACATCCCCCCAGGAGGTGGTGGCCCGAGTGAAGGCGTTCCAGCGCAAAGGAACCGTGGAAGCCGTCGTCCGGGCGCGGGGCTGGGACCAGTCGCGTTTCCCGGGCAAGCAGTTCCCGACCGCCGAAGACCTGGCTCCGCTGGGCGACGACACGCCGGTGGTGCTGACCCGGGTCGACGGTCACGCGGCGTGGGTCAATCGGAAGGCGCTCGCGATGGCGGGCGTCGGCAAGGACACACCCGACCCGCAAGGTGGCAAGATTGTCCGCGGTCCTGATGGCGTTCCGACGGGTGTACTGGTCGACAACGCCATCGGGCTGGTCACCGACAAGCTGCCCAAACCCGGACTCGAAGCTCGGCGCCAGTGGTACTGGGCGGGACTTCGGCAGTGTGCGGCGGACGGGCTGACCGGCGTGCACGATATGGGCGTGCCGGTGGACCTTCTGAAGGCGGTCGTGGCCGACGTGAAGGCGGGCCGGCAGCCACCGGTGCGACTGTTCGTTTACATGGAGGGGTCCGCGGACGCATCGCTGCGGTACCTGAAGACGCAGGGACCTGGTCCCAAGGAGCTGGCACCGCGGGTGTGGTTGATGGGCGCCAAGCTCTATGCCGACGGTGCGATGGGCAGCCGTGGGGCGGCGCTGCTCGCCGACTACAGCGATGCGCCTGGGAACAAGGGGCACCTCATCTTCAAGCCCGAGGTGCTGGCCGAACGTGTGAAGACCGTTCACGACGCGGGTTTTCAGGTGGCCATCCACGCCATCGGAGACCGCGGTGTCCGAACGGCGCTGGACGCCATCGAGGCCGCTCAGAAGGCGACGCCTCGGGAGGGCCCGCCGCATCGCATCGAGCACGCCCAGCTGGTGGCGCCCGAGGACTTTGTTCGCATGAAGGCGCTAGGCGTGGTGGCGTCGATGCAGCCGACCCACGCCACCAGCGACATGCGGTGGGCGGAGGCGCGCGTGGGGGCCGAGCGCATCGCCGGGGCCTACGCCTGGAAGCGGATGCTGGCCAGCGGCATCGCGCTGGCGTTCGGCTCGGACTCCCCCATCGAGTCCCACAAACCGGGCTGGGGGCTCTACGCAGCGGTCACCCGACAGGACCACGGGGGTCAGCCCGACGGCGGTTGGCGCAAGCAGGACGCGCTGACCCTGAAGGAAGCCCTGCTGGCCTTCTCACGCGGCGCCGCAACGGCCGTCGGGCAACGCCGCCTCGGTCGGATGGAGATGAACGCCAAGTTCGACGTCACCCTCTTCGGCAAGGACCTCAGAAGGGTCCCTGCGGCCCAATGGCTGGACGTGGAGACCCGTGCGGTGGTCAGCGGAGACTGACATTTCACGGGCATCGTCCGGCGCAGACACCAGAACCCAAAAAAGCGCGTACCAGGTGTTGGTGTCGCGCCATGAGATAGATATGGCCGATGGTGCCCGGGGGCAGGCCACCATCGGCCAGTATGACAGTGATGCTTCCCCGACAGGCAAGGGTATTGCATCACCCCGTTCGGACGGGAACCTCATCAGGCCTGAGAGCAGGAATCGGTTCCTTCCCGAATCACTGAGAGTGTACGGGTTCGGCCGTATCGATCACAAGGGTGAAAAAACGCCCCGAGAGTTTCGGCCACAAACCGGCGCGATTGCTCAGGTCGCCGCCGACACCGCGGCTTGAAGGGTGTCGCCGCCGGCGAGGCTCGCCACAAACCGGTCCAACGACCCGGTGCCCCAGCCGTCGGAGGTCGAGACCCGACCGCTGGTGGCCAGGCTGCCATAAACCGCCGTCCCAGAGGGCTGCAGCACCACGCAATCGCTCACGCCGCGCTTGAGGGCAGCGGCGACGGCCTCCTCGGCCTCCGGCTGGAGTAGCAGCTTGCCGCACGCGTAGGGCGCGCCGATGACCAACACGTCGATGAGCCCGGCCAGCTCCTCGAACGCTGCGCTGGCAGCCCTGGGCCCGCCGGGCCACAGATCGCTCGTCAGGGCGGGATGGAAGATGGTCTTTGCGCCAGCGCCGCGAGCCATCTCAAAGGCTGTACGCACCGCGCTCGCGGAGCCACCGCCCAGCGCTTGGTAGGTGCCGCTGGCGAACACATAGCGGGTGAGGTCCCACGGGACCATGGCGCACTGTTCCGGGTCGATGCCGGCGGCCGGAACGTTGTCGCGGTGATCGACGACGCTGTCGGGGCCGCGCAGGCGGATGCCGTTGCGCCCCGAAACCCGCCGGGTCGCGTCCAGGTGAATCCCGGCCGCGTCCCACGTCTGCATGAGCCAATCGGCGAAGGCGTCCTCGCCCACGCGGGTCAACAGCGCGGTGGCCTGCCCAGCAGTGGCGGCCTGCATGGCCACGTCGATGCCGGCGCCGCTGAGGCGCTGGGTGAACGGTTGCGGCGGGCCGAGGGGCTCGGCAGCCACGAATTCGACGACGGGGTCGCCCAGGACGACGAGAAGCTCTCGGGTCAGCGTCATGGCCGGACGCTATACCGACCCCCGGGACGCAGACAAGAATTCCGGGGTTGGACTAGACTCCCGCACATGGAGCCCAGCTATCGCATGACCTGGATATTCGCCGATGGGACCCGCCGCGAAGTGGCGGCCTATCGCCAACTCAACATCCTGGGGCACGCCGAGATCTATGACATCAGGCTGCCTCAGGCGTGCGGCGGACAGGCCGAATGCGGCACCTGCCGTATCCGCCTGGTGGAGGGTACGCTGACGCCACCACCGCCGGACGAGCGCGACCTGACCACCAACTTCCCCAAGGCATTCGAGCCTGACGAGCGACTTGCCTGCATGTCACGCCCCCGCAGCGACGTGACCATCCAGCTGCTGAAGGTGCGCCCGCCGGACCTCAGAGACGTGGAAGAAGCAGCGGACTGAGGTCCATCATGTTGCCGCTGGTGACGTGATGGTCGGCGATGTCTACCAGCGTGGCTGGCGCATGTGCGCCCCAGGCGATGCCCAGCCCGGCCCGCTCCATGATGGTGTGGTCGTTGTTGCCGTCGCCGACGAAGGCGACCCTCGCTGGTCGCGTTCCAAAGCGTTCCGCAAGGGCCTCGAGGGCGTCAGCCTTGGCGGCCAGGTCGTACGGCGTGGCCTTTCCCCCATCGATGTTGCCCGCCGCGTCGAAGAACATCTGGTTGATGTAAACGGCGTCGAAGCGGCACTCCGGCAGGAGCTCGTCGAGGATGAGGCGGATGCCCCCGCTGACCACCGCAACCTTGCAGCCCGACTCGTGCAGGGCGGCGACGAGGGCGCTCGCGTTGGTGGTCGGGGCCATGGTCCGGACGACGTCCATGATGGCGGCCCGGGTGGCGCCTGCCGCCTGGAGCAGCTCGAGGTCTCCGGCGAACCAGTCGTCGTAGGAGATGGTGCCGGCGAGTCCCTGCATGACCAGCTGCTTGCGCCGCTCCGGGTCGGAGCCGAAGTGCTGGTGGAGGGTCTTCCATATCGGCTCGCGATGCGCGATAAGCGTGCCGTCGAGGTCGAAGATGACGAGGTCGTATGTAGGCATGGCCCGTCGCTTCCCATGGCCAGTCAAGGAGCTGCACGATGACCATCTTCACCAAGATCATCAACAAGGAGATCCCCGCGGACATCGTCTACGAGGACGATGACGTGCTGGCCTTCCGGGACATCAACCCCGTAGCTCCGACCCACGTGCTGGTCATCCCGAAGAAGCCCATTGTCAATGTCGGCTCGGCCGAGGGCGCCGAAGACGGCGCCATCATGGGCAAGTGCCTGCTGGCCTGCCAGAAGGTGGCCGAGCTCGAGGGCATCGACGACTTTCGGGTCGTCGCGAATTCGGGCGCCAAGGCCGGACAGAGCGTGTTCCACCTTCACTTTCACGTGATTGGCGGCCGCAACCTGGGGTGGCCTCCGGGGTGAGCCAAGGCGGGCCGTTTGGGCCCGTTTTCTTGCCCGCCTCTTCAGCCCCGTGCTAACCGGACGGTAAGCTCAAACGCTTCTATCGTCGGGGTTTCCACCTTTTGCGCTACGTCGCCTACGGACTGATCTTCATCATCGCGGTCGTCGCCGGCATCGCCGTCGGCATCCCGGCGATGGTGGAACGTCTCGGCCACAAGGTGGAGGCCAGGCTCGAAGACAAGCTGGGAGTCGACGTCGACGTCGAGCAGGTCGAGTGGACCTTCGACGGCACCGTCGAGCTCCGCGGCGTCACCGTCTCGGCCCGCACCGCGCCCGCCGACGAGCCACCGCTGATGACCGCCTCGCGCATCCGGGTCGAGTCCGACGTCCGCTTCGGCGCGCGCAAGGTCAAGCTCAAGTCCATCGTCGTCCACGACACCGTCATCAACGCGGTCCGTCGTGCCGACGGCTCCGACAACCTGCGCGACATCGCGAAGGCGGCGCTCGACCTCTTCAAGAAGAAGGATGATGGCGGCGACGGTGAGGGTGGCGGAGGCGGCGGCGTCATGCGCTTCCTCGACCGCTCCGTCCTTCCCGAGGTCCGCTTGGAAGGCCTGGCCGTCGACGTCGACGCCGCTGGCTTCGAGCTTCCGAGCGCCGTCGGTCTCCCCAAGACAATCGCCCTGTCACAGGGCACCCTGCGACTCAAGAATACGTCGATTATCAAGGAGTCCCCGGTCATCAAGGTGGACCTCCGCTTTGGCGACACCACCCTGGACCCCGGCTTCGGCGTCGAGCTGAGCACCCAGTTCGAACCCGCCTCCGGTGAGCCCTGGTGGAAGGCGCCGCTGGACGTCACCTTCGACCGCCCCGCCCGGGTCATGGTCGGTAAGCGCGTGGCGGCCCTCGGCGGCGTCTCCTGGCGCGCCGGCGCCGAGGCTCCGCTGACGGTCACCGACGTCGCACTATCCGTGCCGCTGACGGAGCGTGAGTTGTCGGGGGCCGAGCCGGTCGCCCCCGCCCTCGAAGTCAAGCAGGTCAAGGTCGGGCTGGGCGCCCTGTCCTTGGCCGACTTCAAGCAGCTGGCCGCGGCGGACTCGGGCTCCCGCCCCAAGGTCGCCCGGGACATCGTCTCCCGCTTGGGGCGCCTGGAACTGGTGCAGCCGGCCCTGGTGTTCGAGCGCACCCCCGAGGGACACAACTTCAACGACCTTCTCGGCCAGAAGGCAAAACCCAAGGCGAAGAAGACCAAGGCGCCGGTGGAATCGGTCCCCGACAAGTCCCTGGGTATCCTGATGATGGCTACCCAGGACGCCGCCGCCCGTCTCGTCGTCAGCCGCAAGAAGCGCCGCCGCGCAGACGGCTCGCGGTTCCGCGGATGGTTGAAGCGGGGTATCGGGCATCTTGACCGGCGCGTCGAGAAGGTCTCCAACATGGTGCTCGAGCTGGCCCGCAAAGTGCCGTTCCGTGACCTGAAGGTGACCGCCGGGTTCTTTCAGTGGCGCGACATGCGCAACCCGAGTCCGGGCCAGTGGCGCCTGCAGGAGAAGCTCGAAAACTTCGACCTCACCGCCACCCGCAACAAGGACGTGCTCACCTTCCGCGCCGCCTTCACCATGCCCGACCGGGCCAAGAAGAAGCGCGGAGCCAAGGCCAACCCCAAAGAAGACGCCAAGCTCAACGTGGTCGAGGGCAAGGTCCATCAGCTGACTGGCGACACCCAGCTCCGCGCCCAGCTCGCACATCTGGACCTGTACCCCTACCGCCAGGCCTTCCCGGCCAGCATCAAGGTGCGCCGCGACACGACCCTGGTGGACACCGACCTGACGGTCGTCTGGTCACCCACCACCCACATCGCCCGCATCGAAGGCACCCTCGGCGTCGACAACGGCTCCTTCCACTACCCGTCGCTGGCCGTCGAACCCCTCTCCAACCTGGATGTGAGGTTCAAGTTTGGCGCTCAACTGGACCGCAAGCGGCATACGCTGGTGCTGCGTCAATCCGACCTGCAGATCGGCAAGGTCAAACTCAAGGTCCGCGCCGACATCTCCAAGTTCGACGCGGCTCCCAAGCTCTCTGGCGCCTTCCGCCTCGAGCGGGCCCGGTCCCAGGACCTGGTCGACTCCATCCCCAAGGAGATGATTCCGCTCCTCGATGGCCTCAAGACCATCGGCACCGTGGCCTGGCACCTCGACTTCTCGCTCGACACCGGGAACATGGAGTCGCTGGTCTACCACTCCTACCCAGAGATCAACGGCTTCAAGGTCACCGACATGGGCAACCGGCTCAACCTCAACGCCGTGCGCGGGTCCTTCGTGCACCGCATCGAGGAGGCCGACGGCACCAAGCGGGAGATGCTCATCGGTCCGGGCTCGACCTTCTGGACGCCGCTGTACGCCATCAGCGACAACGTCATCAAGGGCGTGACGACCACCGAGGACGGCGCCTTCTACCGTCACGAGGGCTTCTCTCCGTTCGCCATCCGAAGCTCGTTGGTGGCCAACCTGAAGAAGGGCCGGTTCGCCCGAGGCGCCAGCACCATCAGTCAGCAGCTGGTCAAAAACCTCTTCCTCAGTCGCGAGAAGACCATCTCGCGGAAGCTGCAAGAGCTGTTCATCACGTCCCAGCTCGAGGCCTCGCTCTCCAAGGAGCGAATCATGGAGCTGTACCTCAACGTGATCGAGTGGGGCCCAGGCATCTACGGCGTCCGCCACGCTTCCCGCCACTACTTCGGCAAGCGCCCCGCCGAGCTCGACCCGCTGGAGTCCGTCTTCCTGGTCAGCCTGATCCCGAACCCCAAGAAGTACTACTGGCAGTTCAAGCGTGGCGAGGTCACCGACGGGTGGCGCCGCCACCTACGCTGGATCATGAGCGTCATGCGGGACCGCGGGAAGATCTCCGAGGGGACTTACCAGCGCGCCGCACCCTACTCCCCGGTGTTCCGCGGCAAGCAGAAGAAGCTGATGGATGTGCTCGACAACGGCAAGACGCCGACCGCCGCCGCTCCGGCGCCCTAGCTAGCGCCCGAGCCCGACCACATCACTGCGACTGCACCACCGCCAGCGCGATCAGTCCGCCGGCCACCGCCACGCCGGCGCTGATGAGCAGCACGGTCAGGGGGGTGGAGAGCAGGTCGACCTCGTACTCCTCGATCTCCGACTTCATCAGCAGGGTGTCCCGGTCGGACGCCACCAGCTGGCTGCGGGTGAGCTTGAAGTTGTACGGGGTCAGCGAGTAGCGACGACCACCCACCGAGCGAACGAAGATGTTGGTGCCGCGATCCACGACGATGTCGTCGCCGTCCTTGCTCTTGACGGTCTGCGGCACGCCCTTCTGCGCGTTCTGCAGCTTACCGAACTCGTCCGGCTCGAAGGTGTAGGTGTTGAAACACCCGGTCATCCCGAGAACAGCCAGCGCAACGAGGCTGCTCGCAGCAAGAGACTTGAAGGAACGCAGAATGGTCATCGGGACTAGGCCTCCGAAAGGATCGGTTCGCTTAGAGCGGCGCGAACTGTAGCAGCGCCTCCGGTGGCGCGCAATCGCTGTTTGTGATGGGGGGCAACGGCGGCTCAGGCGACGACCAGCGCGGCCTTGAGCATCTTGCCGCCGACCTTCTGCTCGAGGGTGTGGGCACCCTCTGGCGCCTCGCCCGACAGATGGAGCCCCGCGGCCAGCACTTCGCTGGCGATAGTGTCGGCGTTGGCCTCGCAGGCTGCCAGGATGTCGGCGTCACCACTGAGCCACACGTTGATGCGGGCCACGAAGTCCAGCTTGGCGTCTTTGCGCAGCTTCTGGATCACGCTGATGGCATCCCGGGCGAGGCCCTCCGCCACCAGCTCGTCGGTCAGCGTGGTGTTGAGCACCACCACGCCCACGCCGCCGCCACTGGCCGCGAAGCCTTCCTGGGCGTCGCAGCTGACCGCGACCTGCTCGTTGGTCAGCTCGACCGCCTCACCGTCCGACAGCGTCAGACCGAAGGTACCGGTCGTCGCCAGCGCCGTGCGGACCTCGTCCGCCGAGGCACCATCGAGCGCCTTGCGTACCAGCGGCATCCGCTTGCCGAATACGGGCCCCAGGGCGCGGTAGTTGGGCTTCACCGAGAACGTCACCAGGTCGCCCGCATCCTGGGTGAAGACCACCTCCTTGACGTTGAGTTCCTCGGCGATCAGCGGCCGGTACCCCATCAGGTGGTCGGTCAGACCCACGTCGCCCAGGATGACCTCCGCCTCGGACAGCGGCTGGCGCACCTTGATCTTGTGCATCGCCCGGGTCGACAGCCCCAGGCTGACGATGTCGCGCACCGCCTGCATGTCGACACTCAGCGACTCGTCGATGAGGCTCTCATCCACCTTCGGCCAGTCGCACAGATGCACGCTCTCAGAGGCCTCGGGGTCCACGCCGGCGACCAGGTTCTGGTACAGGTCCTCGGTGATGAACGGCACGAACGGCGCGGTCATCCGCGTCATCGTGGCGAGCACCTCGTACAGCGTGTGGTAGGCATCCCACTTGTCCGCGTCCTTCTCGCCGGCCCAGAAGCGGGACCGGCTGCGGCGCACGTACCAGTTGGACAGGGCGTCGGTCAGCCGGATGATGCGCTGTGCGGCCTCGTAGACGCGGTAGGCGTCCATGTTCTCGGTGACCTCACGCAGCGCCAGGTTCAGCTCGCTCAGCATCCAGCGGTCCAGGACGCTCCGCTCAGCGGGCGCACGGCGCGGCGAGGTACGCGGGTCGAACCCGTCGATGTTTCCGTAAATGACGAAGAACGCGTAGACGTTGCGCAGCTTGACCAGGAACTCCTGCTGCCCCTGACGCACGGCGTCCGCGCTGTAGCGGGTGCTGTTGTACGGCGGGTTGGCGGCGTAGAAGTACCAGCGCATGGCGTCGGCGCCGTCGCTGTCGAGGATGGCGGCCGGCGGCGTGAAGTTGCCCTTGCTCTTGGACTCCTTCTTGCCGTGCTTGTCCGCCACATGCCCCAGGACAATGCAGTTCTTGTAGGGATGCGGGCGGTCGTTGCCGGCGGGCCCCCCTTTCTCGTCGAACAGCAGCGTCGAGATCATCAGCAGGCTGTAGAACCAGCCGCGGGTCTGGTCGATGCCTTCGCTGATGAAGTCTGCCGGCCATGCCAGCTCGAACATCTCCTTGCCCTTGTGGGGGTAGCCCCACTGGGCGAAGGGCATGCACCCCGAGTCGAACCAACAGTCGATGACCTCCGGGATGCGCTTCATTGTCCCGCCGCCGCACTCGGGGCAGGTGAAGGTCACGTTGTCGATCCACGGCTTGTGGACGACGAGGTGCTCGCTGAGGCTCGGGTCGGCCTCCCGGGCCGCCTTGAAGGCGGCAAAGGCATCGGGGTTGTGGGCCTCGATCTCGCCGACGCTGGCAGGCGCCTCGTGATGCTCGCAGGTGTCGCAGATCCAGATGTTGAGCGGGGTGCCCCAGAACCGCTCGCGAGACAGCGCCCAGTCCACATTGTTGTCGAGGAAGTCGCCGAAGCGGCCGTCCTTGATGTGGTTGGGGTGCCACGTGATGGTCTGGTTGTTGGCGATGGCGCGGTCGATGACCTCGGTGGTGCGGATGAACCAGCCGGGGCGGGCGTACTGGATGAGCGGGTCGCTCATGGCGCGCCAGCAGAACGGGTAGTCGTGGCGATAGACCTCTTCTTTGTAGAGGAGGCCCCGAGACTTGAGATTTCGGATGATGTCGCGGTCGGCGTCCTTGCAGAAGCGGCCCGCAAAGTCGGTGGCCTCGGGCACGAACTTGCCGTCGGAGCCGACCATCTGCAGGAACCCGATGCCCTGCGCCATCGCTGCCTTGTAGTCGTCTTCGCCGAATGCCGGCGCCGTGTGCACGACACCGGTGGCGGCCGCCTCGACGAAGTCGGCGGTGATGACCTCCCAGAACTTGCCGGTCTCGGGCGTGGCGTACTCGAAGACGCCCTTGTACTTGGTGCCCTTGAGGTCGTCACCGGTGACGGTCTTCACCACCTCGTAGTTGCCCTCACCGAGGACACCGTCCGCGCAGGCTTTGGCGACGATGAAGGTCTCGTCCCCCTGCTTGGCGTAGACGTACTCGAGGCTGCCGCGGACGCTGAGCGCGCAGTTCGACGGCAGGGTCCAGGGCGTGGTCGTCCAGCCCAGGAAGTAGGTGTTTTCAGCGCCGTCGACGGCGAACTTCACGGTCACCGACGGGTCATCGACGGTCTTGTAGCCCAGGCCGACCTCGGCCGAGGACAGCGCGGTGCCCCCCTGCGGCCACCACCAGATGATCTTGTGGCCCTGGTACAGCAGGCCCTTCTTGAACAGCTCCGACAGCGCCCACCACACGCTCTCGACGTAGCTCTTGTGAAACGTGACGTAGGCCTCGTCGAGGTCGACCCAGAAGCCGATGCGGTCGGTCAGGTCCTCCCACACGTCGGTGTAGCGGAAGACCGACTCGATGCACTTCTTGGTGAAGGCCTCGATGCCGTACTCCTGGATGGCCTCCTTGCCGTGGATGCCCAGCTCTTTCTCGACTTCCACCTCGACCGGCAGCCCGTGGGTGTCCCAGCCCGCCTTCCGCGGCACGTGATAGCCCCGCATCGTCCGGTAGCGCGGGAAGACATCCTTGATCACGCGGGTCAGGACGTGGCCGTTGTGGGGCGTCCCGTTGGCGGTCGGCGGGCCCTCGTAGAAGACGAACGGCGGCTTGCCCTTCGACTGGTCGAGAGACTTCTGGAAGATGTTGTTTTCCTTCCAGAACTCGAGAATGCGCTTCTCGCTGGCGGGGAAATCGATGCGCTGGTCTACGGGCTTGAACGTCGCCATGGTGGGTGAGTCGTCTCCAACCGATTCAAAGAAGGGCCGGAGACTCCCCGGATTCGCCCGCGGATGCAACCCATGTGTTGCGAGCGTCCGAGCGTCCGAGCGCACGAGCGTGCCAGGCGTCCGAGCGTCCGAGCGTCCGAACGTCCGAACGTCTGAACGTCCTCTGGGGCGGGGCCTTGCGACCCCGCCCCGAAGCTACTCAGCGCCTTCGCAGGACCCCGAAGACCATCTTCGCGCCCCGGTCGAGCTGCGCCCAGGTCGCCTGTGCGAGCTCGGCGTCGACCTGCCCGGTGGCCATCAGAATCTGCGTGGCCACCTTGGCCTCCTGGGCGCTGCCGTAGGCCGTCTGGAGGAACTTGACCTTGTTGGCGCCAGTGAACTGCAACCCCTCGACGCAATTGAGCGCCGCGCTGCTGGCGGCCCGCCTGAGCTGGTCGGCCAGCGCCTCCCGCTTCGCCATCTTCTCAGTGAGGCGGTGGGCCGACACGGCGGCTTGGGTGAGGACGGTGATGACTTCCATGACTCTTCTCCTGTGTGAGGGTGTCTAGTGACGCCCCCGCGCCCTCGATTCGTGCCCCCGACAAGGGTGGCCGAAGGCCATCGCGAAGCGACCGAGCACACTCGACCTGTCGGCGACGACGTCGCCGTCAGGTCGAGTGCGCGGAGGCCCTTTTCGGGGGTGCGAATCGTGGGCAGGGTTGGCGACACTTGACGCCCCACGCAGGAGAAGGGGCATGGAAGGCAGCGCCGCCCGCAGCCCAAGAGGCCGTGCAAGCCCAACGCCGAACGGGGCCAGGAGGTGAGTCCAGAACCCGAACCCGAGCCCCGAACCCGAACCCGAGCCCCGAACCCCGAACCCGAACCCGAACCCGTCAACCGAGCCCGAACCCGAGCCCCGAACCCGAACCCCAAACCCGAACCCGAACCCGTCAACCGA